>JAEIGA010003054.1_pt1 | contig 26357 bp, 23 predicted proteins | sample 9270691 | NCBI WGS metagenome assembly JAEIGA01 (sample SAMN17057246, study PRJNA624740) | gut metagenome | biome: biome; isolation source: fecal sample | host: Bos grunniens | place: China: Xizang | collected 2019 | reverse complement strand
TACAGTACCTGACAAAGCCGCCACTAACCCAATCCATATGAAGGTTTTGTACTGTGACAATGAATCGGAACGATTCAAAGATTTTTTCAAAAGTATATCTGTAATTCCCCACAAAACAATGCAGGACAGCGTAAGTATCAACCAAGTCATCTTTAATTTGCGCAAATGCATCTATACCAAAACACATTTACGCACTCCTTCCCTTTGTAGCAACGTTTGCATCAATGTCTTACTGTTTAAATTAAATGTTAATTTCTCTTATATGTGCTTTTATTTTTTATGTATTCTATTTTTACACAATTTTTAAGCATTGGTTTCTCAAGTGATTTCTATGCACCTAAAAACCCGGAAATTCCAAACAGAGCAATTCCGGATATCAAAATTGCCAGACTAATATATTGCTTTTTGGTAAAACGTTCCTTTAAGAATATTCGACCCAATATAATGGTCACAAGGAAATACATTGATGTGATGGGGGCGGTAAGTGTCGGCTTGATTGATGATGCAAAGATAAATGTCATTGTTCCTAAGGTTTCTCCGGCAGCAGCTCCGCAACGAACCATTTCTTCTTCCTGAAAAGGATTGTATTTGTATTTTTTTGCAATCATCATAAAGAGCCATATACCAATAGCTACCAATACAAATCCTGCACACTCAAAAATAAAGAAGTCAATAGCAGGAATGGTACCTTCGTCTCCTCCCAACACTACACTGCTGATTTCTGCCATTGAGAAAAAATCTACCAAAGTATATATAATTGGAAAAAGTAGTGCCAACGCACCAAAGCGATGCTTCTTTTTGTCATCACTAAGATGCATTTCTTTCTTCATCAGAGCCTGTTCCTCTTTACCTATAAGGACAACACCAATGATAACGGCAAGGGTAGCGACAACATCTAAAACTCTAATTGTGTACTCTTTATCCATATACCCCGTAAGCAAATAATAGTAGTATATGATAATTGTAGCCAATGCCCCGTCAATGTTTTCAAGGGTTGATACCACCGAAGCATCAAGATACTTGTTTCCAAGAAGTCCAAAGAACAATGCAAGGGCATACACAAGGCACAATGGTACAAGATATATTACATTGTCCTTGACCATCTTTACAGAATCCAGCAAAGTGTCTGACCAGTTGCACATTATAGCCCCTGCCAGAGCCATCACAATGCCGACCCAAACAAAGGTTTTGTAATATGATAAGGGGTCTTCTTTATAAAAAGTTGCTTTATAAAGTATATCTGTTACACCCCACAAAAGAATGCAGGAAAGGGTTAGTATAAACCAATTCATATTTTCTCCTCCAAAATTTTACTTGTTTTCTTTATTTTCAAGGGTAGTTAAATTTTTATAAAAACCCCTTCTGTAATATGAACTATATTTAAACATAATCCATCAGTATATCATTGTATCAAACCATCTATGACAAACCTATGACAAATTAATTTACAGTCCGTTTTTTATACCTCTTTCCTACTCGCTTTTTATATTTTCTTCGTTGTACTTCCCGAGGAGGCAATGCCCGTAATCTCATTGAACTCCTTGAAAATACACATAATCCGGATGATATTTTTTTACAGCTTAATTGACATTGATTCGTTTATGCTATATAATAAAACCAGTCTATAATCATATTTGTAGTATGCTTACCCATATTGGAGGTATAAAATGTTTTGTCCCAATTGCAGTAACAAAATAGACGATAATTCAGATTTCTGTTCCTATTGCGGAACCCAAATAAATTCCAATACTTCTCTGATAACCACAAAGAACAATTCTTTTCCTACCGACACCACATCAATATCTCAGCTTCGCAAAGAAGAATTGCAAAAAGCAGACGATATGCTTTTGCATTTCTCTTCCATGCAAGCTGTGTACAGTGCATATGATATGGCGGCCGAGAACATTATTAAGTGCCAAAGATATTCAAAGGCAGCTTTAATCTGGGCTATAATCACAAGCCCTTTTACAATACTTATTTCAATAGCTACTTTAATCTCAAGCCAAGTATTTAACTCCACCGAGGCGACATTTGCTTTCTTACTTGCAAATGCTTTTTCCGGATTCCTTTTCACATTTTATTTCAGGCGCACTGCTAAAATAAAAAGTAGATTACAAGCCTCGGTTGAAGAATTTTGTGAATATTCTTCGCTTTTAATGAAACATTTCCGTGCCTACGAAGATTGCCCTGTGGGACCTCAATATACAAACCCCGAAAATCTCCGGGCAATAAAGAACACCATAATTTCCGGAAGAGCAGACACAGTTAAAGAGGCGCTTAACATTTTAGTGGCTCACTCCTACAGAAACATAGGCAGAAACCATTCAGTAAAAGCCTCAGAATATGTTATGTCTGTCTGCAAAAATTTTACAGCTACAACGTTTTTATCCGGTGATGCTTTTAATGAATTTATTTAAAAAAATCCTCACTTCATAACGAAGTGAGGATTTTTGGTTTGTTATATTATTTTACACTTCCATCTGCATTAAACAAAGGCAGCTTTTCAAGATAAATAAGATCATCTCTGTCTGCGGCATCGCCTTCTGCAAGGATTGCGGCTTTGCCGACTATGTTTGCTCCGCACTTTTCTGCAAGAAGCTCCAGACACTTTAATGATTCGCCTGTGCTGATAACATCATCCACAATAAGCACTTTTTTGTCTTTGATGGCGTTTATTTCGTCTTCGCCAAGATAAAGCACCTGAGGATGTGCAGTTGTTATGGAATTAACTTCCGCACTGATTACATTGTTCATATACACCTTTGTGCCTTTTCTGGCAATTACATAGTTAGTGTCACCGTGTTGTTTTGCCATTTCATATACAAGAGGAATGCTCTTGCACTCTGCTGTAAGAATAATATCATATTCCGGAACAGCCTTAAGCAATTCTTTTGCAGATGCCTCTGTTATTTCCACATCACCAAAAATAATAAAAGCGGCAATGTAGAGGTCATCTGCCACCTTGCATAAGGGAAGGTTTCTTTCAATGCCTGCAATTTTCATTTTGTAATCCATAATTTTCAAACTCCTTTACAAGAATAAATATGAAGTACTGCTATCTGTGAGCAAAGTGTCTATACCATAGATGAAAAGAACTTCGTCAATTTTTGCGGTTTGACCGATAGCGGCCAATGAATTTCTGTAATATCTCAAATCTATCATATATATTTCTTTATAATTGTGTGCAAGGAAGGGAACAAAGTTCTGACCGAAGGAATCCCTTACCACCAGAAGAGTTCCACCCTTTGCAGTGGGATTTTCTATTTTTACATATCCCTGGTTGCCGTTTAAGAAAACCGGATATTTATCTGCTACTTTAAGATTTTCCTTAAAAAACATACTGTCGTATATACGGGAGCCATCGCCCATGGTAACCTGAACCTTTTCGCCAAGATCCCATGTTTCCAAAGTGTCCGGCTTGGTAAGCCAGTAGCCGCTTCCGGAATATGTGGTGCCGTAGAATCCGTCATACTTGGTTATGGTATATTCATCTTTAGAGGGGCAATCGAGCCCACGGAACTGACAATATCCGGAATACAAAGCATAGCTACCCTCGGATGTAATGTGGTGGTCGGTGCGGTAGTACACCTGCTTGCCGTCGTTGTATGCATTTATCAAGGCTTCTCTTGCATCATAGAACTTAACCGACGGAGTTTTTTCGGCAGCGTAGGCTATGAGCTCGTCATCCTTGTACTCTGCGTGATACTTCGGAAGCTTATCCTCCATTATGTATCCTGCTGAAGGAACTATAATAATTGATGCATCCAAACCATTTACAAAGGCAAAGCTTTCTATGTTGGTCACATTCTTTTCAAAATGATTTTCGCCTTCTTTTGTAACAACATCCTCAGGGGCATTAATGAGGTAATCGTCCTCGGTAATATAAATATCATTCAAGGCATTCTTGCCCATGGTTTTGGAACAATAGGAATCTACTCCCACAAAGAAATCTCTACCCCAGAAATGATCGCTCATATACTTTTCCAAGCCTTCGGTAAACTCACCGTTTTTTAAGGTTTCCCAGCTGAATTCAGGGAAAGTAGCAAGATATCTTTTTTCGTTTTCGGAATATACATCTTTATCACATAGGGTCATAGTCGCTACAATTACCAGAAACCCTATAAAAATAACAGGCAATATTAATTTACTTATCTTCTTCATAGCATTCTACCTCAGAACTGGAAATAAATAAATGGATTATAGGTTTCTGTAACAAGGCTTGCTATACACAGCACAAATCCTGCAAGACACAGCACCGCTTCCACAAAGCGAATGCCCTTGACCTTGATTTTTGCAGTACCCAAAAGAGCTGTACAAAGAGGAGTGCAGCTTATTGCACCGACTACAAAAGTAAACCACCATGGAATAAGGCGCAACACACTGCCCCCATGAGGCACGAACATAACTTTAAGATATTGGAATGCGGATGTAAAGTCGGGGCAAACAAAGAATATCCAGCCCACCACAACAATAAACAAAGTGTATATATTGCCTACCACTCCGGGAAGCTTCTTTAAGAGCTTGCCGTAGATAAACTTTTCGCAAAGGAGTATTATACCGTAGTAAATACCCCAGGCAAGGAAATTCCATCCGGCTCCGTGCCATATACCTGTAAGAGCCCACACAACGAGTATATTGAGGGCATTTCTTAATAGTGATGTTCTGTTTCCGCCAAGTGGTATATACACATAATCTCTGAACCAGGTGCTTAAAGATATGTGCCATCTGCGCCAGAACTCGGTAATAGTTGTAGAAATGTAGGGATAGCTGAAGTTGATGCAAAAATCAAATCCAAGCATTTTGCCAAGACCCCGAGCCATATCGGAGTAACCGCCAAAATCAAAATATATCTGCATAGCATAAGCTATGGCACCAATCCACGCGCCCAGTGTGCCATAGGCAGAAAGGTTGCCGGACACAGTATCCCACACAATGCCGAACTGGTTGGCAAGAAGTACCTTCTTTGCAAGACCAACCACAAAAACCTTGATGCCGGAAGAGAACATGTCAAAGGAAACCTGTCTTGTTCTCATGCGGGATGCCACATCGGCATAACGGACAATGGGACCTGCTATAAGCTGTGGAAACAGTGAAATATATGCACCAAAATCTATGAAATTGCGGGTGCATCTGCAATCTCTGCGGTATACATCTATTACATAGGACAATGCCTGGAATGTGTAGAAGGATATACCTATAGGCAACACAATATCCATATAGGGCAGGTTGCTGAGGAAGGGAACCATACGCAGAGTGTCCAAAATAAGCATGGTGTATTTGAAGTACACAAGCATACCGATGTTGAACAAAACGCTCAATATCAGCACCGCTTTGCGGGCACCCTCGGAAATTTTATGCTGAACCGGGTCAAGCATACGGGCAAAAACATAGTTTGCCCCTATGGACAACACCATAAGTATTACATACACAGGCTCTCCATAGGCGTAAAATACAAGATTGGCAAACAAAAGAAATCCGTTTCTGTAATTGGAGGGCAACCAATAATTTATAATTATTACTGCAGGTAAAAACAAAAACAAAAATACCAGACTTGAAAAGACCATTTCCTCTAATTCTCCATAAGATTAGTTTGCCGGATGAAGCTAAACATCCGGCAATAAATTATTTTATATACTTGCTGTACACGGATTTTGCAGTGTCGTACTCGGGAGTAAGAAACATTGCAAAGTATCTTCCGTTTTTGATGACCTTGCACTTCTGGGCAAGCTCATAATTTTTTGCATCATAGTTCTTGGACTGTGTGGCAAAGGATTCTATTTTTACATTGAATGCTGATTCAATCTTCTTTGCAGCCTCGTCACTTGAAGCTTCTATCATAACAATCTCATGAGGGAATGTACCCTCCATAAGCGAGAAGCCTGCACACTGCTTCATGTCCTCTGCTTCGATGCCGTAGAGAACCTTCATGGAATTTGCATTAAAATCCAATGTATCCTTGGCTTTTATGGCAGTTTTTATCTCGTCCATAATCTTGGCAAGATCGGTGCTGCCTTCGGGCACTTTGCTACCTTCCTCAGATGCTGTGTCTTCTGAAACTTTCTTTTCGGTAGACTCAGCCTGAACGGAGGCATCGGTTACCTCGTTGCGGCTTACGCTTTCTATCTTCTTTTTGCCATCTTCGGTGTTGTCCTTTCCGCAGCCTGTAAGAACAACTGCAAGTGTCAACATCAAAAGAACAAGGCTTTTGATAAATTTCATAAAAATAACTTTCCCTTCGTCTTTATTGGGGAGTATGGGTTCGTAAATAGTTTATCCATACTTTATCTGCCGTGTAATTGAAATGAATACCCATTGTTTTGGGGTCGCTGCAGTAGTCCGCTCTGAGGTTGCCATTGCTGTCGGTTACCGCTTCTGCAATATTAAGATAATACCAACCGTTTTCCTTTGCCATTTTACGAAGCTCATCGTTGTAGCTTACTATGGTGGCATTGGTAGTATTTTTAAGCATATAGTCCCTTATCATGGGTGTCACCGATTGAATGATAATCTTTACATCGGGGGACTTTGCCAGTATTTTGTCTATAAGCTTCTTAGTGGCTCTGATGCTGAGCTCCGGGTTGTAAATGCCGTTGATACCAAGCATTATGTAAACCTTTTTGGCACCCAAAAGTGCCACGCCGTCCTCTACATACACCTTTCTGCCGTTGTAGAGAGGATGAACCGACTTGTCGGTAATCTGCAAATGGCAATTGGTGGGGCTGAGACTTCCTGCGCAAAGGAATCTTGCGTTGCCCAGTGCACCTGTAGAAGCACAGTATATTTCCAAAGAGTTTGTAACGGAATCCCCTACAAACACTGCATCATCAAAGTAAGAAAGATCTACAGCATCACTTTCGTAGATAACAGGATCGTATTTTTCCTTGGCTATTATTTCGTATTCTTCATACTTGTAATCGTAGGCATTTGCCTCAAGACTTACAAGCTCTGCACCATCTTTGGGAGCGTTTAGCGCTGTCTTGTACAGATTGTACACAATTGAGGCAAGCTCACCTCTGGTAATGGCACCGGAGGGATGCACATAGCCGTTACCGTTACCGTTTATGATACCTGCAAGCTTCAAAGCAACCATATCGGAACGTGCAAATCCGGAGACCTTCATTGAGTCTTCAAAGGGTTCGTCGTTGCCTTTTACGGGAACTTTGATTCCTGCAAAGGAAATAAAACGCATAGTCATGGATGCCACCTGTTCGCGGGGACATTCGTCACCGGGCATAAATGCACCATCGGGAAAGCCCGAAGCAATGCCGTTGTTGTATGCCCATACTATGGAGTCATAGCTTTCCATTTCGGGGTTGACATCTGTAAAAGGATTTTTATTTTCAGAACTGTTTTGAGTTTTCAGAACACTACTCAGATTGTACAAATACAGCACAATATCATAGCGAGAAGCGGAGCTTTCGCCATTAAATTTGTCTGCTTTTGGAATAACTCCAACAAGGCACAATTCGTTCACGGCTTCATAATACCAATTTTCCACGGAAACATCCTTGAAATTGGAATAATTACGGTCTGAATGCTTGTCCTCATCGGAAAGAGTATATGTAACGGAAAACAAAAGCACCATGGCAACAAAAAAAGCCAGATACTTTTTAATTATCCGATATTTCTTCATTAATTACCACCATTTTTCTAATTTTTTCGCGACCCTTTTATTTTATCACAGCAAGCTATGTGTGTCAATGATATATAATAAGAAGTTTTAAAAAAATTTTCACAATTTTTTAACTGAGTTACCATCATTTTTTTAGGATAGTTTATGCTTTTTTCAAAGAACAGCAAATATACAAAAACAAAGCAGATATTCCAAGGTTTTTTCTTGGTATATCTGCTTATAAAAACACTACAACCTGTAAAAATTATATTTTTCAAAATAACCATCATTTCCGCTGATGTTAAGAGGATCGTCCCCAGTGTTTATTCCGGAGAGACCGCTTTTGGGCGAAATAAGGTTTTCCATAAGAACATAGCGCACACAATCGTATATGTGGTCCTCTCCCGAAGAGTCGATATCTTCTACATTTGACGGGTCATATACAAGGGTTGGTATGGTTCTTATAAAATGGGTGCAGTTTTCAAAAACATACATCATTGGAATGTTGTTTTCGTCAAAGCTCAGCCTGTAGTGGAACTGCATTTTGCCTGCAAGGCGCTGATTGTCACCGAAGTCAAAAAACACGCCCTCCCTGGCAAACATATCGGCAATGCTTTCTCCGGTTTCTGCCTTGGAAATGGCAGGGTCGGCTATGCCGCGTATTTTTCTGCCGGAAAGATTAGGGTGGCCGGCTTCAAAGCTTTTAATTTTTTCGGCTATCTGAGAGGGAGTGTAGCGCACACCCTCATTTGGAGTTCCGGTACATCCGTAAAGCTCTGCTATAACATAGGCTCTGCCATCGTGATCTACTGCTATCCATTCCACTGCAAAGGGTCTGGAATAGCCAAAGTCAAAGCCTCTGAAAATCCTCCAGCTTTTGGGTATGACAAAGGGCTTTATAACATGGGTGCCTATCCTGTCATCATAGTGAGCCGGGTCGTTTTTCCACTCAGTGAAAACCTGACCTGCAAAGCTGTCCCAATCTCCAAACAGAAGAGCCTTCTTTTCTTTTTCGGGCAAAAGAGAAAGGTTTGCCAGATAATTGGGGTCGTTTTTTAAAAGTTCATCGTTGTCAAAAACCGTGGAAGGAACAAAAATACGGCTTCGCTCCATCTCCATCATTTTGCCGTCAGGACCGGGAATGGATATTCTGGTCTTTATGGGAGTCATGGGTGGGGCAGCTGTAATAAACCGTTCTTTAACCCACCCGTGACCTATTCCTCCGGGATTGGTAGTGGCTCTTATATAGCATCTGGTGCCCGGCCCGGAGGGTCTGTTACGGGAAAACATATAGGAATATTCTTCCCAGGTGAAATGAGTAAGCTCATCAAAGGCTATGAAATCATAGCGTTTTCCCTGATAATTTATTCTGTCCTTGGTATGCTGCATAGCACCAAAATATATTTTGGCACCGGAGGGAAACTTCCAGAAATGCTTACTGTCATTGTAAACTGCTTTCGGATATGCACCATAGTAAAGCTCACGGCTTCTGTCCACCAATTCCGAAAGCTGCGGATAGGTTTTTCTTAGGATAAGTCCCCGGTAGTGAGGTATATGAACCTGCCTTAATGCCTCGGTGAGTATGGCATCGGATTTCCCTCCGCCTGCAGCACCGCCGTAGAGCGCCTCATATTCGCCCCTTGCCTGAAAAGTTGCCTGCTTGGCCTGGGGTTTCCATATAGTTTTATTCTTCATAGGTAAAATCCCCTGCACCGTCATCTATGTCACTTAGCACAATAACTCCGGCTTCCTCATCATCGGAGCGGTCATCCCCTTCAATGGAACGATGGATATCCTTTATGTCCTTTAAGGTGGACACAAGCTGTTTTAAGCCCATCTTGTCTATCATACCTTCAATTATCTGTATGTCTTCTTTTTCTTCCACCACTTCATTGATGGGTTTTTTTGTGTCGTAATCATATTCCAGAGTTTTGGTTTTTTCCTTGCATTTTACTATGCATCTGTCAAGCTCGGATATAGACTTTTCTATTTTGTCCAGAAGGGAGTCGCTTATGTTAAGTATCCTCTCCTCCCTGGAAACAGCCCTTGAAGATAACTCCTTGCGGGCTTTGTACCAACCTTCCTTTGAGGCTATTTTACTTAAGGCACTGTAGTTTACTCCGTGTTTTTGGCAGATGTCTTTGTAGCTCATGTCAGAGGATATATAGTCATCCCGTATAACTTTCCAATCGGTACCTAACATACTTTGCACTGTCCTTTAAATTACGGCTTCTGCCTTTGCGGCATCACTCTGGAGCTTTGCCTGATACCACGCAGCAAAGCTGTTCTGCTGCTCACTGTTGAAAAGTGCTTCGGCATATTTTCTGGGAATTTTTACTTCTACGCCTCTGGGTACAATCATCCCCACCCCGTTTACTGCCACAAATACATCGTCTTTGTATCTGTTGTTATCCTTGAAAAGCTTAACTGTGATAAGCTCGTTGTAATAATCTTCTACGCTGATTGTTTTAGTGGTTTTGGTATTTGTTTTTGTAGCCATATAATCATTCCTTTCTTCAGATAGGATTGTTGGGGCACCAATGCCCCAACAATCATTTTACAAGTTTATTCTATTAATTTTCGCCGCTTTCAAAGCTGGATACGCTCTCTATTCTTGTCATATAGTTATCAACAAGAAGTTCGCATACCTTAGTACCCTTCCAGCCTGCAGTTGCACGCTGGTTGAGAGGATCGGCAGTACCGCCGGAGCCAAGCTGCTTTACAATGTGCTCAAGACCGCCGCCTGTAACCTCGGTAACACCGTAGGCATTGGCACCAAGTACCAATGTGGAATATACGTCTCTGCCCTTGGCACCTGCTTCACCGGGATATACTATGTAGTTGGCAAGCACGCTGAAGGGGAAGGTTGCAGGTACAGAAGATTCAAGGAAGTACAAGGCAGAGGTTGAAGCACTTGCACCCGAAATTGTAAGAGGTAAAAGTCCCCATTCGTTATTTAAGGCATCGTCATATATGATGTGAATTTTTCTGCCTACAAGATTCTTGGCATCTTCATCTGTAAAAGTTTCCTTAACCACAAGCTTGTAAGGACTTACAGAGCCATGCTCTGCAGAACTGTCGGATGCGGTCTTTGAAAAGCTTGAAGTGGTAAGGGTTCTGGAAGCGGCGGTAAGGTCGTTTGCGTGGAAAATCTTGGCTTCTGTGCTTTCCACGAATCTAACGCCGCCTATTTTACCGATTTCGCCGTTAAATACGTTTCCGGAACCGGCATACTTGTTTACATCTGTCCATTCTTCATCTCTCATAAGGTCATAGCTCACATCGGGGTGAACTATAGCCACATAGCCACCATCTATTCTGGGAGCGTTCTGAGACTTCAAAAATCTTGCCGCGCGGAACACATCGTCAACTTTGAGCTTGGATGTTTCTTCCAGCATACATCTTGCATCCTTTCCGCCGGAGTACATTACGCTGGTACCGGAATTGAGCACTTCTCTGGATACTGTGTCGAGAGTGCTGCCTGCCTGATTACCGAGAAGACGTGTAGTTTCCACAAGAGTGTTATCTACCGCTGTAAGCATAAGTACATCGGAAAGTGTTACATAGTAACCATACTGGGAAACCTCTGCAGTAACATTGGTTACAGAAAGGCTTCCGCCGTCGGGAGTTACACCTTCTGTAAGAGGCTTTGAAGCCTTGTTGAAGGGAACAAACTTTCTGAAGTTGATTGTCTTTCCGCCATTTGCGGGAATGGGATGCTTCTGACCAAACTGATCGTGAACAAGATTCGGAACAGCATTATCAATAAGATAGTCGCTGTAATAGGTCTTCATTTCTGCAGAAAGACCGTTTGTGGTATTGGGATTCATATTGAATTCGTTGTTTGTAATTTCTGACATTTATTTTCCTCCTTTTCTTTTGGCATCAGAAGGTAATTCTCTCACCTCTTGACACCCTGCGGGCAATTTCAGCACGTTCAACGGCTGAAAGCTTCGATACATCGCTCTTTACTATTGCAGAGCTTTGTGAGGAAAGTCCGTTTTCAGCAGGACGCATAGCTCTTTGCCTTATGGTTTCGGCGGCTTTTATCTCGGCGGTGCGGGCGGCTTCTTCTGCTGCTCTGGACACCAGCTCGTTGTGATGAACTGCCTCGTAGGCAGTCTTTACATCAATGCCGTTTTTTACCAATGACACAAAGGATGCATTTTTACTTTCTTCAACAATGTTGAAATCAGGATAAGTTTCCCTAAGCCTTTCTCCTTCCAGATACCATCTTTCCAGAGTTTTGTTTGCTTCCTCCATTGCTTCAAAGCGTGAGGACATGGTGCGGTATCTTTTGTTCTCTGTTTCAAGCTTGCGGATATACTTGTAATCCTCAATGCCCATTCCCCGCTTCTGAGCTTCTGTCAGAAGATAGGCATCGTCGGACTCTATAGCTCTCTGCAAAGCTTCAAAATCACCGGATTCCACGTTGTACTTATCACAAAGCATTTCCACAATGTGACTGTTGCGAAGGTTAATCTGCTTTAATTCGGCATTTTCTTTAAACCTTCTGGAAAGATTATCCTTTATTCTTTCCTCATAAAACTCCTTGTAGTCGCCTTTGATGAGTTTTTCAAATTCTGCTCTTTTCAAAGACTTGCTGTCGGTGTCTGCCGAAGGTCTATCACCAATGTCTTGGGACTCTAACGCACTATTCTCATTATTGTCGGTTGCATTTGTCCCATTTACATCGGTCATATTTTCCTCGGCGGTAACCGTAGCCGTGGGTTCGGCGACCTCCCCTGTAAGGCCTGTGGCCTCTTCTGCCTTGAGCACAGCTTCTGTGCTCTGTGTTGTGATTTTTTCGTTTTCCATTTTTTCTCCTTTCGTCTTTCCGAAGTGTCAGCAAATTCTGCGGTCTGTTCCCGCGTGTCACCTGCTGTAATTCCATTATACATCCCCGAAATGCAAATTTTCGCCTACTGTTTTTCAAAAAAATGAAATGCTTCAAAACCCAGTATTTATCTGTGTTAGAAAGATGACAATAGTAAACAAATTGTGAAAATTGGATTAAAATTATTGCATAAATATTGTGCAGAGGTAATATTTTTTGATATAATTCAAAAAGACACTAAAAGAACGAAGGTGACATTTTGAAATTAAATAAAATAATATCCGTTTTCCTGTCGGCGGCACTGATGACGGCTTCAGTTGCAAGTGCATCCATCCTGGGAACGGAAACCATAAAAAGCACCCGCACCGAAATTGCTCACGGTGCCGTGCTGGAAACCAATGTAATATACAGTTCTCAAAGCGGAGTGGGTATGCAGACTGAAAACTTTGTGGAGTATACGCCAAACAGCGACACTGTTCCTGTGTTGGTACGAAACGACCAGCTCTACACACGCTACTCTGTAACCGAAAAAGCAGGCTTCTTTATGGAACAGGGCGAGTACCCTGCCATGATGATGAACGCAGACTTTTTCTCTATGGATATGGGCTATCCCGTAAGCCATCAGATAGTTGACGGAAAGGTAATTGTTCAGGACTATCAGAACACCGACGCTGTCGGCATAAACGAAGACGGCACTGCATTTATTGCACCCATTTCGGTTACCACTCAAATGGAAGTAAAAGCCACTCCGGTACCTTTAACCGTAATAAATATGGTTCGTCAGGATTGGGGCATATTTGCATTTACCTCGGACTTTGGCATTACAACCAAATCCAAAACTCCTGCAATCCATGTGGTGATAGACCTTGAAGAGGACATTACCATAGACTCTGTGCAAACAGGTGTGGTAACAGAGGTGTTTGAAGCTGCGGACGAAGTAACTTTATCCCCCGGAAAGCTTGTAGTAACTGCAGACCTTGGGGCTGAAGAATACATTGTAAACTATATGCGCCTTTTTGAAGTGGGCGACGAGGTAAATCTTACCACTACCTGCCAAGGCGATGACCGTTGGCAGAATGCAAAGTACATTCTTGGTGCCGTGGGCGGAAGACTTCTGACAGACTCCGAGATAACCATTGGCGACGCAGATGCCGCACCCAGAACTGCACTTGGCATAAAGGAAGACGGCACAATAATATTCTACACAATAGACGGAAGACAAAGCGGTCACAGCTATGGTGTAAGGATGCACACCCTTGCCAAAAGACTAAAAGAGCTTGGCTGCACAGATGCCGTAAATCTTGATGGCGGCGGTTCCACTGCAATAGGTGCAGTGTATCCCGGAACAGACAAATTCACCCTTGTAAACTCCCCCTCCGGCGGAAGTCAGCGAAAGGTGCCAAGCTACCTTGCCCTTATGAATCGCACAGAAAAAACCGGCATAGCCGACAAGCTCCATGTGTACCCCGCCGGCGGAAACTACCTTTCCGGCACAAAGGTACAATTTAGCGCATATGCCACAGACGAAAATTACTACAAAGCATCACTTCCCGAGAAAGTGGTATTTAAAGCACCGGGAAGCTCAAAATCTTATGACGGCAACCTTGTACTTGAAGGTGACGGTGAAATTACCATCAGTGCATCTGCAGGGAAAATAAGCGGCAATACCACTGTAAACTGCTACGAAAGCCCCACAAGCATCCCGATAAAAAACACTGCCACCAAAAAAGTTGTAACCTCCATAGAACTTTACACAGAGGAGAGCATTTCCTTAAGTGCAGCGGCAATGGTGGGCAACAAAACCCTTATCGCCGACAAGAATCTTTTTGTATGGGATTGCTCCGATGACATAGGCACCATAGACCAAAGCGGAAAATTCACCGCTTCGGACAAAGCCGCAACCGGAGAAATAACAATAACCGCAGGTGAGTACACAAAGAGCATACCCGTAACCATAAGCAAGAAAAATGAGTATACGGAAATAACATTTACCGAAGATGAAGAAGGAACAGTAAATATAGAATTCAACAGCAACAGTAAAAAAGAACTTGACCGCCAAAATATAAGCCTTAAGGTTGACGGCGAAGAAACAGAGTTTGAACTTGAAGGCAACCGCACAACTTTAGAATTTGATGACGGCAAAATCCACAAAATAAGTGTGCAGGTAATAAATGATGCAGGCTTTAAGTCAATAGGCAACTATACCACAAAAGGCGAAAGTTACCCGAATATTTTTGCCGATGTAGCAGACAACTACTGGGCAAAAGACTGCATAACATATATGAACTACCACAATATAATACGCGGCACAGTGGTGTCCGGCAAAAACTTTTTTAACCCTGCCAACAATATTACCCGCGGAGAATTTGCGGTTATGGTGGCAAACATTGTGAACATAAACACCGACAACTTCAAAGATGCAGAGCTTGGCACTGCAGACGAAGACAAAATTCCCTCCTGGTGCATAAACCATATAAAAGCACTTTGCGAGCTGGGAATTATGAACGGAAAACAAAAGGGCGAAGATATAGTATTTGATGCTTCCGCAGAGCTTACCCGAGCAGAAGCGGCAAAGGTTATATCAGACCTTCTGCCTGAAAATCTCCTTGGAGAAGAAAAGACTTTTAAAGATGAAAAGGAAATACCCTCCTGGAGCAAGGATGCCTTCAAAAAGCTTGCCGACACAGGCATACTTTCGGGCTACAGTGACGGTACCGTTAAACCCACAAACAAAATTACAAGAGCCGAAGTTATACGAATGCTCTACAGTATCTATTAAAAAATAAATGGATGTAAATTAATTCTTGCGAACAATTTACATCCATTTATTTTTTTAACATTCCTTATGCAATATAATATTTTTCTTTGTAAAGATTGTAGTTGTCTGTAAAGGATGTGTCGCCATCTTCCTTTATGTGTCTTAAATAGCTGTGAGTATCAAAGCTGTCACGAGATACGCTGATAAGGCACACTCCTATATTTGAGCAATGGTCGGCAACTCTTTCCATATTTGTTATAAGGTCGGAGAACACAAATCCTGTTGCAATGGTGCAAGTACTGTTTTGGAGCCTTTCTATGTGGTTTGCCCTCATTTTGAGTTTAAGACCGTCTATCACCTGTTCCAAAGGTTCAATCTTTGTGGCAAGCGATGTGTTTTCTTCCACAAAGGCATTGCATGTGTTTTCCAATATTTCTTCAAGGGCACTCTTGGCTACGGCAAGCTCTGCCTGTGCTTCCTTTGTGAACATTATCTTCTTTTCGTTAATCTCTTCAGCAGACTGCACAATGTTAACCGCGTGGTCGGAAATTCTTTCGAAATCCCCTATACAATGGAGCAGATTGGATATTTCTCTGCTGTCGTCCAGATTGAGGCTTTCTCCGGAAAGCTTTACAAGGAAGCTGCCCAAGATATCCTCATATTTATCCGCCTTGCCTTCCAATTCTCTTATTTCTTCCGCTTTTTTTGCATCGTATTGACCAATAAGACTCAATGAACCCAAAAATGCATCCTTGGAAACTATTGCCATCTGGTTTGCTATTCTCTTTGCCTGAGCAATGGCAACAGAAGGTGTGGCAAGAAGTCGCGCATCCAATATTGTTTCGGTTTCCTTCTGTTGGTCGTCCTTTACTATGAGCATGGAAAGCTTTTCAAGCTGTTTTACAAAAGGAACCATTATCAGGGTTGCAAAAATATTGAACACAGTGTGAACCGCCGCAATGCCTGCCGCGTTAATGGATGTGTCGAAGAATGGCCAGCCTACCAGATATTGCACAAGGTAGAACAAGGCTATAAACACTATGGTTCCTATAATGTTGAAACTAAGGTGTACCACAGCAACTCTCTTGGCATTTTTGTTGGCACCGATAGAAGAGAGCAAAGCTGTAATGCAGGTACCTATATTCTGACCCATAATAATGGGGACTGCGTTGGAATAGTAGATGTTGCCTGTGGTGGAAAGCGCCTGAAGAATACCAACCGAGGCAGAAGAAGACTGGATTACCGCTGTGAGGATTGCACCGGCAAGCACACCGAATAATGGATTGTTAAAGAGCGTAAGTATACTTGCAAATGTTGCATTTTCCTTGAGGGGTGCCACAGATGCACTCATCATATCCATACCCATTATAAGCACAGCGAAACCTACCAATATGGCTCCGGTATCTTTCTTTTTGGAGTCTTTTAAAAACATTATATATATTATACCGATAAGAGCAAGAAGCATTGAAAATACCGAAGGCTTCATAAACTGCATTACGGGGTTGCTGCCTTCGATACCGGTGAGGCTCAGAAGCCACGCAGTGATTGTAGTACCTATGTTGGCACCCATTATTACCCCTATAGCTTGTCTTAACTTCATAATGCCGGAGTTTACAAAACCAACCACCATTACGGTAGTGGCAGAAGAACTCTGTATGATTGCAGTGACACCTGCGCCAAGGGCTATACCCTTAAATCTGTTTGAAGTCATACTTTCCAATATAGATTTAAGCTTTCCGCCACCTCTTTTTTCAAGGCCGTTGCCCATTACATCCATACCAAAAAGGAAGATGGCGAGGCCACCAAGTAATTTTAAAATATCGAATATACTCATATTTTGATTTCCTTTCTTTTTTTGTCACTTACTATATTATCATTCCAAATGTAAAATCCGATATCACAGCTTTCTTAAATTTTCCTTAAATAAAATAAAAAGAATGTAAAACTTTTGATTTTACATTCTTTTAATATTACTGCAAAATATTGAGGAATCTGTCGTAGGCTTCGTTAAATCCGCTGTCTTTGGGTTCGTAGTGTACCACATCAAAGGAATCGGCAATAATCTTTCTTGCTTCTTTAAGATCCTTTATTTCACCTGCGGCAATAAGCTGTACAGCTACATTACCTGCTGCGGTAGCTTCGATGGGACCTGCAATTACAGGTACGCCTGTAGCATCGGAGGTCATCTGGCAAAGGAACCCGTCCTTGGTGCCGCCGCCAACCATATGAATTGCCTTGAAATCACTTCCTGTGCATTCCTTGAGGTTGTCAAAGGTAAGCTTGTACTTCATGGCAAGGCTCTCGTAAATACAACGTACCACTTCGCCATCGGTTTCGGGAACCTGCTGACCTGTGGACTTACAGAAATCCTTGATTCTCTGAACCTGGTTACCGGGAGTTACAAAGACCTGAGCATCGGGATCTATGAAGCACTTGAAGGGAGTTGCCTCTCTCGCCATAGCTTCCATATCCGCATAACTGTAATCCTTGCCGTCACGCTTGAACTGACGGCGTGTTTCCTGAATAATCCAAAGTCCTATGATGTTTTTGAGGAAACGTGTGGTGTCATCGTAACCTGTTTCGTTTGTTATGTCAAGCTTCTGAGACATTTCGTTAATGCAGGGAGCTTTGAGCTCTGTGCCGAAAAGGCTCCATGTACCGCAGGAAATGTATACAAAGCTGTCTTCCGATGCAGGAACTGCCGCTACGGCACTTGCTGTGTCGTGACCTGCCACTGCAACAACTTCCTTTGGCTCAATATCCAATTCTTCGCAAATATCTTTTTTAAGCACGCCCACCTTGGTGCCGGGGTTTACAAGATTGGGGAATAGAGAGCGCTTGAGGCCTATTTTGTCTATAAGCTCCCAGTTCCATTCCTTGGTATAGGGGTTAAGAAGCGCAGATGTGGAGGCTTCGCTCTTTTCGCCATAAATATTGCCTGTAAGGAGATATCCGAAAAGTTCGGGCATCATGATAAACTTGTCGGCAATGCCATATACATCGGCATTCTTTTCTTTATCGGCAAAAAGCTGATAAATGGTGTTGAAGTTCATGGACTGTATGCCGGAGGTTTCGTAGAGCTCCTTGTCGGAGATTATATTTCTTATTTTTTCAGGAATGTCCAGTGTTCTTTCATCGCGATAGTTAAAGGGGTTGGCAAGGAGATTTCCGTTTTTGCCCACCAGAGCATAGTCAACACCCCAGGTATCTATACCGATGCTTGCAAAATCCACATCCTTTACCTTGCGTATGCCCTGCTTTACCTCGTGAAAAAGTCTGGGTAAATCCCAGTAAAATCCATCATTTATACTTACGGGCTCATTGTCAAAGCGATGAACCTCTTCTAATATAAGCTTTCCGTTTTCGAGACTTCCGAGAATAGCACGTCCGCTGGAAGCACCAAAGTCAAATGCCAAAACCTTCATAGCTGTTTCACTCCTAAATTATAAATTTATACATAGATTTTATCACAGGCAATTAAAAATATCAACAATTAAATTTATTTTCAGGGACTTGATTTTACAAAATTCCCCTATGTGCTTATGGTACAATCAAATTAAATCATTGCAAAGGAGCTGATATGTATACCCACAATATACATAGACCTGCTTTTCGGCATAAATTTCGTTATGAACATAGCCATCTTTGAGGCCGCCTCCATCATTATGAAGCAACCGGTAAAACCCTTGCGAATTGTTGCAGGGGCAGCTTTGGGAGCATTTTATGCTTGCGTGGTTTTTGCCACTGATTGGCATATTGCATCAAGCCTTGGAGCAAAGATTGTTTTTGCCTTTATACTCACTGCCGTGGTATTCAAGCCCCGGGGCATATTAGCTCTTGTAAAGAAAACTGCAATATTTCACGGAGTTACCATATGCTGTGGTCTGATTGTCATGGGTGTTCTCTACTTTACCGACATGGGACTTATGTTCAAAGGTGGGGTAAAAGACGGTGTTTTCTATTTTGACATACCCTTGTGGTTTGTTGCGCTTGTTGCCCTGCTTTCCCCTTTTGGAGCGTATATAGTCCAAAAGAAGCTTAGTCGCGCCACCCAAAGAGATTGCTTTGTGCTAACCATAGTCCACAAGGGAAAAGAAATAGCCGTCACCGTTCTTTCGGACACCGGAAACTTTTTGAAAGACCCTTATAACGGCAACGATGTAATAATAGTTGAAGCCAATGCAATTTTGCCTATTTTTAAAGAAGAAAATTTACCGGATGGAGATTTTAACAATCTGCTCCCGGGCTTCAGGCTCATACCATACTCATCTCTGGGCAACAATTTGGGTATGATAGCCGGATTTACCCCGGAGGGTCTTCGGGCTGAAGGCTTTCCTGTTGAGGGAATAACCATTGGAATTTACAAAGGGCAACTAAGCCAAAGCGGCGACTATAACGGGGTGTCTAAACCTCTAGCATATATAAAGAAAGGACAAATGCCATGCTTATGGAAAAGCTAATAATCATAATACAAAAAATATTCAAAGGCGACATTCACTACATAGGAGGCAACTCCACCCTTCCGCCTCCTTTGGAAAAAGACGAAGAGGACAGTCTGATAAAAGAGCTTAAGACCAATCCCGCCAAAGCAAGAAACGAGCTGATAGAACGTAACCTCCGTCTGGTGGTATACATATCCAAAAAATTTGAGAACACCGGAATAAACATAGAAGACCTCATAAGCATCGGCACCATTGGTCTTATAAAGGCGATAAACACCTTTAACCCTGAAAAGAACATAAAGCTTGCCACCTATGCCTCCCGTTGCATAGAAAACGAAATACTGATGTATCTTAGAAAAAACAACGGCAGAAAAACCGAGATATCCATAGACGAACCCCTCAATGTGGATTGGGACGGCAACGAGCTGTTGCTTTCGGACATACTGGGAACGGATAACGATATAATTTACCATAATCTTGAAACAGAGATAGACAAGGAGCTTTTGGAAATAGCGATGCAGACACTGACACAACGAGAAAGAGACATTATGGAACTGCGTTTCGGCATACGCCGTCGGGATGCAAAAACTCAAAAAGAAGTGGCGGATCTTCTGGGAATAAGCCAATCGTACATATCTCGTCTGGAAAAGAAAATAATATCCCGATTAAAAAAAGAGATAACACGGCTTATATGATATTTTGAAAATTACACAGAATAAACTGCTTATTCCATAAATGTATATATTTACATAATACGGCGTATACTTAGAATACAAAAATCAAAAAGGAGCTTATAATATGCCGGAAAAGAAAGTAAATGTACTGAGCCAACTTCTGTGTGTTTTCAAATCAAAAAAATCTGCCGAGCGCGACATTGTAGCCATGGCGGACAAGGTTATTGAAGACTATATTTTTTCAAAGAACAAGCTTATACGAAAAAAATGCAAAAACTCCTCCGGCACCGCAATGTTTATTGCCATATTGGGTGTGGTGTCGGGGCTTGTGATATTGCTTATGAACATAATATGACAGATGTATGAAACGGGGTTGAAAATTGATTGATACAGATTGATTTTCAGCCCCTTCTTGTTGACATTTGCTAAATTCCATCTTATAATCATTGTAACACAAACATCGGGAGGTTTTATAGTGATTAAGGAAGTATATGTAATATTCAAAACTCACCTGGACATAGGCTATACCGACTATGCCGAGAATGTTATAAACAACTATCTTACAAATTACATACCCAATGCCATAAAGGTTGGATACGAGCTTAAGGACACCGACACACCTTTTAAGTGGAGCGTTGGCTCCTGGCTTATTGCCGAGGCACTAAAAAGAGGAGTAGACATAGAGCCTGCCATAAAAGACGGCATCATAACCTGGCACGGTCTGCCCTACACATCTCACACAGAGCTTATGACAAAAGAGCTTTTTGAATATGGAGTAAAAATTGCCAAAAAGCTTGACGAGAAGTACCGGAGAAACACAATCGGTGCAAAAATGACAGATGTACCCGGTCACACCAAAGCAATGATACCCATACTTAAAAAGTACGGAATTGAATTTTTGCATATAGGCGTAAATACTGCGTCCCCCCTACCTGATGTACCACCATTGTTTAAATGGAAATGCGGAGAAGACTACATAAATGTGATGTATCAGAAAAGCTACGGCACAACCATGGAGCTGGATGACTTTGCCGTGCACTTTGCCCACACCAACGATAACCTTGGCCCTCAATCTTCTGACGAAATTGTGGAAGTGTACAGTTCATTAAAAGCCAAATATCCTCATGCGGTGATAAAATCCGGCACCCTCAATGACATTGCTATGAAGGTGCGTGACATAGACAACCTGCCTGTGGTAGAAGCCGAAATAGGCGACACATGGATACACGGTGCAGGAACAGACCCCAAGAAGCTTTCCGGATACAGACAAGTGCTTCGGGAACTTGAGGGAAAAGACCTTGAAGGCTATGACATTGGGGACAACCTTTTTATGGTGCCCGAACACACCTGGGGTATGTGTATACAAAAGTATTTCCCTGACAAAGACTACACTGACGAAGCCTTCCAAAAGACCGAAGGTACAGAAGACAGACTCAAGCTGGAAAAGTCCTGGGACGAACAAAGAAGCTATGTTGAAAAAGCTGAGAAGCTTACCGGAATAAAAGCATATACAGATATATCAGAACCCAATCCTCAAAATGAAGTTGAAGCCTTTGAGCTTCCCTTTAAACTAAGTTGGCAGATATTTGATAACGCCGACTACGACAGATACAAAAAGACCTACATGCAGTTTGACGAAGAAAACACCGAATGGGCAACCTGGGACTATACCAAGTTTGGTCTGCACAACTACAAGGGTGGCACTTTTACCGCAGAGCCTACAGCATATTTTGAAGATGGCAAAACAAAGTATGCAAAGCTCGGTTTCCCCAAGGAAGCCACCGAAAAATTCGGTTTGCCTTACATTTGGGCAGAGATAAAAGACAGCGAGGTCAAAGTGACCTGGTTCGGGAAAAAAGCCTCCAGACTCCCTCAGGCGGCATGGATTAAATTTACAGGTCTTAAGGAGGATTGGAAGGTAAGCAAGCTTGGAGAATGGATAGACCCTGAAAATGTAGTGGGAAGTCCCCTCATTATGGCTACTGACAAAGGCGTAACAAACGGAGAAGTTACCATAGAGCCCCTCGACAGCGCACTTGTAGCACCCTTTGGCAGAAGACTTCTGGACTTTGAGCTTAACCCCAAGGGTCAGGATATGTACTTTAACCTTTATAACAACATATGGAACACCAATTTCCCCATGTGGTATAGTGACGATACATATTTCAGATTTAAAATTAAACAGTAAAAAAGCAGATGCTGTAAATTAATCCGTGTGGATTAGTTTACAGCATCTTTTTTAAAGAGATGAAAAAAAGAAGCAGAATAAGTGAACCGAACCCAAGCGAAGCGTAGGGCGTAAGCCCGAAGATGAGGAACTATTAGAACTTATTTTACATCGCTTCCTTATTATTCCGCTATGATATGGTCACCTTTTATGCTTTTTAAGGTAACATTCATAAATTTTCCGCTTATGTCTTCGTCGGACTTCATATGCACCTTAACATAGTTTGTCATATGACCTTCATAGATTCCGTCTTTTACCTCCTGCTCAAAGAGAACTTCCGCTGTTTTGCCAACATAACTTTCAAGATACTCTTTCTGTGTTTGTTTAAGGGCAGAAATCATTTCCTTGCTTCTGGCTTCCTTAACCGCTTTTTCTACCTGACCTTCCATTTTGTCTGCCTTGGTGCCTTTGCGGTTGGAATAGGCAAACACATGAGCATCCGCAAGGCGAAGCTCTGTGGCAAACTTGAGGGAAGCTTCAAATTCTTCCTCGGTTTCCCCGGGGAAGCCCACCATTATGTCTGTGGCAATGGCAGGATTTTCAAAATATTTACGAACCAAGTCCACGCTGTTTTGGTATTCGGCAGTGGTATACTTTCGGTTCATTCGCTTAAGTGTTTCGTCGCATCCGCTTTGAAGAGCAATGTGGAAGTGATTGCACATTTTGTCTATGGCGGATATTTCTTTTATAAATTCTTCTGTAAGTATACGAGGTTCTATGGAGCCCAAACGAACTCTTTTTATGCCGTCAATTGCCGAAACTGCCTTTATGACATCAAGCAAAGTATATTCCTTAAGATCTCTGCCGTAGGATGCAAGGTGAATGCCTGTAAGCACAATCTCCGAAAATCCGTTGGCGGAAAGTGCCTTTACTTCCTCCACGATGCTTTCCATACTGCGGCTTCTTACAGGACCTCGGGCATAGGGAATGATGCAATAGGTGCAAAACTCCGTACAGCCATCTTCTATCTTTACAAAGGCTCTGGTCTTGGAGGAATATGAGGACACCCACATATCCTCGTAATCCCTTTGCTTCATAATATCCGTTACAAGCACGCTCTGCTTACTTTCCCTGAGCTGTTTTTCGCAAAGCTCCACTATGTGGCTTCTTTCCTTGGTGCCAAGCACAAGGCCTACGCCTTCTATCTTCTTTACTTCATCGGGAGAAACCTGAGAGTAACAACCTACTACTGCTATAAGTGCCTCAGGATTCAATTTGGCGGCACGATGTATCATCTGACGGGATTTTCTGTCGCCCATAGAGGTTACGGTACAAGTGTTTATTACATATATATCGCATTTTTCGTCGAATTCTTTAACTTCATATCCGGCGTTTGAAAACAACTTTGCCATTGCTTCGGTTTCGTATTGATTGACCTTGCAACCCAAAGTGCAGAAAGAAACGCTATTCATATATAAACTCCTTAAAAATAATATATGTTTATTATACACTACTACCAAATTTTTTCAATAGCAAAGAAAACAATTGACTAAAAAATTTTAAAGTAGTATAATATAATAAATAAAAAATACTATATTGGAGGCAAGACTTATGACAACTTATAACATTATGCTCAGTTCCATTAATGACGTAAAAAACTTTGTTAACATCGTGAACAGATACGAATTTGACATTGATTTGATTTCCGACAGATATGTAGTGGATGCCAAGTCAATCATGGGTATATTCAGCCTCGACCTTACAAAGGTTATTACAGTGGAAGCTCACACAGAAGATGCTTCAAAATTTGCCGGCGAGTTGGAGCCGTACATAGTTAAATGATTGTAAACCAAAAAACGCGGCTGCAAATTGCAGTCGCGTCACTTTTTAGACACGGAGGTGCAAAAAATGGAATATGCATACAAACCCACCGAGTATGAAATAAAGCTAATAATTTTGTTTGCCATAAAGGCACTTAAAAAAAATGCAGACTACACTCTGCTGGACTTTGTAATATCCTCCGCCGCAAACGTAAATTACTTTGAGCTGGAGCCTTACATTGCCGAACTTATTGCCAAAGACAACCTTATGGAATACAGCGCCGACGGCAAAACCTATTTTGCCATAAAAGAAAAAGGCGAAGAAACTTTGGAATTTTTCACACACAAAATTCCCGGTAGTATAAGAATTGCTCTTGAGGAAACAATAAGCACAATAAACCGCAGTGAAAAAGTCGGAAACAAATTTGTTATAGACTATATCCCCTTAAACGAAAATGAATACAACGTCAAATTCCTTATGGAAGAGGGCGGCACTCCCCTTGTGGACCTCACTCTATATGCAGGTTCCAAGGAAAGGGCAATAGATATATGCAGTTATCTTAAAAACAATACTTCCGATTTCTACAAAACGCTTACAGAACTTATAGACAAGGGAACCAACCTCCAATAGCCATTTTAAAAGGAGTGACCCACTATGGACAAAAAGCTGCTTAGTAAATACATTGGTATTTTTGTTCTGGCAACACTTATTATAATTGTATACAAAACCTTTGACAGCCTTGGCATTGTTTTTAGCTACATAGGCGACTTCTTTTCCCTGTTGTCACCTATATTTGCGGCTTTTGCAATTGCCTTTGTGCTTTACCCTGCCTGCAAAAAGCTGGAGGATTGGTACAAAAAATCCCCCAAGCTTAAAAAACGTGCCCGTGGGCTTTCGGTGGCCACGGTGTATCTTGGTGCATTTATAGTACTATCTGCATTTTTTGCAATAATGGTTCCGGTGATATATCAGAGCATAGCAGAGTTTGTAAAACAGCTTCCATCGCTTATAGAAAGTGTAGGCAAATATTTGTATTCTTTGGAGCTGGGCGGATATTCCCTAAAACCCTTACTTGAAAATCTTACCATAGAAGAAATAATGTCAAAGCTTGACCTCACCGATGTGGACACCTATGTAAACAGCCTTACAAGCTTTTCCAAAAGCATTATAGACGCAGTGCTTTCTGTTATAATATCAGTGTACATTCTTCTGGACAGACAAGGACTTTTGAAAACAGCCAAACGCATGAGGGACTTTTTCTTGCCGGAAAAAGCCAAGACGGTGTTTATAAAGTATTCAAAACAGTCCTTCAGCATTATGTATAAATACATTTACTGTCAGCTTCTGGATATGTGCGTGGTGTCGGTTATTGCCTTTGTGGCTCTTGCTGTTATGGATGTAAAATACGCACCCATCCTTGCCATATTTATAGGCGTTGCCAATCTGGTGCCCTATTTTGGTGCTATTGTGGCGTGCGCTTTGGCATCACTTCTTACTGTGTTTACAGCATCCCCCACAAAAGCAATTGTTGTGGCTGCAGTGCTGATAGTGCTTCAGCAGATAGACTCCAACATCATTCAGCCACGTATTGTAAAAAATGCTCTTAAGGTGAAACCCTTCTGGGTTCTTTGTGCGGTGCTTATAGGCGGAGGTCTTTTCGGTATGCTTGGCATAATACTTGCAGTGCCGGTAATGGCTCTTATAAAAGTTATTGCCGATGATGCTTACGACTACAAAATATCCTCTGCAAAAGCCAATTGTGCCGACAGCGCAAGCCCACAAAAACCACTTTCGAATAATTAATGAAATTTTTTACAAAAAAAACCTTGACAAATACTTTTAAAGCTGATATAATCTTAAAGTCGGTTGATGAGAGCCGGCTTTAACATGCGGGTGTAGTTCAATGGCTAGAATTCCAGCCTTCCAAGCTGGCCGTGTGGGTTCGATTCCCATCACCCGCTCCATATTTTTTAATTTGCGCCAGTAGCTCAGCTGGATAGAGCATCTGCCTTCTAAGCAGAGGGTCGGGAGTTCGAGTCTCTCCTG
>JAEIGA010003053.1_pt1 | contig 26361 bp, 23 predicted proteins | sample 9270691 | NCBI WGS metagenome assembly JAEIGA01 (sample SAMN17057246, study PRJNA624740) | gut metagenome | biome: biome; isolation source: fecal sample | host: Bos grunniens | place: China: Xizang | collected 2019 | reverse complement strand
ATTAGTTATAACTTAAATGATGGAAAAGGTAAAATTGAAAAAACTGAACATGTTGTTTATAAATTAACAACAGAAGATGAACCAACAGATCCAGTTACTCCTCCAACTACTGATGATGATAAAAAAGGATGTAAGAAAGATTTATCATTATTAGTTGTAGGTATGATTAGTTTATCTACACTAGGTGTAATCTTAAAAAAACGTGAAAAATAAAGAATAAATAAGAGAACTATTAGAAATATTTTCTAATAGTTTTCTTTTTTTTATGAAATGTGATAAAATATAACGAAAAAAGAGGTGAGATTATGTTCGAAGATATTACAAGAGTATCTCAAATGGCTAAAGCTGCCGTAGCAAAAAATCCAAAGGTTATTAACGCAACTGTAGGTGTATTATTAGATGATAATGGGGATATCCTATATTCAAGTGTATTTGATTCAATTATCCCAACCCTTACACCAAAAGAAAAATATCCATATGAAGATGTATTAGGTCCAGCTTTAATGAGAAATAACGTTTTAAAATTCTTAAAACAAGAAAAGTTTTTGTCTAAGCCAAATATGACAATGATTACCGCAGGTGGTACAGGAGCATTATCAAATGCGATTAGTGTTTTCAGTAAAAATGCAGGTCTTGTGGTAAGTGAATTATGTTGGAACAATTATTTTACGATTGCTAGAGGATTTCAAGTAGATTTATATACTTATAATACTTTTGATAAAGATAAATATGATCTAAAAGCATTCGAAGAAGCATTAGATAAAACAATAGCTGAAAAAGAAAATATTATTGTTTTATTAAATACTCCTTCACATAATCCAACAGGTTATGATTTATCAAAAGAAGAATTACAAAGTATTGTCGAAATATTAAATAAAAAAGTAACAGATGGTATTAAAATAACTGTTATTTTAGACATAGCTTATTATAATTTCGGATTAAATCAAAACTTAGATCCATTCTTAGAATTAAATGAAGATATTAATTTAGCAATTGCTTATAGTTTCTCAAAGAGTTTTGGTATTTATGGATTTAGACTTGGATCACTAACAATGATTTCTAAAGATAATGAAAAACTAGAAAAATCATTCTATTCAAGTACTAGAGCTAAGTGGAGTAATCCTAATAAACTTGGATGTAGTGTTTTAAGTAAAGTTTTATCAAGTGATGAATTATGTGAAAAAGTATATGAAGAAATTGATAAACATATGGGAGTATTAACTAATAAAACGACAATTTTTAGAAACGCATTAGAAGAGTTTAACATTAAAACTTTCCCACATACTAATGGATTCTTTTTATCAATTCCTGTAGAAGATCCTGAAAATGTTGCTTTAGCATTATCTGAAAATGATGTATATTTAACAACAGTTGAAGGTGGAATAAGAGTTGCAATCTCAGGTGTTCCAAGTTACAGATTAAGAGAATTAGCTGAAAAAATTGCTTTAGTAGTTAATAAATAAAATGATTAAAATAAAAGCAAATAGTGTTGTTTTATTTCAAGGTGATTCAGTAACAGATTGGCATAGAAATCGTGATGATATTACATCAATGGGTGAATCATATGTAAAAACTATGCATGAATATTTAAGTAAATTTAATATTCAAGTTGTTAATAAAGGAATTGCTGGAAATAAAGTTAATGATTTAATAGATCGTTTTGATAATGATTTTAAGAAGATTAATCCCGATTATATCTTTATACTTATAGGTGTTAATGATACATGGCATGATTATCCGAATCAAAAAGATACATTAACATTTAAAGAAGAATATGAATTATTAATCAACAAAATTATAGATGAAATAGATGTTCCAATTGTTTTATTAGAACCATTTATTATTGGATATAATGAAGAAATAATTTGTATGAAACCTGATTTAGAAGATAAAATGAGAACTATTAAAGAATTAGCTAATAAATATAATTTAGAGTATATATCTTTTAAAGAAAAATTTGATAGTATATTAACTAAAGATAATTATTTAGAATATACAATAGAAGGTATTCATTTATTAGATAAGGGTTATAAAATCATGTCAGATAAATTAATAAGTGATATTAAGATTATAGATTAATTAAAATCTATAATCTTTTTTCTTGCAATAAAACATAACTTGTGATATAATATTAGGGCAATGCGGGTGTGGCGAAATTGGCAGACGCGCTAGATTTAGGCTCTAGTTCTTCGGAGTGCAGGTTCAACTCCTGTCACCCGCACCATTTTTTGAAATCTATTAGTCTTCTCGTAAGGCTAATTTTTTTTAATTTTGTAGGGTATTTTAGCCATTTTCGGCTAGAATACCTTATTTTTTATGCATTTATAAAATATTTAGATTTAAAAACTATAGGGGATTTGCCACGGGATCGAACCTATAAGAGTTAATGATGGAAATATATAATAAATTGTAGTATAATATAGGTAAGAGATAAATTGGAATTTGATGAGGTGTCAAATGGTTAGAATAGCAAAGAATGGTGACAGTGATGTTTTAGCAAGATTGGCTGTTCAAATGTGGATTAATCATACTGTTGATGAATTAGAAAGAGAGTTTATTGAAGCACTTAATAGTAAAAAAAATGCATTTTTTATTAAGTATATAAATTGTTTACCCGTAGGTTTTGCTCAATGTAGTTTAAGAACCGACTATGTTGAAGGTACAGAAAGCTCACCAGTAGGTTATTTGGAAGGTATTTTTGTATTAGAAGAATATCGAAAGAACGGATATGCAAAAGAACTTCTTTATGCTTGTGAGATGTGGGCAAAGGATATGGGGTGCATAGAATTTGCAAGTGACTGCGAATTAGAAAATATGACGAGTTTAACGTTCCATATAAAAATGGGTTTTGATGAAACAAATCGTATAATCTGTTTTAAGAAAAAACTATAAAGTACACAAGATTTATATTGTAACATAAAGTATTATTCTGATGCAATGAAACAGTAAGCTGGCCAGAGTCTAATCTGGTCTTTTTATTATAAATATTATTATTAATACATATAATATTAATATATTATGTACTTGACAAACAAATATACATATGATATCATATGTATAGAAGAGGTGATAATTTTTATGAATAAAAATAAGTCATTTAATCAAACTGAATATATTTCTAACTTTAATAAGAATAATTATAAAATGTATCAATTTAGAGTTAAAAAAACAGATATTAATATTATTAATCATTTAGATAATATTGAAAATAGAAATGGTTATATTGTTTCATTAATCAATACTGATATAAATAGTTCTATATATACAATTAAAGAGATTAAAAAAATAATTAAGCCTATTCTTAATAAATATGGAATAACTGATATTTATTTATTTGGTTCTTATGCTAGAGGTGAAGCAAAAGAAACAAGTGATATTGATATTTATTGTGATAAAGGTGATATTAAAACGCTTATTGATCAGGGAATGTTAGAAGATGAGTTAGAAAGTACTTTAAATAAAAAGGTAGATATAATTTTTGATTCATCATATATAGATGATTATTTTAAATCACAAATTATGGAAGATATGATTAAATTATGTTAGGGATTAAAGATAAAGGAATATTACTACAAATTATTAAAAGATGTAATCGAGTAATTGAAAAAGTATCAAATGTCAATGAAACAGAATTTGCTTTAAATGATGATATTAAGGAAGTTATATGTTTTAACTTGTTTCAAATTGGTGAACTATCTCATGGTTTATCAGTTGAATTCATAAAAGAGTACAATAATATACCTTGGAAACAAATTATAGGTATGAGAAATAGGATTGTTCATGGATATGATACTATTAATTTAGAAATTGTCTGGAATACTGCAAATGAAAGTATTCCTGAATTAAAAGAATATTGGAAAGAAATTCTAAAATAAGAAACTTTTTAACGTAATGACACATATCAGATTAAACTTTTGTATCCAACTGGATGCAATGTTTTATTTTTAATTTAGTATTTTGAAAATTAATAAATAAATTGTAAAAAAAAGAAAAAAAGCGTATAATTAGTAATAGTAAAAAAAGGAGAAAAGTAGTATGCATAAAGAAGAAAGACAGTATAATAAGATGATAAATACTCCAGTAAAAAAACTTGTTTTAACACTAGGTATTCCAACTACTATTAGTATGCTTGTTACATCAATATATAATATTGCTGATACTTATTTCGTATCAAATATTGGTGGTGGAGCAGCCGGAGCAGTTGGAGTAGTATTCCCACTTATGGCAATTGTTCAAGCAATCGGCTTTACTTTTGGTATGGGTGCAAGTAGTATGATTTCATCAAAACTTGGGGAAAAGAAAGATAAAGATGCTCAAAAACTAGGTTCTTCATCTTTCTATGTTGCTATTGTATTAGGAATTATTTTAGCTATTTTTAGTATGATTTTTATTAATCCATTAATGAGACTTTTAGGAGCTACTGAAACTAATATTCAATATGCGATGGATTATGCTAAATATATTATTTATGGTTATCCAATAATGATTGGTTCATTTGTTTTAAATAATATTTTACGTAGTGAGGGTAAATCGCTTCTTTCAATGATAGGTTTAACAACAGGTGGAATACTAAATATTATTCTTGATCCAATTTTTATTAACAATTTAGAAATGGGGATTTCAGGAGCAGCTGTTGCTACATTAATAAGTCAAGCAGTAAGTTTCTTAATTCTTTTAAGTATGTTTATTTTTAAGAAAAGTATTATTACTTTATCACCTAAATATATAACAAAAGAAGCTTGGGTTTATAAAGATGTTTTAAAAGTAGGTTTCCCATCTTTATGTCGTCAAGGTCTTGCTAGTGTTGCTACTATCCTATTAAATAATCAAGCTGGTTTATTTGGTGGAGATCCAGCCCTTGATGCGATGTCAATAGTTAGTAAAATATATATGATTGTTTTCTCTGTATCACTTGGTATTGGACAAGGATATCAACCTGTTTGTGGATATAATTATTTTGCGAAGAAATATTCGCGTGTTAAAGAAGCAATGTATTTCACATTTATTTGTGGATTCAGTTTAATGCTTGTAACATGTATTGCTTTATTTATCTTTGCTGAAAACTTAATGGGAGGCTTTGTATCAGGAAGTCCTGAAGTTATAGCTATTGGATCTAGAGTTATCAGATATCAAAGTGTCGCAATGCCATTCTTAAGTTTAAATGTAATTGCTAATATGTCATTCCAATCAACGAAGAAAAAGTTTAAAGCAACGCTTCTTTCATGTTGCCGACAAGGAATTTTCTTTATCCCTTGTATTTTCTTATTACCACTTGTATTTGAACTTGGTGGAGTAGAGGCAACTCAAGCAATATCTGATTTTTGCACATTCCTATTTACAATTCCATTCTTTATTGGATTTGTTAAAGAGTTAAATGAAAAAATCAAAACAGAACAAAACTTAGAACCTGCTTGCTAAAAATGACAATGTTTTTAGTTTGTGATAAAATGTAAGTGAATATACAAGGAGGAAATATATATGAAAAAATGGTTTAATTCACTACCTAGAATAGTACAAATGATTTTATTATTTATTCCTGGTGTTAACTGGGTTATGGAATTAGGAGTAAGATGGAGTCATTTTGCTGAAAAGAAAGGATTATTTTCTTTACTTTTAGCTATATTAACTATTCCAGGTGGAGTACTTTTTGGATGGCTTGATGTAATTTGGTGTTTATTATTTAAACATTTATTCTTAGCTAGATAAATATCTTTGGTAATAAAGTATTAGATTTCTATAAATCTAATACTTTTTAATTTAGATAAATTCAAAAAAGGGAAAATCTAGATAAAACCATTTTATTGATTTTAATTAATATATGTGGTATAATTAATAATAATGTCGAAATTTTAGATATGAGTGGTAAATACTATGAATATAAATATAATAATTAAAGAAAGATTAGAAAAATTAGAAAAATCAAATAAAAAATTTAGTGATATTTTTGAAATAATTCATTCTAATGAAGAGTTTTTATTTGCTGAAAAAACTAATGGTTATAAAATCGAAAAAACAACATATGGAGAATGTAAAAAATATTGTTATCAGATGGCTCAATATCTATCACATAAAATTAATTCTCCGAAACATTCATTTGTTGGTTTAATGATGGATAATTCAGTTGAATTTATTAATACTTTTTTTGGATTATTAATGCTTGGTTATAAACCTATGCTTTTAAATATACGTTTAGGTAGTGAGCTAAATAATCAAATTATTAAAAGATTGAATATTGAATATGTAGTAACAGATAATGATTATGTAGTTGATTCACAAATTATTAATATAAAGAATTGTGATTATAAAAATCTTAATACTGATTCTTTAGTTATTGATTGGGAAAATGAAATGGCAATTTCTACATCAGCAACTTCTTTAAATGTTAAGATATGTGTTTATGATGGAGAATCAATATCTGAACAAATTAAAAATTCTGATTATATTTGTAAGACTAATTCATTTATTAAAAAACATCATAAAGGATATATTAAACAACTTGCTTTTTTACCTTTTTATCATATCTTTGGTTTAATGGCAACTTATTTTTGGTTTAGTTTTTTTGGAAGAAGTTTTGTTTTCTTAAAAGATTTAAGTAGTGATACTATTATTAAAACTATCAAAAAACATGAAGTTACCCATATTTTTGCTGTACCAATGTTATGGCATACTGTATATAAAACATTAATTAAAAATGTGGAAAAAGAAGATGAAAAAACAGTTAAGAAGTTTTATAAAGGTCTAGCATTAAGTAATAAACTTCAATCTATTTGTCCTACACTAGGTAAAAAAATAGCTTCTAATTTATTTAGAGAAGTTTTAGAAAAGGCTTTTGGTAAATCAATTAAATTTATGATTTCTGGTGGTAGTTATATAAAACAAGATACTGTTTATACTTTAAATGGAATAGGATATCCTTTATTTAATGGATATGGAATGAGTGAAATAGGGATAACATCAGTAGAATTATCAAAGAAAGCCAGTTATCGTAATAAATGTTCAATTGGTAAGCCTTTCCCAACTGTTGAATATAAAATAAATGAAGACAATCATTTATTAGTTAGAAGTAAGGGACTTTGTAAGAAGATTATTACAATGACAGAAGAAATGGATATCAATAAAGATGAATGGTTTGATACCTCAGATATAGCAAGTGTTGATTCTACGGGACGTTACTATATAGAAGGACGTGTAGATGATATTGTTTTAACTGAAAGTGGAGAAAAGATTAATCCAGATATTATTGAAAAGAAATTATCTTTTTCAGTTATTGAAAAATATTCAGTTATGGGACTCAAGAAAAATGATAAATATGAATTATCGTTAATTTTAGAAATAAAAGGTAATTTAAATCAAAACAAAATTGACAAATTAATTGAAGAAGTTGATCAAAATATTCAGTCTTTAGAATATCATATTGATAATATTTATTATACATTTGATGCGATTACATCTCCTACAGCAATTAAGGTTTCACGTAAAATATTAAATAAATGGATTGAGAGTAAAAAAGTTTCATTAATTCCCTTCTCAGAAATTAAAAATAGTATTTCATATGATGAGGCTGGATTAAATGAAGAAATTAGTAAAAAAGTAGTTAAGTTATTTAGTGAAATATTAATGGTTGAAGAAGATAAAATAGGGAAGAAAGATCATTTTATATTTGATTTAGGGGGAACTAGTTTAGATTATTTTACATTGTTAATGAAAATAAATGAAGAATTTGGTATATCTATTGATAATACGGTTAATAGTTGTTATACAGTTTTTGATATTACTAAATTCATTACTAATAATATGAATTAGGAGATAAATATGGAAAACGTCGTAAAGAAAAAATATGTTACGCTAAATAAAAAATGGAAAGAAATAGTTTTTGCTGCATCAGGATTTGGACCAAATTTATTAATGGTTCTTATGGGAGCGATGTTTACTGATGCGATTAATCCGGCAGCTTTAAATGAGGGAAGCCTACAAGCAATCGGAAATGTATGTTATGTAATGCCATTACTATTCCCAATTCTTTGGGCACTAGCTAAAGCATTTGATGGAATAATCGATATTCCTCTTGCTGCATTAACAGATAGTTTACAAACAAAATGGGGAAAACGTCGTCCCCCAATTGTGGTATGTTTTCTTCCTATGGTTCTTGCTTATGTTATGTGTTGGATACCAATTGGTGGAGCAGAAGAAAGTGCAAGATTACTAAATACTATTTGGATTATTTTTTGGGCATTGATATTTTTTGCGACATACACAATGAATTTGATTGCCTATTATGGTAGTTTATCACAAGTATGTAGTGATGATTCACAAAGACTTCGTGTTTCAAGTTTTAAATCTTTCTTTGATACTATTTCATATTGTTTAGTGTATGCGTTAGTACCATTATTATTAGAGGCATTTGTGATACATATTGATAAGTTAGTATTTATTTTATGTCCTTTAATGATTACAATGTTAATACCTGTATTTATGATTAAAGAAGGGGAAAAATTCGAAAAGAAAGCTATTGAAGCTGGATACGATATTACTCCATTAAAAGATGAAAAACGTGTAGGAATTATTGAAAGTATAAAGTTAACTTTTAAGAGTAGACCATTTATTAGATGGTGTGTTGTTAACTGTTGTTCTTTCTTTGGATTACAAATGTTCTTAGTAGCAATGAATGCGATGATTTTAGGTAGTATGAATATGGATGGTACTCAAATGGCTATACTTAATACTTGTGCGTTTGCTCCAGTACCATTAATGTTATATCTATTTAATAAGTTAAGTAATAAAAAAGGTATTCGATTTGCTTATCAAACATGTTTATTATCATTTGCAGTTTGTATTTTAACATTTGATATTGCTAGTGTTTATGTTTTAGGATATGATAATGTTACTTTACAAATGATTATTGGAATAATTGGAGGACTTGTAGGTTCTTGGGCAATTGGATCATTCTTTATGATGCCATATTTAATGCCTGCTCAAATTTCATCAGTTGAAGAAAAACTAACTGGTAAGAACCATTCAGCAATGTACTTTGCTGCTCAAGCTTTCACTACAAGTATTGTTTCAGCATTATCTGGTGGTTTAGTATATGAAAATATTAAACAGTTATTTATATCTAAATCAGCTAGTGGTATAGTATTAGCTGAAAATATTGCTGATGCTGCTTTAAAATTTGGAGTAGAAGAAACTGCTGTCTATAATTTAGGTACATTACTTGTTCCTATTATTGTTTCAATATTTTGTATTTTAGGATTTATTTTAGCATTTAGAATGCCTAAAAAATATTCTCCTAAAGAAGTAGCTAAAGAATTAGGTTTAGAAAAAGAATATCTTGAAAATACTCATCTTTTCCCACAAGAAAAAGAAATGCTTTATGAAGAAGAAAGTAATTTAGTAAATATATCTTTATGGGTATTAACAGGTAGTTTATTCGGTTTAATTTGGCGTAATATTATTCTTAAAAATATTAGTAAGTTAGATAATATTAAAAATAAAACATTACATTATATTTTAAGTATTTTATTACCACCGTATTTCGCAATTGTTATTTTTAAAGCTAATAAGAAATTAGTAAAAGCTTTAAAAGAACGTGATATTAAGTGTAAAGATTTGAGTGTATTATATTTAATCTTTGGACTAATTGGATTAAACTTTATAACATATTCACTTATTCAAAATCATTTAAATAAGGTGTTGAAACAAGATAATGAATAAATTAATTTTATGGTTTGTTAAAATAACTGGATACATTCCTCATTTATTTTATTTTAAGAAAAAAGTTTATTATGTAAATAAAAGTAAATCATCAAGAAAAATTAAAGGTAGTGCAATTCTTATTTCTAATCATAAATCAGTATTTGATTTTGCTTTATATATGTATGTTTTTATTTTTAGAGATATGTATACTTTAATTGGAGAAGTAATGTTTGAAAAAGGGAAACTATTTGGTTGGTTTTTAAAAAAAATAGGTGGTATCAAAGTAGAACGACAAAATTATGATTTTGATTTTATTAATAAAGCTTTAGAGAAATTAGAAAAAGGTAAAGTTATTGAAATTTATCCTGAGTCTAGACTTCCTTTAGCTCATGAAAAAAATATATTACCATTTAAACCAAGTTTTGTATATTTAGCCTTAGAATCAGGAGCTCCAATCATTCCTGTTTATACAAATGGAGAATACAATACGAAAAAAAGAACGAAAGTATTAATCGGTGAACAAATATATTTAAGAGAACTATATGATGATTCCAAATCAGAAAAAGAAAATATTGATTTCTTATGTAATTATGTAAAAGACTACATTGAAAGATTGGAGGTTATGATAAATGAAAAAAGTTCGTAAAAATAAAAAAAGAAACGCTTTTCAAAAAGTATTTGACCTTCGCTATTTTTTCTATGATTTTGTTAAATTTACTGGAGCTTTGTCAGCTATTATTATATTAAGAGTAAGAAGATATTATAAAAATGGTAAAAAACCTAAAAGACATTATCAAGGTAATTATGTTATTGTAAGTAATCATCCAACATTTTTAGATCCGTTAATTTTATCTATTGCTTTTTGGAAAAGACGAGTAAGCTTTATTGCGACTACGGATTTATTTAATAGTAAACTTAAAAGTTTCTTTTTCAAAAGTGTTAAGATGATACCAATTGATCGTGATAATGTTAAAATGGAAACTATTAAAACAACTAAAGATGTTATTGATAGTGGGCATTCAATATTAATTTTCCCTGAAGGACATGTTCAAAGAACAGATGCGGTTGCTGAATATAAATCAGGAGCAGTAATGATTGCGATGATAACAAAGAGTCCTATTTTACCTGTGTATATTAAAAAACGCGATAAATGGTGGCAATCCCAAAAAGTGATGATTGGTGACAAAATAAATATTGAAGATTACATTGAATCTAAAATTCCTACAATGGAAGATATATCCAAAGTTACAAAAATTTTAAAACAAGAAGAAGAATTGTTAGCTGAACTTTTAGAAAAAAAGGAGACAAAAAATGTTAATAGATAAAAACTATTTTGAACAATACACTAATATAGAAGATCTAAAAAGATTAAAACTATATGATACAATCCCTGCTTTTTTAGATTATATTGAAAAAGAATATAGTAGTCTTGTTGCTGTTGCATCTAATGAAAAAGAAGTTACTTATAAAGAATTAGCATGCGATGTAAAGAAAACTATCACTGTATTAAAAAATAATGATATTAAAGTTAAAACTAATGTAGGAGTTATCAGTGATAACAACTATGATTTTGTTAAAACATCATTAGGGGTTATGGCCTATGGTGCTGTAGCAACTCTTCTACCAGTTCAATTAGATGAAAAAATGATCTTTGGTTGTTGTATGAAATATCAACTTGCTTGTTTATTTTATGAAGCTAAGCTTGAAGAAAAAATAGAGTTTGCTAAAAAAATGGCCCCAAATGTAAAGTTTATTAAAATTGAAGAATTTGATTGTGAAGAAACATCATATAATTATGAAATTAATAAAAAAGATCCATCTTGTATTGTTTTAACAGGAGGAACAACAGGTAAGAGTAAAGGAGCAATTCTTTCTCACTTAGCTATTATGACAGGAACATTAAATGGTACATATGGATATGAAAATGTATTTAATCAAGTATATTATTCAATTATGCCTTTAACTCATGTATTTGGATTAATTAGAAATTTATTTACATCTTTATACACAGGAAGTAAAATTTATTTCTGCCAAGATAAACGTACAATGTTTAAAGAAATTAAAGAAGTAAAACCAACTATTTTAATCTTAGTACCAGCTCTTGCTGAAATTTTCTTAAACTTAACTAAACAATTTGGTTTAGGATTTATTGGTGGAGAATTAAAGACTATTATTTGTGGTGGAGCTAGTGTACCTCCATATTTAGTATTAGAATATCCAAAATTAGGAGTTAATTTGCTTCCAGGATATGGTTTAACTGAAACAGCTAACCTTGTAAGTGGGAACCCATTAGGTAATAAAAAACCAACTTCTGTGGGACTTCCATATGCTAATCAAGAATTAAAAATTGTTGATGGGGAATTATGGATAAAAGGAGATAATCTACTTAATGGTTATTTTGCTGAACCTGAAGAAAATGAAACAGCCTTTGTTGATGGTTGGTTTAAAACAGGAGATTTAGTAGAAATAGATGAAGATGGTTTCTTATATATTGTTGGTCGTATTAAAGAAATTATCGTTCTAGCAAATGGTGAAAATGTATCTCCTGCTCATATTGAAACAAAAATTAATACTTTAGAATTTATTCAAGATAGTTTAGTAACACTTGTTAAAAATGAATTTGGAGCTGAAATTCTTCAAGCAGAAGTAATTTTAAGACCAATGATTATGGCTAAATTAAATGTGGAAAATCCTCAAGCAATGGTTGAAGCAGAAATTGAAAAATTAAATGCGACATTATTTGATTATGAAAAAATCTCTAAAGTAGTCATAAGAACAGAAGATTTCGAAAGAAGTCCAAGTATGAAAATTATTAGACCAAAACAAAATATGTAATATAAAAAGGATTACAAAATGACAGAATTAGAAATTTTTGAAAAGTTAAAAGAAATATTCGTTTTAGTTGTTAATCGTAATGCGGATTTATCTAAAACAACAATGAAAGATAATATAATTACTGATTTAGGAGTTTCATCTGTAGGATTAATATATTTAATTGTAGCAATTGAAGAAACATTTGATGTTGATATGAGTGAGGTATCTCTAAATACTTTCCAAACAATTGAAGATGTTGTTAAATATATTCAAGGGAAGATGTAAGATGGAAACTTGGAAAATGGTAGAACCTGTTTTAGGTGATCATATCAGAGTAGCTTATCGTAATTATTATCATCATGGTATATATATTGGTAATGATGAAGTCATAGAATTCGGTGTTGCTAGTGCGGTTTTAAAACCTGCTAGTGAAGTATTTGTTCATAAAACATCTGTTGAAGACTTTTTACAAGGTGGTTTTCTAGAAGTTAGACAATTTGATCGTAAAGAAAGAAAAAAGAAAAATACACCCGAAAAAATAGTTGAAATTGCGTTAAGTAAACTAGGTGAGTCAGGATATAACTTTATCTTCAATAACTGTGAACACTTCTGTAATATCTGTATATTTAATGAAAAGAAATCAACCCAAATTGATGATGTTCATGAAGAAGTAAGAAAGAAACTGAATTTAAAATAATGGAATTAATAATTGTTGATTTAAATAAAGAGTTATTTGATATAGAAACTTTATATGCTAATTTACCTATAGATATTCAAAAAAGAATAGATAGATATAAACAAGATGATGATAGAGTTAGTAGTATTGTTGCTTGGAATATTGTACATAAAAAGTTAGATTTAAATGTTAATCAAGTTTATTATAATGAAAGTGGTAAACCTTTTATAAAACAAAAATACTTTAGTATTTCCCATTCTCATAATTTAGTAGGAGTATTATTTGATAATAATGAATGTGGATTAGATATTGAATTTATTACTAAAAGATATGATAAACTAGCTAGTAAAATTCTAAATCCAAATGAATTGATAGAATATAATATTAATCCAGATATTTTAATAAAAAAATGGACAATGATAGAAGCTTATTGTAAAGGATTAGGAACTGGTTTTCGTTTTGATTTAATAAAAGATTTGCCGGAAAATATTATTACCCAAGAATTAACAGATTCTTTAAATAATAAATATTATTATTCTTTTTGGATAAAGAACATATAAAAAAGATAAGAGAAACACATTATATAAAGTGTTTCTCTTTTTTTAAAAAATTAAATTATTATTAACTAAGTATAAATTAAAATGCTTTGATATAATATTATTATGAAAACGTTTTACAGGAGGCGGTTCTATGTTGAAAAATATAAAAAGAATACTTGTAGTAATCTCTCTTTTTTTAGCTATATTACTTGTTGGTTGTGGTGGTAGTGAACAAACACCAGAACTTGATTTTAAAGAAAGTGAAATATCAGTAAAAGTTGGAGAAATATTTACTCTTACGCCACTTATTTTAGAAGTGGAAGATACTACCCCAATAGAATATACATTTGATAAAGAAGGTATTGTCGAATATCAATCAGGTAATAGTTTTAAAGCTGTAGGTGAGGGTATTGTAAATATTACTGGAACTTTAAAAGGATATGAAGAAGCAACAAAAACTATTAAAGTTAAAGTTGAATTAACTGAAAAATATACAGTTAAATTTATTGGTTACAATAATGAAGTATTAAAAACTGAAATTGTTGATAAAGGTAGTGCGGTGACTGCCCCAAGTGCTCCAAGTGTAGATGGATATAAATTTATTGGTTGGGATAAAGAATTTGATAATGTAACAAGTGATTTAGAAGTTAAAGCTATTTATGAAAAAGTAGAAACTGAAACTTTTATCGTTAAATTTATAGATAAAGATGGTAACATCCTAAAAACCGAAGAAGTTGTTAAAGGTAATTCTGCTACTGCCCCAAGTGTACCTAGTATTGATGGTTATTTATTCAAAGGTTGGGATAAAGAATTTAATAATGTAACAAGTGATTTAGAAGTTAAAGCGGTTTATGAACAAAGTACTGCAGAAAAATATACTGTTAAATTTATAGGTTATAATAATGAAGTGTTAAAGACAGAAGAAGTTGGAAAAGGTAGTGCGGCTGCTGCCCCAAGTGCTCCAAGTGTAGATGGATATAAATTTATTGGTTGGGATAAAGAATTTGATAATGTAACTAGTGATTTAGAAGTTAAAGCTATTTATGAAAAAACATCAAGTTCACTAGCAACTGAAATAGATTTATTAAATGAATTAAGTGTGTTTAAATTAAAAATTGGTGAAAGTGTTAAATTAGAATGGAGAGTTCTACCAAGTAATGCTTCACAAAATATATCTGTGTCTTCTGAAAATGATGCGATTGCAATGGTATTAGATGATGGTACCGTTGTAGCTATTGGTGAAGGTAATACATATATTGTATTAAAAGCAATAGATGGAAGTAATGTTGAACGTAAAGTTGAAATCTATGTAGAAGCAAGTGTTGCTCCAGTATCTAAATATACAGTTAAATTTATTGGTTATAATAATGAAGTGTTAAAAACTGAAATTGTTGAAAAAGGTTCTGCGGCTGCTGCCCCAAGTGCTCCAAGTGTAGATGGATATAAATTTATTGGTTGGGATAAAGAATTTGATAATGTAACTAGTAATTTAGAAGTTAAAGCTATTTATGAAAAAATAGTGGTTGCTGATAATGAAAAACCAGTATTTGTTCTAGCAAGCGGTAAAACTGAAAAGGTTCGTTTAAATTGGAACACTAAATTTGATCCATTAACAGGAATTACAGCGAAAGACAATGTTGATGGAGATTTAACAAGTAAGATAAAAGTTACTCATAATGTTGATAATAGAACTTATGGTATATATGAAGTAAAATATGAAGTTGTAGACAAGGCAGGTAATGTTGCGGAAATGACAAGAACAGTTGAAGTTGTTTGGGATTATGCGGTTGAATTTATTGGTCATGCGGGAAGTTATTATGGTGCAATGAATTCTGAAGAGGCAATTTTATATGCTATTACAAAATTAAAATATACATGTGTTGAAGTGGATTTAAAGAGTACTAAAGATGGTGTTTTTGTATTATCACATGATGATACATTTGGTGGAATCAATATTGCAAGTACAAACTGGGCAGATTTAAAAAATGTAGAAATTACAAGCTCAAGAACAGCGGGATTACCTTTCCAAAATGGAGAAGCCCCAGGTAATGGAAAATATACAGCTAAACTTTGTACTTTAGAAAGATATTTAGAAATTTGTAAACAATATGGTACAAAAGCAGTTATTGAGTTAAAAGGTTCTCCTGGAATTACAAATAGTGATCAATCAAAGATGCCAGCATTAATGGCGGAAATTAAAAAAGCTGATATGTTAGATCAAGTTATTTTCCTTGCTTCTGCATACAATTGTTTAATTTGGACTAGAAATAATGGATATGGATATATTCCTTGCCAATATCTAGTAAATAGTATTGAAAGCGACACATATTTAAAGAGATGTATTGATTATAAATTAGATATTAGTACTAACACTACTTATGGTGGATCTAATAGTGATGAATGGATTGCTAAGTATAAAGAAGCAGGAATTAAAATTTCTACTTATACTTATACACAATGGGTAGATTATAATGTTGTTCAACAATGGATTGATAAAGGTGTTGATTTTGTAACTTGTGATTGGCATTCAATGGATAAATTAAAATTACCTGTAAAAGTTGATGAAAGTCAATTACCAACATACACTGTTACTTTTAAAGATTATAATGGAACAATATTAAAAACTACTATTGTTAAAGAAGGTAAAACAGCTGCTGCCCCAAGTGTAGGAACAAGAACAGGATATGAATTTACAGGTTGGGATAATGCTGTTACTAATGTTAAATCAGATTTAGTTGTTACTGCGACTTATAAGAAAATTACTTATACAATCAATTATGTTAATACATTAAGTAATACAACAGTTGAAGAATGGGCAACAAAAGAAGCGTTTGCTGCAGAATTTTATAACGATTACTATAATTGGTTAGTAACTAGAGTTGGAAAAATTAGCGGGTTAAGTAAAAATGGAAATACTTTAACCCTTACTAAAAATGGAAAAACTGTATCTTTTTCAAGTGCTACAGATATCTTAAATATAGATATATATGACTTTGAATTGACTCTTTCTAATTACATATATAAACCAGTGGTAAGATTAAGTGATGGAACATGCGTTATTGAACCATCTGAAGACTATTTCTTAAATAGTGATGCATATCGAGAAAAATATAAAGAAGTTGATGCCCTATTAATGAGAGGTATTAAAGGAAGTTATACTTGGTATGATGATACATATACACCAACATCTGCTGGTAAGATTCAAATATTCTTTAGATTCCATCAATGGTTACAAGGTACTAAAATTGATGTATTCTTACCTCTTCCTAAAAAGTATATTGTAAGTGAAAGTGATATTAAGGTTACTATGCCAACTACCCCTAATAGTTATGATGTAGAAAGTGAAATTACTTTACCTAAACCTACAGCGAGTGTAGAATTCTTAGGTTGGTATACAAACCCTAATTTTACTGGATCTCCTGTTACAAAGATTGAAAAAGGTACAACAGGTAATATTATATTGTACGCTAAATTTAAAACAGAATAGGAAATAAAAAAGGATTGATTTTAAATCAATCCTTTTTAAATATTTTATTTTTTTAATTTAGTACACATTGCATATGCACCATAGATACCGGCATCATTTTTAAGAGTTGATACCATTAATTCTACACGGGCATTCCATTGTCCACCATAAATCATTTTAGCAAGTCTATTTTGTAGTGGTTCCATTAAAGAATCTCCACGATAACTAATTCCGCCACCTAAGATAATGGCATCTGGTCTAAAGATATTCGCAAGATTAGTTAGTCCATCAGCTAGGTCTTCAATATATTGTTCAAAAACGATATTCGCAACTTTATCATTCATAGCAAGGGCATCAAAGAAAGACATACCATCAAGTTTTTCAGGTTTTTCAGCTGTTTTCCACAATAAACTATTTGGATTATTAATCATCGCTACTCTGGCATTTCTGATTAAAGCAGTAGCAGAGGCGTAAGTTTCAAAACATCCCCTTCTACCACAACTACAAAGTTGTCCATTAGTTGAAATAACCATATGACCAATTTCAGCACCAGCCCCATTTTTTCCTTCTAACATATGGCCATCAATAATGATACCTCCACCAATTCCAGTACCTAGAGTTACAAAGACAATATTTTTATAATCTTTTCCTTTACCGAAGTGATATTCTCCTAGTGCTGCGACATTAGCATCGTTAGAAATACGAACAAAAGTATTAATCTTTTGTTTTAATAATTTAACAATTTCAAAGTTATGAGCAACTAAGTTATTAGAATAAACAACTGTTCCAATACTTCCATCAACATGACCCGGGAACCCAATACCAATTCCTTTTAAAGAATCTAGTGATAAACCGTTGTTATTAAATAATTCTTTGATATTATCGTAAATATCATCTACTAAATATTCAATAGTTCTAGTACTGAATGATATTTTATCAATTAACTCATCATTTGTATTAAATAATCCCATTTTAATAGATGTACCACCAACATCAATCCCTACAATGTATTCTAAATTTGTATTCATAAATATCACCTTTTTTACTTAAGATATTAGTAGTATATCATAAAAATCATCTTTACGCAATTTTTATAATATATATTAATATAGATAATATAATATAAAGAAAGAGGGTATTTTGTGTTAGCAGTTATTTTAGCAGGTGGAAAAGGAACAAGAATGAAAAGTGATGTGCCAAAGTGTATGGTACCGATACTTGGTAAACCAATGATTTATTATTTAATTGAGACTTTAAAAGAATTAAAAGTAGATAAAATATATATAGTTGTTAGTTATAAAAAAGAAATAATAAAAAATAGTATAAAAGAAGAAGTTATATTTGTAGAACAAAAAAAACCATTAGGTACAGCTGATGCGGTTAAAAGTTGTAAAAAGGTTTTAGAAAAAATAAATGATAATGTATTAATTTTAGCAGCAGATATGCCTTTAATCAAAAAAGAAGTATTAATTGAATTAATAAATAATCATTTAATCAAAAATAATGATTTAACAATTCTGTCAACAACTGTAACTAACCCTATAGGTTTAGGGAGAATAATTAGAAAAGAAAATAAAGTTGTAAAAATAACTGAAGAAAAAGATTTAAAAAAAGAAGAAATTATTAATGAAGTAAATACTAGTGTCTATTGTATTAAAAGTAAAGTTTTGATAGACAATATAGATAGAATTGATAATCATAATCAAAGTAAAGAATATTATTTAACGGATATAGTAGAATTATTATCAACTAATTATAAAGTTGATGTATATAATACTGAATACACTTATCATTTACAAGGTATTAATGATTGTGAAACTTTAAAAGAATTAGAAAGTAAACTGGGAATATATGAAAGAATTAATTAAATATTTAATAATTGGAATAGTTCAAGGATTAGGAGAAGTTTTGCCGATTTCTTCTAGTGCTCATTTAATTATTGTGGAAGAGATATTGGGAGTTAAAGATGATAATTTAACATTAGAAGTCTTTCTTCATTTAGCATCATTAATTGCTGTTGTCTTTTTTTTAAGAAAAAGAGTTATAAAGTTAATAAGAGGTTTTATTAGATATATTTTTAAAAAAGACAAAGAAAGTTTTATTGAATTTAAATTAGGATGTTTTTTAATTATTTCGACAATACCGATTGTGATAGTTACAATAATATTTAATGATTGGATAAATCTTATAAGTAGTAATTTGACATTAATAAGCTTGTTTTTGGTCATTAATGGAGTTTTATTAATGATTATTAATAATATTAAAGGTAATAAAAGCTTTGAAGAAATGCGCGTTTTAGACGCTTTAACAATTGGAATATTTCAGTGCATAGGATTATTCCCAGGAATATCAAGAAGTGGATCTTGTATTTATGGTGGAAATTTTAGAAAACTTGAAAAAGATGTAGCAGCTGAATATGCATTTTTATTATTTATTCCAGCAGTATTAGGAGCTACTGTATTAGAATTTAAAAATTTCGGTAATTTAATAGTAGAAAATAATCTTTGGATATATCTTGTAACTTTTGTGGTGACATGTATTGTAACTTATTTAGCTTTTGGAATATTATTAAAGATAATAAAAAAGGGTAAATTAAAATATTTTGGTTATTATTGTATAGTGATTGGAGTAATAAGTTTATTGGCTAGTTTTATTAAATAAAAATATTTTAGAAAAATTATAATATTTCTTGCATAGGGAGGGGTTTTATGTTATAATAATAAGGCAAATAAAGATGGTCCCATGGTGTAGTGGTTAACATGCCAGTCTGTCACACTGGAGATCGCGAGTTCAAGTCTCGTTGGGACCGCCATTAGCGCCCGTAGTTCAATTGGATAGAATACTTGACTACGGATCAAGGGGTTAGGGGTTCGAATCCTCTCGGGCGCGCCATTTTAAAAAAAGTTTTTAAAAAATAATCAAATTCCTTGACAAAGTATAACAGTGTATGTTATAATGGTAGAGGTTTTGGATTGAGTTCGGGACTTAGCTCAGCTTGGTAGAGCACTTGGTTTGGGACCAAGGGGTCACAGGTTCGAATCCTGCAGTCCCGACCATTTAAAAATTTAATATATGCGGGTGTAGTTCAACGGCAGAACTTCAGCCTTCCAAGCTGACTACGTGGGTTCGATTCCCATCACCCGCTCCATTCTTAAAAATTAAGGTCTTGAAAAAGGCTATTTTTTTTGCTTTATTTTCGAGTTGGTTTTATTGACTATTAAGAGTTAAAATGGTAAAATTATAGTATGATTTATAGGAGGTTTTCTTATGAAAATAGTAGTAATTGGTGATGGTAAAGTAGGACAAGCCATTGTTGAACATACATGCCAAGAAGGCCATGAAGTAGTAGTAATAGATAGAAATCCCAATGTTATTGAAACACTAGTTAATCAATATGATGTAATGGGTGTTTGTGGTAATGGAGCAAGTTATGAAATTCAAAATAGTGCTGATGTGGATAAAGCAGATTTAGTTGTCGCAGCAACATCAAGCGATGAAACTAATGTTTTAGCTTGTATGATTGCTAAAAAGTTAGGAGCAAAATCAACAGTTGCTCGTATTAGAAGTTATGAATATAATAATCAAATTAATAAAATGAAACGTGATTTTGGAATTACGATGACTATTAATCCAGAAAAAGAAGCGGCATTAGAAATTATGAAAATTATCAACTTCCCAGAAGCTATTAGAGTTGATACTTTCGCAAAAGGAAACGTCGATTTAGTAGAATTATATATTCCTGAAAATAGTCCGTTAATTGGACAAACTCTTGCTTCAATTCATCAAAAATATCAAGTAAAAATCTTAGTTTGTGCGGTTCAAAGAAATGAGGATGTATTTATCCCAACCGGAAGTTTTACATTCCAAGCCAAAGATAAAATTCATATTACAGCGAGTAGAACTAGTGTTAAACAATTCTTATATAAACTAGGATTAATTGAATCTAAGATTAAGAGTGTTATGATTATTGGTGGCGGTAAGATTGCTGCTTATTTAGGAAATTTCTTAATTAAAAGTAAATACAGTGTTAAAATTATTGAAAAAGATTATAATCGTTGTTTAGAATTAAGTGAATTATTACCAAACGCAACAATTATTCATGGAAATGGGTCTGATCAAAGAATCTTAAATGAAGAAGGTTTAGCTAATAGTGATGCTATTGTTACTTTAACGGGAATGGATGAAGAAAATATTATTATTTCAATGTATGCTTATAAACAAAATGTTCATAAGATTATTACAAAAGTTAATAAAACTTCACTTATGGGTTTAGTTGATTCATTAAGTATGGTAAGTACTATTTCTCCTAAAGAAATAACAGCCTCACGTATTGTTAGTTATATTCGCGCAACTAATAATTCACGTGGTAATAGTGTTATAACTTTATATAAACTTGTTAATAATCAAGTAGAAGCCCTAGAGTTTAAAGCTAATGATAAAAGTAAAGCTCTAAATATAAGTTTAAAAAATCTAAAATTAAAGAATAACTTACTAATTGCTGGAATCATTAGAGATGGTGAAGTTATTATTCCTAGTGGGGATAGCTGTATTCAAACTAATGATAGTGTAATTGTTGTAACAACTAATCCATATTTAGATGAATTAGATGATATTTTGGAGTAGATTATGAATTACGCAATTATTAGAAATATTTTAGGTAAACTAATGATTTTTATTGCTGGACTATTAGTTTTACCTTTAATAGTTAGTATAATTTACAAAGAAGGTTTAAGATTTTATTTAGCTTTTATTATTCCTATTGTTTTATTAACTTTAGTTGGAATTTTATTTAACATTAAAAAAGCTAAAAATACAAATATGGTAGCTCGTGAAGGATTAATTATTGCTGGTTTATCGTGGCTTGTACTTTCTTTATTTGGATGTTTACCATTTATAATTTCAAAAGATATACCAAACTTTTTTGATGCATTTTTTGAAATAGTTTCAGGATTTACAACAACAGGTGCTAGTGTTGTACCTGATGTTACTCTTTTACATCATAGTATTATATTTTGGAGAAGTTTTTCACACTGGATTGGAGGAATGGGAATTTTAGTTTTCATTCTGATGATTATTCCAGAAAGTAAGGATGGTTCTTCAATGCATATTTTAAGAGCTGAATCACCTGGACCTCAAGTTGGTAAATTAGTATCAAAGATGCGAGTGACATCAAGAATTTTATATTTAATATATATTGTTTTAACAATGACTCAATTCTTATTCTTATGGCTTGGACCTGATGAACAGATGACGGCTTTTAATAGTATTATTTATACTTTAGGGACTGCTGGTACTGGTGGATTTGCTATGGATCCTCTAAGTTTAGAGCTTTATGCTCCATATTCACAATATGTTATTGCTGTATTCATGTTTATTTTTGGAGTGAATTTTTCATTATATTATTTAATCTTGATAGGTAATATTAAAGAAGTCTTTAGAAATGAAGAATTAAAGTGGTATATTGCGATTGTGGGTATTGCTATTGTATTATTATGTGTAAGTAACTTTAAGATATATGATACTTTTGAAGAAACATTTAGACATGCATTCTTCCAAGTTGCATCTATTTTATCAACAAGTGGATATTCGACTGCAGGATATTCGACATACTGGGTATCTGATAATTATGTAATAATGGGTGGTTGGCCAGTATTTTCTCAAGTTTTAATCTTTATTTTAATGTTCTTTGGGGCTTGTGCAGGATCAACGGCTGGAGGATTAAAAATCACTAGAATTAATATTTTAGTTAAGTCTATGTTTAAAAAAATTAAAAACATAATTAATCCAAGAAAAGTAGAAGTATTACATATAGATAAACGACCAGTAGATAATAAAACAGTAGAAGTTGTTCAAAATTATTTTGTTTTATATATGATGATTTTATTAATTTGTGCTTTAATAATTTCAATTGATGGAAATGATATGGTAACAAATTTAAGTGCATCACTATCTTGTGTTAGTAATATTGGACCAGGTTTAAATCAAGTTGGTCCTTATGGATCATTTGCTATTTTCTCACCATTTTCTAAAGTAATATTATCTTTAGAAATGATAGCCGGACGTTTAGAACTTTTCCCATTGTTAGTTTTATTTAGTCCTAAAACTTGGGCAAGAAATAATTAAAAATAAAGTAGGAATTTTATTTGTACATAACAAATAGAGTTTCTACTTTTTAATTTAGACAAAGAACTCAAGATATGGTATAATAAACAAGTAAGAGGGTTATTTATATGAAGAAATTTATTGGAAATAAGAAATTTTATAAACTATTATTGGTAATTTTAATACCAATTGTTTTACAACAATTATTAACACAATTTGTTAATTTACTAGATAATATTATGATTGGTATTGTCGGAAATGATGAAATGACCGGAGTATCACTAGCTAATCAAATATTATTTGTTTATAATTTGTGTATCTTTGGAAGTTTAGGGGGAGCATCAATTTTTGCTACTCAATATTTTGGGGCGAATAACAAAAAAGGATATCAAGAAGCTTTTAGATATAAATGGTTGGTCGGAGTATTAATTTTTACGATTTTTACTTTAGTAATAATTTTCTTTGATGAATCTTTATTAAAAGCTTTTATTAATTCTAATGAAGGTGATTTCACTAATCCCGAAATTGTTTTAGCAGAAGGTAAAAAGTATTTACTGATAATGTTAATTGGTAATTTCTTCTTCATGACTAAAGAGATATATGCATCTTCTTTAAGAGAAATGAAAGATACTTTATTTCCAATGATTTGTGGAGTAATAGCAATTTTTGTTAATTTAGTTTTAAATTATTTATTAATTTATGGTAAATTTGGATTACCGGCGTTAGGAGTAAGTGGTGCAGCTATCGCAACAGTAATTAGTAGGGTTGTTGAGTTTTTAATAATTGTGATATATGTATTAATTAAAAGACATAAGTTTGAGTACTTAGTAGGAGTATTTAAAAGATTATTACCTAAATTCTCTTCTATTAAACGATTTACTCCTAAAACTTTAATGTTATTATCAAATGAGTTTTTTTGGTCATTAGGTTTAACTGTTATTGTTAGTTGTTATTCATTAAGAGGACTTGATGCGATGGCATCGCTTAATATTGCTAATACGGTATGTAATTTGTTTATAACTTTAGGGATATCGATGGGTAATGCCACAGGGATTATTATCGGTAATTTACTAGGTAAAGGAGAAATTAAAGAAGCCAAAGATGCAAGTTATAGAATCTTAGGATTTGCTGTTGTAGCATCATTATTCTTCTGTTTATTAATGATTGTATCAAGTTTTATAATTCCTAATATTTATGATACATCAAATAGTATTAGAGAAGTAGCTAAAACTTTAATAATTGTAGGAGCTGTATTTGTGCCAGTTCAAGCTTTTAATACATGTTGTTATTTTATGTTAAGAGCTGGTGGAAAAGTATTCTTGACGATTTTATTTGATAGTTTATATGTTTGGATAATAAGATTACCATTTGCTTTTATTTTAGCTTATGTTACTGATTTATCAGTAGTTTGGTTGTATTTTTTAATTAATATGACTGATGTAGTAAAAATATTTATGGGTTACTATTTAGTTGATAAAGGTGTTTGGTTAAAACAATTAGATTAAGGAAAAAGATATATGAAAAAAATATTAAGTGTTATTTTAATTAGTTTATTAAGTATATTTTTAATAAGTTGTAAAGATGAAATTATTTATACTCTAACATTAGATTATCAAAATGATTTAGGTATTGTAGTTATTGAGACAACTGGAGATATTGAACTACCAATTCCTACCAAAGAGGGGCATAAGTTTTTAGGGTGGATGAAAGAAAATATTCTTTTTGAAGAAACTAAAATAAGTGAAGATATTACCCTTGTTGCTAGTTGGTTAAAACTAGGAGATAAATTTAATATTTATTATGATTTAAAAGGTGGAGTAATGCCAATTGATGCTCCATATAAATATGAAACAGGAGTAAAGCTAACACTTCCTATTCCAACTAAAGACCATCATGAATTTTTAGGTTGGTATTTAGATGATACATATTTAACAGAGGCATTATTTGAACTACCAGATACTATAAGTGGATCAAAAACGTTATATGCGAAATGGGTTGATATAGCCGAATATAAGAATATAATTTATAATACTGATGAAGGTATTTTACCAGATAATGCGGTTACTAAATATATACCAGGTAAAACTTATGAACTATCAGCTGCCAAAAAAGATGGATATTTCTTTAGAGGTTGGTATGATAATAGACAATTTAAAGGAGATAAGTACTCTTTTATTGATGAAACATTCAATGAAGATTTAGAGTTATATGCCAAATGGGAAGAAAAAACTTTAGAAAATGCCTATATATCTATATATGGTGATAGTATTTCTACATTCGAAGGATGGTTACCAGAAGGATATGCGACATACTATCCAATTAATCCTGTTAATGTTTTAAATGTAGAAGAAACTTGGTGGCATAGTGCTATAACTAAATTAAAGGCTAGATTCTTAGCTAATGCATCATACAGTAATACAGGAGTAGTAACAACTGGTTCAGCTGAGGCTTTAAAAGGAACAGAAGAAAAGCGAATTGAAAAACTAAAAAAAGGTGATCAAAATCCCGATATTATTATTATCTATTTAGGAATCAATGACTGTAAAAGAGATATCTCTACTAAGAACTTTAAAGAAGGTTATATTACAATGATTGAACGAATGAAACAAGAATTTGTTGGCGTTGATATTGTTATTTGTACTTTAAATGCTTGTAGTTTTTCATATAAAGAGTGTTATGATTTAAGAATTAAATATAATGAGGCTTTAAGAGAAATAGCTAGTGAATTTAATTTATCAATGGTTGAACTTGATAAAGTAATAACTGAAGAAAATAAAGCTACATATATGGCTAATATGCTTCATCCAAATCGTGCAGGAATGGATGAAATATCAAAAGAAGTTGTTAAAGTATTAGAAAACAAATATAAAGGAGAATAAAAAATTATGAATAAACCTAATGTCTATTTTATTAAAGAAATAACTGAAGAAAATTTAGTTAAAATATATGAACAATTAAATATTGAATTACAAGGTAGAGTTGCTGTAAAGGTTCATTCAGGAGAAAAAGGAAATCAAAACTTTTTACATCCAGAATTTGTAAAAGGACTTGTTGAAAAAGTAAACGGAACT
>JAEIGA010003052.1_pt1 | contig 26363 bp, 57 predicted proteins | sample 9270691 | NCBI WGS metagenome assembly JAEIGA01 (sample SAMN17057246, study PRJNA624740) | gut metagenome | biome: biome; isolation source: fecal sample | host: Bos grunniens | place: China: Xizang | collected 2019 | reverse complement strand
AATGAGAATCCTAAACGATGGGGTTATGTTGAAGGTTATACATCTAATACTGTGGGAGAAACATACTTGAGGTTAAATGCGAAGAGTATTCCGGATGAAAGAATGTATAATGATTATAAGAGGACCAATTGTCTTGAAGATTTTGAATATCGGATTGGTAAGCCTTATGGTGAAGGCGTAAGGTTAAATAGGAAACAGGTAATGAGGTTAATTTGGGAATTGGTGAAGTGGTTGATAAGGGGATGGTGATGGTGTTGGATTTTGTGTGACATGGTCATCACCCGAAAACACACTTTTTTGATTAAATTTTTTTCATTTTTTATTTTTTAATTAAATGTTCGCTTCATTTAACCCCCACTTCCCCCTCCAATTTGTGCACTTTTCACAATAAACCCCAATTTTGACCATAGAAGATCACTTAAATCTCCCCTATTCTCCCCACAAATCCTCACATTCCTTTGTGCATATTTCACAAAAATACATAAAACCCACACAAAACACAACAAACTTTCACTTTCCCACTTGACAAATTCTTCCTTATGTGATACTATGTACCCATAGCAACACTCTTTTATAATAAAATAAACTCAAGGTAAGAACAGAGCCGAGAATAACGGCACCGAGTACAAACTAACAAGGTTAGGTATTAAATAATAATAGACCGGAGCTGCAAGTGCGAAATCACTACAGTCATCTTACTTTGATTTTGTTTTATTGATTATTTTTATTTATAATCTTTCATTCCTTTATATTTTCAAAAATTTTTTAAAAAATTTCCAAAAAGTTCTTGACAAACGATCACTTATATGATATAATAGGGCTACAGTCGAGGAAGGGTTCTACCTCCAATCTTGGTATCTCCTTTCTTTACATACACATTCTACATCTTTCCCCTTCCTCGACTCTCCTTTCCTTTTTAATCCGGATCTGTTAATCAAATACAATCCGGTTTAAATATTTTGGCTTCCTTATAAATCAAAATAAATATTAAAGGAGAAATGAGTTATGTTGAACAAACGGGACATTTGTGAAGAGATTGGTGGATTCTTTGGTGATTTCTATGTCGATGTGAGCGGGTTGCTTGTCATTGATAATGGCGAAGAGGAATTTACATATCACAGCGAGGATGAACTGCTTAAAGATTGGCTTCCTACTCTGATTGAATCAGACGAAGAAACTGATGATGGTTATTGGGCAGACGTCATCGAATACATACAGGATCTTGATTAATACATATTTTATAAATAAACAGAAAGGTTGATTCAATTATGGCAAAAGAAAACGTTCAAGCAGTAGAACAGGCAGATTCACAGGTAACTGATACGGAGCAGAAGGCTTCTCCTGCTATTTACACTGAAGAACAAGCTCGTTCCATTTACAATGAGGGTCAGAAGGCCGGTTATGTATCAGCTCTTAAACAGATGCGTACCACTATCAATGACTATCTGAACGATCTTATCATTTCTGCTGAACTCCAGCAAACCCAGCGATAATTAAACCGAGGTGAATAGTTGTGGCAATTGGTACATACTTTAATGATCTAACAACAGAAGAACGTCAAGCCATGTTAAAGGCGGCCAAAGAAGAACGTGAACGTATTATTCAAGAAGCCATCCATAATGGTGCGGCCGTTGACTATATGACATCGCGTTTAACTTCTGAAGAACAGGACACACATATCCTTCTTCATAATGACAATACATGTATGATTGACACAACTATTCAATCTGACATCAATTTATGTATTAAACGTGGATGGGAAATTGTCCGAATTACATATTACAAAGACACCAATCAAGTTGCCGGTATGATTTTCAAAGGCAAATCAAGTAACATTTCCATTCGCAGTGTGAAATAATTACTGGAATCCATTTCTAGTCAAAAAATTAATTATATTTCATTATTTTTTCTTATTAACGTATTCTGGGAATATACTTTCATACCCTAATATGTTATTTATTAAAATCTTAATTTAAATATAAGATTTAGGATCAAGTTGGATAAAGGAGGGTAAACCCATATGAAGATCCTAATCAATGGTTTTTATGGTGGATTCAGTCTGTCATATGAAGCCATGTACTTATACCTATATGCAAAAACCGGTCAAGAGCCATATTTCTATGTTGATATACCAACCTGGAATGGGTTTGCTCTTGCTGACCGAAAATACAATCGTATCACATTACAGGAAATCAAGAAGTATCCACAGAATTATATCTATTGTGTCACGAAGGATCAAGGGCCTGTGTTAAATCATTTCCCAAGTAATGTATTTAATAGTCGCGATGTTAATCGTACTGACCCTATACTTATTTCTGTTGTGGAAACAATGGGGACCAAAGCGGCATCCGGTAAGTATGCACGATTATTTGTTGACGAAGTCCCGGATGGTACGCTGTATAAAATTGAAGAATATGATGGAGCAGAATCTATTTTAACTCAAGACGATGAGGATTGGAAGATAGCTTCCTCTCAAATTCAGCCTTATTACACTAAACATTATATTGAGACAATTTGGAATCTTATTAAACCGGAAGAGACAGAGGAGGAAGTTTAATGCCTTTTCATCAAAATGAGCTTTACCCACAATTATCCAATTCTAAACCGCGTATTTATAAATATGTATTTGGCCATGTTACACGTGGTATCCTCAAAACAACAATTGACAGCCATCCCGTATTAGACATCTTGGATGTTCAAGAACAAGGTGATACTCTAGTTCTTTGGGCAGTAGTAGACACGTCCTGGATGGGTGCACAAACAGAAGTTTCGCTTTATTTGGCATATACAGGAGATCCTCCTCCCGGTCCAGAGTGGAAGTACATTAAAACAATCCAAGCCAAATATGACGGTCTAGTGTATCATCTGTACGTTAAAAATGATTGGTGAGGAGATCGTATGTTATATTTACCGGTACGTATTATATTAACAATTTTAGCCGCTGTGGACATACTAACCGACTGTTATAACTCTACTATTGAGTGTGATGATGGCCGTATTCATATTGAAATTGACATTGTTACGGTTATCCTTGGTGTAGCTGTGTGGTTTATTTAAAAGGAGAATACATACATGAAACGAATTTTAAATTATTTAAAAGCTTTATTGTTTGGTATTATGCCAGCAGTTGCTGGTGGGTTAATTACAATGGATGTTATTTACGTTGTTAAGAACATCGCAATTATCGGCTCAGGATCTGGCTGGGATGTCGTCTTATGCTTCGTTTTAGCATTAATTGAATTGGTACTAGCTATTATGCTGTTACATGAACTGGGCGAATTACAGTTGAATGCCAATAAATGGAAGGCGTATAAAGCAGAGCAAATTGCACAAGCTATTAATGGTAGCTCAGACGATGAAACCTCCAATGAAGCTGCTGACACATAATCCGTTGTGTTTTAATAGTGTTTAATCATAAGAGAACTCCAATTGCAGAGCGGTCCCGTTGACTAATGTCCGGGATCGTTCTTTTTTTTGTTTGCTTGTGGTGTACTATATATGGTGTGACGTGACAATGATACACTATGGGTTGTTTTGGTGTTTAAAAAATAATATGCAAAATATTGCTAATTAAATCGAAATAAATGGGGTAAAATGCCAAATATGACACATTAATAGGTCGAAAATTCAGTAAATATTCATGCGAAAATAGTGAATAAATAATTAAATAAAAGTGGTGTAATAGATCAAAGTGAAGTGGTGATTTGTGGTGAGCTGGCCCATAGAAATCTATGTAAACGTCGGCCAGAAATAAATGGCGTCCCGCGAAAAGAAAAAAAGGGGGGTGTAATGAAAAAAAGGGTGGGTGGTAAGCAAAAATAAAATAGCCCATGCGAAAAACAATGATGGGTGGTGGTCTGGGGTTTGAAGGCCCATGGCCTATGGGAAAAATGTCGGGCGGGCGGGAGGTAAAAAAGGGGGCGGGGCAGTAAAAAAATCCCCCCGGCTGAGAAAAAATAGGGGTGGCGGAAGAAAAAGATGGGGGCTAGTTAAATATAGTTCCCCCCTCTTTGCTCGGCAGACAGATGCCATAAAATGCTAAGAACAGTTTAAGGACTTAACTTGGTTTGGTCCACAAGATATTAGCTGTTACACCAACTCCACAAAAGCGCAATAACGAAAATAATTGCCAGAAGATTAGACATACATATCACCACCTTCCATGCGGACATTTATATCACATCTCCTTGTTAACTTTTACTTCCATAAATAGCAAAAATTGCTGCCAAAAAAATAATACAAGAAACTACTTCTCCCACAATATCACCTCCAATTCATAATACTCTATTCAAGTTATAATCGCATGTAAAATATCCCCCTTTCTATATCATACTGAATAGTATCAGGATTGTGAATTGCCATATCTTCCTGAATCTTTCTTTTTTGTTCTTCGGAAACACAATTTGCAGATACAACAACTTCTGCTTTGCATTTGTGAATATATGCGTTAGTGCCTATTTTGCGCACACCAGTATATGCTTTTCCACGATAAACACGTGCGACATACGTTTCACATTTGCGTTTCATATAATCAAAATCCACAACTAATACATAATCGCCATCCTGAGCTATAGGACCAAATTTTGTTTCTAACATAATTATACCTCCAATGCTTTGGGAATGTCAACATTTAACATTTTACACAGCTCACACAAAACTGTTTTCTCAATCCAATTCAAACCGCAAGACTCAACATTTTCGGGACAATCGAGTCCTTCCATTAGCCCGTTAACACCATCTTCTAACTCAATGCTTGCGCCTTCCTCAAGATCGTAAACATAATCATCTCCATTGTGATCCTGTACAATTAAGAACCAGCAATCCATTTTGGTGCGTCGTGCAATTTTATTCAGCACACCATATTGAGCAGCATTTAAAGTCATAATTAATCCTCCTGTTCTAACAAATTACCAAAGCCAACAAATTCAATTTCGTCATTGCTAAACCCAATCCCATACAAATCAGATAATGCATCTTCCGGAAGTTGGTCGCATGTTGTCCAATCAACACATGACCGCAACAACGATATCGCTCTGCCATAAGATGGATAATCATCACATGCATCGTAGTCCACATATCTCTGAATATAGATCAGCAAATCAATATGTGAAACCTTAGACAATTCATGGGCTGTCCAAACAATTTCACACATAAACTCATTCGTCATAAATGCATGTGAATCATCACGTTTTATCAGTTCAGCACAAGTATGCTTGCATGATTCTTCATCAAGGTGTCTAATTCCAACGTCCATTAAATGCGAAATTGCCATGCGAAATACTGTTTCGTCTTTTTTTGCACGAATATTATCCAGCGTAATTTTACTTTCTTTGTAACTCATAATAAATCCTCCTTAAAGTTCACTTGCCATATCCCGAAGAATATCTGCAAATTCCCAATGTTCTTTTGCGTTTTCCATGTGCATAATAGCCTGTTCATCGGTATCACTACCATGTGACCACAAACGTTCATTACTTGCAGCAACCAAATGATCTTCCGCTGCGTCTAAATACAATTGTTTTAACCACTCTTTCATATTTTCAGTCATGCTTTATTCATTCCTTTCAAAAATTTATAAGTTGCTTTGTCAGACCAATAATCATAATAAGATTCCCAAAGGTGTGACCGGTGTTCTTTTGCAATATTGTTCTTTTTGCAGAATTTACAAAAGATCACATACGCACCAATGTTAAACTTTTTCGTATGATTGTGGATACGTTTTTTGATTTTGGATATACTATTACGGATGACACTTTTAAGATAGCATTGCCAACACACAGTGTAATCCATACAATCCCACCCATCCCAACAATAAAAGTAGTGAGAGTGTGTGACGTGAAGACGTCTCTCTTTTTCACAATCATCACACTTTACTGGATACCGAGACCACAAACTTTTGTCTTGTGGTAATTCTTCCACCAGATAATCATAGGTCCCTTCGTCGTCCAATCTAGGATCTTTCCACCATTTGTTCATAACACAACCTCCTTTAATTATTTAAATTATTTTCAATTTCATACAACAACCAACGTGCAATGCCAATGAAACTGTGACCAACTGCAGGCACCATATTAACATTGTTCCGAAATGGTATAAAGCCTAATGCGAATGGGACAATTTCGTACTTGTTATCACTAGTTTCATTTGCAACTTCCACTAAGGATTCCAATGCTTGAGACGCGTGATCCATAATGGTTCCTCCTTAAAAAATAAAATCTTGATATACTTCGGTATCTCCTTTGAACTCCATGCCACGAGAAATATCATCCCATTTGTGACACCAATACTTCTTTGTGCTTTGATTATAGTCTCCTCTGATATACACCTGAGATGGTTTAGCCTCTGTGTGTGTCAATGATTTCCTTGTGAAATAATCACCTTTTTTCAAGTCTTTAACTTTCACACTATCACCTCCGTTTCAATTGATGCTGAGTAACGCCAACAATCATCCCATATTTAATTTTGAAGAAGTCAGAATTATGCCCGTATTTTTGTTTAATATAATTATTAAACTTTGGTAAATACGACCGTAATTTCTCATTACGTTGCCAGCAATCTTGTTTTGTTTCTCTGCCTACACCACTTCTATCACCTTCATATACAGTGATATAACAAGGATGCATGATATAAATGCCTTCTGGTTCTGTTGTGGTGTACACTATAGCATCACACAAATATGCTATTAACTCATTCAAAGACTCGTCATTGTCAATAACGTTTAATACGTTAGAGCATACGACAACTTTTCTGTATTCATGATTGGCAATGATGTTTTTTGCATTTTCAATTGCAATCAAATTGAATTGATATGGGTCATATGGGATAAAGTGAGGAACTCTTTTTGACTTCAAATACTTATGAATGAGTGATTGAGTTTCCATACGGCCACATCCAATATCAATAACATAATAGTCGTCACCTTTATTGGTATATTTATGCCAATCAACTTTACCATAAACTGCTGGTAATCTCTTGGTATTTACCGACGTGTTAGCAGAAGAATGTTGCTGCATATTATAACCTCCTTAATGATCTTTACATGCAATAATTTTATGGTTATCATTTCGATTAAAGCACTTTTTACACTTTTCACAAGAAATATCGTGATTTAATTTACCGTTGTCATCGTAGGCTTTGCAATACGTTTGAGGTTTAATATACATCTCACCATCATCATACACAAAAGCCTTAACATATGATAAGTGCTTCCATTTGTTAAACTCCTTAACACCCTGCTTGTGCCACACTGAAATCAAAATGGTAAATGTGTCAGGCACCTCCATACCGCTATCAACAATCTTTTTGACAGCTTTATAGTTTTTAGTATAGACGTAAAACTTGGTTTCTGGGTGTTTTAAAGCCAGTTCGATCCACAACTTTAACTCTTTGTATCCAGTCAACTCGCCAGATTGATTAATGCGTATAATTTGGAATTTATCTTTCTTGCGAGTCAACTGATCATCAAGAATTTTAAATGTTAAATTCAAATTCTCTTTGATATACGTTGCATTGACAGCATGTCGCTGAATTACAGAACCATAACGATAACTGTGATTCACATAACACGAACTGGAACAATGCTTAGCGCAATCACCGCATGTTCCAGAACAAGATCCACCATACTTCTTAACATATCTAACTTCATCATCACCTCCCTTCATGGTAGACCAGCTGCCAAACAACGGATTATCTCCAAGTTTGATGTTTCCACCTCCAACAATTTTGGGTTTATCTCCACACAGATCAGCAATAGTAAGCATTTTCACAGACATAATATATCCTCCTATATTGTTTAAATTTCTTGAACTTTGATATAATCTCTCAGAACATCGATTTGCTCATTAAGAGATAAATCCTTGAACACAGTTAGTAACAGATCTTCCAAACAATCTCTGCAATAATCACCGTCATCTGCACCTGATACAGTGTAGTGTGCGTAATTATCACAGTAATCAGCGTCACATTTGATAACCTCTTGATGTTTTCTGCCGCAGTTAATACACGGTAATTGACAATCAACGCAATTGTTTTCGATCACAGTAGCCATAATTTGTACCTCCTTAATAAATTTTATTAACGCTTTCAACTTTGAGCGTCATGCACTCTTCAACATTTTCTCTTGACCAATAAGCCGGCTGAAGCAAACCACGTTGCTTCAACTCGTCAGATGCGATTGCAACACCATTGAGAAAATATTGAACCTTCGGGACATTGGGCGAAGTATACAGGCGTACATAGTATTGATCTTTGTGCTTAATTAGTACATCACTGCCATCTACCCACTCTCCCCAGCTTAATTTTTCAGGGAAAATATGTGTTTCACCGGTCTGCGGGTCAACTAAGAACTTCCCCTCAGAAATAAACCGTTCTTTCACAGAGCCCATATTGGCATACTTAATGCCTTTCCGAACAGTAGTTGACACATTTTTTGTAACAACATGTCCTTCGCGTTTAGCTGCGGCACACAGTTTGCCATTCAGATTGGTTGTCCATTCAATCTTAAACCATACGCCATTTTTCTTTTTACCGAGTTCCTTGAGTAATTGTTCGAGTTTCATAATAAATTCTCCTTTAATAAAATATTTTTGCCTTCTTATCAAACGAAATTATCCATAGACAATCTCGTCAAATAAAGCCATTTGAAAGATGATATCTCCGACTTCACCATCAATCTCATCCATGTTACCATTCCAACACTTCTTTTCGATGGACAATTTAATACCGTTGATTAATTTATCGAGCGTAAGTTCCCAAGGGCCATCATCATCTTCTGCATCTAGAATTCGAATACATTGCCCGGTTTTTAAAAGTGTCCACATGACATCTTCAAAGGTTCTATCAGACGGAAGTGATAAAGACACACGCTCCCAATCTTCAGTTGTATTATCAATACATGCCCAATAACCAATGTCATATATGGCGGAACTTATAATATCAACAATGTCTTCCTCACTATAGTTAAAAACAGGCATAACAGAATACTTATCCATAATAACAGCTCCTTTAATTATTTTTAAACCATTCAACTTTATCGTCAGGAACTTCCCACCAACGATACTCATGTTCGTATTGACCTTTGCCCTCAAACCATACCATACAATCAACAAGTACTACTCGATGTTCATTTTCAACAATATGGCCAATTTCATCTATAGGATAATCCCATAAGTCTCCATAACCGCTTTCTTCTAGCAAAGCAGCAATATGACCAACATCATCATCTCCATCAAAGATGTAGCAATATCCGGTGATTGCCTCGACAAATGTTTGCGGGGTCCAGAGTTTCTTACTTACTACCATAATAATCTCTCCTTGAATTAATTTATTTCATCAAGATAAGCATCAATGACAGAATGCCACCATTTGATAAACTTATCCCAACAAGCAATAGGTTGTGAAACAGATTTTTGTAAATTGTGGTCATACTTAGACTCTGTAAATATTCTGACAACATCATAACGTATATCATGATAGCGTCCACCCAATATAAACATGTGGGTATTTGTATCATAACGAAATATAAATGTGTTACGAGCATTACTTAATTCAAAAGCGTCATCATAACCCCTTGCTTCAAACATATAAGAACCAAATGGTTTATAGTGTTGAAATCCATTTTTAATAGATGGTGGTTCAGTACTCCATCTGCGAGATACAATACCAAATTCATCGGCATGTCTTACAAGAAAATCTCTTAATGGCATTTGACTTGGAATACCATCTGGATTTTGAATGAAATAATCTTTTTTCCAAGAATTTGTACACAATTTAGGTTTCTCTTCGATATCATAAGTGCACTTAGATAGAGTAGGGTGATAATCTCTTTGAGTATAAGTGCATCCGTACTGATACACGGTTGTTTTGGTGATAGTTTCTCTATCTGTGACTTCATCATAAAGTTTCGCAGTATCACTTTTAACAGTATCGGTACATTGCCAGTAAAAACATTTCTTACCATTACCATCACAATTTTTACATTGTTTGATATGCGAACGATGTTCGTCAATTTTAGCTTTGCACTCTTCATAAGTGCCTTGACCTTGGCTACATACATAGAAATCTTTAAGACGTTTATCGTTGAAAATACAGCATAATTGAGCATCATAAATTCTTTCCTTTTTACCTTCAGAATTGAAAGCATTATATTGGTTGCCAAACATATAGTCATCTACAACTATCCACGGTTCATATCTGTGAGTAACACAAATCATTTTACCCTTTTGCATTGCAGACTGGAAGAACTCATTGTCTTTAAGAACTTCCAAACATCTTTCTTTTGTTGTCATTGCTAATACCTCCTACCAATTTTTTAATGATTGAAAAAATTCATCATAATCACCGTGACTTAGCATACCACATTCCGAATGGAAGTTGATATCTGTCAAAAGATACTCAACATATTCCATTTTTCGTTGATTATTTTCCGCTCTGGCTTTACGATGAATGCCGCCATAGGCAGCCAATTGTTTTTTGGATATGCCATATCCATGTTTAGAATTTCTTCTGTGAATGACATGTTTATCCTTCTCTGTCAGGAACGTTAAAGATTCGCTCATATTGTCACCTCCCTACCATAAATTCTCACCAATAACCTGGAGATTACATCCATCAGAATTTCCATCTACAGGAATCCAACGTTCAGGACGATCATTGACATACAGTACCATATATGGATAAATGTGATCATTATTGGGATATTTGATACACAGATATTTAAGGTCACTCCAGCCACAATTAGCAGCTTTAACCGCCGGTCTTAAAAAACGATGAACATAGGTCTGATGATTGATATGGCTGGACGTTAATTCGTTTAAATCACACACACGTCCGCCACGTTCGTCCAGAATTGTAAAAGTGTAAAGATAGTTTTTATTTGACATTGATAAATTCCTCCTTGTATAATTCAATAAAATACGGCAACACACGCTCTGCGTATTTTTGGATATATCCAGCTTCTTCACTATCCTTAAATTCAAGCCAAGGATATTGTTGATATTTGGTTTGCAATTCATCATTGTCAGCACCATCAATCCAGTGAGCGTATATAGCTTCGATAATACGCATCAGATCTTCATAGTCTAAGTCGCAATTATCGTCTTGGCAAATATACGCAATGACACACATAACCTTCATTTCATCATATGTGTATTTTCTACTGTACACGTCAAACTCACTGAAGATTTTCATATTATCACATCCTTACACTCTAAAATTCTTAACTGCTTCGTGAAGTTCAAGTTGGCGAGATAATTGCGACGACAACTTCTCGTTGTGTTGGTTAATACCACGTTTAATAGCAAAACTCATTTGTCGTTTCATTTCCGGCCAATCACGAATTAATCTCTTTAACCCATTGTCTGTAACTTTTTTGTCTGCCCACCAATGACCAATAGCACTCAAATATAAGCGTAAATGTGTACCTTCACAAGAGAAAAAGAATTGTGCTTGTGCTCCATATCCATCACCTCCATAACTTGCAAAACTTAAACCACCACCAGAAGCATAACTGCTGAATGTCGTGTCTGTACATATAGGGTCGTGAAGAATATCGTCAATTGTTCCTGCAATATATTCTGCAATTTGCTCAAGCACATCTTCAGATTTAATGTTGGTATAATCCTTACTACATTCGATGGTTTTGTTCACCAAAACTTTCACGGCGTTAGCATTTTCCAACATTTCCAAGTAATTCATAATTTCCATAACACATTCTCCTTTAAATTTCAGATAATTCTTGTTCCGTGACGCCTAATTCATACATAATATCATAGACGTCTTCTGGATCGATTGCACCAGACAACATTACGTTTGACTCGGAAATTTCACCATCAAACACCCACCACCATGGGGCCGAAATCTTTTCGATAATTTGATTCATGATGTAGCATAGATTGGTTGGTCCATTAATGGTGTAAGTGCTAGTACAGTTATCAGGATATGGCCAATCTGCTTCTCCTGCTACAGGTGCATGCTTACCTAAGATAATATAATACTTTTTCATATTCTCACCTACTTATTTGACACGAATTAGATACTCATTGCATGCGGTACAACGATATCTATTGTACCGTTCAACTGTCTTACACATACGATTGTATTTCCATTGATGGTGACATTTGGGACACTCAACGATATATTTGGCCTCCTCTTCGCCACGCAGCTCAAGACCTTCATAGCTATCTGTTCGATGAACGGTTATGTTCCACTTTCTACCGAGACGATTCCCTGCATAATACCAATCATCACCGTGGTGTTTACCAGGAGCGGCAATATGAGCAATTTCGTGAACCAAAACCTTTCGTGCGGCATCATAAGATTTGGCGAGAATGATTTTTTCATTGAGACATACGGCACAATCATAATCATTGGCGTTAATCTTATGCCATCTGCACAACCCCCAAGTACGAACAGATTTATGCACGTACAATGGGTGCTTTTCGTGATGAGAAGAAAGAAGCCCGAGTGAACGAGCTTCTTCGTATACTTCATCATAAATTTGATTAATCATTTTATCCTTACAAAGTTTCCATGTGTTTGGCAATGACAATAACATAATAAAACCTCCTTACATTAATACACCTGTGGGAAGATACCACGGATCAGCATCTTCATAACCACGATTGTAAATTGCTTCAATTTTCAACAAAGAGTCTTGGAATAACTGTCCAAGTTCTACAGTGTTATCCTGGTCTCTACCATTGTGCTGTATAGGTCCACGTATGCCACCACCATTATAGTTACGATAAGCGCCAAATTTGTTAGCGCCAGCTCCAACGATATGGCCGGGCACATATAAACTCCACGATCTGCTGTCATCAAAACAAATCAAATCTGGAGATATAATGAACCCAAACTGTTCTTTTGCCTGCTGCGACAACTCTTCTTTGACTTCTCTAATTTGTTCCCACATAGTTAATTCTCCTTTGTTGGTTTTTCATGGAATCCGCATACTCCAACACATTTCCATCCCGGTGGAGCATACCCTTGACGACGAGAAATATATTCTTTACGGGTTGATCCTGTTGTATCGTCAATGCGTTGGATAATCATATGGTAATATTTTTTCATGTTGTCACCTCCTATTTATTAACAAAATTAAATTTTGGTGCTTCGAGTTCTTGTTTGAAGTCATCTAACCACCGCTTTACATAATCTGCTATGTGGCGTTGACCTGACGTGTGTTGACCATCACTAAAAATAATGCCATCTTGATCCTCAATTAGATGAATTTTATATGACCAACCGGGACCATCTGGTTGCATTCTGAAAAAGATTGGATTATAACTAAAACTTATCCAGTCTTTTAGGCAAGAAACATGCATTACGCCCAAAACCCATTGTTTTAACGCATCAAAAGACGTAAACGTTTGTACTTGGTGCTTAAAATTATTGTCGTTGTGATATTCCTCGATTCTTACTTTTAACATGCTGCTTACCTCCATAAAATTATTATTTTTCAATTTCAAATCCCTCTGCGTAAATCTCCTCATCAGTAAATCCAATGGCACGAAGTGTATATACCAAATCAACACCACTTACAAGTTCACTGATGTGGTTAAGCATATTGTCATATAACTCTTGTGTTCTCTTGGGAGACATACCAAAGTTATATCCACATTGAGGACAATGTGTTGCTTCCATAACATATGGCTCTTCGTTGGGATTACACCCGCAGTTTGGACATTTGGTTTTCATGAAATTACCTCCATAAAATTATCGTTTTATTTGTTTTATATCACTGACTGTCCAATGTGTCATTTCGTTATTTCGTAGAACCTTTACATATCTACAACCATCTTCAAACATTTCTTTTGCTAAATCTATTACCTCATTCCAATTCCAACAAGCGAACCAATGATGATTGCTGCCGAGTACAATGTAATCCGGCATAATTAATCCTCCTTTCTAACCTTAGATATATGCTTTAATTCTCTACAATGATATAAACTTGGACAAAACTGTTTATTAATAAATGCTTGAGCTTCCTCTTTGATATGACAGTACCCAATGATTTCCCAAGGGTCTGAGCTGTATAATGAACCATATTCAATCACATAAAGAGTTCGAAGGCCAGATTCAGGAATATCAATAATCTTAAACAACCGATGAAACTCATCTCTGGTAAATTGAGTTGGATTGTTACGATTGTCGCAAACAGTAAAAGTACCATCTAATTTTTCCAATGCAAGATAACATTGGTCCATACTATATTCAACAATTGGTTTACCTCTGTCAGTATAACTAACTCGGGTCAGTTTTGCTTTAACTCTCATATTATAAATCACCTCTAAATCTTTTTAATTCCTCTTCGCTAATATTATATATCTCACGACAATAATGGCCTTGAAATTTACAGCCTTTACAAGTACCCTCTTTGGCACCACCAATTTTACAGCGTTGCGCAATGATTGCTTTAAGACAGACTGTTAATGATAAGGGGTCTTTAAGAGACTTAATGTTTTCAACTAGATGTTCAAGTATATAGGATTCATATACGTCCATTTTATCTCCTCCAAACTACCTTACCGGTATTGTCGTTAACCACTTCATCCCAATGACGCGTCTTGGCAAAATCAACGGCTTCTTTTTCTGTATCATAAGTGCTAAGATCTGCCGCTGTAATGCCATCATCTTCATAGAGGAAAGCGGTAAATGTTTCTTCGGGTGGATTATCTCGAATTTCCTCTTGATCAAAACATTCCCAGTTATCAGGTTCACTAACATACTGTGGTTTGCGTCTAAGTGCAGGTAAAATCTCATCGTTGTTATCAACTTCAATTGAGAACTCTGCACCACTGTTGATGTTCATAAAGTATAAGCGATATTTTTTCATAATTAATCCTCCTTTTTATCTTGCAACATTTCAAACTGTCGCATTGTGAGCTTGGTTAATCTTGGGTCGTATTCCCACGCATCATTGTCAAATAACTGTTTTACCTCCTCATAAGAAATTTGAGTCTGATTGTACAACACACAAACATCATGCTCTGTACCGCGTACAGGTTCTCCGTCGCTAGTACAAGTACATAACGTTGTAATGTATACTCTAAGATTATCTGCCGCTGCCATTACCATTCCTCCTTAAATTTAACAGAACACTCTTCAAAACACCCTGCTAAATGATCGTCGACATACTCAAGATCATCAGCAATATACACTGCTTTGTAGTTGTCCTCGATGTCATACTGTTTGACGATATGTGCCGAGTGGTCCATGTTTACTTCTACGCACACCTCTGCTTCAGGGTCACAATTTTCTAATGCTTGGATTAAATCTTTGACTTTCATACTATCACCTCCTTAAATAATTTCTTGAATTGATTCATATACCACAGACATCATTTCTTCTGCCCGTTGCATAGCTTCTTCTAGAGTACCACCAAATGTGTCCCAGAATCTCACAATGTATCTGCGCTTAACGTAGAAATACAAAGACCAAGTGCTACTCTTGGTACGATAGTTTCTGTATGATCGACTAGTAATTTGCATATGCATCTTGTCTGTGTCAATACATAAGGTACCCTGTCCATCATCAACCCAACGTTCTCTCATAGTGGTATACTCTCCTTTAAGTTTTTCAAATAATTTTCTGCATATTGTTTTGCTTCGTCTACTGTGCCAGAAAATGCGTTATTAATTTGTACATAACCGTAATGACAATCATTAAACATCATATATATAACCCAATTACATATTCTGCCATCAGCAATTCCCTTTTTGGCTCGTGTTGAAATACATAACGATAAATTTCCACAAATTAAATCATGGAAATCTTGATTTGCACTGTGTTTCCACATAATATAACCTCCTTAAAAGTATAAAGGGCCCAGATTACTCCGGGCCCCACATTTTAATTACTGCTCGATAGATGCTAAAATTGCAGTTAACTCTTCATCAACTTCAATTTCTTCACCTTTAAGCTTTTTGTTAACACGATTGATGGCTCTTTTTAACCATTTGTCAATCGCATCACTTTGTTCGGCAGTACAAGCACGGTTACGAGCCTGATACTTTTGGTTGAGATGAGTGTAATTACCATCGTCATCCTTACGGATTTCAATGGTGACCAAACTCTGAGTAGGATCTTTCTTGTCTCGCATAAACATAATAATGCAGTCACCTTCAACAAACTTACTTACATAAGACGCAAGACAGTTCTGCTGCATCTCGGCTTCATCCAAGAAGTCTTGCTTACATGTGGGAGCAATAAAGACATACTTACCAGACGTACCCTGATACAGAGAAGCCAAATCTACCATCTCTTGCATCTTCACCTGGTCAATTTGTTCTCTCATGCATTGAGCTTTATAGGACAACTGTGAGTGCCACAAAGGAAGATTAGCATGATATTTTTCTTTGACTTTACGATAGATATCCATCTGCATCTTAATTGAGTCACGCCATTCCGTAAGAAATGTAGAAATTGTTTTGCCATATCCCATAAAAACAGATTGATATAATACATAATCTCGGAAGGCGTCGTATTTCATCTCAATGTCAGGATATACTTTGCTACTAGATCGATATCCGCCACTACCTCCAAAGCCACCATAGTAGCCTCCTTCAACTTCTACAAGCGACATGTTAAGTTGAGTAAGGAAGTCACGCGCATTATTAAGTCCGAAATCGTTAACTAAATCATTAACAAACTTACTGCTATTAAGCAGAACGCGACGAGACTTGTCGTGCATATGAAATTCACGATATAAAATCGGGTTAGCTTTATATGCTTTCAGGTAATCATTGGAATCAACGCTGCAGTATTCTGTAATATGCATATCTTCGAATTGAGGTGCGATTTTATACTTGATCATTTCGATATACGTATCGTTCTCAAGAACTTTTAACAGCAGTTCACAGAACTTTTTACCAGAAGACATTCTACGAATCCAGAATCCATTCGGAAGATCTAAATCATTCATACCAGATGTAAACTTACTATACAGTTCAGGTGTTAATGCCTCTACATATTCGTCTTCGCCCTTAAAAGATTTTACATAATATCCTTTAACGCTGGGCATAATGACAATAAGCTGACGAGTTTTAGCAGTGGTACGCTCAATGCAGAAGTCAGGATAGTTAACCAAAGCCAATTTGAACGTAAGCGTCGATGTTACCCCTTTCTTTTCAGGATTCACAATTTCACCACGTTGCAATGCTTTTGCTTGTTTTGCCAACTCACGAATATCGAGACCTTGTGCTGCCAGAGCCGCCTGGACATCTGCCATGTTGATAGACTGACCGTTGATGTTGATAGTGTTGTTAGACATAATAATACCTCTTTCTTTCATTTAAAATAATTGTTGAGACACTTTGATTAATCAAAGTACACTTCCAAAAATTGCTGAAGAACTTTTACTGCCATGACTTTACGCTTTTCATTTCCTTCATCATGTTCAGTAATTAAATAACCCCAAATTTCACCATTACGACCAACCACACGCTTGTCGTAATCACTACCTTCGTAGACATTCTCAAATTGTGTATTGCCACGTTTAAAGACGCGTGACCAGCTATCATACAAACAAAAATCACAATCTAGAATGTGTGAAATTAATTTACCGGCCTGATCCCAGTCTGCGCTACCAACTGGACTATATTTTTTAAACATCACACAATCTCCGTCAGTGTACAGTTCCAGAGGATCTCCTTCTTTGATTCTCATTGCCCTTCTGATTTCTTTGGGAATAACAATTCTTCCCAAATCATCAATTCTTCTAACGATACCTGTTGCTTTCATATTGATTCTCCTTTAATTTTATTTGGTCTCAATTGGTAGGTAGAGACCAACCCTCTTCTCCTTCTTATGAAGATTTTTTAAGTTTTCTCAGAGCTTTATATTGCTCAATTGCTTGTGTGGGCATAGCGCGACGAGATGAAGCCTGACAGTATCCTGTTGCCATATTGGTCAACAGATTTTCACTGTACTCAATATCATGTTTCTCGAACCACCAAACTAAAAATGGTACAGCATTGAAGTATTCATCTTTGCTTCCCATCCATGCATTACAAGAGCCATGAATCTGTTGACATTGTTTGTTTCGTACCTCAACTGTCAACCAAGGTGTTTCAGGATGAGATGCTTGCCTGAGGAAATAGATGGCAGTATTGCCATTCGCCACAGAATTCACATAACCACCAACACAATGATGAAGTTTACTACCTTCTTCTGTTAGATCGGCAGAGCATTTAGGCATATCAATCAGATATTCGCCATCATTTTCAAGCATCTTAAGACGTTTTGTATAAAGCATAGAGAATTTCTCATCTTGTGCTCTATTTCTGATAGACGATACCGCTTTGGATGCCTCGTCGTGATATCTTTGCAGCTGTTGTTTATCGTTAAATAATAACGGATATGCAGAAATATCAATTCCAAACTCGCTTAAAGAAGACAGTGACATGTAATAGTCTTTATAGAGCTGTTTAATTCCACTGTCACGATATCCTCCATAATAAATGTTAGACGGCGCTCTATGGATACGATCCAATGTACAGATCTTAATCCAACGATCAATACTAAATTCTCCTTTGGATTTTAAGAATGAAATAATATCGTTGTCATAATACGTACCAGGTTTTTCGTCTTGAAACGCGGCAGTACACTTATCCCAAGTCTGTTTATCCATATCAGAAATGTTAATTTTGTCTAGCAACCATTTCACATACACAATTGCAGATGGATTGTCAAACTGGTATTTGTTAATGCCCAATTTAGCAAACATTGTTTTGCCTCTGTTGGGGATTTTGCCATACATGTTAGCGATTGCGCCTTTATTCCTGTATGTCTCAGTTCTTGATTGCTTGTTTTGAATTTGCAATAATTGATGAATGACAGGTTTTGAAATATAATTGATGGTAAAATCATAGATATTTTTGTGAGGTGAATACCAATAACCTCTATGTGAAGTGTCAGATTTGTAATGTTCTAACGCTTCATTTAAGAACTTATAATCATATTCATTTGAATCTTGATAAGATTGTTCGATGCTAAAAGCGTTAATACATTGATAATCAGACAGTTTGCCGGTTTTTTGCCACTTATCATTTTTCCAAATGAAATTTTCCATTTTACCAGTTTTCTGATTGAAAATTTGTCTGTATGTTTCCTTCCCTTTGGAAAAATAGCATAGAGCATTAATACCGTTGATAGACTCTAACGTAACATATACTTCATATATCCTTGCGCTGGCCGGACTGTCATACATTCTTTGTTCAGCAGAGAATTTTTGCATTAATTCATCTGTACTCTTAATTGTTTTATCTGAATATTTTCTGCCTTTGGTAGTCAACCAGCTATGCCAATACCAATAATTTTCACGGATTTCGTTGTCGGTAATAAGTTTATTCTGATAAATAAAATCTTTACCAAATAATTCAGAAAACAAAGATCTGATGTGTGATGGTAATTGACATTGAACTTTATAATAATAAGTGCTCAAACGAGAAATTTTTCTCGGTTCGGCTTTAATGGTTTCATATGTGTATTGCCGTTCCGCGTAATTATATCCAGTACATTTCTGATATTCGCGTTTCGGCACTTCCCACAACTGTTTGTTCTCATCCCACATATAAAAGCTATTACTATTAATTGGTTCATAATGTGCGTCTGGACATCCAGTTCTGGTGCTGTGTCCGACAAGTTGAATGGGGTATGCAAAAATGCGTTTATTCGCCTTGTCTAATACAAAATAATAAGAATCTAAATTATTACGCAGACGAGCATTGATAACTTCTTCCTTGTTTTTATTCATACCATCGTAAATTGTAACAACTTTACGCTCAGCAACCAGATCCCACGAAAATTGAATGGGTCTTAAAGTTTTGGGGTCAATCTTGAAATCATACCATTTTTTCGCGATTTTCGGAAGTTCGTTTTTCTTTGCAGTTTTTGTAGCCATTTTAGTGGCCTCCTTTTTAATATTTTTTATTTATTATATGGGGCTGACCGTTTCCAGCCAGCCCCTGTGGACCTTATAGAACTGATAATATCAACTGATTATTGGTTATTGGGATGGTTGGGGCAGCAATCACAATCACAATAGTCGCAATCATCATCGCATTCATCTTCATCATAATCTTCATCGTTAAAGTCTTCATCTTCGACAATGCGATCAGGATGAATCACTTCGATATCTTCTTCGATGATTTTAGAATTTTCATCAAGAGAAGAACCAATTACACCATTGCAGTTCTGCATCATTTGCTGCATATACTGTGCACAAAGCATATCAGTGTCGATATTTGCAGATACCATACCTACAGCACGCACAGCAGCATTTACAGCATTAACAATGCGTGTATTGCATGCCTTCAGAAGCTCGGTCAATTTCTTGATTTGTTCTTCCGTTGCAGGCATTGCATAGACATTGTCACGAATACGCATACCATAAGTCTGAGCCATATCCTGTGCTTGAACTGCATTGCTTGCGATAAGCATTTCAGGATTCTCGCAGGTAGGAGGAGTCATCACAAACGGATGATACACCTTACCACCATCTACAGTCATACGCTCGAGGCAGATGATATAACGACAAGATTGCTTTGTCTGTTCGGTCTTGGGTTCTGCTGCGATTTTACCGGTTTCTGCGATAGCTGCCATCAAAGCTTTCATTGCTTCAGGATTGTTGCCGATGTTCTCGAGGATGGTGTTGATAGCGTTGTTCATAGCAGTGTTTTTCATAATGTTTACTCCCAAATTTTAAAATATTTTTGATACATTGTCAAGTCTTGTATTGACATCACTGTGCTACAGTACAAGATGATTTTCTTTAATACCATCAAATGCAGACTTCGTCTAGGTCAAGCCGTAACCTGCCAATGAATGGGTTTCGTATGATTTGTACTTCACGGTGCACGAATCATATACTTAGACATGGTCAATCCTCCTCTTCTAAGTCGGTGTGTTTAACATTACGCCTTAAGGCATTCATAGACACCTGCGTTTTGTCAGACAAGATGTTTTCTAACTTTTTAGCAACTTCCTCACTCTTCCCATCGGAAAGCGCAATCACAAATGAACCTCTTAATTCCTTGATAATCTTTTTTCTAGCATTAATGCACAATGAATCAAATACTTCTTTGTACATAGGGTCAGATTTGTCAAGACGGCTAAGACGAGCTTTAACATAATCCATTCTTTCTGGTAGCGCAAAGTCTTTTACTGCTTGCACTACAACTCTCATACCAATTTTGTCCATTTGTTTTTGGGTCCACGTGTTAATGTTTTGCATAATTACTTACCTCCAAATAAATTTTTGATTTTGTCCAAACCAGTTGATTTACTGGTATTAACTGAATTGATTGCTTCTTCGTATATTTCGAGTATGTAATCTAACGTATATTCAGAAGCCTTAATATACGGCAAATCCAGATCAGGGTTATCTTGAAGAGCATCAGAAATTTTAAACAACATATTGGTAACTCGTCTGTGAGCGTATTTGACCGGACAACTATCAGTATCGCACTGACCATGAATCTTATGTCCTTTCATAAAACACTTCCAACAACTGTTAAAGAAGTTGTCTTCTGATGTGTCCAGTCTTGAATTAATGTCATCCTGTGTAGCAATTTTACCACCCAGACAACATGCCTGGAATCCAATACTCCTTTCTTCAAAACCATAATTTAACATTACCCTTGCTTGTGTCATGTTAGACACTCCTTTCTTCGTTTGTTAATCAAATAATACTTTTATTGGGTTTTTAGTGACTAATATCTGGCCAGTAGAAGATATTTGTAATATTCTTCAAATGCCTGGTCACGTTCTTGCTCTGTGTTATAATTTATCTTATGATGAATATCGGTACACACAATATAAATTTGTAGTGAACCATATTTTTCAACCGAGCAAGTTCTTGATAAATTAATAATAACATCTTTAAATCTATAAGGTCTCATCTTATTCACCTTCTTTCTTATACTTGATCTAGTCTGAAATAAACAGCATCACTATCTATACGTACCACATAAACATACAGATAATCTAATTCTTCGTGTAGCCATTTAAGATAATTATTAAAAACATCATTATCTGTAATTTCAATAATCATACCAAGCCTACCGTAATCATCATACACTCGTGTACCTTCCGGAACGTTTAATGATTTTGGTGGATTCATTACTTCATCAAAGGCCCAACTAAGTTCAAAAACTGCTTTTTTAATATTCATCTTATTTACCTTCTTTTCTTAATATTTATCCCAAGTACATTGTCTTACTTGTTTAAGTGTCCAGTATATATCTAAACCATTAATATCACCTTCCACTACAGCCTCTATCTTCTCGTCATTAATTTCGTAACAAAGAAGTTTTCGACCTGTGGTGCTATTTGGTGGGTACAATATGGTTCCGGGAACAGGTAGAGTTTCTAATAGGTGTAATTGTGCAATATATTTTCTCTTATCCATATTTACTCATCCTCCACTGTTCCGTTATATTTAGCCTTACACAACAAAGTATATAACTGACCTTGTTCGTCGTCGGTTAGCTGTTTCCAGTTAATTACCATATTAAGTTTTTCAAGTTTAGGCTGGGATATCAATGTAGGATCCCAGCATCTAGTGATAGCTTCAGCTTGTGCTAAGATTTTAGCATTTTCTTCTGTGAAGGCCCAAACTGTAATTGGACCTCCTTTAAAGTAAAATGTGAATTTACGTTGTTTCATAGCGCCATCACCTCCTTTTTTACGTGCTCATATAATGCTTTATGAAATCTAGCCTTACATTTAGTGCAATTATCGCTAGGATCTTCAGATGTACAGCCAATTATATATTTGATACCAGGATAATAAGCCATAGGACAATGACCATTTGGGATATGTCCCATTAGTCTTCCAACTTTCTCGTTAATCAAAAGACGTTTTAATTCTTCAATTGTTGCTGGCATATTATTTAACCTCCCTTACTTGACAACCACAACCACCGTGACACATATCATTTTCCATGCATACACGGTTAAATGTTCTGGTTTCTAATGCTTGCTGTGCCTGTTCTTCGGTTTGGTAATAACCAGAACAACGACAGTTGGGGCCCACATCTTCACCTTCACAGATGAATGTTCCAATATAGTAACCTGCGTAAGATGAGTAGACATTGAGTTCGAGATTCTTCTGACATACGAATTTTTTGTTGGACATTTGAATTTTCCTCACTTTTCTTAATATTTTTAAAAATAATGCTTGACAAACCACTTATTATGTGGTATAATATAAATAACTTGAGAGGAATTACCTCCTTTATGTGTGATGTGTATCATTTCTTTTTGAGTGCCTAGATTATATTGATGATGTTTTTAATTGCTGTAACAATGCATGATATAATCTAAACAATGATTAGTAACTACATAGTAATCACTCCTTTCAAGTTAGATTAAAAGAAGCAAGGATGTAGAGTCCTTGCTTTTTGTTTTTAGACATATTGTTTATTATCAATTAATTGATTAGCCAATTCAATCATTAAATCAAGATCGTGATTGAATATAGGAGACTTTTCTTTTGTGTTGTAGTCATGCTGATACGCTCTACAGGTAATTGCTACATCAGCGACCCACTCAAGCAATAACTTTTTATCATGAAATGACGGAACTAATTTATCTACATCTAATGTCCAATAATGTTTCTTAAACAAATATGACAATCTATCGTAATCCTCTTTGACGAGCTTTCTTACGTATGTGTAATTTTCATAGTCTTCTGTTGCACCTTTTTTGGCGCATAAACCAATTAAAAGATATAAAACAAACACAATTGCACTAATAGTTGCTTCCAGAGTAGCACTCCATTCTGCAGCACAAGTAATAGACATTGCTAAACAAAACCCAGAAATAACAAAACAAACAATGGAAATAATGTTTTTAAATTGATACATTTTCATGACGAACCCTCTCCTTTATTTTAAAATTGATCTTAATAACAGAAATAAGTGTTATATAACTTCTTATACAACCCAGTGCCTTGTTTAAATTGCGCTTGAAAAACCACATTTTCGGGAATTGGAATGTTATCTCTATTCTCTAAAACCTTCTTGGCAGTTTTCCAAGCACGCTCAAGAGCCTTCAATTCTAGTTCTGTATTACCTCTTTTTGCGAAGTATACACCATTTTTGTCAATACCTTCATATTGACATGGTTGCTCCAGCACCTTTCGAATTGTGCTAGGATATCTTGAATCTTTCACCCTATTTAATACTACATATCCAACCAATTCACGATGCTCATCTGTACATGCATTGCCACCGGCTTCATTGTAGATAGCCACTGCCATACAATATAGTTCATCATATGTGTAATTAAGTTCTTTTTCTACCTCAACTACAACTTCTTTTTCAACAACAACAGTTTCTACATTTGTTATTACATCTTCTGTTGTGTCGATGTTTGATAACTGATATAACTTAATACCAGTTGTGATTTGTGTGACTAGTAAAATCACACATGCCAAGATCGTTGCTGCGACAAAACAAAGTTGTTTTGCCAATAAGTTGTTTTTCATAGTGTTTCCTCCATGCGGTTTTCCCGCTTGTTTTTATTTGGTGTTTTGGTGTGGTTATCGCCTCCACATCTGGTTACTGATCATTTCCGATGATCGCTTCGGGAACTTTGTGGCCACTTTCGTAATCACACTCCAAACAAACCTCATCTCCAGTGGATGTATCTGCATGGAGTTGTGCACCGCATTTAGGACATGTGGTAAAGAGTTGTTGCCATGCCATGTTGTCACCTCCTTGTAAATAATAAAAAATACTTGACAAAACCACAAAATTGTGGTATAATATAAAAGACTTAAGGGATGTCTTAAGTCTTGTGGGCTAATCATAGTAATTGTAATAACTACTATATAATTTCGATTATTAAATCTGAAGTGACTTTGACAATCACAGATTCAACAATCTTACTGAAATTAAACTATTTCTACATATAAATCTCTCCTTTCTTAATGGGATACAATCGACAGGGCGGACATCCACGCTCTGTTTTTTGTTATATATAAACACTCTGATGAGTGGGATTGTAGTATAAACTTTAAAAAGCTCTCAGAATACCTAATACTAGATTAGATACTCTGAGAACCCCTTAAAGGGATTCGGGATTTAGGATTAAGATGTGTATGAGCTTAACATCATCAAGTAACGCTTCAAGACGTGATTTATTTTCCGTCTCTTCAACAATCGCTTGACAATATTCCTCATATTCTGATTGAGGAGCTAACTTCTTCATACTTTGAAGATACTTTTGAGTAGCTTCAGATTTACAAATATTACTCTCAATCAGAGCAATTAAGTCTTCAATAGGCATTTTATTGAAAATGCTTTCAAAAGACAAATACTTCTCTTCGTCTGTATTGAACAGGAAGAAGTTAATATCGTTGACACTGTTAACGATAAATTTGGTGAGATTGCTGTAAGGATGTGCGAATTTCATAATTAAAACCTCCAATGTTCCGTCTCACCTTCACACAAGGCTATGAATGAGACTAAAATTTATGTGTGACGTCTTACGACCGCACTAGACCTAACACCTATTTAACGTCGTCTAGTCGACGAGGACCCCAGGCTATTACACCTGAGGTCCTATTATCCACTCATACCTCTCATTAGAGTGGGATTGTTATAGATTGTGATAACGGAAATATGTGTTAAGCAAGCCACTATCAGCCAATGGATATGCCAACTTGCACACAAATGTATAATCATCACGCAACAAGTCTTTTTGAATTGACTGTACGTTAACAGTTATACCTCTTTCATATTTTAACGAATACCAAACTTCTCCATTGGATATTCTGAATTTAGAACAATTATTGTCCATTAATTCATTGAATAACCAACGACCTCTGTCGGTATTGGTGTCGAAGATAAACTCCATATCTTCGATTTGAATAATGTTGATACTCATAATATACCTCCAATATTATGAGTGAGTGAGAGGAAGTTCACTCTTGTCTTTTTTGACAGAAGACTAACTCAAATTATGTACTATCTCCACTCTGCATTTACACGGGCTTGTGACCGTCCTTGGCTGCATTAGAGATAACGGAGTTTCACCGTCATGGGTTTTTATATGAGTTTTCCTTCTCAATAGATGTTATTTTAAAATTCCGAGTACTGCGGCCGTACTTACTGATGCAATTAAAACTTGCAATAATTTAAAGATATGTTCAGTACTTTGCAGATTTATTTTAAACATAAACATCAAAATAATTGCAGCGCTTACTGCTATGGATGCAATCAATAACGTGTAGTAAACGATGATAATAGAAAGGAATAATGCTTTTTTAACTTGTTTTTTCATGATATTTTCCTCCTTAGTTTAATGTAAAAGAACCATAACCGTATAACATAGTTACAGATTTTACACCATTGAGTT
>JAEIGA010003051.1_pt1 | contig 26372 bp, 28 predicted proteins | sample 9270691 | NCBI WGS metagenome assembly JAEIGA01 (sample SAMN17057246, study PRJNA624740) | gut metagenome | biome: biome; isolation source: fecal sample | host: Bos grunniens | place: China: Xizang | collected 2019 | reverse complement strand
TCCACCCCAACCTTCCAAAGACCAATATCCAACTTTATCAAGTTTATCACAAATAGGAAGCATATCAGCAGTTGTCATACGAGTTGCATGAAGTGACTGATGTGCATCACGAATTACTAAATCAGAAATTTGAACTTTATTAGCCATATTATTTTCTCCCAAAATTAACTATTTAATTGTTTATCATGAACCGCAGCCGCAATTGCCGCAATAATTACATCTTCATCTGTAGTTTGCACAGAAACATTCTGAACATTTTTTACTTGATTTGTTGATTTTTCTTGTTTTTTATCACGATTAAATGAAGAAACACAAACTTGAAGAAGTTTCATACATAAAATCAAAACAATGATAAAAGTAAAAACAACACCCATACCTAGCAGTGTAAGAAGCCCACTCTGCTGAAGCATTTCAACTATTGTCATACACACCCCTCATTAGTTTTAGGTATTTTAAGTTTACAAATTTTAATAATCTGTCATTTTAATAGTATAAGTAAATATGTAAATATTTTCAATATTGAAGATTTAAAATTAATGATTTTGTATTAAGATTCAAAGAAGTTTTTTATAAAAAAATACAAAAATAAAAAAACTGTGATATACTGATATAAAACATTATAGGAAATAAAAATGGTTCTTATTATAGCATTAGTTTTAGCAGGTTTATACTTAATATCATCAATACTACATCTAATTTTTACAGCAAAGAAAAAAAATAATATCACCAAAGTAACAAATTTTATTCCAATTCCACTGCTTATAGCAGCTACTATATTATTTTTAGTAACAACATTTCCTGATTCAAAAAATTTAATACGATACTATTCATGTTCCTTGGGAACAACTTTCTTGTGTTATTGTTTCTACTTATATAATGTTATTAAATCTAAAAAAGGTAATAACATTCTTACAAATCTTTTGTTTTTAATAAGCAATATTTTCTGGCTAGGAATATTATTACCTTCATTTAAATTATGTCCTGCTCCAACTTTTGTAATAGTAATTTTTATTATTTTGTGTATAGCATTAATTTTACTTCATTATTTTTATTGCACAAAGAAACTTATGATTATTGATTTTTCAATAATCTTTTTAACACTTTCAAGCGAAGCAGTTCTTCTGTTTGCAGCAATTCTTACAATTATTTCACAAATTGCAATTTATTCAATTATGTATTTTATTGGAATAGCTTTACTTATATTTATTACTTGTCGACAGCAAAAACTCTATTTTTCAGAAGAAACAAAAACAATACATTTTTCTACATCGTTACTTTTTTCTATTTATCTTTTAATTATGTCCGCAAGCACAGTTTTAATGCAAATATAAAAAAAGGGATGTCTAATTTTATTTAGGCATCCCATATTCTGTTTATCAACTAATAAAAACAACTAACAAAAATTAAACTCTATATTTAATTTTTTTACCTGTTCCTTCGTACATCTTCTTTCTAATTTCTGTAACTTGATCATCCTGAATGTAACTATCAAAAGAAGTCATTCTGTCAATAACACCATTTGGAGTAATTTCAACAATACGATTAGCAATAGACTGAATAAATTCGTGGTCATGACTTGTAAAAAGAACAACACCAGGGAAATTAATCAAAGCTTCGTTCAAACTCTGAATTGCTTCCAAGTCAAGGTGATTTGTTGGGTCGTCCATTATCAAAACATTTGCACCACTAAGCATAAGTTTTGAAAGCATACAACGAACTTTTTCACCACCACTAAGAACTTTTACAGGCTTTAATGATTCATCACCAGAGAACAACATTCTTCCCAAGAATCCACGAACATAAGCATCATCTTGTTCTTTTGAATACTGTTTTAACCAATCTGTAATATTGTAATCAACATTAAAGAATTCCGCATTATCACGAGGCAAATAAGTCTGACTTGTTGTTTGTCCCCAATAGAATTCACCAGAATCAGCAGTTTTTACTTTATTCAAAATATCAAACAATGCAGAAATTGAGTTATGTTCAATTCCAACAAAAGCAACTTTATCAGTACGATTAATTGTCAATGAAAAATCTTTTAACAACTGAATGTCATCTTCTTTGTAATTAATATTTTTAATTTCAAGAACATTGTTTCCGATTTCTCTATCTGCTTTGAAATTTACATAAGGGAATTTTCTAGTTGTAACAGGTAATTCTTCAAGAGCCAATTTGTCGTAAATCTTTTTACGGCTTGTAGCTTGTTTACTTTTTGCAGCATTTGAAGAGAAGCGAAGAATAAATTCTTTTAAATCTTTCATTTTTTCTTCACGCTTTTTAGCCTGATCTTTAGCCTGACGCTGCAAAATCTGACTCATCTGATACCAGAAATCGTAGTTACCTGTGAACTGAGTAATTTTTCCGTAATCAATATCACAAATATATGTACAAACTGTATTCAAAAAGTGACGGTCGTGGCTAACAACAATAACAGTATTTGGAAATTCCATTAAGAAATTTTCAAGCCATGTAATTGATTCAATATCAAGACCGTTAGTAGGTTCGTCAAGAAGCAAAATATCTGGATTACCAAAAATCGCCTGTGCAAGAAGAACACGAACTTTCTGGCTTTCATCAAGTTCAGACATCATTCTGTCATGATATTCTTCTTCAAGACCAAGACCACTCAACATTTGTTCAATCTGATTTTCAGCTTCCCAACCGCCAAGTTCACTAAATTCACCTTCTAGTTCACTAGCTTTAATTCCATCTTCTTCTGAAAAATCTTCTTTTTCATAAATTGCTTCACGAGCTTTTGAAACTTCATAAAGTTTTGGATAGCCCATCATAACTGTATCTTTTACAGAATATTCATCATACGCAAAGTGATCCTGCTTAAGAACAGCCATTCGTTCACCTGGAGTCATAGAAATTGTTCCAGAATCGTGTTCCAAATCACCAGAAAGAACTTTTAAAAATGTTGATTTTCCAGCACCGTTTGCACCAATAATTCCATAACAGTTTCCAGGAGTAAATTTAAGATTTACATCCTTGAAAAGTGGTTTATCACTAAATTTTACACTAACATCACTAACTGTAATCATTTTACACCTTCTCCAAATTTATTTACTAAAAAATGCTTTTATGCGTGCAAACAATCCTTTTTTTGCAACAGGTTTTTGCTGAACTTTTGCATTTTGATTTTTATAATTTGTTGTTTTGGAAGAATGATTTTTATTCTTGCCTTTATAATCATTATTTTTGTGATAATTTTTCTTATATCCATTTGAATTTTTTGAATTATAATTTTTACCACGATTTTCTGAAGAATTACCGTATTTTTCTTTATAAATCTTCATGCGATCTTCAAAAGACATATTTTCCATTTTAGCAAAATCAACAGATTTGTTTTTATCATATTTCTTATGATTCTTATTTCTGTCATTTTTGCCTTTATAATTTTTATGGGAATTACCTTTATAATCACCTTTTGAATGACCTTCACGATGTCCACGATTATCAGAACGATTTTTATCATAAGAACGATTAGATTTTTTTCTATCATCATGATCGTCGTGACCAAATTCTGTTTTAATATAAATTCCAGAACTCTTATCTTCTAACATCTGTTCAGGATATGCCACACGAGAAGGAATAGACATTTCTATGTATCTTTCAATAGCAGGAAGATTGTATACATCTTGTTCACTACAGAAAGTGTAAGCTTTTCCTGATTTACCTGCGCGTGCTGTACGACCAATACGATGAACATAATTTTCTGCTTCATTTGGTAAATCAAAATTTATAACCATTGCTAAATTATCAACATCAATTCCACGAGCAGCAACATCAGTTGCAACAAGAACATTGATTTTTCCTTCTTTAAAATCGTTTAACACTTTTAAGCGACGATTTTGAGGTAAATCACCAATGATAAAACTTGCTTTTAATTCATTTAATTCAAGACGCTTTGCAACAACTTCACAACTTCTTTTTGTATTACAGAAAATAATTACACTTGTAGGATTTTCATTTTTAATAATTCCCACCAAAAGTTTCATTTTTTCGTCACTTGAAACATGAAGTAATTCTTGGTCAATTTCTGAAACAGTAATATTTTCAGTTTCAATTTCAATTTCTTTTGCATCACGAGTATATTCCCATGCAAGATTTTTTACATAAGAATTTAATGTTGCACTAAAAAGCATTGTTTGACGATTTTCTGATGCTGGCAAAACTTTTAACAATTTACGCAAATCTGGATAAAATCCCATATCAAACATTCTGTCAGCTTCATCAATAACAAGATATGATACAGCAGATAAATCAAGATTATTACCTTCGCATAAATCAATAAGTCTTCCAGGAGTTCCAATAATAATATCTACACCTTTCTTTAATGCAGAAACCTGTTTTTCATAGCCTACACCACCAAAGAAGCTATATGCTTTTAAATTTGAAGCACTACACAATACTTTTGCTTCTTCTTCAACTTGTACAGCAAGTTCTCTTGTAGGAACCATAATTAAAGCCTTTGTTCCTACGCTTTTTGTAAGCATTTCTTGTATTATAGCAACAAGATAAGCTGCAGTTTTTCCAGTTCCAGTTTGTGATTGTACATACAAATCAGAACCATCCTGCGAAATCTTCAACACTTGTTCCTGAACAGGAGTACAAGTTGTATAACCAGCTGCACTAATTCCCTTTAGCAACTGTTCATTTAAATTAAACTCTGTAAAATTCATATTTCAAAATATATCCCATTTTTAACATAATGTATAGCAAGCAGAATAAAATCTACTGGTAACTAATCTAATTGGATTTTCCAACAACGATGGATTTTTGTTCCTTTAAAATCTTGAGGAATTGTTTCTTCCGTAATATCAGAAATATTTACATTAGAATTACCCACTTGTTTTAACACCAAAGTTGAATCAAAAATCAAGCGACGGCTATTTGTTGAAAAATACAAAACACCTTTAGGATTTAACAAATTCAAACAGTCATTTACTAATTCAGACCATTGTTTATTTATATCAAGCATATTTAATGACATTTTTGAATTACTAAATGTTGGAGGATCAAGAATAATCAAATCATATTTAGTATCATTTGCTTGATTTTTTTCTTGAAGGAACTTAATCACATCGCCTTTTGTAAAAATATATTTTTTTGAATCTGAAAATCCATTTAATGTCATATTTTCCTTTGCCCAATTCAAGTAAGTATTAGACAAATCTACAGATTCAACAGATTTAGCATTTCCTTCAGCAGCATATACAGAAAAACTTCCTGTGTAACAAAAAAGATTTAGTACAGCTTTTCCGCTAGAAGAATTTCTAACAACAGCTCTTAATGGGCGATGATCAAAAAACAAACCTGTATCAATATAACTTGATAAATCAACATTAAATAATTGACCTTGTTCTTGAACACGACCTTTTACAATTGAAGTTTCTGTAGATTTTTCATATTGAGATTCACCTTTTTGTTTACGACGCTCTTTGCGTAAAATATGAGAAACAGGAACATTAAAAACTTCAGAAACAGTTTTACTCATTAAATCAAGCCACTGTTCTTCGTCATTTTCATCTTTTTCATAGGGACGCTCATACAAATACAAAATAAAAAATCGGCGTAAAGAATTTTCTTTTTCAACAAGAGGGTCATTTGCGGAATATCTTGCATTTTGTTCAGCCAAAAAACGAGCAGCCTCAATTTTTGAATCAATATCATCAGGTAGAAATTCATACATATCCAATGACAAAGGAATTTCCGGAATATCTCTATCGTACAAACGATAACAAGTAATTCTATTTTTTCTTGCCCACTTTCGTAACTCTTTATATTTTTTTTGTATACGATTACAAAAAATTTGTGCTTGATATAAATTTTTATTTTCCATATTGCAATCCAACAGAACAATGATAAATAAATTTTATAATAATTGTAAAACTATATTCGTTTAAAAAAAAGACTCGCACAAAAAGTACGAGCCTTTTTTATCAAAAATCTAAATTATTATACAGTAACTCCAGAATCCATCTGAAGAACACCTTTTTTCATAGATTTTTCTGAATGATGAACACCAAATTCTGGTTTCCAATTTTTTCTTCCAGCAGAAATGAATCCACTTGAAATAAACATTGAAGAATAACAACCACTGAAAAGACCAACAATAACAGCAAGTGCAAAATCCTTAATTGAACCTGTTGTAAAGATGTAAAGAGAAACTACAGCAAATAAAGTTGTTACAGTTGTTAATATAGATCTAGCCAATGTATCAGAAAGTGATTTGTTCAATATTTCATTAAATTTAGTAACTTTTTGCATTGATAAATTATCACGCACACGGTCAAGAATAACAACAGTTGCGTTGATAGAATAACCAATAATAGTCAAAATAGCAGCAAGAACAGTTGTTGTAAATTCCATGTTTGACCAAATAATGAATGTAAACATAATACAAACATCATGAAGCAATGCAATTACAGAACCAAGAGCAAAATCCCAGTGGAAACGGAATGCAGCATAAATCCAAATACATACAATTGTTAATAACAATAAGAATGCAGATTTTATAGCTAATGAACTAGAAAATCCTGCACCAATAAAATCAGTTTTAATAACTGCAACTTTATTAGCACCAAATTTTGCTTCAAGTTTAGTCATAACATCATTCTGTAAAGATGCACCTGTAACTTCTTCTGAATCTGCAGACATACGAATCTGGAAACTAGCAGCTGAACCAGAACCAATTTTTTTGATAGAAATACCTTTTAATTCTGATAAAGCAGCACGAACATCATCTACAGTTACATCAGAACTTTTTGCATAAATACAAACTGGTTCTTTTGAAAGTTGTGTAGAAACAGCAGAATTAAAGAAAACAGTGTATGATGGTTCAGTAGCATCAGCAAGAACTTCTGCTTTTACATCAGCAACACTACTAATTCCTTTTGCTAAATCTGCAACAGTAGGATATTCATGGAATGCAAATGATTTTGTTTCATTTTCTGCACCAGTACCACTAACAACAACATCAAGTTTTTCGTTAGAAATTTCAAGAGTAACTTTTGCAGAACCACTATATGTTACATTAATTGCTACAGGAGCAATACGAACTTCTTCAACAAGACCTGGCTTAAAATCAAGACCAAGATTAATACCTTTTGTAAAGAATCCAATAATTCCAAAAACAATAATTACTGCACTAATAATAGCACTTGGAAGGAAACCTTTACTGAACTGGATAACTTTTTTCATTATTTCACCCTCCAACTAATACTGATATTTTGTCTATGCATAACATCTGTATCAAAATCAAACATCAATCTAGATACGAACAATGCAGTAAATACAGAAGAAACAACACCAATAGCAAGTGTAACAGCAAATCCCTGAATTGCACCTGTTCCTAATGCAGCAAGGAACATAGCAGCTATAAATGTTGTAATGTTAGAGTCCATAATTGCCCAGAAAGCATTTTCAAAACCACCAATTATAGCAGCTTGACGACTCTTTCCTAATACAAGTTCTTCTTTAATGCGTTCAAAGATAATAACATTAGCATCAACAGCCATACCAATTGTAAGAATCATACCTGCAATACTTGGCAATGTTAATGTAAGATTAAATGCTGAAAGAATACTGAACATGATATAGATATTTAATACTTGAGCAACAACAGCATTCATACCAGCGCCTTTGTAGTAAATAAGCATAAAAATCATAATCAATGCAAGACCAACAATAATAGCCTTTACACCTTGTTTAATAGCTTGTTCACCTAAAGATGCACCAATAACTTGCTGACTTTCAACTGACAAAGGAACATTCAACCATGCAGTCTGAAGAACTTTCTGAAGATTCTGAGCTTCTTCAAGTCCAAAACCTGTAATAGCAACACGACCACCAGTAATAGCGTCATTAATACGAGCATAAGATTTAATCTTATTATCACTTACAATAGCAAGAGATTTTCCAACATTTGCACTAGTAAAATCAGCAAAAATCTGTCCACCTTCATCATCCAAAACGAAATCAACTTCTGGACGATTTGTAAGATGATCAGCACCAACATTTGCAGATTTAACATGTTTTCCGTCTAATGCAATTTGTTTTTTTACAACTAAATAGCCAATGCGTTCATCAAGACCATAAGCGTCTTTTGTGTAATGTCCTAAAACTTCTGTATCAGCAGGAATAATTGTAGGATTAACTAAAGAACCATTTGCATTAAATGTATTTGCAACATTCTGAACATAATATTCATTGAATTTCTGAGTTGCTTCTTCATCAACTAAACGGAAATTAAGAATACCTTTTCCCATAATAATTGTATTAATAGCATCTGCTTCTGCAGCACCAGGAATTTCAATATAGATACGATCTTCACCTTGCTGGCGGATTACAGGTTCAGTAAGACCAAATTTATCAATACGACCAGATAATGTTTCAATAGCCTGAGCCATTGCATCTTTTTTGAACTGTTCAACATTTTCAACAACAGTTCCATCTTTTTCTTGAGATGCAATTGCAGCATCAATATCTGCTTTTACAATAATACTCATACCACCAGAAAGGTCCAAACCTAATTTTACAGAATTCTGATAATATGACTTTGCTTTTAAGATATCTTCTCTATAACGATTTTCAAATTCAGAACGGAATTCAACTTCATTTGAATATGCGTTTAGAATAGCACCAACTGTCATAGGAGCTGGAACTTTCATATCCAACTGCTTATATTTTTTTGCAGCTGCTTTTTCAAGCCATGCATAATCAGCACCTACAGCTTTATTTGAATCTTCTTTAGCCATTTCTTTAATAACTAAAACATCTTTAGCTGCTTGAACAGATGCAAAATCTTTAATATTTTCTAGTGAACTTAAAGCCAATGCTTTTACTTCTTTTGGTGTTCTCCAATACCAACTGATTGAAGGCCAAAGACAAGCAAAACATACAGCTAAAACTGCTAGAAGAATAAAGAAACGTGTACGTTTATTCATCTTGTTTTCTCCAAAATTACTTTGTTTCTGCTGAATCTTCTGTTGTAGTTTCTTCAGCTTCTTTTTTGTCTTTTTTTGATTTTTCTTCTTTTACGTCTGCAGGTTTGTCTGTTACAACAGTTGCAATTGCAGTACGATTAAATTCAATTTTTGTATTATCATCAACTTTTACAACAACAGTTTTTTCTTTTGTTGATGAAATAACCCCATGAATTCCGCCAATAGTCACAACCTTATCACCTTTTTTCAAGGCAGCAATCATTTTTTCGGTTTCTTTTTGTTTTTTATTCTGAGGACGAATAAGGAAGAAATAAAAGATTGCAAAAATAGCAATCATTGGCAAGAATGTTGACAACATACCAGCCATTCCTGAAGCACTAGGAGCAGTTCCTGTACTTGTTTGTAGAAAAGAAATAAATGGCATAACATAAATCCTTTTATATAAATTTTAAATAAAATTAGTTCTATCAGAATACCACACACATTGCAAAATCGTCAAGTAAAACTAGTAGTTTAAAAAATTAATAACTACTATTTAATTAACAGATTTAACTGTTCGTTAAGATTTTTTAATTCTGAATCATTTGGATTTAAGGCCACAACTTGTTTTAGATAATATTGAGCTTTACGATAATCTTTTTTGTCATAATAAATTTGATACAATCGGAACAAAGCATCTGTGTTTCTTGGATTTGAAATCAAACTTGAACGCAAATCAGAAAGAGATGATTCCACAGAAGATTGCAAAAAACTACGCTTATAATAGAGAAAACTTTTTAATTTTGATGAAGAAGTTTGTAACAGACTATTAATCAAATCTAATGCAGCTGTTTTTTTTCCTTGTTCAATTAAAACAACAATGTACGATTGAATAATTGATTCATCATTTGGATTAGATTTATACAAAGGAAGAATTAAATTTTCTGCTTCTTCAATTTTTTTCAAAGAAATACAAATATTTATGTGTTTAAAAATTGTATCCACAGAAACATTTTTTTTGGAAATTAACATACGACTTAAATCATAAGCATTTTTCCATTGTTTATTTTGAACAAAACCTTCAACAGCATATTTTAAAGCTTGTTCACTACTAGGATTCATATTCAAAACCGCATTAGCATAATAATCTACAGTTTTTCCATTAACTAAAACATTTGCTTCACTACATAATTTTGCAGCAAACAACAGAATATTTTCATCATTTGGATAAAGCTTTAACGCTTGTTCAATAGTAGAAATAGCTGCAGATAAATTTTTACTCCAATCATATTGAAGTTTTGCACGGAGCAATAAATAATTTTTTGAATTACTATCTTGTCTTGCATATACATCTAACAAAGATGCAGCATGAATATAATCTTGTTTTGCCACAAGAATTTCTGCACGAAACAATAAGGAATTTAAATCATTTGGAACTTGCTGCAAAACTCTTGCAATATAATCTTCTGCTAAATCATAATTTTCCAAAGAATAAGAAACTTTTGCAAGCAATTTTAATACTTCAACATTTGAAGGATATTTTTTTAATAAATCAATTAAAAACTGAAAAGCTTCTTGTGATTTTCCTACAGAAACTAAAGATTCACCGTAAGCATATAAAACTTCAAAACAATTTGGAGCAAATTTTACAATTTTGGAAAAACATTCAAAAGCTTTTTCTATGTCACCATTCTTTTTATACAATTGACCTAGCAAATAATTTGCAAGTACAGAATCAGGATACATTGATATACCCTTTTTTAACGCTGCTTCAGACATAGAAAAAAACGGTTTTACATCATCCACAACTAAAACAACAAGAGATGGTAAAACTGTTGTTAAAAAATCAACATTTCCTGTACTTAAATCATAAATTCCCTTGCGTGCAGAATTTATTGCACCCATATAAGGAGTGTCTATTTGAATTTCAGGAGTTTCCCAATCAATTCTTTCAGAAGGCCATGCAATTTTCATTATATTTGCATTTACATCTAAAAGAACTTTTTCGTTATCTTCATAATCTTTTTCAGTTTTTCTAAGCATTGATGCAGCTTTTCGCAAGGAATTTGGAGAACCATTTTCAACTTCGTACATAACATTTTCATCAATACGAGAAAAATATGTATATTTCTTTTTAGCTTTTTTGGATTTATTTATAGAAATTTTTGTATCTTCATCAGAATACACAGCTTTAGTTCCAAAATTTACTTCTGTTTTTGGAGTACTAGCACATGAGAATAATAAAAATGATACACAAAAAATTAAAAAAACAAATTTAATTTCAAACCTATAGGAATGAATCACAAATCTTCACCTACAATATTTTCGGCATTTTCATCAAAATCTTCATCAACAAAATCATTGTCAATAATAGAATTTATTTGCTTCCTATACAAAAAGATAATTACTAAAAATACACCAGCACAAATTAACAATAATGGACCTAAAACCACTGCAACCATAGAAAAAGAAACATCAATAAGCCCAAAACTGAAAAATAAAAATATTGCACTCATTACTATCAAAAATAATGCTGGAAAATCATAAGCAATAACAATTTTTTTGTTTTTTACTTTACCAGAACAAAACAACGCAATGCCAGAAAACAAAAGGAACAAAGGCCACCATTCTTTTAAAGAAAAAGGAACAATTCCAGTTCCCATCAAAGTGCCAAAAATTCCCCACAATGAGAACATTAAACCAACAAAAAGAAAAAACGGTTTATTTGAAAAAACCAAAAACGAATATAAAAAAGCAAATCCCGCTACTAAAAACAAAATGAATGCAACAGACTTTGCTATATTTAATGAACCACCAGAAAAGCCAACAAAAAATAAAAATCCAACAACTAAAAATAACATTCCTAAAAATAGAATTATATTCAATAAACTTGTACTTACTTTCTTCATGACAGTCACCTACTTTTAGCTAATTTTTATGCAAAACCTTCAATAGAATACACCATTAAAGGGTATCTTGCCAATAACAAAACTGTATGCTAGATTAAAAAATATGAAACAAAAAATTATTTCTTCTATATTATGTGTAGTAATATTCTTCATGAACATTTCATGTAATTCAAATATAAATGATTCCGAATTTGAAAAAATACAAAAAATTCAAGAAACACAAAATGAATTATACATACTTCTAAAAAATGAAACACTAGACGAAATTAGTCGTTACGCAATTATTAATCAAATCGCAAATAATTTAGTTGCCTTAAAAGATTACAACGGACTAATTCTATTTTTAACAGATTGGGTTCAAAATCATCCAGATGACACATATAACGCATATTGGCTTTTAATGACAGCTTACGCATATATGTCAACAAAAGCTGAACCAATTGCTGAATATTATTTTGATAAAATTCTTCGTGAATACAAAGACCTTTTAGTAAAAGATAAATCAATTCATTTTATTTGTTTGCAAAATCTTATACAAATTAGCCAAAACACAAGCAACAGAATCAGATACTTTAACCAACTTATAAACAGATTCCCTACAAACATAAGCATTACAGAATTATATCTTCGCCTTGCACTTGAATACGAAAAAGAAAGTGAATGGGAAATGGCATTAAAATCTTATGCAATGTTTTTGGCTCAACCAGATGCTTCTACAATTCAGATTTCTGGGGAACCAAATGCTTATAAAAAAGCAAGACAGCTTGTTGGATTTTCTAATTCACCTAAAGATTGGACTTTTGAAAATCTTGCAGATTTGGAAACAGCAATGAAACGCGCAATTAGAAATTACGATTGGCGTTCACTTGATAAATACAAAGCAAAAGTTAATTTCTTTTCTATGTCATGGAAACAGGACGAAATGGACCCAAATGCACAAGAAGAATTTTCTATGAAAAACTTCATGCGCGGAAACAGAGTTCGATTCAGTGCGGAACTTGATAAAGATTCAAACTCAAATGAAGCATATTTAAGAACTTGGGGTTGGAGTAGATATGTTTCTATTTGGTATTTATATTTCAGAAAAGTAAATTTCCCACTAGACCCAGATATCCACGGAAACTGGGAATGGGCTGGAATTTACATGGGTGAAAAACTTTAATGAATAAAATCTTAAAAAAGCGACTAGTTTATATACTAATCGCTTTAACATTATTAATTCAAAATGTCTTTTGCCAGCAACCAATAAAATACAAGCAAATACAATTTTACCCTCAAAAAAAACAGCAAGTTGAAGTCTTAAAACAAAAATATATAACAACTCACAAAAATTGGTTATACGATGTTCTTGACCAGGCAGAATTTTACAGAGTATATGTTCGAAACGAAATAAAAAAACGCAATATGCCTGCAATACTAGAATATTTACCAGTTGTGGAATCAAATTACCTTCCTACAGCCCGTTCCAAATCAGGTGCAACTGGAATGTGGCAATTCATGCTAAACAGCGTAAAACCGTTTCTTATTTGCAACGAATATATTGATGAACGATTAGATCCATTTAAATCAACACAAGCAGCTTTAACAAAATTGCAAGATAATTATAATATGTTTGGTGATTGGCTATTAGCAATTACTGCATACAATTGTGGTGCAGGCGCCATGAAACGAGCACTAAAAAAAGCAGAAAAAAAAGATTTGTGGTATTTAATAGAACACAATATGCTAAGCAAACAAGCTTCTGAATATGTTCCAAAATTACTTGCAATTGCTGATGTTGCAACAAATCACAAATATTACAAAATTACATTACCAACAGCAAACGACATTTATGGAAATACATTAAAATTACCAGTAGACGATTTTGAATTTGTAACAGTGAAACAAGAAATAAATTTATCTTGGTTAGCCCATGAATTAAGAATCGACTATGAAACATTAAAAAATTTAAATCTTGCATTAATAAAAGGCACTACCCCACCAAATCAAAAATACAGCATAAGAGTTCCTTATGGAATGAAAAAAACTGTAGAATATGTACTAAATCAGCATTATTGATGTTTTAACTATAAATACATAAAAAAAATACACCGATAAACAAAAAGGTGAATAATATGAAAAAAATAGTTACTTTTCTTTTAATTACAACATTATCATTTAATTTGTTTTGTCAAACAATGGAAGTAAAAAGCCAAATAGATTGGACAAAAAATAAATTCATTTCATCTATTTCTCTTGATTTAAAAAAAGCAAATATACAACTTCCTTCTGGAAAATTAATTGCTTCTAACATAATAAAAACAAAATCACCATCATTAATGAAAGATTCAATTCTTTCACTATATGTCGATTCCACATATTATTTAGGTGATTTAGTTCAAAGTGAAGATGTTACATTAGAAGAAATTACAGACATCATAGAAAACGGTTCACACACACCAAATATTATTTCACTTGATGGAAAAACAATTTCTACAACAAACACAATGAAAATAAACAACATTAGCAATTTAATGTTGCATCACAAATATCCATACACACCAGAAGAACCAATTGAAACAGTTCCTTCAAGAGCATTTACAGGAATTATTATTGACGCTCGTGGCGCAATTCCAGTTCACGGGGAATATATAAAAAGCAATGTTTATCCTTGTTTCTTCCCTATGATTTGGGATTCCGAAATGAACTTAATCTATGAAAAAAATATTTCCGACAGAAAAAAAGCAGAAACAGACGGAATTGTATATTATCACTACTCTGACGATAAATCTTTATACGAAAACAGAATCGGAACTGACCCTTTATACATAAAAGCAACAAAAGTTTACGGACGAAACAGAACAGATCCAGTCATAAAACAAAAAGATGCGTTGAAAATATTAACAGTTCCAGAAAACAAAAAATTACTCAAAGAAGGAAAAATCGTAATTCTTTTGGATAAAGAAAATTTAATTTACGATATTAAAATTCCTCAAAAAGATCCTTCATACTACGCAACATTCAACGAACTCAAAAAATACAATTACAATCCAGAAGATAATATCAAAATCACAGACTCATTACCTGGAATATTATTTTCTGTTGACCTTAAATTTATTCCAGATTCTCCACGCTTATTGCCTGCAGAAAAACCAAGAATTGCAAAAATCGCAGAAATGCTTTCTGAAATTATCAATAAAGACGAATTTACAATCCTTATTGAAGGACACACTGCCGACATTGGAAAACCAATAGGTCAAATGAATTTGTCAATTGAACGAACAAAAACAATACGAGATGCTTTAATTCAAGAAGGAATTCCTGAAAAATTATTCTCATACAAAGGCTACGGCGGAACAAGACCAATTGCAACAAACCAAACAGAAGAAGGCCGTGCTCAAAACAGACGAGTAAACATAATTGCAAGACCAAAAGCAACTTACATACAAAGAGATTGGTAGAAACAAAAACTCGGAGGAATATATGACACCAGAACAAATTAGAAATGAAAAACTTGGACTTCAACTAGTAAAAACACTAGAAGCAAGACATTTTGAAGCTTATTATTGCCACACAAAAGAAGAAGCAAAAAAAATTATTATGTCCCTAATTCCAAAAGAAGATACAGTTGCATGGGGCGGTTCTGCAACAATGAATGAATTAGGAATAATTGATTATGTAAAAAATGAAAATTTCAAAGTAATAGATAGAGATTTAGCAAAAACTCCAGAAGAAAAACAAGAAATGATGAGACAATCATTACTTTCTGATACATTTTTAAGCGGAGCAAATGCAATTACCGAAGACGGAGAAATTATCAATATTGACGGAAACGGAAACAGAGTTGCAGCTTTAACATTTGGACCAAAAAGCGTTGTTATTGCTTGCGGAATAAATAAAATAGTTCGTTCAGTTCAAGATGCAGAAACAAGAGCAAGAACAATTGCAGCACCAATAAATGCGCAACGATTTGATATTACAACACCATGTATTGCAACAGGAAGATGTTGTGATTGTAAAAGTCCACAGAGCATATGTTGTGTAATTTCAAGAATCAGATTATGCAAACCAAAAGGAAGAATCAAAGTTGTTATTATTGGTGAATCATTAGGATTTTAATAAATGTCATTCCGAACTAAATTCAGGATGACGATGTAAAATGATAAAAATTGTTATAGATTCCTAAAAAAAAATAAGCTGTCGCAAGGACAGCTTATTTTTTTTGAATTAAATTAATTAACTAAAAGTTAATTACCATTTAACTTCAATATTGTCACAGATATTCTTTTCGCCTTCTTCCAAAGCAAAGAATTTTGCTTTTTCCATGTTTGGAACAACAGTGATTGTATCACCAAGACGGAATTCAGCATTTGCAGTTGTTTTAGCAATCATTGACTGACCTTTGTTACTTACAAGGTAAAGGTGTGTTTCAGCACCAAGTGGTTCCTTGTTAGTAATTTTCATCTGCATGTTGTCTTTTCCTGCAGGTTTTTCTGAATATTCAAGATCTTCTGGACGAATACCGAAAGAAACTTCTTTTCCAATATAGTCTTTTAAGCAAGCTGCTTGTGCATCTGTTGGAGTAATTTCGAAAGATCCTTCATCACAAACAATTTTTCCATTGCGTTCAAGAACTTTTACTGTAAGGAAGTTCATTGGAGGAGTACCAATAAATCCAGCAACGAATTTGTTAATTGGGTTGTTGTACAAGTACAATGGAGCACCAATCTGCTGAACAAGACCGTCTTTCATAACAACAATTTTTGTTCCCAATGTCATAGCTTCTGTCTGGTCATGAGTAACATAAATCATTGTCTTCTTTTGTGTATTGTGAAGAGCAGCAATTTCTGCACGCATAGTAACACGAAGTTTTGCATCAAGGTTAGAAAGAGGTTCGTCAAACAAGAATACTTTTGGTTCACGAACAATAGCACGACCTACAGCAACACGCTGACGCTGTCCACCAGAAAGAGCCTTTGGCTTTCTCTGAAGATATTCAGTAAGTCCAAGCTGTTTTGCAGCATCACGAACTTTACGATCAATTTCTGCTTTGTCAACTTTACGAAGTTTAAGACCGAATGCCATGTTATCGTATACAGACATATGTGGATAAAGAGCATAGTTCTGGAATACCATAGCAATATCACGATCCTTTGGAGGAACGTCATTCATTTCTTTTCCGTCGATATAAAGTTTACCTTCAGAAATATCTTCAAGACCAGCAACCATACGAAGTGTTGTTGATTTTCCACAACCAGAAGGTCCAACGAATACACAGAATTCCTGATCTTCGATTGTGATATTAGCATTGTTTACAGCACGAACACCGCCGTCGTAAATTTTACCAATGCCTTTAAGTTCTACTTTTGCCATTTTTTTGGCCTCCCATGGGGTTATATTATGCCTATAATTATAAATCCAAATGAAATATTAGTCAAAAGAAAAAATCACTTTTGGAAAGATTTAATATAACAAGAATTAAGTTATTGAAAAAATAAGAAAACAGCATTATTATTTTAATGACCATTAAATTAATGGAGATTAAAATAATATGACAAAATTTTATGATAGAATCAAAGAATTAAACTCTTTGGAACAAATTGAAAAAACATCTCTAAATTCTGCAAATTTTACAGTTATGACAGGGCGCAGAAGAATTGGCAAAACTGCTTTACTAAAAAAATTTATAGAAAACAAAAAAAGTTGTTATTTATTTACTTTTAGAACATCTGAAGTTCTTTTATGTCAGCAATGGCAAAAAGAATTGGAAGAAAAACTTGGATTAAAAATATTTGGTTCAATAAATAATCTTTCTGACCTTTTTAATCAAATAATGCAATTTTCAAAACAAGAACATTTTGTACTTATAATTGATGAATTCCAAGAACTGTATAACATAAATCCATCTTTTTATAGTCAAATGCAAAATACTTGGGACAGTAACAAAGATAGTTCCAAAATAAATTTAATTGTTTGTGGTTCAGTTTATTCTATGATGATTAAAATCTTTGAAGATTCAAAAGAACCGTTATTTGGACGATCCACAGCAAAAATCAATTTAAATCCCTTTACACCTTCCGTTTGTAAAGAAATCTTAAAGGATTATAATCCTAATTTTTCAAATGAAGATTTATTGTGCCTTTATATGCTTAGTGGAGGAGTTGCAAAGTATATATTTTTGTTAATGGACTCAGGAAGTACAACAAAAGACAAAATGCTTGACTTTGTTACTGGAATTACATCCCCGTTTTTAATTGACGGAAAAGAGCTTTTAATTAGTGAAATGGGAAAAGATTATGGTATTTATTTTTCTATTCTTTCCTTAATTTCAAAAGGAATGACAGCCCAAAATGAAATTGATTCAATAATTCAAAAAAACACTGGTGCTTATCTTGCAAATCTTCACAAAGTTTTTAATGTTATAAAACCTATACGACCTTTGTATTCTAAAAGTGAAAGTCGCAATGTTCGATGGCAAATTACGGACAGTTATTTACGATTTTATTTTTGGTTTATTTATTCAAATCAAAATCTAATAGAATTAGGACAACACGATTTGCTAAAGAAAATAATTCTTAGAGATTATGAAACTTTTACTGGAAAAACTTTGGAACAATATTTCACTGACAAAATCAAAGAAGAAAAAGAAGTTTCGTTACTTGGTGGATGGTGGGATAAAAAGTCACAAAATGAAATTGATATTATTGCAATAAATGAATTTGAAAAAACTTGCAACATTTACGAAGTAAAACGCAAGTCTGAAAAAATAAACTTAAAAACTTTACAAGATAAAGTGGATATTTTTAGAAGCAATATTCCTAATTATTCTGTTTTAATTGAGGGATTGAGTTTGAAAGATATGTGAGGGGATTTACATGACTGCTTGGTTCACTAAAGGGACTTATAAAAAATGTCATGAATTGTGTTAATAACGCCATTTTTTACCTCTCGCAAAAAGTATGTAACAACTGCTACACTACGGCTTACCGCCTGCGTTACGCCGTAATGCAGCAGTTATAAAAAAGATAAAAGTCAAATTTATTCGAAATATTCTGGTCTATATTTTTTTATGATTTCCTCTGCCTTTTTTATTTGAAGTTCAGTTGCATTTTTATTGATTTCCCACATAGCCAAAATATTTCTAATTATTTGTTTTTCTTCATCTGTAGCATCTTCATAAATATTATGTAAGCAAAAAGTTTTATCTATTATTCCTTTCATATGCAATCCTTGAAAATTATTCTATTATTGTACGCACAATACGGAAACCGTTATAACTATCCTGAAAATAACTGATACCTTTAAAACTAAGACTAACATCACATTTACTTTCATCACTACCACCTGCATAACTCAGCCAACTGCCACCACAACGATAATGTCCCCAGTTAGCCAGATCCCAACACCATTCACAAACATTACCAGACATATCGTATAAGCCATATCCATTTGCTTTTTTTTGCACTACTGGATGAGTTTTTCTATAAGTACTCATATAAGTCCACCCCACTTCTTCTAGTTCATTACTTCCTGCATAAGTATAATCTTGCCCACCTTTTGCTGCATATTGCCATTCTTCTACTGTTGGTAATCTGTATCCATTTGCAGATGTATTTTGTGTTACTTCGTTACTTATTGAGTTACGTTGATGTGGTGTATAATTCCATGCTTTTATGTTTGTATTGCCATTTACTGAATATACAGGTTCATATCCTTTTGCTACTGATAATTTATTACAGAAATATATTGCATCATACCACGAAACTCTTTCTACAGGTCTAAGAACACTTATAAATGTACTTGGATTTTCTCCCATAACTGATTCATAAAATCCCTGGGTTACTTCTGTTTCTAACATTTCAAAATTTTGTCCTGGGATTTTTATCAATTTATTTTTATTGTATTCAAAAACAGCAGTATGCATTTGTAATTGGGAATTACATTTAATAGAAGCTGGATAAATATGAACCTCTTCTTTTTTAATTAAATCCATTACTTCTGGTGTAATTCCTGTATATTTAATAATATTTTCTTTTCCTAAAACCCAATCAACACCAGACACAATTTCTTTATAGTCATTATCAACAATATTAAAATTAATTGTATAATTATCTACACCACTTGGCCAAGATTCAGGAAGATCTATCCAATCGCTTTTATAGATTTTTTTATATCCTATTGTTATAGGTCTTACAACTTCATCATACCTCTTACTAATTTTATATGAAATTGCAGCACTATAACTTGCAGTTTTTGTTTCATAATCTAAATCACCTCTAATTAATTCACCCATAGTTACTTCATAAGGAAATATACTAGAAAGATAACTTTGGGCATCTGATAAAAGATTTTTCCATTCGTCATGAAGTGTAAATTCATTAAAAGTTCCAAGTCCTGGATTTCCAGCTAGGATAGCATTTTTTAATGTAGCAAAAGCATCAGATGCTTCAGTTTTTACTTCTGGTTCTAAGTTTTTTTCCATTGCATCATAATATGCACCAAGTGCTGAACACCATTTTTTTTGGCTTTCATATTCTTTAGCTTTTGCTAACCATTCTTCATAAGTTTTTGGAAGTTTTTCTTCTTTTTTTGAACTCTCATCTTCTTTTGATTCTTCAGAATTGTCTTTTTTTTCTTTTTCAGAATTATCAAGACCTTCATATTTTGCTAAAAATTTTTCAATTTTTGACATATGCTTATCTAAGCGTTTTTTGTTGTTTTCCGTTGGATTTTCTGAATATTCTTCATATATTACTTCATATTCTGAAATTAAATCCATGGCTTGTGCCTTTATTTTTTCTTCTGAAGGTGTACAACCTATCAAACAAAATAAACTTGCTACAAATATTAAATTTGTAATAATCTTTTTAAGTTTCATCATAAAATTTTCTCCTAACGATGTTTTATATTTATTGTTCCATTGCAATTTAAATCTACTTTCATTTTTTCTACAGTATTATTTGAAGAAGATTCAGTAGAAATAAATTCAATTTTTGGATTACTTGGAATAAAGATTTGATGGTTGTCCCAATCTTCTTTTTTTCCGTAAAAACGAATTAAGGATAATTTACTACAACCTAAGAATGCGTCTTTTGCTATACTTTTTGGATTTGAATAGAAAGTTATTTGCTTAAGTTTTTTACAATTAGAAAAAGCTAATTTTTTTATTGTCAATTCTTTAGAATAAAAAATAACATTTTTAGCTTTTTCATATCTAAAGTTTTTATCAAAAACCTTTACACTTTCATCAAATATTATATGAGAATAATCAGTATACGTACCTATGACAGATACTAATTGCCAATCATCACTTTCAAAAGATACTTTTTGAGTATAATCACTTATAACAACAATAACCCCATAAATAACAATAAGACCAATAAATGCCAATCCAATAAGCTTTGTTATAAATTGAAAAAGTTTATCACACATAATAGGTTTATTAAAAATATCTTTTCCACACATCACAAACACTACAAAAATTGATAAAATAAAAAGCATTCCAATTGACAACAAAAATTCATCATTATTATCTGATTTCATTTTGATTCACCACTTTTACATAAGTATTTTAAGAATAAATAAGAAATTGTAAAAACTATTATTATCTCAATAATACCAAACAATGCACAATCTATAGGTTTTAATGTTATAATTTCACTTTTATACAAAAATTTTGCAAAATGCAAAGCATTTAATACAGAAAAAACAAACATACTAATAATACCTATAGCTATATTAACTTTAGAAACAGAGTATCCACCTGCAGAAACTGAAAACAAACTGTCAGAATATCTATTATCAGGAGGATAACTTAATTTGCCATGACGAGGCATACCAATTTTTAAATTCTGCATCAAATCTGATTGTTCAAACAATACATTTAAACTTTCTTCATATCGCTCATAGCAATATTTGGAACCTTTAGACATCATTATCCAAAGTATCGAAAAAACTAGGCATAATAAAGTTATTCCCCAAGCAATGAAATGTTGTATAGCTGTTATATCAGCATCACATCTTTCTGGAAAATACATTGTAAAAATAATTTTTCCATAACCTGCAAGCAATACAACAAAAATACTTGTAAGAAAAACAGAACGCTGCCAAAAATGTGTAAGCTCAAAATTTCTTCCTTCCCAAAGATGTTTATATAAATCTTTATTTGTAAATTTCTTATCATCAGATTCAGACACAGATTAATTCTCCTTTTCTTTAACAATATTAATAATTAACTTTTCAACATTCCTTTCAGTAATATCATCATTTGAGTCTATTTCTTGAATTACCATATTTGAAATACGATATGTTTCGTCTTGGTCATTTAAACATTTCCAACAATGAATAAAAGCAGGAATTGAAAAAACTAAAATTAACAACGCAAGCGGTATAATTACTTTTAAACTATCTTTTTTTAAACTAAAAATGTAAAATGCTAAAATAGCAATAACAAGAACAATAGGGATTAAAAAACATATACAAAATGTTGTCATTTTGATTGCCTCCTAAATATTTATACATAAAAATTTGTAACACAAATTTTTTATTCAAATAATTCTCTCGGGTTTATTTTATTTTCAATGGCATTTTCCATACTTTTGGAAGGATTCCATGCAGAACTATTTCCTGAAACATTGCGTACAATTCTAAAACCTACTGCATAATTTTGTTCCTCTGCAGGATCTCCCCAATAAGAATCCCAACCAAAATCTGAAAACTTATATACACTGCCACCGTTATAACAACGCATAAGACTATTGTTGTAAAAAATATCCCAACACCATTCAAAAACATTACCTGTCATATCATACAAACCATAATCATTGGCTTTTTTTTCTGCGACAGGATGTGTTACACCACTACTATTGCCTCTGTACCAACAAACTTCATCAATATTGTCACCGCCTGCGTATTTATAATTTTTTCCACCTCTTGCAGCGTAAGTCCATTCTTGTAATGTTGGCAATCTAAAACCATTTGCTGATGTATTCCATGTAATTTTTCCAGAAATTATATTTCCATGATTTGGAGTGTAATACCATGAATAGACATCTGTCTTTCCGTTGACTGAATACGCAGGTTCTAAACCAACTCTTTCAGATAATTTGTTACAAAAATATATTGCGTCATACCAAGAAACACTTTCCACAGGTAAATCTGAACCTTTCATCCAACTAGGATTTTCATACATTATATATTCGTAAAGTTCTTGTGTAACTTCTGTTTTTAGCATTTCAAATTTTTTGCCTGGAATTTTTACCATTTCCAAATCATCAGCAAATAATGCAGAACTAACTAATAATGAAAATAAAACAAGTATTACTTTTTTCATGTACATTTATCTCCACTTATAGATTTTTGTAAAATCCTACATCACCCACTCTATCAAATCACGACAGAGTGGTATTTTTTACCGCATTCTTCAAAAGACAATCGTCCTTTACAAAACACGACATTTGTCAATTTTAAGTATAACACAATACAGACGATTGTCAAATTTCAAGACAAAACAATGGACAAATGTACTAATCTAGATATATGAATTTTTGGGAGAATGTAGAATTTATTTTAGAAAAAAAAGATATTCTAAAAAAAGAATTGACTTTAGAAATTGGTATTAGCGAAAGCACTTTTAGCAAAGGTAAGCAACGAAACAGCGTTCCTGCTGCTGATACTGCTTTAAAAATATCTAATTATCTTGGCGTTTCTCTTGAATCACTTTTGGGGCTTGAACCAATAAACCTTAAAAATATTTCTTATTCCAAAGAATCATTACAAATCGCACACGAATATTCAAACCTATCCCCACGAGATAAAAAAATTATCACTACCCTATTAAATGAAATGAAAAAATAAAAATCAAATCTATAAAATTTAAAAATAGTTTTTAAGTTATGCTCTTATCATAAAATTTATTATATTTAAAAATCATAATCAAAATTTATTACGGTGTAAAAAAATGCAAAATTACCTTGATGATTTTAGAATGAATGTAAAATATTACAGAGAAAAATTGGGAATATCTCAGACTCAGCTTTCTATTATTTGTGATTGCGGAACAGGAACTATTGGAGGTATTGAATCTGGAAAAGCAAAACCTTCTTTTGATATGATGATAAAAATCGCACAAGCACTCAAGGTAACTCCAGCTGATTTATTTATTCGTGACATTTCTAAAAGCAAATCCCAATTAAAACAAGAACTAAAAACGCTTTTTGATTCATTTCTGGGGAAATTTTAAACTTTCTGAAAATTCTGGCGTAGGCGTGGAGCTGTGGGCGTAAGCCCAGTGTTTGCGAAAGCAAATACCGAGCCTCTGGCGGGCAGCGGAAGGCCGTGTTGGCTAATAATACTGCCCCGTAAAAAAATATTATTTATATAGAAGAAAGTTAGAAATTCATGCAGAAGCCAAAAGATGGAACGAAGGAAAATTTGAAGTATTTTTCGTAATCTGTTATGGCTTCTTTTCCGTTTACGTCGATTGAGGACTTGGCACAGTATGGGTCAAAGTTGAATCTGATTCCTAATACTGGTGTACAACGGCGGTGGGCAACAAATTTGAATCTTAAGTCTAATCCAAAACCTAAGAAAAAGTTATTAATATCTTCATCGATGTATTCTTTTACTCCATCTACGACAACTTCTTTGGATTTTGTGCTAGATGATGTTGCAATGTGTAAACCTAAACCTGCAAGAACTGTAAAATTTTCACTTAAGTTTGCGCCTATTGCAGGACCAACTAAAAAATCTAGGCTCATGTATTCATTTGTGTAAACTGACATTGATTCAAAAAATCCAAAACAGAGTTTTTCACCAAATACATTGTAGTTTGAAATCATAAATGGGGTTAAATCTGTTTCTGATTTTATAGAACGAACTCCATCTACTGTAGAATCAATTCTCTGTAGTGGAACGCCTAAAGAAATTGAAAAATCAGATGCATCTGCAAAAGCTGTTGTTGATAGCACAATGGCCATACTTAATAAAATAAACAATTTTTTCATAATATTGTCTTCTCCGTAAAAGTTAATAAACTTCTTGTTTAAAGTTATTTTTGTATTGATTTAATTGTGCAACAATTATTTTAATTTGACAATCCCTTTTGTAAAAAAGTAACCGAAGTTACGGGCGTTGCAAAACAACGGGCGTTGCAAAACAACGGGCGTTGTTTTGTATAGACAGAGATTAGTATTTGAGTTTGTAATGACACAAAATCATTTTTAATGTGGAAATATTTTTGCAACCAAAAATTTCTAAACAACATGACATTTCTTTTTTAACTAATGATAAGCTGCAATTGAATTTTGATGCAATTTGATTGTAAGAAAGATTGTTTACAATAAATGAAATTAAAAAATCTGATTGTCGTTTTGATAAATTATATTCGCTTAATGAAATATCTTCTCCAACATTTGGTAAATTAATGTTTTTTGACAAATAAAGATTGGAATTCAACAATGGCATTATGGTTTGGAATTTTTCTTCGTAAAATAATTTTAATGATATTATCACACATAAAAAAAACAAAGTTTCTGCATAAGCCATTACAAAATGAACTATGCCATAAACATAACAGCCTAAAAGCGTAAATAACCATACAGGCAAGGAAGCAATGATAATAATTTTTTTTGCTTTTATAGAAAGCGTGTCATTAAAATATATAATAACAATTAATAAAACATATAAAAAAGCACCTAATGTTTCGTGTGTTGTTAAAGTGGTTGAAATTATTTGTGGAATTAAAACAAAATACATAAAGATTTTGTGTGAAGGAAAAATAAAAAGCAAAAGTGCAAAAAAAGCTGAAAAAATATTTATAACAGGAATTGTAATTGTTGGATATGGAACCACAGATTTATAAACATTTGGGTCGGTAAAATATAAACTACAAAAAACACCTAACAAAAGAATTATAAATGCAGCTAATGCAATAAATCGGACAGGATTAATCTTTTTTAACATAATTTAAATTATATCATTAAGATAGTATTGTCAACGAATTATAGGATAAAATTTTCTGTGCAAATGGCTGACAAAATATGATACATAATTAGGGAAATCAAAACCTTCAAAGTAAACTACACCTCTTATTTGCTCACCATATATTTTTTCTCCATTAACTAACTCTTGTAATGTATCATCCATAAAAACATTGGCAATTTTACAGAACTTTCATCTAAACTCTCTTTCATGAAGATGTTCACAACTAAAAGCTTTTATAATAATTATAAAAAAAACAAGACTAACTATATATTTTTTCATATTAAATACCTTCTATAAAAATAAATCTAAATCAAATGTAAATTCCGCTAGCAAAATTTCTCCATTTTGTGATTCTAACTTAACTGGAACTTTATCTATACCATTTTTTTTAGTATTCAATGTTTTCATATACAATTCTCCTGTATATAATTCTTCATTTACATAAACTTCAAAAAAAATGTTAACATCGGTATGATCTGATATTGGAGAACCTGTTGGAATATAAAAAATTTTACTTGAATCATTACTTATCAAATTATTATTTTTTAGAAATAATAATTTTTCAGAG
>JAEIGA010003050.1_pt1 | contig 26378 bp, 24 predicted proteins | sample 9270691 | NCBI WGS metagenome assembly JAEIGA01 (sample SAMN17057246, study PRJNA624740) | gut metagenome | biome: biome; isolation source: fecal sample | host: Bos grunniens | place: China: Xizang | collected 2019 | reverse complement strand
TGAATAAAAAGATGTAGTTTTAGGCTTGCGAAGCCCGAAAAAGCGGAGTTTACTGAGCGTAAATGAGCATTTTGAGGGCAAGCGTAACGACAAAATACACTTTTTATTCACTCTCTTTGGGTGGATTGTATATACTGTTCAGCAGCAGTTTACTGCTGCTGAATGCCATTAGTTGGGTCACCAACAACCATCTCCTTTGCAATGCGTAGAGTTACGTTGCTATCAACCTCAATAAGAAGTGATGTAGGCTGTACCTCCTTTACAGTACCATAGATACCACCAGCTGTGATAATCTTATCACCCTTCTTCAAGCCATTACGGAATGCCTCCATCTGCTTGCGGCGCTTTGACTCTGGACGCCACATGAAGAAGTACATGATAGCGATCATCGCAATAATCATAATCCAGAATGTCCAACCGCCACCTGCTGCAGGCTGTGCCGCAGTAGCATCAGCAACAACCTCCTGTGCAGCCTCTACTACCTCACCATCAATAAAAAGTAAATTCATAATTCTATAATTTTAAAGTTTATATGTTTGCTACGATTAATAACGTCTCTCTATATATAATATTGTATACTACTCCACATTAGCATCAATCCACAAAACTATGGGGACATTCTCTACAGAGGTTATAATCTCCATATAATTACCCACGTTGCCCCATTCGCCGCGAGAGTCAAAGGTGAGTGTTATATCCTCATACTCTCCAACACCTATGCTCTCTCTAGAGTATCGCAAATCCATACATCGGCATAGGGTAGTGTGGTCTACTAATACAAGTGGTGCAGAGCTGCTATTAACAATGCGGATACTCTTTAATGTTATAGATGAGGTCTTTACACTCCCCAACTCAACTAACACCTCACATACATTATTGCCATTATACTCCGCAATAATAGTATCGCTCTCAATCTCTGTTTGCGCCACCTCGTTATGGTGGTCATCCACCACGAAGTCTGCAACATGCAAAACAAGTGCCACCATGGCTGCTATTACCACAACGATAATTGCGATGTACCACTTGCGCATCATCACCAGATAGAGCGTTATAGTAGTCCGCGGCCGCTCTTGTTGATACGACCACTCTCCTTAAACTCCGCTACAATCTTATCCAATACGCCGTTTACGAAGTTGCTACTAGTAGGTGAAGAGTAGTATTTTGCTATGTCAATCCACTCATCGAGAGTAACCTTCACAGGTATCGACTCGAAGTATGTTAATTCGGTGATTGCAATAGATAGTATCAAGCTATCCATGAATACCACACGCTCCACATCCCAGTTTTTAGAGTAGCGATCAACAACCTCCTGGTTATCCTCATATTGCACCAACGACTTTACAAATAGTGTCTTTGCAAAATCCAAATCCTCCTCACTCTTAAACTTTGGAAGCACCTTAAGCTCCTCGTGGCTAGCCTTTGTATGCTGCACGGTGCGCATAGCCAAATATAGAGCAAAGCCGTAGTCATCAGCCCACAATAGCGACATCTCGGTAACAACATCTGCCAAAGCCTCATCCTGCTCGAGCCACTGGAAGAACTCCTCTACAAACTTCTTATCATTAGTAAATGTGTTAATAGAGGCTGCCATGTAGTTCTTATACAACTCCGACTCTACAAGGCGGTTGTAGACATCCTTCACAGCATCCTGCTGATTTGTCCAAGATAGCTTTCGTGAAGCCAAAACATCATTCACAGAGTCGCTATTAGCGATAAGCTGAATAACAGGGTTATCAACAAAGCGGCGATTAGGGTTAAGATCCTCATACGTAGCCAGCTTCTTCTGCTTATTAATCTCTATACGGCTTTCGGCATATCGGGCTACCTCGGTGATGAATGACATCATCTGAAAATAGAGGTCATAGGCTTTATCAATAGATTCAACAAGACTCTTCTCCGAAGCCTTGAGGTTATCGGAGCCAGACTTAAGATGTGCGTAAAGGGTCTTTGCAACCTTTACTCGGAGTAATCTTCTACTCAACATAACTAATGAACTGAATAGGTTAATGCTTTAATGCGCGACAAAGATAAACAAAAAAAGCGGAATACGACACTACATAGTGAGAAAGTTACTCTTCGAGCAATCTATTTATGGTAATTTTTGCCAATGTGGCCACTCTGCATTTAATTTTAGCGGGAACTTACATTTTAATTACTACCTTTGTTCCAAATAGAAGAGATATGAGTAGGGTAGTAGCACTTCTTTATGTGATGTTGGTGACATCTGTAGCTATGGCACAGCAGATAGATGTAGACAACAAAATGCGAGAGTATGGCCTTGTAGATATACGTAGTCTAGAGAGTAGTATCCTTGTAGAGCTAAAGTACTCCACCGAGGACAACTTTGTGGGCAAGGATATGTATGGGGAGCTGGAGGTAGCTTACCTCGAAGAGAGATTTGCCAGAAGAGTTGTCGAGGCACAGCGCATCCTCAAGTCGCAATATCCTCAATATACGCTTCTCATATATGATGCAGCACGACCTTTGAGCGTACAACGTCAGATGCGCAGATGCGTGGAGGGTACAGAACTAGAGAGTTTTGTAGCCGATGGCACACGTGGAGGTCGCCATAACTACGGTGTTGCAGTAGACCTGACTATAGCTACTGCTGATGGTACTACGCTTGATATGGGAACACCCTTTGATGACCTCACCACAGCCTCATCGGTAAAGGGAACGCCCGACAGTAGTGATATCTCAACACGCACTATGGAGGTATATAGGTCATACCTTGACAGCCTCGTTACGCAGGGTCTGATAACCATCACCGCCGCAAAAAATAGACTACTTCTTATTGAGGTGATGCACAAGGTGGGCCTGGTGCCTTATCGCCGCGAATGGTGGCACTTCGAGGAGGTTATATCTATGACCGATACTAGAAATAAGTATAAACTACTTGATTTCTAACATCTTACACTATATTACTACCGCGATAAATACCTTTACGATGTAGTATAGCATATATACTGCAGCTACTAGTTTTATGCCTGTACCAACGAAGAACGACAGCATAGAACCCATACCTACTTTAAAGGCCTTCTCTATGGGTGCTTTAGAGCCAATCATCTCGCCAGCGATAGCGCCAAAGAATGGGCCAAGGATGATGCCTGGCACACCAAAGAATATTCCAACTATGGTTCCCACGGTAGCACCTGTGATACCAGCCTTCGTGCCGCCAAATAGCTTACTGAAGTAACCAGGCAGAATGTAGTCTAGAAGTATGACTACGAGTGACACAATGCCCCAGAGTATCAATGTGCCGATAGATATTGTAGATTCCGTTGTGCAAAATACGCAAATCAGACCCACAAAAGAGAGTATCGTGCCTGGCACTATAGGGACAAATACGCCTAACAATCCAACCAAGCCCATGATAAGGGCGATTATCACAAGTAGTGTATTCATAGTTATTCTAACTCTATATTATCTGTAATCTATTAAATTTCTGTTTTACTATCTCCGTTTACTTATTCTTACCTCTCTACCCTGCCATTCACTATGTCGTAATATTTATCTTATGTTAAATTATGTGATGGGGTGGCTTATTGGATATACTTAATAGATATACTATCACTGTGATATACTAGCGCTTATCACTAAAGGTAAAATAACGAGCCATAAAGTAGCTATACACAACGGATATTACGGTGGTTAGCATCTTCGAGGGCGTTGGCCAGATATAGAGTGACTCAACAAATAGCTTCATGCAGAAATAGTTAATAACAATGGAGCCAGCCACAGATATTGCATAACGAAGAAGCTGTCTGCGTGATTTAAGATGAGTTACCCTAAATGCAACATTTCTGTTGAGCCAAAAGCCTGTAAAGAAGGTTATTGGAAATACAAGGCAGAGTGTTGCTATATGAGGAGAGACAACAACAAAGCCAAGATTTACAAACCTCTCACACACAACAAAATGGTAGAGGATAAAATACCACAAAGTGTCAAGCACCATATTTACACCTCCACATGCCCCATAGCAGAAGATATCGCGAGATATAAATCTGCGAATCTGGGGTATGTAGAGTGCATCTACAGCGCGTATCAACAACTTGGCAATCATTTACTTATATTGCTTTGGTGTATAGACCCATACTTGAGGGAAGCTATCCTCATGCTCGTTGATAAACATCTCACAATCAGCCTTATCAGCACTTCCGAATGGTGAAACGGCAAACATGCTACCTAACTTAAAATAGGTAAAAAGCATATCTGAATATCTCTTCTCAAGGTCAGAGATAGCTCGCTCCGCATTTTCTTGCGTTGAGTAGCTTCCGACAACAACCCAATGCCTGATATCATTATTATCACGCCAATCGGAGATAGGCTCTATAACAGGCTCTGTGACATGCTCCGTGGTATCTTCTACAACATATTGCTCACTACCCTGCTCCTCAAAGGTCTCATCAGGGATTATCTCTACAACATCCTGAATATGCTCGTTGGATGCAAGTTCCGCCATATTTTTATAGAGGTATACACCGCCCAAAACAGCCACTGCGACAAGGGAAATCATAAGGCCTAAAACAAGGCCACGTCTTGACCTCCTCTTCTTCGTTATATTTATCTGCTCTCCGCCACCGATATTTAGTGCAGCTAACAGATCCTCGTCAGCAACAAAGCTCTTATGGTTAATGGTTCCCACGCCGCAAATCTCAATACCATGGCTGGTGCGAACCTTATCTAGCCAGCGCTCATAGATATCCTGCGACTGCTCTATATCTACTGATGCCTCCGCAGAGATAATATCAATAAGCGACACGGCCTCTCTCGTAGTAGAGAAGTTTAAGCTATAACATGGGGCGACTACCCTATTATGTGAACCATAACAGGCTGCAGTGCGCTCAACAAATATAGTTCCAACACCAGGGATAGCTACAGCACCGTGGCGTAGTAATGCATTGTAGATTAACTTATTAACTTCACTAACCATAGGTTACTTCTTTTTACCTCTCTTCTTATCCTCGCGCTTATACTCATCTACGGTATGCTGCATAACGGCATTTATATCCGCAACCTCGGGGCGCATGAATGAGCGAGCAATCATCACCACACCCAAGATAATAAATGGGATACTCAACAGCTGACCCATATCTAGAGCCATACCCATCTCGAAATCTACCTGTCGCTCCTTCAAAAACTCAATAAAGAAACGTGTGAGGAAGATACCTATCATCGCGCCACCAAATAGTAGGCCTGGTCGGCGACGGCCTAAATCCTTACTGCAGTACAACCATAGTAGCACGCCAAAAGTAAGCATATAGCAGAGCGCCTCATAGAGCTGCGCGGGGTGACGTGCAGGAATCATGTCGATAACCTCCTGTGGCACATTGCCTCCAAACTCATACCACGCCCTACGAGCATCGTGATATACGAACTTAAAACCAAAGGCCGAGTCGGTAGGATAACCTACAATCTCGGAGTTAAAGAGGTTACCAAGACGTATCACAGCGCCACTCAAAGGTGCTACAATAGCAATACGATCAAGACCCCAGATAAATGGCAGGTGATTACCTCGTGTGAAGAACCACAAACCTAGAAAAATACCTAGCGTAGCTCCGTGGCTAGCCATGCCTCCATCACGTATATCGGTGATGATTCTCCAAGGCTCTGGGAGGTATACCTCTGGCTCATAGAATATGCAGTGTCCTACACGTGCGCCAACAAAGGTACCAAGGACAACCCAGATAAATGCAGATTCTAGGGTGCGTGTAGGGAAGCCCTCGCGCTTAAACATAAATGCACATATACGCTCCGCAGCAAGGATGCCTATAGCCCACATCAAACCGTACCAACGGATATCTAAATCACCAAGGTTTACAAGCGTGGGATTCCAATCCCATACTATTGATAATATATTCATAATCACAGATTTTATTAACTTTCAAGAATCGCTATGCGAGCAATAACTCGCCATGCCGCCTTCACATCCTTCACATCTATAATAATATCGGGGAAATTCTCCCTATTGCGCGACACAAGGCGCCATTTCGTGGGGTCATCCTTAATATATCTCACCATGCGCCACACCACCCTATCGCCAACAAGCAACACATGTTCATTACCCTGAACAACCTCATACACACCAGAGAGACGTTTCAAAAAGAGGTCATTAGCAGCGGTAACAGGATCACTCATAGGGCGCGAAAACGAACGTACAACAAAATCGCTACCCGTAGCATAAGGGGTCTGTATGTAGTCACTAGGCTCATAATTATCGAGATGCGAGAGTATGCTCTCCATCTCATCGCGGTAGAATGGCAACCTATCACAATTAACAGGGTCGCTCTTTAGCATATTGCCAATACCCGACAGCAGCCAGGTCCTATCTATGTCGGGGTCAGCACTTATGATTCTATTTGCGAGGTCCTCCGAAATACCATAATTACCTCTGCGTATGTGATAGAGATTTTCCGATCGTCCCAATCCTAAACTCAACGCAAAGGAGTTAATAGATAGCCCAAAACGCTCAATAACCTTAACTAATCGTTCCCAATTATTAAACTTATTAGTCATAAATCACAATTAAAAAAAATATTATATCTTTGCATCGCGGCTCCGTAGTTCAATGGATAGAATTTAAGATTCCGGTTCTTACGATGAAGGTTCGAATCCTTTCGGAGTCACTTCAGCGCGGGGTTACCAACACTATTGGATGACCCCGCCTTGGTTTTAACTCACTCCATCCACCCATTCTGCATGCAAAGATAGATTATTTTTTATGATTACCATAAAAAAGTATTAAAATATTGTAATGTGACAGTATAAATAAAATAGAGCCTGCTTAACGTAAAAGTTAAACAGGCTCTATGGTAAAAGCTGAAAACCACTATCTACCCGATTCTGCTATCTTCTGGGTAATCATCTTGTTAAGGTCATCCATCTCTAGCAAATCCTCAAGGAAGATGTGCATGCGGTAGCGCCAGTAGTGGCGTGAGTTAGCTGGCACATTGATACGCTCATCATGTGGATTCTTGCGGCGAATATCACCATCCATAGCCAGCCAATCCTGCAATGGAAGCACTGTAAGCATAGCTGGAGACTTTAGGTGCATAGCTACCACCTGCTCGCAAATCCATGGCTCGCAGAAATATGGTGCCTCACCCCACGCTCCAAGAACATGGTTGTAGAAGCGCTGTGTGACACCTCTATCCTCCTCCCACCAAGCACGTAAAGGATTCATGTCATGAGTGCCTGTAGTACAAATTGATAGATAAGGGTAGTCGTAAGTTGAGCCAAACTCCACCTTTGGATCTTTTGGCATACGCTGAATCTCAAGCGATAGAATCTGCTCACCCGACATCACCGATGGCACACAATCAGGAATCATACCCAAATCCTCGCCACATACAAGCATTCCTGTTGCCTCTGTAAGTGGTGGCAACTTCTTCAAAGCCTCCCACTTCCAGAAGTCATTATGACGGCGATAGAAGAAGTCGTTGTACAAGCGGTTATAAGCCTCCTTCTGATCATCACGCAAACAGCTGTAGCAGTCGGTAGATTGTGCAGAGATACGAGGGTGGAACTTACCCTTCTGGATATTATCCTCCACAAACAAGACATTATCTGTCTCGGCGATATTGCCTACATGCCAGCCCTCGAAGTTAAAACCATACGATGCAATCTCCTCGTAGCTATATGGCAATGCTGGATTAAAACGTCCTAGAAGTGCATTTACAGCGTTTAGTGGAATCTCCCAAATACGGAAGAAACCAAGGATGTGGTCGATACGATATGCATCGAAATACTCTGCCATCTTCACAAAGCGAGCCTTCCACCATGCATAGCCATCCTCGGCCATCTTCTCCCAGTTATATGTTGGGAATCCCCAGTTCTGACCCATAACAGAGAAGTCATCTGGTGGAGCGCCAGCTGATGAGTTCATATGGAATAGCTCGGGATATACCCACGCATCAACACTTGTGCGAGAGATGCCAATAGGAATATCACCCTTTAATACTACACCCCTAGAGTGTGCATAGTCGCGAACCTCGCGCAACTGCTTTGCAAGGTGATACTGTACAAAGTAGGTATATGCAACAGCCTCACTATGCTCCTTCTCATATTTCGTAGCCTTCGCCTTTGTATACTTCGCCATAGCGCCCCATGTGCTAAAGTCGGGCGTACCCTTCTCGTCACGAAGTGCGCAGAATACAGCATAAGGACGCAACCACTCCTCGTTGGCAGACATGAATGCCTTAAACTCCTTTGATGCCAAGGTCTTCTTACCCTGCTCTGCAAATATAGCATGTAGATACTCCGACTTTGCCTTATTAACACGCTCGTAATCAACATTTGGCAACTCGTTAAGCTCCTTGCCAAGAGCCTCGAAACGTGCCATAGCCTCCTTATTCTTAAGCTCACCAACAAAAGGAAGGTGTATAAACTGTGGATGAAGGGCAAATGTAGAGTTGGCATTATATGGATATGAGTCCTGCCATGTGTTGGTCATCGTAGTATCGTTGATAGGCAAAATCTGGATAATAGACTGACCTGTCTTTGCTGCCCAATCAACCATAAGTCGGATATCGTTAAACTCACCTACACCAAAGCTACTCTTTGAACGCAAAGAGAATACTGGGATAGCGACACCTGCGCCACGCCATGGTGCCATGTCGAACTGTGGGCGAAGACCCTCAATAACCAAAGCCTCCTCCTTATTGGTAGCGACATTGAAGTAATAGTTCTCACCCGACTGCCATGCTACAACAGCACCAGACTCACTATCTACAATAACAAACTTATAGGCAAAGCTATCTTTAGGCATCTTGATACGTGCGCTCCAAATAGTGGCATTCGCATCGTTCATTACAACACCCTTCTCAACGCTCCAGTTACCCAAAGCCTTGCAGTCACCAACAAGCACTACATGCTGTGTGGTGCGAACAACGGCGATATCTGCACGGATGGTTAGATATCCATCTGCGACACCCTGTGCCTTCTTGCGATTTGGGCGGTGGAATACGCCATCGGTAAACATTGACGAGTGGAACGAACGGTCTGCGGGCATATCGTGCCACTTATCCAATACGCGCACATTAGTAGCCTTCTTGTCGATAGGTAGGAGGTGACTTCCACCCCACTCCTTGCGTACTACAGCATCACCATAGCGCACCTCGTATCGATACACCAACTCTGAAATAGCAGATGTCTTAAGCTCGACACTCCATACTCCATCACCTGAATAGCGCATAGGGTATGCCTTCTCCTTTTCAGTGCCAACAACTACGTACAAATCCTCTCCATACGCAGTTTGATACTCTAATTTTAGATTTAATGTCATACTTTATATTAATAATTATTTCGGTAAATCAACTCTACAGATTCATTTTGCCATATCACATACAGCTATCCCTGAAGTAGCATATCGCGTAATTTGTTGCAACTATCCTCGGGGTGATATGCGTCAAAATCAAATCCCTCCCACCCAGCTTCGCGGGCAGCTTTTATATTACTCTTGCGGTCATCAATGAATAGCGTTTCACTCTCCACAAGCTCATATCTATCGATAAGGGTTTTATAGATTTCGGCATCAGGTTTTACAATATGCTCCTCGCACGACACAACCTCTCCATCGAAATATTTGTAGACCTCCTTCTTGCGCAGGAACTTAATGAATTCCAACGACATATTAGAGAGTACATAAAGTTTATATCCAGCTGATTTAAGGTCTGCGATAAGAGCCTTTGTCGATGGTATCTCCTCCTGTGTAATAATTGAGCGCTGTAGGTTTTTTTCGGCTAATTCACGGTCACAGTGGTTATACTCCGCAAGGTCGGTAACCACCTGCTCGTACGACACCACACCACGATCATACTCCTCCCAAAAACGGGGCATCTCGGGCAGTAGGATATACGAGAAAAACTTTATAAATTCGGGTTCAAATTTGCGTGGATCACGGGCAAACACCACCCCTCCCAGGTCAAATACTACGTTTTTTATCTTTTTCATATTCCACAAAAATAAATATTTTGCACCAATAATGCAACTTTAGCATCAGTTTTTTAGCTGAACGGTAGAATATTTATGACGAAACATATCAATATCGCCATGCTCAAATTAGCTCATTACTGTTCAAGGCATAAATACCCCAAACAACAAATCCACCATCACCACTTTATAAAATTATCATCGCGTGGGATTTAAATCTCAATTAAGTATAATTTTCGGGTTGTGGCAGGCTATAAATTAGGGATCAAAGCCTCTTTTATATGGTGAAAATATTTGCACGTTGTAATTTTATTTTGTATCTTTGTGCGTTTTATATAGAATATATAAATTTCAACATATATGAGTACCGAACAGGAAAAAGTGATGAAACACGAGGAGGAGTATTCAGCATCGAATATCCAAGTCCTCGAGGGATTGGAGGCAGTACGCAAGCGCCCTGCCATGTATATTGGTGATATTGGCGAAAAGGGTCTGCACCACCTCGTTTATGAGGTTGTCGATAACTCCATAGATGAGGCATTGGCAGGTTACTGCACCGACATCTATGTAACTATCAACGAGGATAACTCTATCTCGGTAAAGGATAATGGTCGTGGTATCCCTACAGACTGGCACGAGAAGGAGGGAAAATCAGCACTTGAGGTTGTATTGACAGTGTTGCACGCTGGAGGTAAGTTTGACAAGGGTAGCTACAAGGTATCTGGTGGTTTGCACGGCGTTGGTGTGTCGTGTGTTAATGCACTCTCTACACTTCTTGTTGCAGAGATTCACCGTGGCGGAAAGATCTATCGTCAAACATATTCAAAGGGTGCGCCAACATCACAGGTTGAGATTATCGGCGATTGCGAGGATCGTGGTACTACAATCACATTCAAGCCAGATGGTTCAATCTTTACGCTCACCACAGAGTATAAGTATCAGATTTTGGCTAACCGTCTTCGCGAGCTAGCATTCCTTAACAAAGGTATTCACCTCACACTTACCGACCTTCGTGTAAAGGATGAGGAGGGTAACCCTCTCTCGGAGCATTTCTATTCAGAGCATGGTCTCTCGGAGTTTGTTGAGTATCTCGATGCTACACGTGGCCAGAAGATTATTGAGAACATCATCTATCTCGACACCGAGGAGAGTGGTGTGCCTGTAGAGGTTGCGATGCAATATAACGACTCATACTCGGAGAACGTACACTCATACGTTAATAATATCAACACCATTGAGGGTGGTACTCACCTCACTGGATTCCGTTCAGCATTGACACGAACTCTCAAGAAGTATGCAGAGGAGAGTGGCATGCTTGCAAAGTTGAAGTTTGACATCAATGGTGATGACTTCCGCGAAGGTCTTACCGCTGTGGTATCTGTAAAGGTTGCCGAGCCACAGTTTGAGGGTCAGACAAAGACAAAGCTTGGTAATGATGAGATTGCCGGTGCCGTGAACCGCGCTATGTCTGCAGCATTGAGCAACTACCTCGAGGAGAATCCAAAGGATGCAAAGGCTATCGTTCAGAAGGTTATCCTTGCCGCACAGGCTCGTCATGCGGCACGTAATGCGCGTGAGGCTGTGCAGCGTAAGACGGTACTTTCGGGAGCTGGTCTTCCTGGTAAGTTGGCTGACTGCACAAGCCGCGACCGCTCTATTGCCGAGATATTCTTTGTCGAGGGTGACTCTGCGGGTGGTACAGCAAAGCAGGGCCGTGATCGTAACTTCCAGGCGATTATGCCTCTTCGTGGTAAGATTCTCAATGTGGAGAAGGCGCAGGAGCATCGTATGTGGGAGAACGAGGAGATTAAGAATATGTTTACTGCACTTGGCGTATCTATCGGCACTGCAGAGGATAGCAAGGCTCTTAACCTTGAGAAGCTTCGCTACGATAAGATTATCATCATGACCGATGCTGATGTCGATGGTTCTCACATCGCAACGCTGATGCTAACATTCTTCTTCCGCAAGATGAAGGCTCTTATTGAGAATGGACATATCTACATTGCTACCCCACCGTTGTACCTTGTTAAGAAGGGTAAGCAGGAGCGTTACTGCTGGACTGACAAGGAGCGTGATGATATCACCGCAGAGTTTGGCTCAAAGGGCATACATATCCAGCGATACAAAGGTCTTGGTGAGATGAACGCACAGCAGCTATGGGATACAACAATGAACCCTGACACTCGTATCTTGCGTCAGGTTACTGTTGAGAATGCTGCCGAGGCAGATCACATATTCTCAATGCTCATGGGCGATGAGGTTCCACCACGCCGCGAGTTTATTGAGAAGAATGCCCATTACGCAAATATTGATGCATAAAAAATTACCAGGGGTTGCGCTTATGTGCGACCCCTATTTTTAACGATAGTATAATATGGATGTTACTGTTATTGGAGTTGCTGGAGGCACAGGTTCTGGCAAATCAACACTCGTAAAACGCCTTCAAGAGGCTTTCAAGGATGATGATGTAGCGACACTATGTCACGACTTCTACTACAAGGCCCACCCAGAACTCACTTACGAGGAGCGTACAAAGCTAAACTACGACCACCCTGCGGCGTTTGACACAAATATACTTGTGGAGCATATACGCACCCTAAAGTCGAATGTTCCTATTGAGCATCCTGTATATTCATTTGTGGAGCATAACCGCACCGAGGAGCGTGTACTTGTAAAGCCCTCAAAGGTTATCATTGTTGATGGCATTCTTATTTTTGAGAATAAGGAGTTGCGCGATCTTATGGATATAAAGGTATATGTAGATACCGATGCAGATATTCGCCTTGCAAGACGTATCTTGCGCGATGTATGTGAGCGCGGCCGCACCATGCAGTCGGTGATAGACCAATATACAACCACCGTAAAGCCTATGCACGAGGAGTTTGTTGAGCCATCAAAGAAGTATGCCGATGTGATAATTCCCGAGGGTGGTTTTAACTCTGTTGCTGTAGGCATGCTCATACAAAATATCCGTTCACTAATCGATAATAAATAGCACATGCGTTATACATATTTTCTATTAACAGCCCTAGTGACACTGCTCTTTGTCGGCTGTTGCAATAATGAGCGACCTTCAGCGCTCCTCGAGAACAACTATATGATTCTAGCATCGGAGTCCGTTGCTAATGATGAGGAGTGGAGCGTTGTTGTGGACAAACTTATGGAAAAACACAATGCAAGCCTTGCAACATTTACAATAGCACCACGCGAGGTGCTGGAGGATATCCGCTTGAGCAACCCTCGCTATGTAGCCATCGTTGATAAACCCGAGAATATCAACCGCGACTATGTTATTGATATCCACCTTATGTGTCGCGAGGTCGATAACGACATTTACGGTGATTTCCTATGGGGCATCATCACAGGCTATGATGCTTCGGCCGCGGAGCGCATGGTAGATAATAGCACCGAACCTCTTGTTATCAAAGATGCTGTGGCAACAATCATGGAGCTAAACTCTGCAAAGTGGTTTGACAACTATGCTTGGGTAGATGACCATACCCGAGGTCTTTGGGGATACAAAAATGGCCGCGATTCAGAGATTGTAACAGGCATGGTTGAGAAAGAGGAGGTACTTGACAAGTTTCAAGAGCTATACGAGGCTTATGACCCCGACCTTATTGTCACTGCGGCACACGCCACGCAGAAGAATCTTGAGATGCCTTACTCCCTAGGACATATCAAGCCTAGAGAAGGTAGCCTCTACACCCAAAATATCTTTACTGGCGAGGAGCGCGACATCAAGGAGTCGGGCAAGCGCCGTGTATATACCGCTGTGGGCAACTGCCTGATTGGCGACATGAACAACACCAAGGAGAGTATGGCTGCCGCATGGATGAATGGCTCAAACGCTGCAACTATGATTGGCTATGTAGTAACAACGTGGCATGGCCGCAGCGGCTGGGGCGCACTCAAGTATTGGGTAACAAACCCCTTTAGATATACCCTTGCCGAGGCTGTATACCTCAATCAGCAGGACTTCCTACATCAGCAGCATCAGTGGTATCCCGAACTTATCAACGAGAGGTATAGCTTTACAGATAAATTTATGGATGAGCTTACAACAGCTGCAGGCCGCCTCTCGGAGGTTTTAGGACGTGATATCAACATGGAGAGTGCCGCAGATTGGGATATGATGGGATTCTGGCACGACCGCGATGTACTAGCCTATTATGGTGACCCTATGTGGCAGGTTATGCTTCAGGGTGTGGAGAGTGAAAAGGACTACATGGTAGAGTCTCGCCTCGAAGATAATAGCTACATCATTACCATTACCACCGATGATGACTTCTCGTTGGAGCGCATGAGGGGTGATAAGTTTAAGCAGGAGCATGTCCTAGATCTTCCATTTAGCTACTTCTTCGAAGAGCGATTGGTCAATCCACGTATGGCCGAGGGACAGGAGTGGGATGCGGCTATAGATGAGAACTTCATACTTATTTATAACGCAGATTTCAAACCTTCATCAACATACGAAATTGTCATTAATGTTGGATAGTATTGATTGAATTAAAAAAAATATGTATTTTTGCCAACAGAATATAAAATAAACTAAAATTTTTAATATTATGAAGAAGATTTTTTCATTGTTTGCTGTTGTAGCGCTACTCTTTGCATCATGCGAGAAGGCAGCAGAGGATAAAACTCAACCCGAGCAGCCTACTCCTACTCCCACAGAGCAGATTAAGCTTGTTACAAATGATACTATGAAGGTAAGTAGCGGTAGCGCTATGGCATTCATCAAGTATGAGATTCTAGAGCTTGTAGAGGGTGCAAAAGTAGAGGTATCTGCAAATGTAGATTGGATTTATGATTTCAAGCAGAATGAGCAGAATAAAATCTCATTTACTATCGGTGCTAATCCAGAGGCAGTTGATCGTGAGGGTATCATCACTGTAACATACGACAAATCACAGTTTAGTGTTACCGTAATCCAGGAGTTGAGCGAGGCACCAACAAGCATCGTTTTTGAGGCAGAGTTCCTACAGGGTAAATATTATGGTGTTCAGGGCGGCTTGTTCAACTACTACCTTGCCTTCTCTGATCTAGGTCTTGATGCAAATAACATGTACAGCACTCCTAATGCTCACTACTACTTCGTAGACCTATATTTGCCAAATGCTCCAGAAGATATGGAGAATATTGTAGTTCCTAATGGAGAGTATGAGTATGATATTACAAACAGTGGTTGGCCAAACACCTTTACACACTCATTTAGCTGGTATCATATCAATGATGAGACAGGTTTCCAGTTGGGCACAGCACACTACGACACAGGTAAGCTTATCGTCGAGGATGGCAAGGTTACTCTTGAGGTTACACTCACTATTGATGCTCGTCAGGAGAATCACAAGGTAGTTTACGAGGGTGACTGGTCACTCATAGACTGCACAAATGAGGTATACGAGTAGTATCACTACATAATAACTAAAAATAGTCACCTTCCGCAGAAGGTGACTATTTTGTTTTAGCGAGCTATGTAAAGACTATAAGCACATCTCAAATATCGCCTCTACATCTTTTGGTGTTAAGGTCTTGAAGCCCTTGATATCTCCATAGCGACACGCCTTCTGTGCCATCATCGCGAAATCCTCGCGCTTGATACCCACCTCGGTAAATGTACGCTGCAAGCCTAGTTTCTCGAACAAGAACTCCTCGGTAAGGGCAATACTACGCTTGGCAATCTCCATCTTATCGAGTGACGCATCTATACCAAAGACATTCACGCCATACTGAACATACTTATCTACAGTAGTCTCATCCAAGCAATACTTCATCCAACGAGGAGTTAGTATTGCAAGACCAAGACCATGGGTAATATCGTAGACTGCAGATAGCTCATGCTCCATAGGGTGACAGCTCCACGCCTTACGCTTACCGCCATTGATGAAGCCGTTAATAGCCCAAGAGGATGTCCACATTATATTGGCGCGAGCCTCATAGTTCTCTGGCTCCGCAATAGCGATAGGAGCATACTTTACAACAGTCTTCAACATTCCCTCCATGAAGCAGTCGAGCATAAACAAATCTTCCTGGGTGTTGAAGTATACCTCCAAGATATGCGACATGATATCAGCAGCGCCACAGGCAGTCTGATACTTATTTACTGTATATGTGAGCGTAGGGTCGAGAAATGATACTCTAGGAAGCAAGGCTGGCGCCAAGCGGCCTAACTTATCTCCAGTCTCAAGATTTGAGATAACGCCTGCGGTATCCATCTCCGAGCCGGTAGCCGAGAGGGTTAGGATAGTTACTATTGGTAAAGCTCGCTCTATAGGTTTTGCGTCTGCGCCAAAAAACTCCCATGGGTCATGCTCAACGCAAGCTCCCGCAGCCATAAACTTGGTAGCATCAATAGTAGAACCACCACCAACGGCCAACAGCACGTCAATATCCTTCTGCTTGCAAATCTCAACACCCTTGCGCACCGACTCTATACGTGGATTAGGCTCAATTCCCGATAGCTCATAAACCTCCAAATTGGCCTTGCGCAACTCATCTAGAACCCTGTCATAAAGACCGCTGCGCTTGATAGAGCCTCCGCCATAGGTTAGCAACACACGCTTGCCAAATTTAGCAAGCTCCTGACCTAGATGCCCTAGTTGATTCTCACCAAAGTATACCTTGGTAGGAATGTTATATACAAAATTATTCATATCGTAAAAATATGTTAGATTTCACTCAATGCCACAATACCGTTCAATACGGCATAAATAGTTAGACGTCCTATAGAGCGTGTTTTCAGCTTATCGTAGATATTATTTCTATGAAATATTACCGTGGGGAGAGAGATGCTCAAACTATCGGCAATCTCCTTGTTGATATACCCCTTGACAAGCAATGCCAATACATCACGTTCACGCGCCGACAGCTCTACCCTCTGCTCCATAGCCTCCGCTGGTGTCTCGGCAATGTGATGCACATGACCAGGATGTCCCATGCTATGAATACGGAGAATCTGGCGCACTATCTCTTGCTCCGAGGCTGTCGCATCTATAGTCCTAAATCCCGATTGTACAAATGGAGATGCCTCTCCCTCGGTGATAACCATGGTGCGCTGCATCAATGGATGAAACATCTCTATATTGTGGAAAAGTATATTTGCAGAGACAAAATAGTGAACTGCCCTACCATCTTCTATATTATACTCTGCCACGTTGTTGTAGCTGACCACATCTATAGCTGGTACCATATCCGACAACAAACTACGCAAAGCCATGGAGCTTAACGTATTCTCGCATATTATAACTATTTGTGGTCGCATAGCTTGTTAGATATATACCTCCATCAGTTTAGCGTTACCCTCGGCTATAACCTCGCTAATCTCTGCAGGGATAAGTATCACCTCACCCTCCTCCAATAGCTCCTCCTTACCATCTGCGATAATACGTACAGAGCCATTAAGAGCGATGTAAACTACAAATGAGTCGCGCGAAGAGTGGTCGAAGCTCTTGTTTCCTGCCACATCATGCAACACCATTGTAAAGTAGTTTGACTCTATAACTTTAGCCTCGCCACCTTTTGCAAGATTATACTTTCGATGCAAAAGCTCTGCATCGGCCTCAAAGTCGATAGCATCAACAGCAAGTGCAGTATGTAGCTCACGACCCTTACCCTGTGCATCTACCCTATCCCAATCGTAGATTCGATATGTGATATCAGATGTCTGCTGCACCTCTACAACCTCCAAACCAGCGCCCAATGCGTGAACCGTTCCTGCAGGGATAAAGAATACGTCACCAGGCTTCACCTCCACCTTGTTGAGAAGCTCCTCGAGACGAGACTCCGACACTGCCGAGATATACTCCTCGCGTGTGAGGTTTAGATCTTTAAAGCCGAGATATATCGCAGCGCCAGGCTTACAATCTACAACATACCAAGCCTCTGTCTTTCCGAAGCTATTGTGACGCTCCTCGGCAAGAGCATCGTCAGGATGTACCTGAACAGAGAGTCTATCGTTGCAATCGAGATATTTGATGAGCAGAGGAAACTCCAAACCATAGCGCTCAAAATTCTCCTCACCAATAAGGTCACCCATATATACCTCGATGACCTCCTCTAGGTTATTGCCCTTAAGGAAACCATTTGACACAACAGATATATCACCCTTGACAGATGACAAATCCCAGCTCTCACCATAAAGCTTATCAGTGGCAAGTTTACCTGCCGCCTTACCCTTCTTTACAACTATTGCCTGACCACCCCAGATACGCTCCTTTACACGTGGCTTAAATTTCAAGGGATACAACATATAAATTCTTTAAAATAATGATTCTACATAAGTTACAACATCATCGAGTTCTGCGCTCAATGAAAATACTTTGCTAGGCTTCAAGTGCCACAACTCGCGATTCATCTTTGCAGCCTCCTCGCCAGCTCCTGTGATATTTAGCATAATACAAGCATCCTTATCTATTGAGCCAGCATCCACCATCTTGATAAGAGTTGCAAGGGCCACGCCAGGTGCTGGATAGATATCTATACCCTCCAACTCCTTAAATAGCTTACATGCACGGCGAGCCTGCGCATTGGTTGCAACCGCAACATCTCCACCTGTAGCCTTCAGAGCATCGTACAGACCTCCCGCAATGCCATAAGGGGGTCTACGATTAGATAGCACCTTGGCATCTATTAGCTCTGCATCTCGGCGAGCCTTTTTCGCATCATAAGGCAACATCTCGCGTGAGTCAGCACGCCATGCGTCAAAGATAGGAACAAAGGGGGCATTCTGCGACACGATAAGCTTCATGAGGTTATCGCCATAGCGGCCATCCTCAATTAGGCGGATATTTGCCTCCCATGCTGCAATAGCTCCTGTGCCGCTACCCACAGCCTGAAAGTAGTAGTCGGGGATACGGCCAATAGTCGTCACTGCCGACATAACTGTTGTAGACATGCCATCGCGGCGAGCAATATTTTTAGCACCTCCCTCGGCATAGAATTTAGAGGACTTAAGCGCCATATTACTCAAGTGAATAGCATCAAAGTAGTCACCACCCTTCTCGCAAACTATCAGCTTGACACAATCGTTAAGAGGCTCTGTAAACCACAAAGCATCGAGATTATCTTGAGGCACCACCAACAGTAGCTTAATGTTATTGTCGGAGCATACACGGGCAAAGGCTCGCGCAGTGTTACCTGCTGATGCTACAACCAATACTCTATCCTCGGACTCATCAATACGCGCACATACGCTATAGGCCTCGGTCTCCTTGAATGAGCATGTAGGCATCTTAACACCATGCTTGGGGCTATATCCGCTCATCGTAATCCAGAGATTAGACAAACCCAGATGCTTTGCCAAAGCCTCACTCTTATATGTCACTGGTGCATGAGAACCATTTAAGATGCGCTTAACAGGAAGCCAATCGCAGAACTTATACAGGCCATAATCATCAGACTTTACCTCTAGCTGCTTTTGCTCATAATTGGCACGCACAAGAGAGGGCGTTTTACACTCTCTATCCTCCATAGTCCAGCCCTGATCATCAAACTCTCGTCCTGTGGCTACACATGATAGCTTATACTTTGTAGCTTTAAAATTTTCCATATATCTTTTAGTTATTCTCTATCGTGCAAATTTAACTTTTTTTTCTCTAATACCAATAAGTAAATATAGGTAATTTGCACCGATTATACATCTACTGCCATTTTTTCATAGGATGGACAACTATCACAATAGGTCATGTAGGGAGTTTTATTGTTAGACTTCGATTTTTTTGCTCTAAACATCTATTTTCTTATCTAATTTTCTTACCTTTGTATTTGATAGTATCTTAACTGCTAATACTAGCATTTAAATTTTAGTAAATAAAAAGCGATAACACCATGAAAAAGAACATCTTATTAATCATTATATCCATCGCTATTATCATACTTGGAGCAACGATGATACTCTCTACCGATGAACCTATCGTAGAGGAGCGCGCAAAGATTGAAGATGCCTTTGTGGTATACATAGACACCGAGCAGCTACTAACCAAAGGAGCGCTAGATAAATATGTTACGCCCGAGCAGCGCGACATACTCACTTCGTATGTTACAGCTGGTATCTCAAATAAGGATGTAACAGCACATTTTGAGACTATCTTGAACAACATAAATCATAGTGGCATAGATTGCACAAAGCCAATATATGGATATTATGACGAGGCTAACAATGGCCTTGTATTTATTGCAGAGGTGACAAGCGCAGAGGCCATAGATACCTCTATAAATGCCCTATCCACACTCCTTAATAGCAACCTTAAAATAGAGAACAACAAGGAGGATAGAGTCTGTATGATATCTCCAGAGGTGGCTGTGGCATACAACGATGAGCGTTTAGCACTTATCATCAATAACAAGGAGAATATCTCCGCGGCACTCTCCGATGCCCTATCACGCAGACTTACAGATCTCTCTATCTTCGAGAATAGCGACATATCACTATATTTCGATGCTCAAAAGATGGCCAATATTGGAACATCATATATCGACAAGCAGATTGAAGAGCTTGATAAGAGTATAGCCACCAATGGCGAAGAGTATACAAAGCGTTGTACAGCAGAGCTTAACGAGCAGCGAAGCATCATCACAGAGTGGAGTAGCAACTTTGGCGAGGAGGCATACCTTATCACCTCTCTTACCTTTGAGCAGGGGCGTGCGACACTAGATTGTAAAGCTAGAGGAATCAACATCCCCGAGGAGAAGGCGATATTGATACCTAGTGATGATAATCATCTGAACTACTTTAATAAGGATGCCCTGGCCATATTCAACGTAAGCGCTGATGGCACAAGGGTCTCAAGTGCCATATCTACATTTGTCAATAGTCCACTTGCCAAACTCCTGAATCTTAATGTAGGAAATCAGAGCAGAATGATTCTATCTATCCTCTGCGATGCTATAGAGTCTATCTATGGCGACACCACCATCGTTATTGAATCTATAGATGGCAAGTTTGCTAACAAAATGGACTACTATCGTGGCAAGGTTGTCAGCGAGCCTGTGATAAGCGATATCAAGAGTGCTGTGGTGATGGATGTCACAGATAGCTACATCATCTCAAATGTAGGACAATACTCCATGGGGCTACTCCGCAAGGTTGGGGACAACCACTATGTGGGAGGATTTGGCAATCTAAACTTCAACATAGAGCAGAACGAAGGCTTGCTTTTTGCTGGCGTAAACATGAAACCTGAAGATGTGAAAACACCCGCCACCGAGGCAGAGTGGGCAGAGGCGGTAAAGGGGTCATACTACTACTGGGTGGTAAATGCCGATTGCCTAACCGAGGGTAAGTTTACTAGAGAGTTCACAAAGAGGATTATTGACGACATGATACTTGCGGAGTATCGTGCAATGTGTAACGCACTTATAGATATGTGTAGCTACGTCTACAGCACCTCTCATGAGCCACTATGCAATCAGACAGTGATAATATTTGATAACAAGGATGTAAACGCACTAGAGCAGATATCAAGCATCGTGCTACCTATTGTTACCGATAAGCTAACTAGAGAGATACTTAAATAATTTCGAAGAGTGGATAAAATTCAACTATACAACGTAGTGCCAGAGATTTTTGCTCATCGCGAGGATCTCAACTCGGATATATGGCATAAGGAGTTTTGCTTTGAGCAAGGCAAAAGCTATCTTATTAAGGCAGCATCAGGAACAGGAAAGTCATCGCTTTGCAGCTACCTTTATGGACAGCGTGGCGACTATCGCGGCAACATTCTCTTCAATGACGAGAATATAGCTACTTTTGACATTGATAGATGGTGCGAGATACGACAGCGAGAGATAAGCGTTCTTTTTCAGGATCTTAAGCTCTTTGGTGAACTAACAGCGCTGGAGAATATCGAGATTAAGAACAACATCACACATCATAAGAGCATAAAGGATGTAGAGTCACTCTTTGAGGAGTTGGGCATCGGTGATAAGATTCATTCACGTATCGACCGCATGTCGTTTGGACAGCAGCAGCGTGTAGCCTTCATACGTGCGCTGTGCCAGCCATGCAGCTTCTTCCTTCTAGATGAGCCGATATCTCATCTAGACGATAAGAACAGCGATACAATGCGAGATATTCTCCTTCGCGAGTCGAAGCAGCAGGGGGCAGCTATCATAGCTACATCTATTGGTAAACACATGAACATCGAGTACGACTTATGCCTAAATCTATAATTCTCATTTGGCAGCTTCTGCGCAAGCATATCAGCATATTCGAATTGGCAATATTCTTTGTTGCCAATCTTATTGGCATGACAGTAATCCTCTCGGGAGTACAGCTCTATAGCGACATAAAGCCTATCCTTATGGGCGATAAATCGCTCATAGGCAGTGACTATCTCGTTATCACGCACCGCGTAGAACGCGTAGGGTTGAACAGCAAGTCATTTAGCGATGAGGAGATTGAGGCACTTCAACAAATGGAGTGTGTAAAATCTGTAGGAGGTTTCGTAGCATCGCAATTTGAGGTTGATGGAAGCATCATGTTTAATGGCCGCAAGCTATCTACGATGCTATTTTTCGAGAGTGTTCCCGATGAATTTATCGATGTTGAGGTAGATACATGGCATTTTGAGGAGGGTGACACCACAATACCTATCATCCTGCCTCGCAACTACCTAAACCTCTACAATTTTGGCTTTAGCAACACACAGAATCTCCCACAGATAACCGAGGATATGATTAAGAGCGTAACACTAGGATTACACATTTCGGGAGGTAGTCGCGCAGATAATTATAATGGATATATTGTTGGTTTTTCGGATAGAATCAACACCATTCTTGTCCCCTATAGCTTTATCTCATGGGCAAATAGTCACTACGCAAATGTTGAGAGCGAGGCCCCAACGCGCCTAATCCTCGAGGTGAGCAACCCTAGCGAGCCTATGCTAACATCTCATTTCAAGGAGCATAACTACGAACTAGAGAATAAGCCTTCGGAGAGCAGCAAAGCTCTATTCATACTTAAAGTATGTATTGCGATAATAATATGTATTGGTATCATATTCTGTGCTTTATCCATTATCATACTTACGTTAAGTATATATCTTCTACTACAGAAGAATGTCGATAAATTAGAGAACCTGGTGTTAATAGGTTACACCCCAAAGAGAGTAGCCATGCCATATAAGGTCATGACACTAATCTTGAACCTCTCAATCTTTGCAATAAGCCTACTCCTCATCTACATTGCCGAGGGATATTACATGGGATACCTCTCAAATATTGCAGGATATACACTCTCATCATCGCCTACCACGGCTATTGTCACAGGAGTAATATTTACGGCACTTATCGTAGCGTTCAACTTCTATATCATCAACCGTAAAATTAAGGATATCTCCAGCAAACATGATTAGAGCAGCAAGGTACGAAGATGTAAATGCTATAATGCAAATTGTGAGAGATGCACAACACCATCTCCGCGACCTTGGTATTGACCAGTGGCAGGATGGCTACCCCTCTCAAGAGGTTATAATGGATGATATAGAGGCTGGTGTGGGGTATCTACTAACAAATGGCGAGCAGATTCTGGGTTATGCGGCAATACTCCTATCGGGCGAGAAGACATATCTTCAGCTCGACAGCTCCATGTGGCACACCCCCGAAGAGTATGTTGTGGTACATCGCCTATGTGTGAGAGGCGGCGAATATAGAAGAGGGTTAGCCACAGAGCTAATACAACACGCTGCAAGGATAGCTACCGCCCACAACATCACGGGCTTTAGGATTGACACACATAGAGGAAATATCCGCATGTTGTCGATGCTCTCAAAGTTAGGCTTTGAGTATTGCGGCGTAATCCACTATCCTAGTGGTGAGCGCCTAGCATACGACCTAAATATTAACATTAGCAACAGACTGTAACACATATATTTATGGCAAGTTACCTACAGGTAGAAAACATATCAAAATCCTATGGTGATAGAACCCTTTTTGAGAATATCAGCTTCAATATAAACGAGGGTGACAAGATAGCTCTAGTAGCCCCTAATGGAACGGGCAAATCATCTCTACTAAAGATTTTAGCAGGCATAGAACACTCCGACCGTGGTGGCGAGGTGAAGTTTATGAAGGATATCCGTGTGGCATTTCTAGACCAGGATATGACCTTTGACCCACAACGCACGATATTCGATGAGGTGTACTCACGAATGGGAGATATATCCCCCGAGTTGCGCGAGTATGAAGCCGCTGTGGCAAGTGGCGACAATAGACGCCTAGAGCAAGCCATAGCCGCCATGGACGCATCTAATGGCTGGAGTGTTGAGCAGAACATACGCCAGGTTCTAACATCGTTAAAATTAGAGCGCTGGAATCAGCCTATGGGAGAGCTTTCGGGTGGCGAGGCAAAACGTGTGGCGTTAGCATGCATGATGCTTCAAAATGCCGAGTTTATAATCATGGATGAGCCAACCAACCACCTTGATATCGATATTATTGAGTATCTAGAGGGCTACCTACAGCGTTCGCGATGCACCCTACTTATGGTTACCCACGACCGCTATTTTCTCGACCGAGTATGCAATACTATCATGGAGATAGATCGCGGAAAATTGTATAGCTATCGCGGTAACTACTCGCAATATCTTGAGAAACGCGAGGAGAGATATGCCAACATGCAAGCAGACATCGACAAGTCGAGAAACCTACTACGCAGGGAGTTGGAGTGGATACGTAGCACGCCACAGGCTCGCACAGGAAAGGCTCGTTATCGCATAAACGCCTTCTACGACCTGAAGGATCGTGCCTCGGTAAATCTACAAACAGGAAGCGTGGAGATTGATGTGGCGACATCGCGCCTAGGACGCAAGATTATAGACTGCATGGGTGTTAATCTATCATTCGAGGGTCGTAAGATGCTCGATGACTTCTCGTATAAGTTTACTCGTGGTGAACGTATTGGCATCGTAGGACGTAATGGTGTTGGAAAGACAACATTCCTAAATCTTATATCGGGTAAAATCGAGCCAGACTCTGGTATAATTGAGCAGGGTGAGACACTGCGCATAGGTTACTATTCACAGCGTGGCATCAACTTTAAGCCTGGACAGACAATCCTTGAGTGTGTGCAAGATATTGCCGATGTTGTCAAGGCCTCGGATGGTCATGCTATATCTGCCACGACATACCTAAACCGTTTTCTATTTCCTCACGACACCTTTACAAAGCGTATCGACATTTTGAGTGGTGGTGAGAAGCGCCGTCTCTATCTATTGACAGTGCTTATGCAGAACCCTAACATGTTGATTCTCGATGAGCCTACAAACGACCTAGACATCATGACTCTAAATGTCTTGGAGGAGTATCTTCAGGAGTTTAAAGGTTCGCTAATCATCGTCTCTCACGATCGCTACTTCTTGGACAAATGTGTAGACCACCTCTTTGTATTTGAGGGTGATGGCCGCATTAAGGATTTTGTAGGTACGTATAGTGAATATCGCGAATATATCAAGGAGAAGGAGAGTGCAGAGCGCAGCGAAGTGCGTAGCACCACTCCAAAGCCACAACAGCAACGTAGCCACGATAACTCAAAACGCAAACTATCCTACAAGGAGCAACGTGAGCTAGAGCAAATAGAGGCAGACCTAAAGAGCCTCAATGATGAACGCACAAAACTCGAGGCCGAGATATCATCTGGCACACTCGCCTATGAGCGTCTTACAGAGCTATCTACGCGTATCGAGGAGATAATAACTACTATTGACGAGAAGGAGATGCGCTGGTTAGAGCTTAACGAGTAGTTTTGACCATGAATATATAAATACGGTAGCATCATATTTTATGATTTGTGATATAAAATAAAATTTGCTATCTTTGCAGAATTGGACGAATAATCAAAAAATATAAAATATATGGCAGACGAGAAGATTATATTTTCGATGGTTGGCGTAAGCAAGGTGCTTAACAACAACAAGAAGATTCTTAACAACATCTACCTCTCATTCTTTTATGGAGCAAAGATTGGTATCATAGGTCTCAATGGCTCTGGTAAGTCTACCCTTATGAAGATTATCGCAGGTATCGACAAGAGCTATCAGGGTGAGGTGGTATTCTCTCCAGGTTATAGCGTAGGCTACCTAGAGCAGGAGCCTCAATTAGACCCTACAAAGACCGTCAAGGAGATTGTTGAGGAGGGAGCTGCATCGACTGTAGCACTCCTTAAGGAGTATGAGGAGATAAACATGAAGCTCTGCGAGCCTATGGATGATGACGAGATGGCTCGTCTTATCGAGCGTCAGGGCGAACTCTATGAGAAGATTGACCAGGTAAATGGCTGGGAGCTTGATAGTGTTCTGGAGCGTGCTATGGATGCCTTGCGCTGTCCTGACCCTGATCAGAATGTGAGTGTGCTTTCGGGTGGTGAGCGCCGCCGTGTTGCATTGTGCCGTCTACTTCTTCAGCAGCCAGATGTGTTGCTTCTCGATGAGCCTACCAACCACCTTGAC
>JAEIGA010003049.1_pt1 | contig 26384 bp, 23 predicted proteins | sample 9270691 | NCBI WGS metagenome assembly JAEIGA01 (sample SAMN17057246, study PRJNA624740) | gut metagenome | biome: biome; isolation source: fecal sample | host: Bos grunniens | place: China: Xizang | collected 2019 | reverse complement strand
TTTAGTGCGTCAAGACCGCTGAAAAGGTCCTTGAACATACGTGAAGCGGCACCTGAAGCAGGGACAAACTTGCATTTTCCCTTGATCTGAGCACCTTCATAATACTTCACGGCAGCCTCAACAGCAGCCTCGTCAAGTACCTGAATACCTTTCTCAGGAGTTGCAGGAGCTACGATCTTAAGCCATGGGAAGCCTTTCTTGAAGCGCTCTACCTGCTCTTCTACTGTCTGCACAGATGAGCCTCTCTGCTCGATCTGGGCGATGTCTTCTTTAGTAAACATTTCAGTGTTATTTATTGGGTTATTCATTATAATATATGTCTCGTCTATACTGGTATGATCCGCGAAGCTTCTCGAACTTCTCCGGCTCCATACGCAGGCGGAAATCGTCAGTAAATATAGGATAATTATATTGGAATACCGCCGCTATCTCGCCATGATTCTTGCCTTTGAGGTCCAAAAGCACTGGAGTGTGGGTCGGATCATCGTCAACCGGCACGAAATCCTTAAGTTCCTGGAGGTCAAAATACCTTGCCACAGCCTGCACTGCCATCATTGTGGCATTCTGCTTGCCCTGGAGGGAATATCCTGCAATGTGAGGGGTGCCGATGGCACATACATCGAGAAGGTCGAGGTTGATGTTCGGCTCGTTGCACCATGTGTCGATGATGATGGCAGCGAGCTTCGGAGCAGCTGCGATGAGCGCCTGTTCATTGATCACCTCACCGCGTGCCGCATTTATGAATATGGCGCCTGGGCGCATCAGTGCGAAGAAAGTCTCATCGGCCATTCCCCTGGTCATGTCGTCCAGAGGAACATGCATCGTCACAGCATTGGAGTGCTCAAGGAGATATTCCAACGAGCAGAATTTCTCAGGTCCCTCTGCAATGGCCCTCGGAGGGTCACAAAGGAGCACATTGAGTCCAAGATAACGGGCCATTGCCTCGATCTTCGATCCCACATGTCCGACTCCGATGATACCAAGAGTGAACTCCTCGATCTTGATGCCGATGCGGGCCGCGACACCATATAATGCAGAGAACACATACTGCATCACTCCTCCGGCATTGCAGCCTGCCGCATTCTCCACATGGATCCCACGGGATGCGCAATACCCCATGTCGATGTGGTCAATTCCGATGGTCGCCGTCGCGATCATTCTGACCGATGTGCCCTCCAGAAGGTTAGCGTCACATCTTGTCCTTGTGCGTACCACAAGCACATCAGCGTCCAGCAAATCCTCGCGCACTATCTGATCGCCCTTCTTATACACGACTGGGCCATACGGCTCAAACACTCCTTGGAGGAAAGGGATATCAATGTCTGCTACTACTTTCATATCTACCTCAATACAACTGATTTTATGCATGGACCCTTGGACCAGTCCCATATCAGGAGTTCATCCTTGCGAAGCTCTTCATTGAGCGTCTGCATGAGGATGTCCCTCTGGAAATATAGCTGGTTACGGACCATGGATGAATTGATTGTACAATATAAGACACCCTTGTCATATCTTAGGTCAAGGGTATACATGCCGGCACCCGACACCTTGGACCAGGCCTCCTCTATCCTCTGCCTGTTCAGACCTGCAGACAGACGCATCTCACGGATGAACTCCTTGACGAGTGCATCCATGCCTACCGCTTCCTGTCTGCGGAACCTGTTATCCTTTGGATCGTAAGCCATATACTATATCTTTTTGAATGTTCCGGCCGATGTCTCGAAATAGGCCCTGTCCTGGGTCAGGGTGTCCACTATTCCAGACATACGGACCTTGTTGCTGTCTGTGATGAATATCTGTCCGAAATCCTTGCCAGAAACCATCTGGAGAAGATTGGAAATGCGTCCCATGTCGAGTTTGTCGAACACATCGTCAAGAAGAAGGAGCGGCGCGAAGCCATATGACTTCTTCATGATCTCGTACTGGGCGAACTTCAATGAAACCAGGAAGGACTTCTGCTGGCCCTGCGAACCATGCCTTCTGAGCGGCCATCCGTTCATGGTGAAGACGAAATCGTCCCTCTGGATGCCAGACGAGGTGTATCTGAGGGCACGGTCCTTCTCGAACGAGACGGCCAGGAGCTCGTCCAGCGAAGCCTTGTCAAGCTCAGTCTCGTATGTTATGTCGACTTCTTCAGAACCGCCTGAAACTAGTCTGTAATATTCTTTTACGATAGGTCTGAGATCGTCCACGAACTTCTTCCTGGCCTTGTACACAGGCTCAGAAAGGATTGACATCCTCATGTCGATGACCTCGAGGAGGGAGCGGTCAGGATTCATGTCCTTGAGCATCTTGTTGCGCTGCTGGAGAAGCCTGTTGTACTGTTGGAGAGCCACGAGGTATTCGTGGTCCATCTGCGAGAGCACGGCGTTGACAAACTTCCTGCGCTCCTCACCTGACTCGCTGACCATGGACACATCAGCCGGAGAAACGATCACCACCGGAAGTACTCCGACATGCTCCGACACCTTTGCGTATGGCTTGTCGTCACGCTTGATCTTCTTCTCGCCCTTGGCACTGGTCTGTAGAGCAAAGCGGCTTGAGAGACCGTTTTCCATGCGGTATGTGCCTGCAATGGAGAACTCCTCTGTTCCGTGACGGAATGTGTATTTGTCAGAAGCTGCGAACGCGCTCTTTGTCATGGACAGATAGTAGACCGCATCCAGGAGGTTGGTCTTGCCCTCGCCGTTATTTCCGCTGATGCAGTTGATGTTCGGCGAGAACTCCAGTTCCTGAAGTTCGATGTTTCTGAAATCTGATATTATTATTTTCTCTAATACCGGCATCTTAACAACATGTATGTTCAATCAAAATCTTCAATCCCATGGCCACGAGGATGAATCCTCCGGCAAACTCCGCCTTTGACTTGTAGCGGCAGCCGAACCACTTTCCTATATATACTCCCAATGCTGAAAACGCTCCCGTGGTAAGTCCGATGAAAAGGATCGCCTTCCATATGTTCACTTGAAGGAACGCGAAGGACACTCCGATCGCAAGCGCATCAATGCTTGTCGCGACAGCCAGCGGGAACATAGCCTTCGGCGAGAAATCGGGGCTGTATTCACATTCATCTTTCGAGAACGACTCCTTGATCATATTGAAGCCGATGATGCCCAAGAGGATGAATGCGATCCAGTGGTCCACTGAGGCCACGAAGTTAGCGAAGCTGATGCCAAGGAAATATCCTGCAAGAGGCATAAGTGCCTGAAAACCACCAAACCACAGAGCAGTGGACGCAGAATGTTTCGGCTGCAGAGTGCGCACTGAAAGACCTTTGCAGATCGATACTGCGAAGGCGTCCATGGATACTCCCACTGCGATTATGAATAATTCCGACAGGTGCATTTCAGGTTACATTTCTATGTCAAGACGTCCTACCTTGAGTCCCCACTTGCCGTCCTGGACGATCACGACATCTTCCCCATCGAGGTTTTTCACAAGAACCTTATCCTTGAGTTTTGTGTGGGAATGTCCGCCTACTATAATGTCCACATTGCGTGTCTGAGCGGCAAGTTCAACGTCCGTATATGGTTCTCCATCGTATCCCAGATGCGAGAGACAGATCACCAGGTCGCATTTCTTCACATCCTTCAGATAGTCAGCATATTTCTGCGTGCATGCTGCCGGATCCTGAAACTGAAGCTGCGCAGCTATCCTTGAATCCACGACATCCGCCACATCAGCCAGCAGTCCTATGATTCCGATCCTGAGGGCTCCCCTCCTGACAATCACATAAGGCTCCACATAGTCGGCAAGCGGAGTCGCAGAAAAGTCATAATTGGCACAGACTACATCTGCCTTGAGGTTTCCAAGTCTTCTGGCGAGCGCTTCCATGCCGTTGTCAAACTCATGATTTCCAAGGCACACAACATCATAACCTGTAGAATTGAGAACTTCAATCTCCATATCACCATTAAGTTCTGTGAAATATGATGTTCCCTGGCTGAAGTCACCTGCATGTAGCAGAAGGACATTCTTCTTTCCGACTTCCGCTCGCACCTCGTCCACATATGCAGCCGTCTCTACCACTCCGGCATGGCCGGCATTCTTGCCGGAACGCTCCGGATCGATGTGACTGTGAGTGTCGTTGAGATGCAGGATAACCAGGTCCTGTGCGTATGCTGCCGTTGCCGAAATAGCGGCAAGTGCAAATATGGTAAGTATCAGTTTCTTCATGGCTACTTGATTATGGTTACTCTACCGTCTCTCATATATTCGAGGGATCTTCCTGCAGCGGTCTCTACCGCCACATGCTCCAACACTGCGTCAATGACATTCACGTCATGATACTCTGTCATCGAGACTGCATCCTTTGCCATGAAAAGGCCGTCTCCGCCATTAAGGAGGAACGACACAGTCACAACTCCGTAAATCTTGTCATCGTCCAGAGGTTCGCCGCCGATTTCGATAGACTCGACCTTTCCATCCTTAACCACGACGCGCACACCTCCGAGCACCTGGAAGCGGGTAGCCGCCATTTCCTCTATGATACGACGTACCGTGCTGCCCTTATGTTCAAGATATACAAGATAGTTCTTGAACGGGAACATAGACAGAAGATCATCAAGGATTACCTCGCCCTGGGGCATATCGGCCCTGATGCCTCCAAAATTGGTGACTCCCATATGCACAGGCTTGCCGGATATTGCCTCGGTTTTAGCTATCATAATGTCAATCAACCAGTTGGAAAGTTCACTCTCAGGATAGCCCTTGTCCCATGAACCTGTAGAATATGCTACTACATCCTTCACGCGCGCCATCTTCGGCTGCGCCTCAAGTACAGCCTTGGCCGTCTTTGCAGCAGCTGTGTTCTTCTTGTGTCTTGTGCCGTTTGGAGCGACATACGTCTTTCCATCGAATGTTCCGATCGCCTGGGCCACATTCTCCTTTGACGGAGTTGTGCAGCCGGTCCTGCTTCCGTCAACATCTGCCGAGGACCACTTATATTCCTGTGCGGACGCGGCCATGCCGGTTATAGCGAATATGCTGATAATCAGTAATATTCTTTTCATATATAATATATTTTTGTTATCTCACCCCCTGTCACTTCGTGACATCCCTTTTCAGGGGGAATTTCGTCCCTACCCGGGACGAGCCAAAAGTTCTTCGAGCCTTTTGGCTTTATTTCTGCTTAAGCCATTTCCAGAGGTCCTTGAATGTGGTCTTCTTACCGAACATGAGGATACCGATCCTATAGATCTTGGCTGACGCCCAGCCACATGCCACGAATGTGGCCACGAGGATGCCTATAGAAAGGGCAAGCTCCCATACCGGAACTCCGAACGGGATGCGGGCAAGCATCACGATAGGAGATGTGAACGGAATCATAGAGCCCCAGAATACCACTGAGCTGTCAGGAGACTTGAACGCATAGAATGCGATGAAGAATCCGATCATCAGAGGGATGGTCACAGGGAGCGAGAGCTGCTGAGTGTCAGCCTCGTTCTCGACCGCTGAACCGATCGCAGCGAAGAATGATGCATAGAGGAGGTATCCCAATGCGAAGTAGATGAAGAATCCTATGATGAGCATTCCGTAGTCGAGATCCTTCAGGGTCGAGAGGACAGCTCCCATCTCACCACCCGGAGCAACTGTCGTGCTGTCGATTGCAGGCATTGTCATGCCCATCATCTCCGGATCCACGCCAAGACCTTCTGTCATCTGCGTCATCTGCTCTGTCTGAACATTCGCGCTCTCCATCATGGTATCGAATCCGATGAATGACGATACGCCTGTGACGATCACTGCAGTCAGCACGATCCAGAGGAAGAACTGGGTCAGAGCCACACATGCAACACCGATGATCTTGCCGAACATGAGTTCTGTAGCCTTTACAGACGAAACGAGAACCTCAACCACGCGGCTTGCCTTCTCCTCGATTACGCTCTGCATGACCATACCCGAGAACATCGCGATGAACATGTAGATAATCATTGAAAGCACGAGGGAAATGATCATGTAAACCTCTGACGATGAGATCTTTTCCTCGCCGTCCTCGCCGAGAGTGTATGTCACGACCGTTGAGTTGTATTTAACATCCTCCATGATCTGCTTGAGGTCATCGATCTCATAGAGCGAGAGTCTGTAGTCTTCCACAGCCTCGTCCACTCGTGAGCCGATCGCCTCTTTCATGTCCACGCTCATAGGGGATGTGGAGTATGCAGTAACGCTGACCGAACTGGTCTCCTGATCCATTGGCGATATGTGCACGAGGGCGTCGTAGCCGAGCACGTCAAGCTGGTTCTTGAGGCTGTCGAGCACCTGTCCAGTGCAGTCTGTGAAGTCGATTGCCTTGGTGTCCACGAAGTTAGGCATGACGATGCCTGACTCGTCAATCACAGCCACCTGCTTGCCCTTGTCCTCTGCCATGAACATGATGAGGCTTGGCAGGATGCAGATTGCCGCGAAGAAGATAGGTCCGAGGAATGTGATCAGAAGGAATGACTTCTTCTTTACGCGAGTCATGTATTCGCGTGAAATGATGGTCTTTATGTTTCTGAGTTTCATAGACTAAGCCTCCTCTGTTACAAGTTTGATGAATATGTCGTTCATTCTTGGGACGAGTTCCTTGAATGAGTTTACTGTCAATCCCTGCTCTATGATCGCCTTCAGGACGTCGTTTGTTGTCGCTGACTTCTCAAGCGAGAGCACTGCTGTGTGTCTGCCCATGTCGTCCTGGTCCGAAAGGACTGAGAACACTCCGAGGATCGGGCGGAGTTCCTTTTCCGCAGTGTAGATGAGTTCCACATTGTTGTTTCCGTACTTGCGGCGGATCTCGTCTACGCCTCCTGTGATCACGACATGCGACTTGTTGAAGAGGGCGATGTTGTCACAGAGCTCCTCTACTGATTCCATGTTGTGGGTAGAGAGGATGACTGTCGCTCCCTCCGCCTTCAGACGGAGAATCTCCTCACGGATGATCTGTGCGTTTACAGGATCGAATCCTGAGAAAGGCTCGTCGAGGATGAGGAGCGATGGCTTGTGGACCACTGTGGTGATGAACTGAACCTTCTGGGCCATACCCTTTGAGAGTTCCTCCACCTTCTTGTTCCACCAGCTCTCGATGCCGAATCTGATGAACCATTTCTTGAGCTCCTGCTGTGCCTCACGATAGCTCATACCTTTGAGCTGGGCGAAGTACATAGCCTGCTCACCCACCTTCATCTTGCGGTAAAGACCGCGCTCTTCAGGCAGATATCCGATTTTCTCGACATCGTCCTGTGTGATAGGACGGCCATCGAAAAGGACTGTTCCAGAGTTTGGAATGGTGATGCGGTTGATGATGCGGATAAGGGTTGTCTTACCTGCTCCGTTAGGACCGAGGAGTCCGAAGATCTTACCCTTTGGGATCTCAACCGACACATTGTCGAGAGCGACCTTCTCTCCGAAGCTCTTCGACACATTCTTGCATTCAATTATTCCCATTATCTTTTTGTTTTTTAATATTCTTAACACGTCATCGTGAGGGTGTCACTTGCCACACAACACGTCATTGCGAGGAGCGCAGCGACGTGGCAATCTCCACACTGATCTGTTTACAAATTCAAAAGTTTAGCAGTCAGTTCCACCATCAGTTCGGCATCCGTAGCCTCACCGATGTTGCCTCCCTTGCCCTTGAAGTCATACTCCTTCAGGAGCGCTATCGCCGCCATGCACTTGCGGAGCGGATAGTTGCGGACAGCTGTGTCATACTCCGAGAAGAAATACGGATTGACTCCCAGCACTTTAGCCTTCTGATCGTTACCAGGACGCGGTGTCACAGACAGCAGCGCATTGTATTTCAGTATCCTGTAGAAATGCGTAAAGAGGGCGCTCACGGCCATTGGCATGGCAAATTTCGCTGCAGAACCGATGTAAGCTGCGATCCTCAGGGCCTTTGCCGCATTCTTGAAGGAAAGCTCCTTAGTGAGTTCGAATATGCTGAACTGACGGCTGATGCCGACGTTCTTCTCGATGTCAGATGCCGTGACACGAGTCGTGCCTTCAGGAAGATTCTTCAGCATCTTTTCTGTTTCTATGGCAATCTTGTTCAGGTCTGTACCCGCATGCTCAGCAAGAAGCGCCGCCGCATCAGGATCGATCTGAAGACCTTTGGACTGGTAGAAGACAGGGATCCACTTCGGCATATCATAGTCTCTCAACGCCTGCGAATCCACCACTACACCCATCTTCGACACTGTCTTATAGAGCGACTTGCGCTTGTCAGCCCCGGCGCCATGCATAGCGATCACCAGCACTGTGGAGTCCAACGGATTCTGGCAATATACAGCCAGGTCATCCAGTCCCTTCATCATCTGCGCCTCCTTCACGACCACCAGCTGACGCTCCGCAAACATCGGATAGCGACGAGCCGCAGTGATCACCGAATCTGCAGTTACATCAGCGCCGTAGCACACGGTCTGATTGAAATCCCTCTCGCTCTCATCGATGCAATGCTCCAAGATCGCATCGCACACCATATCGACATAATACGGTTCATCTCCCATCAGAAGATAAACCGGTTTGAAGATGCCGTTCCTGACATCTTTCACAATCTCCCTGCACAGAGAATCTGTCTCTACAAAACCTTTAGCCATAATCATACAAAGATAATAAGATTTCGTAGAAATCATATTATATTCCCCTACAACTTTATCATGAGTCCACCCATACGCTCAGCAGGAATCCCCTGCCGAAATGACCCGTGTCAACCAACCTCCTATCTATCAACACTTTAGGCAATCATTATCCGCAAAATTAAACACCTAACATCAACGTATGTAATTGTGTATCAGGATATTACCTGCCACGGCAAAATCATGAGCCTCCCGTAGATATTGCCATGACGAAAATTATATGTAAATTTAACCTCAACAAGAGCGAATTTCAAGATGGAACTGATCCAAAGATACATATCGCACATCAAGACGATCCGGAGATATTCGGAAAAGACAGTCACGGCCTATGAGGACGTGCTGTCAAGATTTGTCCGTTGGGCGTTCAAGGATGAGGAACCATCTGACAATCTGATCATTGAGTCACTGAACAGGTCTGAGCTGAGAGGCTACATGGTGTCGCTTATGGAAGAAGGCGGACTGTCTCCGAAATCGGTGTCGATGCATATGTCGGCACTGAGCGGTTTCTGCAGTTTTCTTGTCAAGAAGGGCAGGCTGAAATCAAACCCTGTCCGCACCATCACAAGGCCTAAAGTGGAGAAGCGCCTGCCGGAGTATTTCCGTGGCGAGGCCATGAATGAGTATTTTGACAAGACCCGTGAAGAGGCGTCACCAGAGTACCTTGAGGTCTTTAAGGCAAATGTGGATAATGACCACGGAAAGCAGCTGTATGAGAAGCGTCTTGCCCGTCTCATCATATCAATGCTTTACGACACAGGCCTGCGCCGATCTGAGCTGATTGGTCTTAAAATTGAGAATGTGGATTTTGCCAGGCAGAAGTTGAAAGTGGTGGGAAAAGGCAATAAAATGCGAGAAATTCCACTCCTGACTGCATTATGTCAGGAAATTTTATTATATTTGGAAGCAGTTGAGGCATTGGTGTGCGGGAAAAGATCTTTGAAAGAGACGCTGCTTGTCACATATCGGGGCAGACCTCTGTATCCGGTATATGTCGACAGGACGGTGAAGGCCGAACTGGGAGGCATCAAAGGCATAACGGGACGCAAGTCCCCGCATGTGCTCAGACACTCCATAGCCACGGAACTGATGAATGAAGGAGCAGACCTTAATTCCATTAAGGAGATGCTCGGACACTCATCGCTTGCTACGACACAGGTCTACACCCATAGCAGCTTTGCCCGACTGAAGGATATTTATGAACATGCCCACCCAAGGGCTAAAAACGGAGGTAAACATGGAGATTAGAGTGCAGTCGATCAAGTTCAATGCAGATCAGAAACTGTTGGACTTTGTAGAAAAGAAATTCTCGAGACTTGAGAAATTCTATGATGCTGTAACGTCTGTAGACGTAGCACTGTCATTGCTTCCAGACCATGAAAACAAGAGTGTGAAGGTTCAGGTAAGCATTCCGGGAAGCACAATCGTTGTTGAGAAGAATGCTAAGACCTTCGAAGACGCAGTGGTAGATTGCGCAGACATCCTGAAAGAGAAACTCGTAAAGGAGAAAGAAAAGAGAGCATAGAATCTAACGCAACAGGCGACCTCGCAATCGAGGTCGCCTGTTTTTTTTATTTCACTACTGGAAAGAGACCGATTTCAGCGGCCTTGATGCGCATGAAGGCATCGGCTGCCTCGAAACTGTTCTCAATCACGCCGTCCAGGATGGCATTCTTTACCTGCTCCTTCAGGAGACCGATCGTGTTGCATGGCTCTATGCCGAAAAGCGACATGACATATTCTCCCGTGATAGGATTCTTGAAGTTCCTGATAGCATCCTTGGCCTCAACCTCCACCAGTTTTGTCCTCACAAGCTCGAAGTTCGCACGTAGCCTTGCCACTTTGCGTGGGTTCTTTGATGTGATGTCGGCATTGCAGAGAATCATGAGATCGTCGATATCGTTGCCGGCATCAAACAGGAGGCGTCTCACAGCTGAATCTGTAACCTCCTCAGTTACAAGGGCTATTGGCCTGAGATGCAGGTTGACAAGCTTCTGGACATATTTCATCTTCTCGTTCAGAGGCATCTTCAGGCTCTGGAAAATCTTCGGGATCCATTTGGCTCCAACCACCTCATGACCATGGAACGTCCATCCGAGATTAGGATCATATCGCTTTGTAGAAGGCTTGGCGATGTCATGGAAAAGTGCAGCCCAACGAAGCCACACATACGGCTCGGTACGCACCTTCGCCACCTCCTGACCATCCTCGAAGACATAGTCCTTCAACGTTCCTGCAGCTATAGCCTCAACTTCGAAAAGCGCCACATTATCAAGCACTTCCAGTGTGTGGGAGAAATTCTCCTTATGACCTTTCCCCTCTACCGTCTCTACTCCTTTGAGCTTCGACACCTGCGGAAGTATGCCGTCAAGGAGACCTGTCTCATCAAGGAGTCTGAAGCCTATCGACGGCTTCTGGGCAAGAAGGATCTTGTTGAGTTCCTCCACAATCCTCTCCTTTGGAACAGTCGCCAACTTAGCCTTGTTTCTTCTTATCGACGTCGCTGTTTCTTCAGCGATTCTGAAAGGCTGCTCAGGCAAGCCAAGTCTTGTTGCGAAACGGACCGCACGGACCATTCTGAGAGGGTCGTCTCCGAATGTGATGTCCGGATCCATAGGAGTGCGGATAATTCCTGCAGCCAGATCACGGATTCCCCCGAACGGGTCCACAAGGGCGCCGAAGTCATCCTTCTGGAGACTGAACGCCATTGCATTGATAGTGAAGTCCCTACGAAGCTGATCTTCCTGGAGCGTTCCGTCCTCGACGATCTCTCCTCCTCGTCCGTAAGACTCCTTCCTGGCCCCGACAAACTCAATCTCCACACCTTTGTACCTCAGCATGGCGGTGCCATATGTCCTGAACACAGACACATTGGAACGAACCTTGGCCGCAACGGCCTCAGCGAGCTCGATGCCGCTGCCTTCCACGACGATGTCGATGTCCTTGCTCTCTCTTCCGAGAAAGCAATCACGAACATAACCGCCAATCACATAAGCACATACCCCCTTTTCTGCAGCAATCTGCGAAACTATTCCGAATATGTCGTGATTAAGATAACCCTGTGTTATGGTTGTCTGAGTCATATGATCTCTTCGTATTTTGGTAGCTTGTCTATAAACCTGTATCCATCCTCGAACTTACGGCAGATATAAGTCTGATGGCCGTTGGTTATGACTATGAGGTTCACATTCAGCACGAGATTATATCTCACAGCCTGATCCAGAACCTCGCGGGTCAGTTCCACCTCCGGCCTCTTGCACTCGACCACGATTGCTGGCTGCAGCTTCCTGTCATATGCGATGACATCTGCACGATACTGCTTCTCACCGAGCTTGAAGCCCGCCTCGCTCATCATCATGTGCATCGGCACTTCCATCTGGCCAGCCATGATACCGATAAACCACTGACGCACATGCTCTTCCGGTGTCAGAGCCACGTGCTTCTTCCTCAGCGGATCCCATATGGTATTCTTCTGTGCCATTGCCTTCTGTTCAAACATGCAAATATAAGCATTTTATTGCTTACATAGCGACCCACAGGCACCTGGCGCATAAATAACTACGAATCAGCCGGTTACCCAAACTGCGTGCTCCCTTTTGACGGCACGCAGTTTACATAAGTCACTATACATCAATGGGTTGAGCGCCAGGCAGAATGAATTGGGAAAACTGAACATTTTCACTACATTTGCGACTGTTTAATCAGAGATTATGGCAAAGGATAGATCAAGAGACAAAGGTATGGAGATCGTCTTCGAGGATGATTGGCTGATCGTTGTAAACAAACCATCGGGATTGCTGACCATGTCGACCGGCAAGGGCAAGGAGATCACAGCATATTCCATGCTCATGGATTATGTAATGGAAATGCGTGGAAGGAATGCCGAGAAGGGACTCTTCATCGTACACCGCCTTGACAGGGACACATCAGGCCTGGTGATGTTTGCAAAGGACGAGGAGACCAAGATGGCGATGCAGGAGAACTGGAACGAGGCAGTCCTGGAGCGCAAGTATGTCGCTCTGCTCGAAGGAAAGATCGAGAGCGAGGAGGGATGGATCGAGAGCTGGGTGTATGAGCATCCGAAGTCGATGAAGGTACATGCCTTTGAACTGCGTCAGGGTGACACTCCGGAGAGACCGCCTCGCAAGGACTGGCACTTTGCAGCAACCCATTGCAAGACTCTGGAACACATGACAGTCAATGACTTGCCATACACGAAGGTAGAGTTCGAGTTGGAGACCGGCCGCAAGAACCAGATACGTGTACACTCTGAGTGGATCGGACATCCGATCGCAGGTGACAAGAAGTACGGCGCTTCGACCAACCCGTTCGGCAGACTCGCACTCCATGCGCGTACCCTGTCATTCATCCACCCATGGACCGGCAAGACCATGAGCTTCACCTCACGTCTTCCACGACTTTTCAATCAGAAGTAATCAGTTCGAGTTCACGGGCTGCTGTGCGAGACCATGAAAAGTCCTCAGAGAGGGACTGGGAGGAAAGAGCAGCAGGAGTCTGTCCAGAACGTGCTGCGAGGTACGATAGTGCCTTGCCTGCCAGAGCGTCCACAAAATCATCTCCTAAAGGGGCAACATTTTCTGTTCCAATGACTTCCGCTATGCCTCCGACATCAGAGCCGACGACATTGGCGCCGCAGCGAAGGGCTTCGGCGCAGACGAGCGGAAGGCCTTCGTTCAGGCTTGGGATGACAAGGACGTCAATGCAGTTCATGATGTCAGGCATGGATGATGAGGGTTGGTTTCCGAAGAAACGGATTGCCACGTCGCTTCGCTCCTCGCAATGACGTGAAGGGGCACCTTCACAGGGTAGAGAGAGGCACAAGGCCTCCAACTGATTTCTGAGTTTGCCGTCTCCTACGATCCAGAACTTCAACGAACCGGAAAATCCGGACGCTATCCTGGCGAACAATTCAGGAAGGACCACGATATTCTTGACCGGTACCAGATTGCCGACAAATGCCACCACCTTATCCTCCGGAGCCAATCCATAACGATCCCTGACAGCAGTCTTCTGAGCCGGAGAAAAGTCCACAAAGTCCTCTGACACACCATTATACAGAACCTCCTTGCGGGCCTGCACCGTAATCTTATCTGAAGCGGCAAGAAGTGCCTTGCTGACAAAGAAATTGCCTCGGGCGGAGTCCATCACGGTCTTCGTATCCTCAAGGATGACAGGCACTCTCCACGGATGTGTATGCACATCGGAACCATGCCATGTCACATAATATGGAACACCATAAAGCTCATGCGCCTTATAGGCGAACAGCGCACCGGTAAACGAATGCGCTATGACAGCGTCATAACCTTTCAACACATCGACATGAGCAGACATGAACCGTCTGAACAGCCATGGACGGACATGAAGTTTCTCCAAGAGCACATGATCCAGTATAGAAAACCTATACCACATCATCCTATACTCGATGCCGTCAAGAGTAACCTTCTCAACAGACGGGACTGAAGGTGTGTGGCGCAGCCTGCGTGTCAATGCATTGTCACGGCTATGCACGCAGTACACATCAATGACGCATTCACCTGTCGCCACAAGATGTTTCACCCTGTTGTGGACAGCATTGAAGAGCCCCTTCCTGTCAAAGGGACTGCTCTCGAATATGACGGCCAGTTTCATCATTTCTTACCTCTGAATATCGATGCCACGAATGATGTGAACTTATAAACACCCACAGCGAAACCAGGTTTGCCGATCTTATAAAGCAACATATTGAAGATCTGACCAGACCTTATGGAAAAGACACCTAACTTCCTGTCAGCGTCCATATAATCATACAAGACCCTTACATTCTCACTCGTCAGCATCTTGGTACGGCGTGTCGCATACACATTAAGCATCCGACATACATACCTGCCTATCAAGTCTTTACGATACAGTGCCAAGACCTTCGGAGTGTTAGGGCAGCGAGCCGCCATACTCTCCAGCACAGCCGCATACTTTGGAAGGAACACATACAGCTGCTGCAGATGCCTGTCAGAAGATATGTCGCTTCCGAGAGATCCCGGTCTCATATGGTATGCATATACATCTCCGGAGAATGTCTTGATTGAAGAGCAGCGAGCCATGACGGAGAACACGAAAAGCTTGTCTTCCGCATAATGCAGCCCTTCATTGAACCTGATGGAACCGATCGCCTTGCGCTTGAACATCTTTGCCCATGGGGCGTCAAGCATCTCGCAGTTACGTCTCAGATTGTCCTGGAAGAATCGAGGATACTCGATGCCCTTATATGAATACGTTGCAGCAGGATGCACATTTCTGATCGGAACGCCTCCCATGAACACGGCATATCCTCCAACGACCATGTCCTCCCCTGCAACGACTTCCATCATGTCGTCAATGGCAAATGGGAGCAAGGAGTCATCAGAATCAAGGAACATGATATACTCGCCCTTAGCCAGTTCCAATCCGGCATTACGCGCCGAACTGACTCCGCCGTTTGGCTTATGCAGGGTCCTGAAACGCGGATCCGTAGCTGAATACCTGTCACAGATCAACGGTGACGAATCCGTACTTCCGTCATCTACGAGTATCACCTCATACGAAGTGAATTCCTGATCGACGATGCTGTGAAGGCAACGGTCCAGGTATTCTTCCGCATTATACACCGGAATTATGATGCTCAATCTGTTCTTATCCATATGCATCAGCTTTTACGGAGACCCTCCTGGAGGAACCTCACGGATTTCACTCTTTCAGTTTCAAGCACAGCATCCACGGCAGCCCAATCCGGATCGGAGAGGAAGAACTCGCCGTCGTCTTCCGGATCAATGCCATGAACCAGTCTCATGTCAAGACCGAACATGTTCAAAAGCGACTCCATTCTCGCCATTCCTCTGCGCGAATTGCCGACCGCTACAAAAGGCTTATGGAACAGGATCGCCAGAACGCATCCGTGGAACGAATCAGTCACCACGCATCGTGCATCCATAAAGCCGGCGAGCCAGTCCTCCACCGCGGGCACCACGCGCTTTTCCAAAGGAACGCGGGCATCCAACAGTTCCACGATCTCACATCCGGACACACGTGACATGAAGTCCAGCACTGTCTCTTTCTCAGGAGTCCTGTCCAATATATATGCAGCGACCTTACCTTCGCAAGGATGTGCCGAGGCATTGGCTGCCAACGCCTTATAATCATCCGCATCAAGAAGCATGACAGGATCGAGAACATGCACGGCCCTGTCGCAATCCAGCCATTCCTCACACATCTCCACACCTGACGACTCGCGGACAGAAACAGCGTCAAAGCGCTCCAGAAGGGAGGTACATCGCTGTATCGTCTCGTATTCATATTCAAGATTGTCAGTTCCGAAAGACGCCGCGTATGACATCCTTACCACATCCCAATCCTTGGTGAATGCAAGGAACGCATCCTCGATCTTTCCGAAATACAGAGGACGCCACACCTGGTCGCTTCCGACAATGAAGGCATCATACTCTCCTTCCTTGACTTCGTCATAGCCTCCTATCATGCGAGGCGCGATGAGCCGGTCAGTGAACTTCTGCACATTGGCTGCAAAAACAGGATAATTTCGACGATATACATGTTCACGGAAAATCTCCGGAAGAGATTTTCCGCTCAAAAGCCTCTTCATATATATGAAAGGCGCCTTCCACACCGACGGGAGCGGCATCTTCACCTTGCGGTCAAGCACCGTAACCTCATGCCCCGATGACTCAAGGCAACGCTTGAGCGCATAGGCCTGCAGCAGACCGCCGTAATTGACATGCAGCGGAAGTGTGACTATAGCTATCCTCATTTCAAAATCCTCTTTTTACATTTCGAAAGAAACCTTCTCACAGCCTTATATGCACGCACCCATAGAGGTCTCCTCACAACATATGCTTTCATATGCTTTATCAGGTTTTCTGTGGAATGAACACCTTTGAAGAACTCCTCACGCTTCTGCGGCATGCCGGCCGGATCATTGAATCCGCCGTTATCCACACGCGAAAGGTCCATATCTACAGGCTGGGCAGCCACTCCGGAAGACTCCATCAGCTGACGGCCCTTTTCCGTATATACATACACTCCGGAAACTCCCCTGTCATCGGACATTTCAGGCGCACTCACATGCACGCTCCATAGGTCGGACAGCGTGATGTCGCTTCCGCTCCTTCCGCCGCGCATCGCACACTTGTAGCACGAAGGCCTGAGGGTCATATCCTGCACGAACAGGGCCATGTACGGGTCGGCCATATATTCACATGAACCGAAGGACGTCGTGAACGCGTAATGTCTCCAACTTTCCGACTTATCCTTGAAGCGGACATATTCCATCTTCGCACCATGCTTATGCTCAAGCGCTTTTACATACTTTTCCCACAGTCCCGGGCTTGGCACTCCGTGACAAAGGACATCGACGGTCACCAGTCCGTCATAGGCCTTGCCTAAATATCTATGGAGTCCGGCCACCTGGCATGGAGTACCTGTGAACAGCACCTTTCTGCCTTCCTGCAACCAGTAGCGAACATCCTCATATGAGGCATACAGGTCGCTCTGGACATATTTCGAACCGCGCATCTTCTCCACGCCTGCCATGTCAAAGGCCTCGGCATGACCGACAGTCATGTCATCATTGACCACGGCTCCGAAGACAACTCCGTCCTCGGACAAGACATGTTCCGCTAATGCAGGGAAGACTCCTCCTGACGACGAGCCATCGATATACTCATGGCTTCGGGCTGCGAACGCCGCCATTGGCTCCGTCTTTTCCAGAGGCGACAGCACCGGACACACCTTCTCGCACTTGCCGCACCCCACGCACAGATCCGGACTGTTGATCACCGGATAGTCAAACCCCTCCCGGTCACGACGCATGACTATACACTGCGCGGGGCATGCGCTCACGCACGCCGAACATCCGCAGCATAAGGTCTTGTCCGATATCGTTATCATTTCTTCCTATTCAGTTTATCCTTCACCCACTGTCTCTCTTCCGGCTCAAGTCCAAGGAACCAGATGACAAGCAGGGGCACTATGACACATGTTCCTGCAGAAACGGCAAATCCCATGAAGCCTCCTGGCTTCACTGGATCAATCAGCAGCGGGAACACCAACGTTACGCAGACAACCTTCATCAGAAGGGTCACATATACATCCGATACAAACGGCATGATCGGGAAAGCCGTCGCCTTGTTCAGCATTATCAGTCTAGCCCAGAGGCACATCTGTGATATCGCAATCGCCACTACCACAGTCACTTCAGGCATCGCTCCCAATTTCAGGCATACATATGACACCGGCAGGTTGAGCAGCTGAAGTCCGCCGACAACAAGCTGATAGCGACGGATGTCGCCCGTAGCCAGCATGGCTGTGATCATCGGATTGGACAAAGACTCGCTCAATGCGAATATCAGGAACAGCTGCACGAAAAGCGGCGCATGCGAAGGCACATCCTTAAGCCAGATTCCAAGCAGATAGTCAGCATTGAAGATCACCGGAAGCGATATCAGATACAGGAGGCAGAACGACAGGCGCGAGGACCTGCGCACAAGCATGAACATATATTCCTTGTCTCCTGAAGCGTATGATTTTGTGATCTGCGGATTGACTGCGGTCATGAAGTTGGTCACGAAGCCTTGCACGGCACCGTTCACCTGGACCGCCACTCCCCTTGCCGCATTCACCGCAGGGGCTGAAAAGAGGTTTACGAGGATGTTTCCACCATGGTCTCTGAGGACTCCCGATGTCACACCTATGAAGTTCCAGCCTGCAAAGGAGAACATTTCCTTCAGGAGTTTCCTTTCGAAGACTGGTCTGAATCGGCAATCCGGCAGGTTGATCCGGCAATATATCACATAGGCAAGGCGGACTGACAGGACGACTCCGGCCATGAGGGCGGCATACACTACAAGTCTGTCAGCCGGCGAATGTGCTATGGCAACCGCTACTGCAAGGCGGAGAAGTCCGTCCATGACACCGATCCATGCGTATGCGGACATGCGCTCGTGGGCTGTTATGGAGGCCATCTGAGGCACACTCATGAGATTGATCACAAAGGACAGGAGCGAGAAGTGCAGGACGAGTCTGGCTGCAGGGATCCTTGACGGGTCTATGGTCATCTTGTTATCTATGAACCACAGTCCAATAGGCTCTGCCAGGATAACGATGATCACGGCAAGGGCCAATTGGATGATGACCGCGGTCGAGTATACCTTTGTCTCCTGGGCTTCCGATCCTTTGCCAAGCTCGAACGTTATGAAACGCTGGACGGCTGAGTTCAGCGCTCCCGAGATGACGGCGAACATGGAGACGACACCCCCTACGACCGTATATATGCCGAAATCATTCTCGCCCAGAGAGGCAAGAACGACACGCGAAGTATACAGTCCGACCAGCATCAGCGCAAACATCCTGACGTACAGCATCAGTGTGTTTTTCGCTATGTGCGTCCCTCTATGATTTTCTCCTGCCATAATCATACAAATGTAAACAAAAAGAGCGACAACGCAAAATACACCACCTCCTATAAAAAAATGGAGCTGCAGCACCGTAGAATTGCCGATTTATTTTGGTGGATTGGATTATTGTTTCTAAATTAGTGGTCAAATATGATTTATTTAACACTTAAACAATAACAGCTATGGTAAGATATTGTGTAATGTGGAAGTTCAAGCCATCAGATGGCAAGACTCCAAAGGAACTCGCTGAAGACGTCAAGGAGAAATATGAGTCCCTCCTGGGACTCGTGCCAGGTCTTAAGAGCATCGAGGTTGGCGTAAACCAGAACGCAGGAAAGACTTCTTATGACGCAGTTATGATGGCAGACTTCGAAACTTGGGAAGATCTCGCGGCATACAAGGCAGACGACATGAGGGACAACGTAATAGAATACGTAAAGACTATTGCAGAGGTTCGCGCAAAGGTCGAGTACGAAAGATAAAAAAGCAAAAGAGTTCGGTTCAGCACCGAACTCTTTTTTTTATTTCCTGTCTTTCTTGATTTTCAGGGCAAGGAGACAGATGACACCGATGATCAACATCGTACATGCTCTGAGTACCGCGACTTCGGTACCATCGCCGAAGAAATTCATACCTGCCACCAGACAGCCGAAATCCCAGATCGCAGAGAATAGTGTCAGGAAGGATATGACACCCAGGAACAGGTTCATCCTATCGTTAGTCTCCGCTTCCTTCCTTTCCTTCTCACGGGTCACCATGACGGTGATCTTCTCTTTTTCCTCCTCTATATCAAGTCCCGCTTCCATCGATTTCACTACCAGTTCCGGAAGGAAGTTATATGAAAGCATCGGGAACGAATATTCGCTTTCGAAAGACTCGAGCTCGTTCTTCAGACCTGCTATGCGCGACGGATCGGACCTGAACCTGTCGTTGAGACGGAACAGGAAGAACTTGCGGAAAAGTGAATATAAGTATAACTTGCTGAAATAGTCATTCTCCCATGACTTGAGCATGAACTCCTTAGGTTGGAAGGCAAGGATTGTGTATGTATCCAGAATGGACAGTGCGGCCCAGTTCCTGAAGACCGAAAGTCGTCCCTTCGACAGAATCGATTCAAAATAGGACTGCGTGAAGGACATGCTGTCATTTTCGTCGTACATGGTCATGGTTCCTGCACTGAAAAGCAGCCTATCGAATTCCTTCTGACCGACAACCTCCGAATCAACAACCACAGATCGGAATATCTTGAACTTGTTTCCGCTTTCCAGCAGACTCTCGGCACCGGCCTTCTGTCGGAGCGCATCAAGAGGCGCAATCGCCGCTTTCACGAAATCCGAATCGCCGTTCATGCTTACGAGCATCCTGGCAGACATCAGGACATCGAATGAATCCGCGATCTCGACATCGTCCTGACGTAGTCCGATCGAATACAGAACTATACCGAACGGATAGAGATATACCTGGATGTCAGTCAACAGAGCTGGCTTCATCTGGCCGCCTCTTGACTTGACCATGATCTTCTTGTCGACCTCATGGCGGAATGTCTTGACCTTCTCCATGCACAGGTCAACGAATTCAGGAAAATAAAACCTGCTTCCGATCTCCACATCCTCAGGAGAATAGACGGACTGAGTCCAGAACGGATCAGCAGCCATCTTGGCCGCGAAATCAGCATCTGCTGTCGAGAAATATCCGCAAAGATGCGCTACGTCGTTTACATTCATTGTCATTGAGTTTTCACAAAAATAATTATAATTTTGTAACCGTCCAAAGACACTTTGACTATGAATTCCGAGATTTTAAAGAAAGGCTGTCCGAGCCTCCCTTACACATTGGCGCATCCTCTCCACGGAATGGCCACACAGGCTGAAAACGGCAACTGGTCCGGCGCGATGAACTACATGCTGGATTTCTTCGAGACATCCACCATGTACCTGTCAATCGCATTGCTGGCAATGCTCAAGGAATGCGAAGGCATTGAGGAATGTCCTGAGGTGATGAAGGCTGTGGGCAAGATCGACAACAAGAGGCCGCTGTCGTTCGGCGACTGGTCTCAGGATGTGCTCACTCCTCTTGCGGCCGCCGCCGCACAAAGGTTGAGCGACAACGCATTCGCACAGTCCCTCCACAAGGCTTTGACAAAGGACAAGGTCCTCATAGGAAAGAAGAACGAGCGAAGCGTCATCAAGATCAGAAACGAATACAAGGGCCACAGCACCACGCGTTCAATGGCCATATATCAGGGAATCGTGGACGAGCTCTCCGGCAGATTGGAGAAGTTCCTCGAAGCGTTGGAGCCGCTTGGAGCAATGGAATTCATAGCATCGTACAAGGGCAAGGCCGTCTGCATGAAAGGAAACACGCCATCCGAAACCGCATCTTCAGCCGAACTGAAAGAGAAGCATTATTATATAAGGAATGGCGAAACGCTGATCGACCTCTACCCTCTCCTTTATTGCAACGAGGACGGAACCGTATATATCTTCCAGACGCTGAAGGATGAGGAGACCGCGTACATATCATCCAACGAGGAAGCGCAGCCATGGACCGGCAGCAGCCTGAATGCCGAATTCGACTCATGGATGCAGGACATCATGCCTGCTTTCGACATTGCCAAGGTACTGAACTGGGACCAGTGGCTGACACTGCTGAAAGGAAACACATCCGCATATCTGGACAGAATATATGCAGAGAAGAAATACAACAGGGAGCTTTTCGTCGAGCGCGAGAGCCTGAGCGCAATGCTTCATGGCTTCCTTGGATCAGAGACATTGATCTTCCCGCTCCTGGGAGAAGCCGGACAGGGAAAGACCACGCAGCTATGCTACTGGACCGAAACACTCGCCGAAGCAGGCGAAGGCGTGATGATCTTCTCCGGAGCAGACTTTGCCGAGCAGAATCTCGAACAGCGACTGAAGGCAGAGTACGGATGGGCACCTCACAAACCTATATCCAAGCTGACAGAGTCGATGGCGAACGCCGCTGCAAGCAAAGGCAGGAAAGTGCTGATCCTCTTCGACGCCATCAACGAGTGCATCAACTATCCTGGACTGGAGATAGATTCGGACGGCCCTCTGATGCTGTATAAGGACATATACAGGATATTCATAGAGCCTGGCTATACAGAGTTCAAAATCCTCTTCACATGCCGCAATTTCACATGGAAGAACCTGCTTATGCCGGTGATGTCACGCCAGAATCCGGCCTTGTTCTACAATGCAGGCGAAGAGGAAAACACTGCCGTAAAGGGTTTTACAGACTCCGAGGTCGAGAATGCATATCATATATACGGCGAACTTTATCAGATGAAGAGTCCGTTCGAGGAACTACCTCGAGGCACTACCATCCGACTGAAGGACCCATTGGTGCTGAAGATGGCATGCACCAATTACCTCGGCCATGAGTTTCCGTCTGCAATGAGGGAGTTCACCTCGCTTGCACTCTTCCACAAGATGATGCAGGACATCTCGCTTTCATATGCGGGCAACAGGCAGGTGGAGATCGTACGTGAGATGGCAAGGCACATACTTGAGTCATATCTTAAAGGTGAGGCGACAGACTCTATCCTTATGTCAGACCTGCGCAGGGACTATGAGAATCCAGAAGGACCATACCACAAACTGGCGGGTCTGATCCTCAAGAAGGACGGACACACAGTGGCGTTCAGAGAGTTGCTCAACAAACCGGAGAGACCTATCCTGAGACTCGTAGAGAACGAGAAGATCCAATTCATATACGAGAGGTTCCTGGAGTATCTGATGGCGCTGACATATTTTGAGTCAGCAGAGGTTTCCGCTGACGGCGTCATCAATACTGTAGCCGACGCCACAGCCAACGAAGTGTTCATGGGAGCGATGCGCAATATCCTCATAATGAACTACATCTCGACAGGTAACCCAGACATTCTCATCAGACTTTCCAACAGTGTCGAAGCCGGATTCGAGATCCCGGCACTGGTCACTGACGTGATGAACGTCATGGTGAAGGAGAATTATGAGGATGAGATCTTCGCCCTGCTGGACGCATTCATCAAGGTCACAGACGCCTCATGCGCCACTGCCATACCGGAGTTCAACGCCGTCACCAAGGTCATCGAGTCCAACAAGGCCGACGACCGGACCATTGCCCGTCACAAGGAACTTTCAGCAGTACTGGATCCTGTAATCAGGCAGAGGTCGCTGGCTTCTGTAACCCTGATGAACGGAATCTTCCTCACTGACTACCATAACGAAGGGATCTACTCACAGGATCCGTTCAAGCTCCTGTGGAGTCTGCTTGCAGACCCGATCACCGAGGTGAAGAACGATGTATGCATGTATGCATATTATGTATCCAACAAGAAATTCACGCTCAACGGCACGCCGCTGCGTGAGAACGTCACCGAGCAGATCGTCAGGAGGATGTATAAGGAAGTGAACTCTACTCCTCTTGTGGCGATTCCATTCGGAGCCGAACGACGCAAGCTGATAATCAGCAATCTCGAAGTAGGCACAAGACTTAACGTGCTTCTGATCATCGATGCGCTGATCTCAGGCAACGTGCAGGACAGGCAGAGGGTCGGCAAGCTGCTTGAAGAGATCGCAGGAATATTCAGGCATCTGACTGCCGGATTCTCGCTGGTCAAGGTACTCATGCCATTCTTCCAGATGATCATGAGAAAGCAGGTGACCTTCCAGTCGGATTATGTGAACAATGTGATCGAATACCAGACATTCTGGGAGGATGACGTCATACCGCTCGAGAGCAAGGACGGAGAGTGGTGCCGTCAGGATCTGAAGACCGCCATGCAGTATATATTCCAGTATTCACGATACTATGATGAGGGCAAGGATGCATCAGGGGCGCCAGACTTCAAGCCGTTCGTCGAGAAGGTCGTGTCTGCATATCGCACCGGAGACAGTTTCTCATACTTCGCGTTCGAGAGAATCCTGATCATCATGGGTATATGCTCATGGGAAGACATCTATCCATTGCTGAAGTCGTTCAGGGACGGCAGCATCCGCGATACCGAGTATTTCGATTACTCGCAGATGTCACTCATATACATCCTTTATCAGCTTGGTCTCAAGATGGAGACATTGCCTGAGTTCGCCTGGGACATGCTCTCTGAGTGGTGCGAGGAGTGGACGCTCAAGTGCAGGGGCTACTTCAAGGGACGCAACAGCCACAAGGCCAATCCACGCCAGCTATACAAGAGGAATGTCATGACATGGTATGCGATGGTCTGGGCGGCCCGAAACGGAGATGTGCAGGACCCGTCACACGCCAATGCCCCATTGTTCAGAAGACTGATAGACACTGCGATACAGACTCGTGACAAGGAACTGCTCGTGCACCTTATCGAGAACATTTCCGAACTCGTCACCGACTCCGGATACATCTGCACTGCCCTCGATCTGCTCCACGCTGTCCTCAGCAAGATCGACTCCCAGGAGATGCTGGACGAGCTGGACGCAAAGGCCGACCTGCGCTACAGCAACACAGAGCAGGACATCATCACACTCATCGGGAAGGTCCTTGGAACCGCCAAGAACTACTTCCCTGCCGAGGTAAACGCCTTCCTGAAACGCGACCTGACCGGTCTCTCATTCCCTGGCATTCCTAAGTACAAGGACGAGATCCTCAGTTATAACCCTGGAGGCGAGAAACTTTCAGACCTGTTCACCCACAAGTTCGGCAACTTCCTCATATGGTCGCTTGTGCATGAGGAGGCAGTGGATGATTTCGCATATGAGGCCATGTGCCTTGCACCGGATTCGAAGGACAGTTTCGAGTGGTTCGACAAGGTGGTAAGAGTTTTGTTTGTACATATGTTTAAAGTGAAGCTATGAAAGTGATTGCACATAGGGGTGGAGCAGGACTCGGCAAAGAGAACACCCTTTCCTGTATAGCGGAAGGCCTGCGTTTCAGTCCTTCAATGGTAGAGATAGATGTACATCTTACAAGCGACTGTGAAGTGGTCGTTTGCCATGATCCTTGTATAGACAGGACCACGGACGGCAAAGGACTTATCAGCGAGATGACCCTACAGGAGGTAAAGGCTGCGCATATTGTAGATGCTCAGGGAAATGCCACCGATGAAAGGATACCGACACTTCGTGAAGTCATTGAACTGATCGGCGACAGAGCAGCCATATTGCTGGAAATCAAGAGAGAGGATGAGACTGACGATGGTCTGGAGAAGTTCTGTATGGAGATCATCTACGAGTATGGCCTTCAGAAGACTATAGTCGTGCAGTCGTTCAACGATATTGTACTGGAACGTTTTCACGCTATGGATCCGAATATCCGTCTGGAGAAGCTGCTGTTTGTCAGACCGTTCAATATGGCCGCCGTACGTTCGTGTCCATGGATTGCGTCATATAACATCTATTTCCGCGGCCTTGTGACCCGCAGGTTCGTGGACAGGATGCACTCTATGGGCAAGGAGGTCAAGGTGTGGACAATAAAAAAGCCATCGCAGATCCCTTGCGGTAATCTGGATGGCATTATTACGGACCGCCCGGATTTTCAATTCTGAAAATCCTGTTTAACCCCCGATATGCTTTCGCATATCACCCCGGTGGGGTATCTCGGCCCTACCCGGGCCGGACCAAAAATTCTTCGAGCTTTTTGGTCTATTTCTGGTATTTCTTTGTGTGCTCTGCAATGAGATCGGCATCGTCGAAATAGTCGATCTTCATCGCCTTACGGACATCTGCGAGGGTCTGGGCTGCAGCCGCACGTGCCGCCTCTGAACCCTTGCGGAGGATTTCGTATACCTGCGGGATGTTCTGCTCGTAGTGCGCTCTCTTCTCACGCATTGGCTGGAGGAAGTCCTCCATGATGTTGAAGAGGAACTTCTTGCATGTGCCGTCTCCAAGACCTCCGCGACGATAGTGATCCTTCATCTCGTCGAGATTCTTATACTCTGGAAGGAACTTCTCGAAGTGGCTGTCGTCGCAGAAAGCATCAAGATATGTAAACACCACATTACCCTCAACATGACCCGGATCTGTGATCTGGAGGTGCTCTGGGTCAGTGTACATGCTGTTTACCTTCTTCTTGATCTCCTTTGATGTGTCTGAAAGGTAGATGCAGTTGCCGAGAGACTTACTCATCTTAGCCTTTCCGTCTGTACCTGGGAGGCGGAGGCATGCCGAGTTCTCAGGAAGCACCATCTCAGGTGTCACGAGAGTCTCGCCGTACACTGAGTTGAACTTGTGGACAATCTCACGGGTCTGCTCGATCATCGGAGCCTGGTCTACTCCTACAGGAACTGTAGTTGCGCGGAAGGCAGTGATGTCAGAAGCCTGGCTGATAGGATATGTGAAGAATCCGACAGGAGTTCCCT
>JAEIGA010003048.1_pt1 | contig 26395 bp, 27 predicted proteins | sample 9270691 | NCBI WGS metagenome assembly JAEIGA01 (sample SAMN17057246, study PRJNA624740) | gut metagenome | biome: biome; isolation source: fecal sample | host: Bos grunniens | place: China: Xizang | collected 2019 | reverse complement strand
GTTCGTGGAGATGTTTAACACCCCGAATGGTTGGAGCATCCGGGAAATAGCCAACTCCATCTACTTCCAGTGTACATCCCTTGATCTCCAGAAGGGTCTTCTTCCCCTTTTCCACGGTCATGAAATCCAGTCTCGACTCCCCGTAGTTATACTCCGGATGGATCTCGTCACAACGCTGTTCCTCCAGCCATTCCCGAACCATCCGATTCGGCGCCATGCTGTCCATATTGATGAGCATTTTATCATTTTTATACACCGCTATGAGATCGTATTCCGTTTTCCTCCCGGGAGTCCCCGGGTGGTGCAGGATCACCCGTGCCCCGGGAATCAGAAGTTCCCTGCAGCGGCCCGTGTTGATCACATGCACGGTCTCGGTCTTTCCGTTTCTCTCCACATGGGCAATAAACCGGTTCGGCCGGTCGATAAAACGTGCTTCCTCTGTCTGTCCATACCGCATTGAAAATCCCTCACTGAAAAATGCTCCCTCATCCGGGAGCATTTTTATTCTGAAACAGTATCCTTCTGTTACACGAGATCGCTGATATTAAACAGCTCATCCCGGTCCCCATACAGGACGCTTTCCATCATGGCCTCCCTGCCGGCGGCAAAATTCGGCCGGTTCTTCAGTTCAACGGATACCTTTCGTCCGCCGCTGGAAAAAACAAATGCCCATTTTCCGTCGTTGCGGAACGTCAAGCGTCCGTCAGCAGGGGAGCATCCGGTCATAAACCGGATCCCGTCCACATAGCATGCTGGCCGGTCCGCCGTGACTGTAAGATCCTCCGGGACCTTTTCCCATCCGAACACTTCACTTGCGATCTCAGACACGCGCAGTCCCAGTGCCAAGCCAGGGCACTCGTGGCCGTGTTCCTTTGCTGCCGCTTTCAGAATCTCTTCTGTCATTTTCATATCCCCCTTGTTTTCAAATGTCCAGAAATGCGATCTGCAGCTGGAATCGATCCTCCCAGCCGTTTTCCAGATTCAAAGCCTCCATCAAATCGGAAGGCCCCATCTTTTTTATCTTCCCGTTATTGCAGAAGAAACCGTTCACGATGACCTTTTCAATCTGATCGTCATAGAATTCCACCAGAAGGACTCCGATCCCCAGCAGGAGTTCAATGAGATATGCTTTGAGGAATGTTATCCTCTCTTCCAGATCTTCTTCCGACATTCCCCCTTCGATGGCCACGGAGTAGACCTCCGAATTCTCCAGATAGATGGTGATCTCTCGGAAGGTATCTCTCTGCCGGATATAATCCAGCAGCTTGTCCAGATGATCCTTTTCTTTTTCTCCTAGGTATTTTTCCTGCTGTAGACTGCTCTCGATATAGGAGCGTTCATACATATAAGAACCGATCTGAAGTACGATCGGCGCCTCTCCCCAGATCTCCTCCATCAGCGGAATCAGTTCCTCTGTCTCGCTGAAACAGTCCATGAAGAATTCATAAAACTCTGCATATTCCTCCATGTATCTGGAAAGGTCGGGACTTTTCCCGTCTTCCAGTGCGAGCGGTTCCAGAACTTTCAGCGCCTCGATGACCTGCTCGGGAGAAGCGGATTCATCGGCAAAGTCCAGGAAAATCTCCATCAGAGATTTATCCCGGTTCTCCGGCAGCTCGTATTCCGTCTCCGGCATCTTATAGGGAAGTTCAAAGGGGAAATCATCCTCCATCTCCATCATCAGTTCTTCCTCATCCATGAGATCCTGCATGGCGATGAGCTGATCCCGGATAGACGCGCAGGGCGGTTCCAGCTGGATCAGCATGATCAGATACCCCTCCATATCATAATCGGCAGAGAGCTCCACACATGCCTCGATGGGTGGAACGATGATATCCTCTTCCTCTTTGGTAAAGAATCGGAAATCATAGGCTTCAATAAAGCTTTCCGCTTCCTCTGAGGTAAATCCTTCCTTGGAAAGATTCGCTCCGATATAGTGGATCCGATGAGACTCGTCTCCTTCCGGAAGTCCCACCAGAACTGAGAGATCCTCATCAAACGGGATCGTGATCTGCGCATCGGCATCCATTTTATCGTAATCCTTGATCCGGATATAATAATAGTTCCGATCCTCATATAATGACATGTCGGCCATGTTGATCAACTCCCTTGTTGTATCAGTATACACTATTCCTCCCGAAAAACACAAAAAAAGAATCTGAAGGCGATCGCTTCAGATTCTTTTTACATATTCTCGTCTGTTTTAGAATTCCGGAATCGTGGCACCAAGAGCCTTGACCTGCTCTTCCGTCAGCACCACAGTGTCCCCGGCATTCCCCTGTGTATCGAAAAGGGAGATGTACTGGGGATTAAATTCAAACCACAGGAAAGCCATGCAGTTGTTGGCCTGATAGACATACATATCACACGCAACATATCCATCTGCCCGGCTCTTATCCATTACTTCTTTGATAACCTTTAAAGCTGTCTGCTTGTCTGCCTCGGAATCGTTGCCCCAGGAGGCATTGCCGTTCAGATGAATAGAATAGACCGCCTCTTTCCCGCTGTCTGTATCCATCGTATCCTGCAGACGGATCGATTCGATCAGTCCGGACTTATCTTCAATCGTCGTGCTCTGCTGCTCACCGGTCGCAGCTTCCGCTGCCGCCTGATCTGCTTCACCGAGGGAACTGTTGCTCTCCACGGATCCGGATTCCACAGCTGCCGTTGCAGTTGGAGCCGGAGTCGCCGCTGTGTCGTCTCCCTCAGATTTGTTCCACGGATGAAGGATCAGGGCCACTACCAGGGCGATCAGAACCAGTGCCGCCAGGATCCACAGCCAAACCTTACTCTTTTTTTCATTTTTGTTGCTCAAAGTTTATTCCCCGCTTTCAGTATCTTCACCGGGTCTGTCCGATCCGGTCTGTGCTCTGCGCTCTATTGTACAACCTGAATTCCAAAAATTCATCCCATTGAAACAACTATTCACAATTTTTTAAGAACCTTAGGGCTGTCACTTTGATCCGATGACACAGATACACTTGTCATTCTCCCGAACATGGATCTCCACTTTATGAAATCCGTTTCGTTCCATCATTTCCCGGTATTCCGCTCTGGTGGGATTAAACATCGTATATTTCTGAATGTTCTCCCGTTCCCGCGGTGACAGTGGTGCATCTCCGTATACTTCACAGATGATCAGAAGTTTCCCGCCTGGTTTCAGCACGCGGAGGATCTCCCTCAGCCCTTTATCGTGATCGGGCCAGAAATAGAAGGATTCCACTGTGATTACCTTATCAAAGAAGTCATCCTCATAAGGAAGTTCGTCTACAGAAGCTTTCTGAATGAACGTGCGCCCGCTGGAAATGAAACTCTCGTTCGTTTCGCGGCTCAGTTCCACGGAAACATCGGAGTAATCGATTCCATCTAACGTGATTTCAGGGTATGTTTCCGCCAGACGGTACAGCGTCTGGCCTCCTCCGCATCCGACATCCAGAATATGATCCCCAGGTTCAAATGTGAGGTGATCCAGCCCCCATCCCGTGAGCTCGTAATGGGAGCGGTTCATTCGTTTCAGCATTTGCTTTCCCGCAGAACCCTGTGGATGGGATGGATTTCCCAGTTCCGTGATCCGGTTCCGTTTGGAATTGGTCTTATCCATGAACTTCTCATTGTTGATGACAAATCTCTCATGGATACCAGTTCCTACGATGCCGGTCTCATCCCTCACTTCCACCTGAAACGTCAGTTTTCTGCCGTCTATCTCCACAAGTTCGGAACGGCATGTCACCGTCAAACCAACCGGAACTGCCGATACGTGCTGCACATTCAGACTGGTTCCAACAGTTCCCTGTCCCTCTTCCAGATCATCCAGAACACTTTCGTAGCAGGTCGCTTCCATCAGTTCCACCATGCGTGGTGTGCTGAAGACAGGAAGCCCTCCGCTTCCGCAGCCGACAGCGGTGTTTTCATCCGTAACATCCGTCTCTCTGCAGTTTGTAATACCCACTTTCAGCATATCTTCGCTCCTTTATTTCTCATTCACTCATCAATATATCATAACAAACCAGAGCAAAAAGGCCTGTGCAATCAGATTTGTCAGTTCCTTGATCCATGTGCTCCTTCGACTGTCATCCAGTACTCTTCCCCAGAGTACCATCAGGATCATACCCAGCAGGAAACCGGCCAGCAGAGTCCAGATTGACCGGGAAACAATCATATGCCAGGGAGCAGAGAGGCACCATCGTATCGCTGCAATGATAGCCAGTGTTCCTCCAGTTGGAAGGAAGATATGAAACAGTTTCTGAAGTATTTGGTCTTCCGTTCCGGTACGGACCACCTTCATCTTCCAGACCGCTTTGCTCAATCCGCCGAAAAAGATCAACGCCATACCGATTGCAGCAAGAACTCCCCCTCCCCGGTGAAGGATCCGGATCCAGGAAGCGCCAAACAGCATCACCGGCAGAAAATCCAGTATTGCCAGCAACAAAGAGTATTTTGTCTTTTCCGATATCTTGCTCATACTCTCTTGTCTCCATAAAAAATGCGGAATCCCTGAAGTAGCTAGATCCAGGAATTCCGCAACCGCCTGTCTTTCCCCCTCTACTTGAAAGGACAGGCAGCGACAACTGTGATACACTACTGCAGAAACCCCTCATGTTATCCGCTTTGTTCGTCCGTTAAACGTATCAAACCCGGTCCTCCGACTCACCTCTCATCGAGCAGAAGACCGTTTAAGTATATCACAACTGATGGCTTTCTTGATATGCCCGTCCGCTGTTTTGAACACAGGGACAGTAAAAATCAAGTCTTTTATTCTGTTATTGCATATAAAACTAAAATAATTTTACTAACAATCTGTTCGATAATCAACAGTCAGTTCGATATAAAACAGACCGTTATCGAACAACCTTGTCCTGTTTTGTTCGATAATTAACAATCTTTTTATGGCTCTGTTCACCAGTTTTTGCATCACATTTTATTACCCTGTTCTTTTCTTTCCGCGACAGGTAGTTTATACTATACACAGTGTTCGACAAAATACAAATCACACATTTTCTGTCATGGAGGTTATTATGGCGAACTCCACCGATCAACGCGTCATGCTGACAAAAAAGATTCTGAAAGATGCTCTTCTCTCTCTGATGGAAGAAAAATCCATCAATAAGATCACACCGACAGAACTCTGCCGGAGAGCCAATATCAACCGCAATACATTTTATTCTCATTACCGTGCCCCGGAAGATATTCTCCACGAAATGGAGGATGAGATCCTGAAAGACCTGACTCTGGCATTTGAACAGCACTTCCACTATCATACCATCGAAGAGCTGGTACGGCAGAGCTGTACGATCTTTAAGAGAAACGCAGATATCTGCCGCATCATTTTTTCTGTCAACAGTGAAAGCGACAGCTTGCTGCGCATCGTTCGCATGGCAAATAATACAGCCTATACCGAATGGCGGAGAGCCGGACTGAAGGCTCCGGACTCCAAACTGGAACAGATCTTCCAGTACTGTTCCGGCGGCTGTGTTTCTGCCATCCGCAACTGGCTGGAGAATGATATGAAAGAAGATATCGATGAAATGGCCCGTCAGCTGGATGCCGCATGCCGGGCGGCGATGGCTGCCATGATGAAATAATTCTGCTTTTTTCAGGATTCTTTTCCTTGTGGAAAATTATGTAAACTAAATTTTGTGGTGGTTTTTCATCGAAAGCACAAGATATTGTGGTCAAAATCACGAAAACAAAAAAATATTAAATTTCGTGATTTTTTTATGTAAATTTTTATATTTTTGACTGAAAAATCGCGTTTTTTGGGAGAAATTCATCTTTTTTAAATTGAACTTTTCGGGCCTTGCAGCGAGAAAAAATCTGTTTTAGTGACATTTTGCCCAATTTGTAGATTTTTTCACCTACTTTTGAAATCATTTATTTTTACTGGTATATTAAAGCCACAAAAACAAGTTGACTCAATTATAGTCTTCTTGAAGACAGTTCAGGCTCCTGTTAAATGTCAGGTTGAAGGAACTGTCTTTTTTTTTGCTTTTTACCGAAAGCACCTTTTTCCGGCGGTGCCAAAAGTTCTGGTTGTCCCCGCCTTTTCATATGGTATAATAACGGTACTGAATAAGAAGAGAGGATTTCGCCACAATGAGGATTCGTCCTGCAGATGCAAAGGATCTCGACGCTGTCGCACAGTCATATCGTGATCTGCTTATGCATGAAATGGAGCAGACTGGATATTCCAACTGGAAATTCGGTGTCTTCCCTACCATGGAAATTTCACATCGAGCCCATAACAGGCAGGAACTGTATGTCGCGGAAGTAAAAGGACGTTTGATTGGCAGCATGATCCTGACGGAGAAGCAGCCGAAAGAATATAAAAACATCTCCTGGAATACCGCTTCTCCCGATGAAAAGATACTCGTTCTTCAGGTTTTGTGTGTACGCCCTCAGTTCTCCGGAAAGGGATGCGGGAAATCGCTTCTTCGGTATGCAGGGGAAATGGCCCGCGAGATGGGCTATTCCGCGATACGATGCAACATGTGGGAAGGAAATGAACCTGCCATCCATGTGTTCCGTCAGATGAATTTCACTGATGCGGGTTCCGGACCTTTCCGTCCGGAAGGATTGCCGGAAGAGCAGGATCTGTTCATGGAATGGGATCTGACCGGTGATGATCGGAACCGTTATTGATTCCACCCTCAGAATCACAGGATAAAATAAAAGGTGATTTCGAACAATGTTCGAAATCACCTTTTTTCTTTTTCTTGATTTAGCTTTCGCCGTAAGCTCCGTATGCACCGTATCTGCCATACTTTCCATATCCGTAATAGCTTCCCTTGCCGCGGGCCACTTTATTGAGCACAACACCGAGGATCGGGCATTGGGTGTTCTTCAACTGTTTCGCGACATCCTGTGCAAGCCGATAGGATACGGTAGCGGATTCTATCAGAAGAATCACCCCGTCGCAATAGGGAGCCAGTACTGCTGCATCGACCACCATCCCGAGGGGAGCGGTATCGATAATCACATAGTCAAAGACTTCCTTCATCTCACTGATCAGCACCTGCATCCGTTCGTTTGCAAGCAGTTCAGACGGGTTGGGAGGCACCTGTCCGGACGGGACCGCATACAGTCCGCGAACATCCGTAGAATAGATACAATCCCTGGATGTGCACTGTCCGATGAGATAATGTGTCAGGCCATATTCAAATGATCCTTCCAGGCCGCTTTTGTCGTCCCGTTCCTTGCGAAGATCTGCATCGATATACAGTACGCGCTTATCGATCTCGGAAAGAGTCTGGGCAAGCTCCTGTGTCGTAGTGGATTTTCCCTCGCCCGCCAGACAGCTGGTCACCAGAATAACTCTTTTGTCATCACCGCAAAACTGAATATTGGTACGAAGTGTCTTCAGTTCTTCACGAACTGCATAGGACATGTCCTGATTGCTGAATGAAATACGTTCCATATATGCCACCTTAATTTTTTATCGGATACTATTTATGATATGCTCCGGATTCCGGAACAGAATCTCCCGGCTCAGTTCTCCGGGCAGTTTTTTCTGAAGCAGATCCGCACATTTTCCCAGATTCGGCTCCCGAAATCCCATGTGATGAGCATCGGAAGCAACCAGTTTCACTTTTTCCTCTTTAAGCATCGTCCAGCAGAATTTTTTCATTTTTCTGCCTTCCTCACCGAGGATTCCCTCGGTGTTCATTTGAAGCCATACTCCCTGATCCACCAGTTCATCCACCAGTTCCGGGTGGGCGTGAATTGCGGGATATCGTTCAAAGTGGGCGATCACAGGGATCATCCCTCTCTTCTTCACTTCACGGACAAAGAACCGAATGTCATCCGAACTGTGATCATGAAACTCTATGAGCACATACGGACTGCCGCCCAGTGTCTGTACCTGGTTTTCCTCCAAACAGCTGAGGAACAGCCGGTCACAATGATTCTCCCGCCCTAAAAACAGTTCCGGGATCTCCTCGCCCGCGAACTCCTCCTTCAGACGGTGAAACTGTTTTTCCACTTCCGCCTGCGGTGTTTCAAACATCTTCCGCCGGAGATGGACCGTCAGAAACACGGTTTCCACACCCTGCTCCCATTGACTGGTGAGCAACGCGTGGGATTCCTTCAGATTTTCTGCGCCGTCATCCACATAAGGAAGCAGATGGCAGTGCATATCCGTCAAACCCTGTATCTGCATGCCGCTCATTTCTTCTTTCTGATCTTTTTGCGGGTTTTAGTCTCAGAGTCATCGGAAAATTCCAGAGGAATCGATGCCAGTGTATTCAGCTGCAGATATTTCTCCACGTCTTCTGCCGTCTTAATGGAATCATCCAGGATGTACTGGATCACGATGACTGCCATGGTGGCGAAAAGGCCCAGAAGCGCTGCAATAACGACATTCTTCTTCATGCTGGGTGCCGACGGTTTATCCGGAGCAACCGCACGCTCTGCAATGGTGGGTCGGTCGGTCTTCATAATGGTCGCGACCTGCTCGCAAAGAGAGTCTGCCAGCGCATTGCTGATATCCGCAGCCATCTGCGGATCGGCATCTCTGACACTGATATCGATCAGTCGGGTATCCGTGGGGTTATCCACGGAGACTTTCTTGGCCAACTCCTCATAATCCATCTGAAGTTTCAGATCTTTCAGCACCGGCTCAATGACGGATTTGGACTTTGCCAGTTTTGCTGCGTCATTGGTCATCTGTGTTCCGATCTGCATCTCGACCTGTGACATAGCCTCACCTTCGCGGGGAAGCAGATATACGGTAGAAGATGCCGTATATGTGGGATCGATGAGGAAATAGGTGACATTGCCTATGATAGCGGCACACACCACTGTCACAGCGATAATGATCCAGATCTTGGACCAGATCACATGGAATAATTCACCTAAGTCGATCTCTACGGTTTCTTCAGTGTTGTTGATATTATTTTCCAAAACGAATACCTCATTCCAGTATTGCTCCGTTTCCGGGGTCGGGAACGGATGACATAATATTGCTTTTACATTATATTAGAGAACCTGCCTGTTTGCAAGATACTTTACCACTAAATGCCCCATGATATCCCGACAAAAAAGTCAGAAACCGGAACCTCATGGTAAAAGTTCCGGTTTTGATCAATGTTGTTTTTTCACGCCTCGTCTTCCAAGATCTTTCTTGCTACGACTACCATCCGTCCGTTGCTTTTCGTGTATTCACATGTCGACAGCGTCAGAAGTTCATCTCCCGGTTCTGCCCACACTCCAGTGGTGTAGATGGAACGTTCGATGCACCCGTGGACAAAATCCTGAAACTCCTTCTCATTTTCCGCGTCCGTGAAATCATAGTAGCGGAATTCCGCCGTGTCACCGGTATTTACCGACTCGGTAAATACCGCCATCACTTCATAACTCCCCTGCCGGTACAAAGTGTCAAAGCAGATTACAGGATGTTCCTGCCAGAAGGATTCTTTTTTATACTGGTCCAGCATGGCGAACATGGAACCATCCTTCATATGATGGCCGTAGAGGATAATATTGTCGGATGGTTTCGTGACACTGCAGGAAGCGTCGGCGAAAATACACCCATGGGCGTTTTCGTTCCCGCCAAACGTGCGATGAAGGTACAGTTCATTATCTTCTGCCTGTACCACCGGATAATCGATGTCTGTTCCCTTGATGGATATCCATCCCACCAGATCAGAATTCTGTGTGAACAGTTTCTGGTATTGTGGGAGGATTTCTTTTTCTGAGGTTCCGTTTTCGATTCCCGTTTCTTTCTCCGTCTTATGGACCTGCTGTGCAAGCTGATTATACTGCTGTTCTGTCTGCCAGCTGGAGATAAAGTACCGCAGGATCATTCCTCCGCTGACCAGAAAGATCAGCGTACATACAATGATCAGGATTCTGTTCCAGGTTTTACTCAACTCCGTACTGTCTCCTTTTCGGAAATTATGCTTTTCGGATCGTGCTTCCGTCAGATGCCTTTATCGAGTCCAGTACTTCCGGAATCTGATCCGTCATCTTTTCATAGACGGACGCATTTTCGGTAGTGTATTGAAAATCCGTGGGATACAGGATCACGATGGAATAGGAACCGTCCGGTGTTGTCAGCGTTCCATACTGCTTGTAATCCGGCAGATAGGAAAAGTCCTCTCCCTCCGGATAGAGACCGATGGTCATTACGGTGCCGCCTCCAAAAGACTGGTGATCCTTCAATTCATAAAATGCCAGAAAGTATCCACCCTGCGGCTGATAATCCAGTTCGTAAGTATAAATCCCCTCCCATCCTTTGGGAACAGAAACGGAATAGAACTGTGTTTCGATAGTGGTTCTGGCAGAACCGTCCTGTGGTCCTTCCACGATGGTGACATCATCGTTTTTCCTTACAGTTTCATCTTCGTTGGCTTCCGGCGCCTGGGATACTGTCGTGTTTTTCTCCTTTTTTGCCTTTTTGGTCGGTTTCGAAGTAGCAGTCTCGGATGGCTCCTGTCCGTTTTCCCAGACCGTATCATCGGATACATAAGAAAAGTCCGAACCGTTTCGGCTGCACCCCGCCAGACAGAGTGCGAGCATCGTCAGAATCAGACCGTAAATAAACAGACGCTTCATATCACATCCTCCTTCCGCTTAATGCAAAAAATGAGTGATTACGGTGATATTATACCATAATCACTCATTGAAATCATTGCGAGTCTGTGTCTACTCATCCAAGATTCAGATTGATCCGTCCAAAGGTCGCATCACGGATAATGCGGCTGACTTTGGAAGATGTGCTTCCGGAAGATGTCGCGGACTTTACGATCTTTCTCCCCTGATCAAGCCATGTGTCGATATCCGAATAGTCAATCACTTTGGAACCAGCACCACCTGAGGAGCTTTCCTGTACTTTCTGCGGTTGCGGAGTGGCAGTTGCCGTCTGTTCCGCTTCCTCCTCTGACATCGGTTCTTCGTCATCGATCACAACGCAGACAATATCGCCGCTCTCAGCATTGACCTCATAGATATTCTTGACTCCGTCCTGCAGAACCGTGACTTGATATACCAGCTGATTGTTCCAGACCGTAAGGAAAACATCCACCCAGGTCTCATCGGAATTCAGTTTCTCAAAAATCTTGTCTGCCGCTTCGCGGCCTTTCAGGTACTTCTCTTCACTGGGAACACCGTGCAGACTGACCGTCTTAAGATCCAGGCCTCTGTGATAATACAGGTAAGCCAGATCCTGAATGGACAGTTCTTCAATTCCCTGATCACTGCAATCCTGCAGCACTACTTTCAGTTCATTGACCAGAGCGCTCTTTCCATCCTCGGCATCGGAGTTCTCACTCAGCGTCTGAATGATAACGGCCGGATTGACGCCCTTTTTGTCTGCAGTATCCTGAATGGTCTGAATAGCCTGCTTCTGCAGCTGTTCAGCGCGTTTATCATCGTCCTCCTGGACTGTAAGCAACATACTGTTTTTGTCGGAGGTGAGATTTTCGTCATCCAGTTCCTCCTTGGTTACGGAGGTCATCACTTCCGTCAGTGTGGAACCGGCAGCGTTGGCTCCTGCGCCTTTATTTCCCTTATCCGCCACTACGCTCCTGACGCGATCCATTCCGTTTACAGAAAGAGACATGTTATTCTCTGTGGTAACCGTTATCTCGGAGCGCTGCCGGTTTACGGTATGATACACGCCCACTGTTCCCAGCAGAGCAAGCAGAAGAACACTGGTTATAACAAGTCTCAGTGGCTGAAGCCGGCTGGTCCAACGGACCATGTCGCTCCTGTTTCTTCGCTGGGGAATGTTTTCACACTGACGAAGGAACGTATCCGTCATCTCCGGGATCCCCTTTGCTGCTTCCAGACACAGCTCCTCTTCCATACTGGAGAGAAGCTTTATTACAGAAGTGTCCCGTTCCAGTCGGAGCATGCCATGCGTATACCGATATCCGGTTCCGCTGACCGAACCACCGACGATCTTGGCAATCTCATGCAGCTCCAGTCCCATGACCGCCTTCAAAACAATCACCTGACGCATCCGTGACGGCAACCCTGCAAGGAGCTGATTCATAAAGGGGCATTCCATTCTCTTTGCAAACGGGTTCTTCCGTTCCGAAGCCTTCACCGGTTCCGCAGTTTTCGCCTGCCAGTGACAGAGATTCAGAATCCAGGGAAGCGCGTCGTTCGTTTCCACATGATAATCTCCTGCATGTTCCCATACCGCAAGAAATGTTTTTTCCGTGATACACTTTGCAGTCCAATCATCACACACGATGGACAGTGCATAGCAGTATACGGCACCATACACCTGCTCAAACAGGCGCTGCAATGCCGTAATATCTCCTTGACCGGTCTGCAGAATCAGCCGTTCATCTGCATACGGGTGCATCGTCCTTTCCATCTAAGAAGCCTCCTGTCTTGCCTTTGCAAAAATAAAAAGCCTTCTCTGAACAGTTCATCTGTTCCTCTTCATCTCATGCCCCTCATTGTAACTGGATTCCACTGGGAAGACAAGCAACAAAAATTTGAAATATGTTGGAAAAATCCTGTTTTTTCCACTTTTTTTAAAAAAGTTTTCATTCCATTTTAATTTATTTTATTTTTGAGTTAGAAATTCCATGTTTTTAATGCGTATTTTGCTGCAATATTTTGAATTATCTTACGTCATTAAAGATAAGGGATTGGTTTAGTTGACCTGCATCCGCAATACCGGGTCCTGTTGCAATCCCATTCTTATCCCCTCCAGCCGGCACTCAGTGCAGTCCGTTTCTCACCAGGCTATACAATGTGTAGACCTCCCATAACCTATCCAAGGGTGCCGGCTATTATACAGCATACGAGTCGTCTGTTGTTTCCCTACAACTGACGTAGTTCGTCTCTCTTTCATCTTGGACACTCTGCAGACCTGTCTGCAGAGTGTCTGTGTTTTTATGTCATTGTTCGAAATCGATTGCAATAATCATGGGTTCTGATGTACAATGCATAAGAGGAAACGCGGTCCGACAGGGTCATCCCGGGCCGGATCAAGGAAGAGAGGACAATACATGCACGAGTTTGGAACAGTATTATATGTTATTTCGGAAGTAGAGAAACTCTGCAAGGAAAATGACCTGACAGAAGTCGGCAGTGTGACTCTGGAAGTCGGAGAAGTCAGCGGCATCGTTCCGGATTATCTGAAAAGTGTCTGGGGCTGGGCAGTGGAACGCTCTGACTACATGAAGGGTGCCGAATTGAAAATTGAGATTCTGCCCGGTGTTACCTACTGTGAGGACTGCGGCAAAACTTACGAAACGATGAAGTATGCCAAAATCTGTCCGTACTGCAACAGTGAACACACTTATCTGGTTGCCGGAAACGAATATAACATTAAAGAAATCGAAGCACGATAGCACGTCATAAGAAAAAGATTCCCGTCTCTGATCGGAGACGGGAATCTTTTTCTATTCGGCAGCGGCCACTTTAAACACAAAAATCACCGATGTATCCTGCTGATCTGTTTTCTCAGTAAAGATCGTGTATTCCTTTCCGTAATCGATCCATCTCTGTACTCTGCCTGCCAGGCTTCTGGCCTGTTCTTCGCTCAGGCTGTCCAGCAGGGAGTATTTCTGCAGTATTCCAGTGATGGTACCGATCTGCGTTCGGGCGCCCTCCCCTGTCAGCTGCTGCATACGGTCAAACAGTTCCTGACTGCTGTTCATAGCATCCACCAGATTCTGCAGTCTCTGCTTTGTGTCCGGCAGTTTCTCCATTGCCTGTGCAACTTCAGGGCTGGACAGGGTCTCGTTGAGCTGATCCAGCACTGGTTTTACTTCCTGAAGATCCCGCAGAAGGTCTGCTGTAGATCCGATGCTTCCTCCCAAAGAAGACAGCCAGTTCAGCCATTGCTGATAAAGTTGGGAATCCACCAGCGGTTGAAGATACCCGGTATCCACGTTCCCGATATCCTGAATCAGCCGTTCCATCTTTGACAGATTTTCCGCCGAAGCAAAATCCGACAGTGCCTGAAGGAGCGCCTGATTCTCCTGATACAGTGACTGCGCATCGCTTACTGCGTTAAGCAGCTGCTGTGCCTGTGTGGCATCTCCGTAGATCATTTGAATCAGATCCTGTACTCCAAGACTGGAGATAGATGCCATCACGGCGTCGATATCCGTCATTACTCCCTTGATTCCTTCCAGGCTGTTGGACAGTTCGATCCCGCCCAGTGCTCGAAGAGAAGAAAAGGGAACGGCCGCAAGCATGATATTTCCAAGGGAAAAATCCTTTGCCTTCGCCGATACAGTAAAATGACTGTAGTCTGGAATCAGATTGGCCGCTTCAGCACCGAGAGAATTGAGATTCAGACTCTCATTCATTCCGGGCACTCCGACAAAGAACACGATCTGCCGCTCTCCGTCGCCCATCATGAGACCGTTGCTCACCGTAATCTCCTCAAACTGATCCATCGGGAGGATCAATCCGCCCATGAACAGCATCGGGCAGCGATATGCTCCGCTTCCATCTGATTTAATAATGCGGTTGTCCACGGTTATCTCCACGCGGACATCTCCGTTTTTTCCACGGATCTGTTCTGCGCTCTTCTCTTCCCCATCCAGATAATACCTTACTTCAATACCGACAGGAGGCTCCTCGTTCGTATTGCCGGAATAATACAGGTCGGTGGAACTCATATCCCAGTAAACAGCATCCTGCTCCGTCACAGGTTTCAGATCCGTGCGCGTATCCCGAACATCGGAAAGATTCGTGCGGTCCTTTACGCGAACCTCTGGCATGGCACTGTGAAGATGATCCGTCACCACCACATTGATCAAGGATCCGTCGGAAGAGAGAATGGTATATACCGTTTCATCTTTTGTGATCTTTTCCTGTGTCAGTTCATATACCGGAGCCGGTGCTTTCTGTTCTTTGTCCCCGGAGGAAATGATCTCCTCATTGGTACTTCGGCTGCACCCGCAGCAAAGCAGCAGCATGCCGGCAGCGGCACCTGCGATCCATCGTTGAGTAAGAGTGTTCTTCTTCAATTGATTTCCTCCAAATACGGATCTGATCCCCGGGGTTCATCCGCCGGGGTAACCCAGTTTTTCGTTGTTTTTGCTATCAGCGGCTCCAAGGTGCACAGAAGCGGTGAGAGGAAGAACATGATTACAAGTTCGCTGATGATCGCTCCCCGGGCCAGCAGTGCGCACATGCCGCAGACGATATTGATATCACTGACCAGATATACCCCGAAGGTCGCCATAAAGAACACTGCGGCGCTTTGGAAAATCGATTGTTCCGCCGCATTGGCAGCTTTCCGGATGGCTTCCGCAGCAGGCAGGGTGCGTCTCTCCTCCTGAAAACGTGTCGTCAGCAGGATCGCGTAGTCCACTGTCGCTCCAAGCTGGATGCAGTTCACACAGGTGGAATCCACGAAGGACTGCACTGTCCCCGTCACGGTGGAGATAGACAGGTTGATCCAGATAGCCAGTTTTATGGAAAGAACAAGTATGATCGGGATCGTCAGAGATTTAAAGCAGATTGCCACAAGAATGAAAATGGCTATGATGGACAGCGCCCCGGTGACTCTGAAATCCACATCCGTCGTGTCGATCAGTCCCTGTGTGATGGCGCCTTCTCCGGTTACGATCCCGCCAGGATCCGTCTTCTTCACCACCTGATCCAGCTGCCTCAGCTGTTCAGTCATTTCAAAGGTTCCGGCACTGTAATCGGAATTGACCATCATCAGCTGCTTGCCGTCTTTCTTGCAGATCTCCAGCACATTGTCCGGAAGGATCGATTCAGGAATCGCAGTTCCAACGACACTGTTATAGGAAAAAACGGAGCTGATACCATCCAGTTCGCCGATCTCCTCTTCCATGGCAAGGATGTCACCGGAAGGAAGAGTATCATCAAAAACAATGAAATGAGTACAGGCCATATGAAAATCCTTTTTTAGGATTTCCAGCCCCTGAAGGGAATTAAGATGTGCCGGCAGTGCCCGATCCATATTGTAGTAGACCGGCATTCTGTTCTGCAGGATATATGTCGGAATCAGCAACAGGAAAAACAGGATCACCAGTCCCTGGCGGTGCCGCATTACAAAACCGTTTACCCCGTTGAAGCTCGGTTTCAGATTCCGGTGATGATACTTCTTGATCCTGTCTTCCAACAGAAGAAGAATGACCGGCAGGACAAACAATACGGTAAGGACTCCGAAAAGCACGCCTTTCGCCATAACGAAACCGATATCGAATCCCAGCCCCAGTTTCATAAAACACAGAGCGGCAAATCCAAAAAAGGTCGTCAGTGAGCTTCCGGCCAGTGCGGTAAAGGAATTGGAAACTGCTTCGGCCATAGCTTCTTCCCGGGTATCGAAATGCTGTTTTTCCTCCTCATATCGGTCAATGAGGAAGATGGAGTAATCCATCGTCACGCCCAGCTGGAGCGTTGCCGCGACACACTGGGTGATAAAGGAGATGGAACCCATCATAAAATTGGTTCCCATATTGTAAAGCACAGCGATTCCCAGCGCCATCATCAGGACAAGAGGCAGAAGCCATGATTCCATCAGTATTGCCATGATCATCAGGGCCAGCCCACTTGCTACGGCGATATACAGGAACGCTTCATGCTCTGTGATCTCTCGAATGTCTTCCACGATCACCGTAAGGCCGGACAGGTATGCCTGCCGGTTGAGCAGTCCCTTGATTTCCTCAATGGCATCCAGGGTCTCATCGGAGGATCCTGCTGTTTCATACTGCACCAACAGCAGCGTCTTCTCCCCATCCTCGCTGTAAAATATACTCTGGATCAGATCCGGAAAGATCTCCGGCGGAATCGTCACATCCGCGAAATTATCCACCCACAAAGTCTGGGAAACACCGGGAACCTTGCCGATCTTTTCTTTCAGTTTCTTTGTCTCTCTCGGTGTCATGCCGTCGGTAATGACAATAGACATTCCCGCATTGTGAAATGTCTCATCCAGGATCTGCTCTCCCTGCACGGATTCCAGTTCATCCGGAAGATAGGTAAACAGATCGTAATTCACTTTTGTACATAGAAACCCGATGGCCGCCGGGATCAGCAGAAGAAGTGCGATCAAAAGGACCAGGCGCGGATGTCGGGTTTCCCATAAAGCAATCTTTCTCACTTCAACATCCTCTGTTATTAATTCCTTTTCAGTGTAACCATTCTTCTCCGGACAATCAAGCTATTTTCCACTATACACTAGACGTAAAAAAGGGGTATTTACGCAAGCTATCGTTTTGAGATATAATGGTATAGTTAACATAACTATGGGGTGATGATGTGGGACGCCACAGAATCTATAACAACAATAATTATGAGATCTTATCCGACATTCCTGCCAAGGACACCGGGTATCTGCGCCAGATCCGCTGCCGCTGCCCGGAGCTGTTGCAGCCGTGGGATCGTTGTACCCATCATGCCTTACGTTCCCGCGGAATGGTAACACAGAGTATCATTGACCGATGCGAAGACGAACTGGTCAGCCTTACATTTCTGCGAAACAGTTTCGTCTGTGAGGAATGTGGGGCTTCCGCCATCGCCTGGGATCCGGAATATCCCGCCTCCGAGTCGATCACTCCGGAAGCACGGGAGTTTCTGGCCAAACAGGTAATCGCGGAATACTATTCCACCAATCGCTCGGATATCGTTCCCCTGCTGAAGCACTATATCCAGTCCGGTCTGGAGTGTCTCACCGGAACCTACCGGGAGCGTTTTTCGGACATCGCATACTGGTCACAGGCAGAGGGAATCCGACTGACTCCGGTCACCTTCCGTAATCGTAAGATCTACATCGTTACCGGCTCGGAAGAAGAAGCCGGTACGGACCCGTTTCTGCTGACGCTTCTACCGGATTCCTCAGAGGATACACTGAACGCTTTTCAGGAGAAGATGCCGGAACCGTCCGCCGTAAGGTTTATCATGACCGAGCTGAACGATCCCATCCTACCGCTGATGCGGAAGGTCTTTCCGAGTGCCGTTTTCACGTATTCCAAGGACTCGGTCTCTCACCTTTTCGAACAGTATTCCGGCGAAGCCGAGGATCCATCCCGGGATGCCCGTGTCCGTCAGGCAAAACAGCTCTTTCAGCGGATGTTTTACTCCGGCTCCGAAATGCTTCGAAGCGAAATGAACCGCTGGGAAGACAAGATGCTTCTGGATGAATCTCTGACAACTCGGTCCCGCAACCTTCTTCGGCAGCTCTTGGATCAGCTTCTCAGGGCGGATGTTTCCGCGCTGGCAGAAGTTCCCCGGTTTTCCAGCAACTGGCTCAGCGGCGGAGAAATCGCTAAGATCCTTCAGGTCATGGATCAGAAAGGGATCTCCTATCTGGATTCGGAGATGATGCTGCTCCGTTCGGAAGCCAGCCGGTACCGCACAGAGGGGCTTCCTCTCAAAACTGGTTATCGTACTGATCCGGACCTTTTGTCCGTTCAGTACATGGAAGATACTCCTCTGGATCTGTTCTTACAAATGTAAAAGGCGGTGAGCACATTGGCTTTTGATCACAGTTTAGTCCCCTCCGGCGACTTTTCTTCAGTTTTCTCCAGTCGCTCCTCCCGATCTCTGGAATCGGAGGCGCAGTATTCCTATTACGATGATTATTCGGAATATGGCACTGCGAACCGATATGGAAAACGAAGTTCGGAACGGGTCATCCGAAACATCGTGCTGGGAAGTATGATCACCATGGCCGCAGAAGGCGGGATCGCCGTTGCTGCAATGATATCTGCCCGCAATGCCAATAAGGTTCTGGCCGCATCCGGGCTGTCCTCTTTGTATTTGACCAGAAAAACAAGAAGATCTGCCGGCATTTCAGGATGGATCGCACTGGCAGCAGTCCACGGGACCTACGGAATCGCCGTTGCACTTTTGAAGTTGTATGCACGCCGTCCTGAATTGTTTCAGTTTTCTGATTGAGATATTAAAAAACAGGCGCACTGTCAGAAGACAGTGCGCCCTTATTATGAATTCATTATCACAATTCCTGTTCCAGAAGATCCAGCAGTTCTGAGATTCGATCCATCTCATCCAGTGTATCCGTATCGATAACAACATCGAACTGATCCTCGATGGCCTCTGCCAGACCGTCTGTGGTAAGATTTGACCACTTCAGGATATTTTCCAAGGAGGAATCCTCCTCTACCTGAATGGAATCGTTTCCAAACAGTTCTCCCAACGATTCATTTAATCCGTTCAATATTTCCTGTCTCTCCATATTGTTCCTCACTATTATGGTTTTCCGTGGCAAACAGAGAGCTCTCTGTATCGGTTCTTGGTTGATTATAAAATACTGGCTACTGCTTGGCAACTGTTCCCATTACAGAACGGAAAATATCTCTTTTTTGCACTTTTTTCTTCCATATTTTTCCCTAATATTCACAAACATTTTTCTCTTCTTCTCCAGTGGGCTTTTCTGATGTGTTGCTTGTGCTACCACATCTTCCCTTGTACCGTGATAGTATGAAACATATCACACGCGGGAGGCACAATATGGAATTCATCATTAATTGGAAGAAGGAAGAAAACGGTGATCTTCGCCGGAACAAAGAGATCAATGAGATTCTCGTGGATACCATGGAGGAGCTGTTTCCCCTTGAATCCGGTGCCACGATCCTTGAGATTGGTGGCGGAAGCGGAGTATTTGCAGAGGTTGCGGCCTCCAGAGGATATTCCCCTGCCGTACTGGATTGTGATGAGTCACTGCTGAAATCTCTACCCTCCTCTCTTCCTGCTATACAGGCGGACTGGGCAGCCATTGAGGAATCGGATCCCCAACTGGCAGAGAAATATCATGTTGTAGTATGCAATTTCAATACTGCAGTACAAAGTGTCGATGAGCTTCGCAAAATGAACCACACTGCATCGGAATGGTGCATTGTTAACCGTCTTCTCATGTATAAGGAACCCATGATCGACCGTATGGCAAAAGCATTGGATCTTCCTGTAAAACCGGTATTTCCCAAACTGAAACAGGACTATATTCAGTTCAATTCCAACTCTGTGATTGCCGGTCACCGGGCGGAGGTTCATTTCAATGATCTCGTTTGGGAAACCAAACGGACGCCTCAGGATGCAGCGGAACACTTCCTCTCCGTATATTTTTCCGGCAAGGAGATTCCGGACGGTCTGGAAGAACAGGCTCTGCACGCAGCGGAATCCATGGCCGTGGACGGGGTGGTTCCCGATTCGGTCTCTGCGCACGTCGCGCATCTACACTGGAACGTAAATTATCGCTGATTTAAACTATTATAAAAAAGGAAACGGTTTTGTCCGGCCACTTATTGAGCCGGACAAAACCGTTTTTTATATGATTTTTTCGATGGACTCCGGGATCTTCACATCTCGGTACTGTTCTTCCACCGTCCACTTTCCGTTGTTGATCTGCAGATGGATCAGCGCACAGTTGTCGATCCATGGCAGCCAGAAGGTTTCCTGAGGCTTATCAAGAAGATAATACAGTATTGCGTGGAGTGTCCCGCCGTGAGAGACCACCAGCACGGTATCGCTGTTTTCACTCTGCTTCAGTTCCTCCAGAAAGGCACCGGCACGATCAACGACCTGCTGCATGGTTTCACCGTCTCCAACAGGAACAAAGTCAAAGGGGTGTCTCATAAATTTTTTTGACAGGACCGGATCCAAGGAATCAAATCGGACTCCCTCCAAATCACCCAGCGCAACTTCTTTCAGCCGATCATCCAGAATAAAATCCGTCTCATTCTTTCCGGTGGCGATCCTGCAGGTCTGAACTGTTCGATGAAGCGGGCTGCAGTAGATGCGCTGAAACTCCAGTCCTCTCTCCACGATCTTCTGGCGAACCTGCTGTGCCTGCTGAATCCCAACAGCATTCAGATCGGAATTCGACTGTCCCTGCAGCGTGTGCTGCTCATTCATGACCGTCTGTCCATGTCTCAGTAAATAAACATCCATATATTCTCCCATCAAAATGAGCGGGGTCCTCCCCCGCTCATATCATTTGTTTTATAGGTCCGAGAACAGATCTTGGGTATAAACGCCCTGATCAAACAGTTTCTGGAACTCTTCCCGCACAGTCTCCACATCTTCCTTATAGGTCATTCCGAACCAGCGGTCTTCTGTCCGCAGTACCCTTACTGAAACTTTCCCGTTCCGCACCAGTTCGCCGATATGCTCCGGAATCAGGAATTCTCCTTTTGTCATATCCTCATTCTGTTTCAGGAACTCCACGAATCCAGCTTTCAGCATATCCATATATTCCGGTGTCAGTCCCCAGAAATTCATGGATGCCAGGGAATCCATATTCAGCTGTACCCCTTCCGCTTCTGCACCGTCCTCAGTCTTTACGATATGACGGGTCTCCACGACATCCGTCAGATAACCGTTTTCATCCGCCTGACAGATACCCCGGGTCACCTCTCCATTGTCACTGAGTGTGTTCTTCAGCACAAATCCGGCCATGGCAAAGGCATCCGGCTTTTGAGGATCATAGTCCTGAAGGAAATCGTAAATCAGACGGAATGCAGATTTTCCATAATAGTCATCCGCATTCAGTACGGCAAACGGTCCCTGGATCATACCGTCACAGGCAAGCACTGCATGTCCGGTACCCCACGGTTTTTTGCGATCTTCCGGGCAGGAATAACCCTCCGGAAGATTCTGCAACTCCTGATATGCATATAAAAGCTCCACTCCATGTTTGGCGCAGACTTCCTCGATACGATTGCCGATCACTTCCATAAAATCATCTTTAATGTCTTTACGAATGATCACAATGATTCGATCAAAACCCGCCTCGATGGCATCGTGGATCGTATAATCGATAATAATGTGTCCGTTAGGACTGATTGTCTGCAGCTGCTTGATCCCAAGTCCAAATCGGGATCCTATTCCTGCTGCCATGATCACTAACGTAGTATGCTGCGTGTCACTCAACCCTTTCTTTTGTGTTTTTGCAGATGGTTATGAACGAATACGCCATGAACCTCTTCTGTTTTTTTCCATACGACGTTCTGCCCAGGATCCTTCAAATTCCGTGATATGCGCGTGGGGGGACGCGCTCCAGCTTTCCATCGGAGGACGGTTCAGGTCCCGTTCCATTGGAAGGATGCGGGGGATGCTGTTTAAAGGCTCCATGGATTCCGCCAGTTCTTCCTCTTTCAATGTCGCGATGCAGACGATCCTGACGGTATCTTCCCTTTCCTGTTCCTGCCGACGTTCGAAGAAGCCCGTAACTTTCTCGCCGACTGCGACATGAGAAATGAACGGGAATGCCTCTTCATCCAGCCATACAAATTTGGGAAGTCCGATGAGGAACAACGCGGAGTCACTGCCGTGAGGCAGAACCGTTGTCATCATTTCTCCCAGTGTCTCAATCTGCTCATCAAACTCAAGCATGGAGATCTCAGCCGTTATGATCGCCGTTCCGCAGAAATCATCCATGGTAATATCCATCAGATCTCCATATCCGGCATTTCCGTCCGAGCTCCACAGATCCTCTTCATAGAACTGTTTCATATAATGAAATGCTTCATAGCTGAATAACTGGCTGTGAGGCGGGTAATATTTTACATCAATCGTTTTTAAATTCATGGCTTCCTCCGTCGACCGGTTGATCCGATCCCGCTCGGCTGCCATGTATAGTTCTTTTATTATACATGGCGGCATCTGTTTTTTCTATATCGTATTGAGAATTATTTTCATTCCGGCGGTCCTGGCATTACAGCATTTCGTCCCACCGGCAGGTGCACTATCCCGTCATGGACTGCTCCGGCTCTTCGCCGAACAGCTCATCCAAACTCTTCCCCAGCACGCTGCAGATTGACCGGCACAGCTTTATCGTGGGGTTACAGGTCCCCTGTTCGATGGAATTTATGGTCTGCCTGGATACTCCGACCGCCTTTGCCAGTTCCGTCTGTGTCATATCCAGCTCAGCCCTGGCGACTTTAATCGGTATATTGCGTCCCATAATAAAAATCACCTTTTCCATCCTAACTTGTCGCGCCCATTTTGTCAATTATATTTTACAGTTTTTCGTATTTATTTTAATAATTGTCAAATATATTTGACTTAAGAAACAAAAAAAGAAGTTTGTACGAAAGATTCCCATTTCTTTCGTGCGGTTTCTCCATGGATTATCCTCTGTTTTGGGATACAATGTTGTCAATGCTTCGCTAGTTTGGAGGTACCGCCATGAAATCCTATCCGTTGCGGTTTTTAATGGTTGGACTGCTCAGTTTGATCCTTCTGTGGTTTGTCCTCCCCATTTTTGGTGGGATCCTGAATATCGGTAATATCACGGGAATACTTCTATTTGGCGGTATTCTGCTATATATTGTAAATCTTCACCGGATTCGTAATCATATGAAACAGAACCAGCGTTCTCCTCTGGTGGTTCTTCTCTTCGCCATCAAAGTTTTCCTTCTTCTGGTCCTTGTGACCGCGATAGTGGAATCATTCTTTATGGTGAGGGCATGCATGACAAACCCGGAACCGGATTCCACAGTAGTAGTACTGGGGTGTCAGAACGGTTCCCGGATGATGCTCTCCCGGGTCAATGCTGCATCGGAATACCTTCAGGACCACCCAGATGCCGTGTGCATCCTCTCGGGAGGTTCCGGAATCGATGAGTCCATACCGGAAGCGCAGTATATGTATGACTGGATGGTAAGAAAAGGGGTCGACCCGTCGGTACTTCTGACCGAATCCCAATCTACCTCCACACGTGAGAACCTGAGTTATTCCCTTGAACTTGCCAAAGAACATGGCCTGAGCACGGATTTTGCCGTTGTAACCAATGAGTTTCACCAATACCGGGCCAGCCTCGGAGCAAAAAAACTGGGTATCAGTACCGGTTCGGTATCGGCGGAAACCCCATGGTGGCTTTTCCCCACCTTCTACGTACGGGAGCTTTACGGGATCTTGTATGAAGTTTTTCTGTGAATGAGGTCTGTTCGTGGAAATCGACATGCACTTCTTGAAAAGAATACCGTATTATGATAAATTCGGATTGCGGAAAGTGATTATTCCTGTTCCGCAATCTTTATGATGTAACGGGAAAGGCAAATTATGCGCACTTTGGATGTAATCATTCCCTGCTATAATGAAGAGCCCTGCATTGATCTGATCTATCAGCATTTATCGGAGACGCTGAATGCGTGTGATGATCTGCAGTGGTCTGTAATATTTGTCGATGACGGAAGTTCGGATCACACTCTGGAAAAGATCAAACAGCTTTCCGGCTGTACTCCCGATGGGCCGGTCCGCTACGTTTCGTTCTCCAGAAACTTTGGAAAGGAATCCGCGATTTATGCCGGTCTTTCCTATTCCACTGCAGAATATGTGGTATTGATGGATGCCGATCTTCAGCATCCGCCGGAACTCCTCCCTCAGATGATGGAGGCGTTGGAGGAAGGATACGACTGCTGCGGAGCCAAACGTGTGACCCGAGGAGGAGAACCGCCTGTTCGCAGCATGCTTTCGAAAGCATTTTACCGCCTCACCAATATTTTCATGAATGTGGATCTCCACAACGGCGGTTCCGATTTTCAGATGATGAAACGCCCTGTCGTGGAAGCCATGCTCTCCATGCCGGAGCGGGGTCGGTTTACCAAAGGAATCCTGTCATGGGTGGGCTTTGAAACCAAATGGATCGAATATGAAAACGTAGAACGTGTGGCAGGAACCACCAAGTGGTCCGTTCGCTCTCTGACAAGATATGCGCTCAGCGGAATCATTTCCTTCTCCAAAGCTCCGTTCTTATGGGCGGTATGGCTGGGAGGCCTCATAGACCTGGCGGCGCTGGTCGCTGCCGTGATCTTCATCGTACGGATCGCGGTCCGCGGTGGTGTCTGGGGACCAAGCATTCTTATTGTGCTGGGACTGTTCTTCATGGGTACGGTCTTTATTCTCCTGGGCATGCTGGGTGAATATATGGCTCAGATTTACCAGGAAGTTCAGCGGCGTCCCGTGTTTATCGTCAAACAAACAAATATCTCCAAATAACGAAAACAGACCGGATCGTGTGATCCGGTCTGTGTATTAGTTTGAAAAGGGTCCGACCCTCTGGGATCGGACCCTTATATTTTGATTACCACCTGTTCAGAACTTTTTTGGCAACCAGCCCGTCGCTGGTCATTCCGGAAAGGTAGAGACTTGCGGAACGCATGTCGTCCTCGGTATTCAGTGTCCATCCTTCCAGTGGAATCCCCGCCTGCCGGCATAGATTGACGGCAGCTTCATTAAACTGGCAGGAATCAATAAAAACAGAATTCGATCCGTTCATCAGTGACTGCGCATCACGGATGATCGAACTGTCCACTTTGTTGGTCACATATGCGATTGCGGCATCTCTTTTGCACTGACTGACCATACGAAGACAGTCAAGGTTGAAGCTCATCCACGTAGCCTTCTCCATCATACCGTAATTGTTTACGATATTCATCAGATTCTGCACATCCGCAACCGTAAATCCCGCTTCCAGTTTCAGTTCGATATACATATTCAGACCCAGACGCTGGCAGAGAGCAACATACTCTTCAAACGTGGGAATCTTGGTCCCTGCATATCCTGCTGCTTTCCAGGATCCGAAATCATACTGCTGCGCTTCACTTAGAGTTAGATCCTTGATATTGACGGCCTGATTCAGCTCGGCGCCATTGGAATACCGAGCCGTCCGGTTGATAGTGGGATCATGGAGACATACCGGAATCCGATCCCGTGTAAGCTGAAGATCAGTCTCAACGTAATCAAAACCCTGCTGTGCTGCCATTTCAAAGGCTGGAATCGTATTCTCCGGAGCACCCACATTGTATCCACGGTGGGCAATGCTCTTCACCAGATAAAGATCCACTTTTTCCTTTTCAACATAAATGGAATTGAAACGAGTCAGCATCACGGCAGTCTGTGCTCTGGTGGTATCATTGCCAGGAAGCAGTCCGGTGTCGGAACCCGCCATAAGTCCGATCGCCACCGCCCAGTTCATAGCAGGAACTGCCCAGTTTGAAACTCTTCCGGCATCCTGGAAGCGATAAATGTTTCCGTTAAAGGAAGTATTCTGGGAAATATAGTTTTTGTAAATTGCGTATCGATAGAAGATCGCTGCCATCTGTTCCCGGGTGATGGGAGCGTTGGGCTTGAACCCTCCGTCATCATAACCGGAAACAATATTATTCTGTTTTGCCCAGGCAACTGCGTTGGAATACCAGTCACTGACCTGAACATCCGTGTATGATGGGCGAACATTCAACACCCAAGGACGTCCATCCTGTCCGTACAGACTCTGAACGAACATTCCTCTTGTGACAGTGATATTCGGAGAGAACGTGCTGTTGGTGGTCCCCACCATCAGTTCCCGGTTAACCACATACTGCACGGCACCGTAATACCAGTCTCCCCGCCGCACATCCTGCAGCAGATTCGGATTCGCTGCAGATGCCGCCGGAATCAGGACGGATACCATGACCCCTATAGTTATGAACACACCTGTCAATTT
>JAEIGA010003047.1_pt1 | contig 26397 bp, 18 predicted proteins | sample 9270691 | NCBI WGS metagenome assembly JAEIGA01 (sample SAMN17057246, study PRJNA624740) | gut metagenome | biome: biome; isolation source: fecal sample | host: Bos grunniens | place: China: Xizang | collected 2019 | reverse complement strand
TCATATCCAAAACCACCCATAGAACAACACTAACTACATTGACAACAATCCAAACATACCAATTTTCTATTTTTTTCATTGCGAGCAACAACTGTCCAAAAACATTGCCCATCAAAAGCATTGCGTCTAACAACGGATATATAGGCTTTTGAATATATTCGGGCATCTTTTGCTCCAAATAAACAACATAAGTCCCCCAAACAAATCCTGCTAATATTGTCAATACTATTCCCAAAACACAAAAAAAAGGTGATAATTTTGTTATTCTTATTTTTTCTATTCTATTATTATTCGAAATAGGCATTGTCCATTTTAAAATCCCATAAACATTTATCCCCACAAAAATCAATTGTAACAACATCATTGAATAAAGGTTGCTTTGGAAGAAAATAGCAAAATAAATAGCACAATTTAATAACCCAATAACAAAATTCAACACTCTACCACAACTTGCTAAATAAATAGCAATTATTCCCGTTATAAATCCAAGCAACTCCAAACCATTTAAGTCGTAACCCAAAATAGTAAAAATCACATTATTTATATCGAAAAAAGACATTCTCTAAAATTACCCTACACTATTTTCTAACGAAATCTGTAAAAGTTTTTGTGCCTCTACAGCAAACTCCATTGGCAATTTATTAAGTACCTCTTTTGCATAACCATTAACAATTAAACCTATCGCATCTTCGGTACCAATTCCACGTTGATTACAATAAAAAAGTTGATCCTCACTAATTTTACTTGTAGTTGCTTCGTGTTCAACAATAGCAGAATCATTTTGAATATCCATAAAAGGAAATGTATGTGCTCCACATTTATCACCTAGCAACAAACTATCGCATTGCGAAAAATTACGAACACCATCGGCATTTTTTGCAACTTTTACTAAACCACGATATGAATTTTGACTTTTTCCCGCCGAGATACCTTTTGATACAATATGACTTCGTGAATTACGACCTAAATGAATCATTTTAGTACCCGTATCGGCTTGTTGATAGTTGTTTGTTACAGCAACTGAATAAAATTCACCAACACTATTATCTCCTTTTAAAATACAACTTGGATATTTCCATGTAATAGCTGAACCTGTCTCTACTTGAGTCCACGATATCTTAGAGTTATCACCTTTGCAAATTGCACGTTTTGTAACAAAGTTATAAATGCCACCCTTGCCTTCTTTATCACCAGGATACCAATTCTGAACCGTAGAGTATTTCACTTCCGCATTGTTCATCACAACAATTTCTACTATAGCAGCGTGCAACTGATTTTCGTCACGCATTGGAGCCGTACAACCCTCAAGATAAGAAACATATGAACCGTCATCACAAACAATAAGCGTACGCTCAAATTGACCTGTTTGGGCAGCATTGATACGGAAATAAGTTGACAATTCCATTGGACAACGAACTCCTTTCGGTATATATACAAAAGAGCCATCCGAAAATACAGCACTATTCAATGCCGCAAAAAAATTATCAGCATAAGGGACTACCGATCCTAAATATTCTCTTACCAAATCAGGATAATCTTTTACAGCTTCACTTATCGAACAAAATATAATACCTTTTTCAGCCAGTGTCTCACGAAATGTCGTTTTCACACTTACACTATCCATTACAGCATCAATTGCAACCCCCGACAATGCTTTTTGTTCTTCGAGTGGTATACCAAGTTTTTCAAAAGTTTTAATCAATTCGGGATCTACCTCGTCCAACGATTTTGGAGTATTTTTTCGAGGTGCGGCATAATAAGCAATATTTTGATAATCTATTTCAGGAATATCAAGATGAGCCCACGTTGGCATATCAAGCGTCAACCAATGTCGAAAAGATTTCAATCTAAAATCAAGCAACCATTCAGGCTCATTTTTCTTAGCAGAAATCAAACGTACAACATCTTCATTTAAACCTTTAGGTATCGTTTCGGTTTCTATATCTGTCGAGAAACCATATTTATAATCTTTTTCTGTAATATTCTTAAAATCCATTTTTAAAAAAATGCAATTACGCGCTTCAACGCATCAATAAAAATATCTATTTCTTCTTTTGTATTATACAACGCAAACGAAGCTCTTATAGTTCCCTGCACACCCAACCTATTGATTAACGGTTCTGCACAATGATGACCTGTCCGAAGTGCAATTCCTAATTTGTCAAGCATCATACCTAAATCGTAAGGATGAATATCGCGAACAAGAAAAGATAGGACACCACTTTTTTTAGGAGCATTTCCAAATATTCGTATACCATCGATTTCAAGCAAACGCTTCGTAGCATAATCTAACAAATCTTCTTCGTAAGAGATGATAGATTCCCAACCCACATTCAACACATAACGTAGTGCTTCTGCCAACGCTATAGACGAAATAAAATCAGGTGTTCCTGCTTCGAATTTATATGGTAGTTTGTTGAATGTAGTTCGTTCAAATGTTACTTTTTTTATCATTTCACCTCCGCCTTGATATGGAGGCATTTTTTCTAATAATTCGCGTTTCCCATACAACACCCCTATACCCGTTGGAGCATAAATTTTATGACCAGAAAAAGCATAAAAATCCACATCCAAATTTTGTACGTCAACAGGGAGGTGTGCCACAGCTTGAGCTCCATCCACCAACACTTTTGCCCCTGCATTATGAGCAATTTCAACAATCTCCTTGATAGGATTTATAGTACCAAGCACATTTGAAACATGAGTAATAGCCACTAAACGCGTGCGTTCGTTTAACATATTTCGATATTCCTCTAATAACAATTCACCATTATCATCCATAGGAATAACACGTAAACGCAAGTTTTTTCGCTCTGCCAAAAGTTGCCATGGAACAATATTTGAATGATGTTCCATTTGCGAAACTATAATTTCATCCCCTTCTAGACAAAACGATTCACCAAAAGAGAATGCTACAAGATTTATCGATTCAGTTGTACCACGGGTAAAAATGATTTCATCTGACGAAGTTGCATTTAAAAATGAGGCAACTTGTCGTCGTGCGGCCTCATGCATTTCTGTTGCCTCTTGACTCAAAAGATGAACACCTCGATGAATATTTGCATTTCGAAAACGATACCCATCTTCTATCGTTTTCAACACGACATTAGGTTTTTGAGTAGTTGCAGCATTATCTAAATAAACTAATCGACGACCATACACCTGACGAGCAAGCAACGGAAAATCTTCTCTTCTCTTTTCTACATCAAAATCCATTTTCGCTTTTTATATAAAATACAAAAATACGCATTTTATTAAAAACTACACACAACTATTTTTGACAATAAAAAAGAAGAGTTGCTTAAGGCAACTCTTCTTTTTTATATATTTTTTCTAATTATTGTACAGTAGGTGTAATAGTAGCAGAACCCGTAAGCGTAGCTTGAGACGAAGTCAAGTTAAACGTATAAGTATAAGTTCCATCACCGTTATCTACCACAGTGATTGTACCACTACGGAACGAATAAGCTCCATAAGTTACATAATAATTATTACTACAATTTATAGTTCCTGCTGTTCTATAAATATCTCCCATTGATTCACTATCGTTTATCACCAAATTATTACCAGAGCCATCACTAAACACTGCATTTTCAGTGTAATCATCACCCGGATAATAAGTATATACAAGAGATGTTGGATTAAACACTAAACTAACAGCATCAGCTATAACAACACATTGAATTTTGTTTGAAATCTTTTTAATAGTTTCTTGATTAGTTGGATGTCCTGGATATTTAGGATGTTCCAATTCTGCGTAAACTAAACAACTCTTAAGAGCAGGAGTTTCTTTTTTAGCAGTAAGAACACCAGTAATTGGATCTATTGTCATAAAATCAGACACTTCATCATTCTCATTCCAAGCACCAGGATTTCCTTCAACTTTCCATCTTAACAAAGAACCAAATTCTGCAGCAGCTGCAGCATCGTCTATTACAGCACTAAATTGTTTTGATTTACTTACAGAAACCTCTTGTCTTTCTGTTGAGCCACCTACATTGATAGACAAAGCAGTAACCGCATTACAAACTTTTACATCAAATTCACGTGTAACTTTTTTACCTTCCATACCCAAAGATACTGCAATTTTAGCATCACCAGCAGCAACACCTACAACTTTACGAGAGAATTCGTCAGTACCAGCATTACCAGTTGATGCAACTTGAGCCACACTTGCATTTTTTGATTCCCAAGTATAACCATCTTTGTAAGAAGCATATGCATTGCTTGGGAAACAAGCGACATTAACAAAAGCTTCTGCACCTCTACTCAACCAAATTTTATCAAACAATTGACCATCATTATCAGTAAATTGCAAAGAATCAATTGCTGTAAACACTTCCATTGATTTTACTGTTGTAATGATTTGAACTGTACGATATTGACAAGTAGCTAATACAGTAACCATACCTTCTGCTTTAGGCAATATTATACAAGTATCATTACTTTCGCCTCTCACATCCAAATCAACAATACCTTCTTCGCTAACAGACCAAACAACTGGAGCTTTTGAAGCAGGTACTTTATTACCATTACCATCGTCTACCATTTCATCAGCACCAGGGACTTGTTCAATTTTCATCCAAACACGTTGTTGCTTTCTTGAAGAATTGTCATCTTCTGATTCTACGAAAATCGTATAGTTTTCTACAAGATAACCAGTTTCACCAGCTTTACCATCATACCCTTTCATACCTGTTGCATAAGCGTCTACAACTGTTGTATTGATAAACACTTTGCGAGCCTTATTATTGATAGAAGCTTCAATTGTTGTAGTACCAAGTTTTTTTGCTTTTACAACAATATAGTTGTCTTCTACAGATTGAGCAACAATTTCCAAAACTTCAGGGTCTGCTATTTCCCAATCTACTACCAACGCATCATTTGCAGGATTGAATGTAGCATAAATAGTATCTGTACCATATAGTACGTTGTCTAACAACATCCAATGTCCTAATTCAGATACTTTTGCTCCGTCCAAATAAGTCATCGAACCATCAGAACCTTGTGCTAACAATTGTTTTGAGCAAAGATGAGATTTTAGAACGAATTTAAACTCTGGAGAGTAAAAATCGATGCTTGAAGAATCGTTTTCATCTACATTTTCTTTAAATGTAGGTTCACAAGCAATAAAGAATGTTGTAAAAGCAACCATTACAACACACAACAATTTTTGCATTAATTTTTTCATAAAAAATAATTTATAATTTTAATTTTATTATTTCTAAAATATATACGATGGCAAAAATAATGCTTTTTTTTAAGAAAAAACAAGTAAAAATATTTTTATTTTAAAACAGAATAAAAAAAAGAGAGCACTTAAATTTCTACAAACTAAAAATCGACATTAAAACGAAGTCTAACACCCCATTTTGCAGCATTCAAATTGTCGCGGTGCGTTACACGCCAAACAGATTCAACCGCCAACAAACGCATAATATTTGCAATACCAACACTTACTTCTACATAAGGGATATTCAAATTGCTAGAAGAAGATAAAGATGGAAAATCCAAAACATCGGTATGATGAGGATTCAAAATTCCACCCATTGCACAATTAACAGAAATAACTTCTCGCAAATTCAACTTTTTAACACCGGGGATTAAATTAAATAACAATCCTTTAGTAAAATATGTAAAACCTGCATACGCATATGTATCGGAAATAAACTCCATAGGTTGCATAAAACAAAATCGAGTATCAGAAATCAAAAGTCCTGCTCCTATTCGAGTTACATCTAACAACGTCCAAGGCACCTGCCCTACCACATGTCCCACCTCCACACGATACCTAAATCTACCACTCAATAGAGGGAACGAATGTCGCATAAATGCAACAAATTTCATATAATCACCTTTTGATAGTTGCTTACTACCAATCGAATTAAGCGAATAACGACCATATTCCATTTGTAAATGAACAACAGGCAAGTTATTATACAAATAATATCGATGAAAGAATCCATCTATATAACGTTGCTTAAACGCTAAACGTGCTGCAACAGAAATCGAACCCACATTTACCGTTTCGTACACCTGCTCTGCACGTGTCAATGGAACATAATCGTTAGAGAACAATTGCTCATACTTTGCTTTAGATGAAATGGCAAGACGATTATCTTCGTACCTATAACAAACTTCATAACGTCTACGACGTGCAAAGTCACCATGATATTTCAAACGAACAGAAGTAAACAAACTATATACATCACCCACCCAATTTTCATTTAAATATTGAGCATAAGTCTGCGTACCATACTCCTCAACATTATCACTAAAAAAAAGCCCTATACGATGTTTGTATTTTTCTCCAAATCGGGCTTGAAACTCACCTCCATACTTCCACTGCTTATCGCCAAAACCATATCCAAAAAATCCCCCGATGGTAAAGTTTTTCATCATTGACTCCCCCGTTCGCAAACCAAACGACAAACGATGTCCCTCCAATTTATTATAACGATAGATATTTATTAATGGACCAATATCAAACTTCCACGCATGTACATATCCATGAAGAAACAAATCTATAGCCCCTGCAGCAAATTTTTGTACTTTAGAATTATTAAGAATATCAATCTTATCGCTTACCAACTGCACCTGTCGATTTATCGAATCTGAAGATAAAATAACATTAGCTGTATCTTTACTTATACTATCGATAGCAGTATAACTATTATAAACCCCTCGATACCTATATAAAGCAGAAACTCCTTTTTTTGTATTTTTATCTAAACGCATACGAAACGTCAAAAGATTATTCTCTTCGGCAAGTACATACTTCCCTTTATATTGAACATAAGAATGATTCAATACAATATCATTAACAAAATTAATATTCGCAGAAGTTGGCATTTGTGCCTTAATATCGACCAAGGCAGCTGTTAAAGAATCAATTACCATCTCGCCCTTAAAAGCCAAATCTTTTGTATTTTTTGGGCGAAAACGAACGATATATTGCTTTTTATCATTATTATTTAAAGAGTCTACCAAAAAATATTGATAATAAACATTACCAGAATTAGACAATGGGCTAATAAAATTTCTCCCAAACAATACGATATTATTTTTATAGAAATTTACTTCTGAAATATAATTTTGCAACAATGACTGAAAAGATTCATTTCCAACAGCTTGCACTGATTTTTCATTCTTATCAAATTCTCGTTTAGAGATATTCCCCACCGCATCAACTACAATACGTTTTTTTTCATCTAAGTGATATAAAGGAATAAGTATAGAAGAATCATTATTTTCAACAACTCCATTGGCTATATCACGCAAATACTTACGTTGCATCCATTTTTTATTTATATTGAATAAATAAAAATCAGTCACTTCGAACGCATCACTTTGCCGATTAAAAAAGAAATCAGGATTGTTGAACGCTTTATTTTCTCTTACACGTTTCATCAAAAAAAATGCTGGATTTTTTCCTGGGAGTACTACTAATTCATCCAACAACAAACTTTCTTCTTGCATTTTGATTTCTACAAATTGGTCTAATTCTTTTGTTAAAGACACCTCATTTCTTTTATATCCAATACAAGAAACCACTAAAGTGTATTTTTCCTTGTAAGGTACTTGCATAAAAAAATATCCTTCTTCGTTAGTTTCTGTACCATAAGAAGAACCTTTTATCCACACATTTGCCGAGCGAATGGGTTGGCTATCTCTTTTGTCATAGACCTTACCCAACACAATCATATCTTGAGCCTTAACCTGAAACAAGCTTAACGAAAAAAGAATTAAAGAAAAAAAGAAACGTTTTTGCATCATTCTACAATCTCCAATCCAACAAATCTTTCTAATTCTTCACAAGATATCCCACGTCTTGTTGCATAATCTTTAAACTGTGTTTTTGAGATACGCCCAATACGGAAATAACGTGAATTTGGATGAGCAAACACCATCCCACAAATAGAAGAAGAAGGCATCATAGCACCATTTTCTGTCAACTCTATTCCTGTTTCTTGCAAAGGCAATATTTCACCTATTTTAAAGATAAGCGATTGGTCTGGCAATGAAGGATAACCAACAGCTGGCCGAATCCCTTGAAATCGCGACTGCTTCATATCCTCTATTGTCAAAACTTCTTTAGCTGCAAACCCCCAGTATTTTTTTCGAATTTGTTCGTGAAGCCATTCCGTTGTAGCTTCGGCAAGCCTATCCAACAAAGATTGTTTCAACAACGATTTATACTCATCCGCGACAATAGCTTCTGAATGCACAACCACAGCAAACAAACCAATATAATCATCTTCTTGTGCAACAAAATCTGCAAGCGACAAACAATACTCCGCATCGTCAAGGTGCTGCTGACGAAACATAGGTAAAATTACATTTCCTTCACTTTTTACAATTATATTTTCTCCATCGGACATTGCCTCAAATAGTCCAAAAGTAGCATTAACTTGAAGTGATTTTTTTGCAATCAACTCATTTAATAGAGATTGTGCATCATTCCACAAATCAAATACTTGATTTGCCCGCTCTTGTTCTAAATCGTCAAATCTACACAACCATTGCCCTTTCGTCAACTTATTCGAAATCAAAAAAGAATAATCTCCTAGTAAACGCCACGTCCGAAAAAAGAACTTCCAGTCAATATAATTTACCAACTGGCGTACCTCTATATTTTTTAGCGAAGAAATACCTAATTGGTTTGGCCTTGTTGGTTTATATGCCATATTAAAAACATTTACTATGAACGCGAAGCATCCAACTTGATAAAAATAAACAACAATATAGTAAATGCGAGAAGAGAAGACCCTCCATAACTAACAAATGGTAATGGTATTCCAATGACAGGCATCAACCCAACAACCATACCAACATTTACCAATACATGAAACAAAAAAATACTTACCACAGAATATCCATAAATCCTATTAAACGGACTCTCTTGTCTTTCTGCTAATTTCACAAGTCTAAATAAGAAATACATATATAACAGCAAGACAAAAACAGAGCCTAGAAACCCAAACTCTTCCCCTATATTACAAAAAATAAAATCTGTTACTTGCTCTGGCACATACTCCAATTTTGTTTGAGTTCCTTCTAGAAAACCCTTACCAACGAAACCACCAGAGCCAATAGCAATTTTCGATTGATTTATATTATAACCAACACCTGTAGGGTCATCTTCTAATCCCAAAAGAACTTTTATACGTGTTTGCTGATGATATTCCAAAACATTATCGAATATATAATTAACAGAATAGCAATAAGCCGACATTCCCCACAAAAACAAAGCAACAATCACCATAATACGATGTTGCCGTAAAAAACCATACAAAAGACAACACAAACCAGAAAGTACCGAGATAGCCAAAGCAACATTTGTATATTTAATATCCAAAGACGTCCATTTATTTAAAACAAATACCAAAAGAAATATAATAGCCAAACTGCTTAAAACATATCTAAAAATTAATTTACGCCATCCGTTTATTATAAGCACAATAATTCCTATTAACATCACAAGCATCAATGCACTAAACAATCCCCAAGACCCTAACTCTCCTGCCATCTGAAATGGACTAAACCGAAGCACCAACACAAATAAAAGAACAAACAGAAGCCCCAACAGCATTACAAGACCCGACATCCCCTCTCTATACAATACCAAAAATAAAGAAAAGAACACGAGAGCAGAACCCGTTTCACGCTGCAAAATAATAATAAACACAGGGAGTAACATTATTACCAAAACTTGCACTAAACAACGTGTTTTTTTTAATTCAAAATCAAACGAACTCATCAAACGTGCCACAGCTAACGCAGTTGCAAATTTCGCAAACTCGGCAGGCTGAAACAATCTTATTCCTCCTATATACAACCACGAATGAGAACCTTTTACTGATGCCGACAAAAAAATAGTTGCTATTAAAAGCAATATTAATGCACCATATATAAAGTAGGAGAAAAAATGATACATTCGATGATCTATCGCCAAAATAACAAACGATAGAGAGACAGAAATCCCAATCCAAATTAGTTGAGAATCGGCCCTATTCAAGCCCTTTGATACTACATCGGGATTATAATCGGCACTATAAATATTAAGTACACCCACAATTAATAATAGTAAATAGCATATCACTGTTGGCCAATCTATACTTTTATATAATCTGGTTTTACGGCTTGGCATAACACTATTTCTTTTTTGGCATTATTACTTTTTCTGCAATTCTTGTTTCCAAAAATTTTCGTTCAGGAGCAATCTCTCCTTTCAAATATTTTTCTATCATTAAGCTAGCAATAGGAGCCGCCCACGTGGCACCAAAACCAGCATTTTCCACCAATACAGCAATAGCAATACGAGGATTTTCTTTAGGTGCAAATGCCATAAAAATAGAATGATCTTCTCCATGTGGATTTTGAGCGGTACCAGTTTTTCCACAAACCACAATACTATCTATACGAGCAACTCGAGCTGTACCGCCATCTGTTGCATTTACTGCCATTTCCATTCCCTTAATTATTGGGTCGAAATATTGCTCCTCTATGCCAACTATATGTTTTTCAAAAGAGAAAATCGTATCCGCCGATTCCGCCGATTTCAAAAAATGCGGTGTATACCAATACCCCTTATTGGCTATCGTAGCTGCTAAATTTGCTATTTGAATTGGCGTTGCCGTAACTTCACCCTGACCTATCGAAAGAGATACTAGCATCAATGACTTCCAACGATTTTTTCCATACACCTTGTCGTAAACCTTACTATTTGGAATGTATCCTCTATCTTCCGAAGGCATATCAACACCTAAACGATACCCAAACCCTAACGAAACTACATGATTTTTCCATACCTCAAAAGCAGTACTTATATGACCATACTTCGGGGCATCTAACAATCCTCTAAAAGCATGACAATAATAAGCATTACACGAATGTTGAACTGATTCCGACAAATCCAAAGGTGAACGATGAGAATGACATCCTAATTTAAACTTTCCCGCATGATAACCCATATTACAACCAAACTGTGTATTTGGATGAATTATCTTTTCTTGTAAAAATATCAAAGCATTAGCAGTTTTAAAAGTAGAACCAGGAGCATAACGACCTTTCAAGCAACGATCCAACAAAGGTCGATTAGGGTCTTTATTCAAAATCGGATAATTTTCCGATCGTTTTCTACCAACCATCATCGAAGGAGTATACGAAGGAGCCGAAACCGCTGCTAAAATTTCTCCAGTTGTTGGTTCTATTGCTACAATTCCACCTAACTTATTTTTCATCAAAAATTCACCATAACGTTGCAGTGTCATATCAATCGTCAAATGCAAATCGGAACCCGTTTTTGCCTTTACATCGTAAGCTCCGTCAGCATATTTCCCAACAATTCTTCCTCTTGCATTCCTCAATAATATTTCAAGACCTTTTTCTCCTCGTAATAGTTCTTCATATTGCTTCTCGATCCCCGAAATTCCGATATAATCGCCTGCTTTGTAATAATCATTCTCTTCTACAACTCTCTTAGGCACCTCGTTTATATAACCCAAAACATTTGCTGCATTTTGATAAGTATACCCCCGCAACGTACGAGGTTGAATATATAATCCGGGGAACTTAAACAACTTTTCTTGCAACTCTCCATATTCTTCAACCGAGAGTTGAGAAATAAGCACTTGTGGCGTATACGATGAATACCCCGGGTTCAATCTCTTATTTTTTATATCCTTAATACGCTTCTCAAACGCATCTTTGGTTATGTGCAAAATATCGCATAAAGCCAATGTATCCAAACCTTTAACTTCACGCATTACCATCATTACATCGTAGCTTGGCTCATTGTAAACCAGAAGTTCACCATTTCTATCAAAAATTAATCCTCGCGATGGATAAATAGTTCTTTCTAAAAAAGCATTATCATCCGCAAAACCTTTATACTTATCAGTTATAACCTGTAAATAAAAAAGACGGATAATAAAAGTAAGTATTATCACAACGATAATACTTAACACAACTACTTTTCTATTTTTATACTTATCTATTTTCATTTCCGTTGAAACAAAAACAAACAAAATGTTAATATCAATGTATAAATGGAACTCAACAACGTCTTACCAACAACTACTCCAATATAGTTAAAAGAAAATGCCTCCAGCATTAACAACACAAAATGATGCAAAAACACTATCACTGCGACAAAGCATACAAAACTAATTTTCTGTTTAGAAAGCGACAACACCTCTATTTGATTCACATCATTCAATGGGAAAAGCAAGCGTATTAAAAAAGGACGAGCAAACGCTGCAAATGTTGTTGCAGCAGCATGTATACCATAAGTTCCCGAAAAAATATCAACACAAAGTCCTAATAAAAAACTTATTGGCATAAGTATTTTCGAGGATATAGAAATCGGGAATATCACTAAAAACATTATATACAAATAGGCTTGTGCACCAAACAAATGGATATTATCTAGCAATAAAACTTGAACTAAAACAAGCAATAAAAATTTTAAAATATAAGAAAATCTCTCTTGCATTAAATTTCCGTTTTTATTGTATCGTACTCTTCCTTTTTATCGTAACGTACAACTTTTACATAATTAACTGAATAAAAATCACACGCAAGTCTTACTTTTATCGTATGATTTGCAGCATCTTCATTCAAAAAAGAGTCATCTACTACACCCACCAAAAAACCTTCAGGAAATACCGATGACAATCCACTTGTAAAAACAGAATCCCCCACCTCTACTTTTACATGTCGTGGAATTTCTTCTAACATTGCATACCGAGCATCTTTTGCATCCCACACCAGTGAGCCAAAACATCCTCCCCGATTTACACGACAACTCAAACGAGACTGTACATTTAAAATAGGCAAAACAAGTGAAAAATGTTTTGAAGTTGTTTTTACAATACCAACGACTCCATATCCATCTATCACTCCCATTTCAGGGGAGACACCATCTTCTGTGCCTCTATTTATAACAATATAATTTTGAATGTTATCAACTGTATTGTACACAGCTTTTGCAGACAAGAAACTATAGTCCTTTTTAAAAACACCTACCGAATCCGCTTGTATTGAAGACGATAATGCAGTTTCTAACATCAACACACGTGCTTTCAAACGCGTATTTTCTTCTATCAACAAAAGATTTTCTTTTCCTAAATTAAAATACTCTTTTATAGAATCTGCTACACGATATGTACTCGCCACTAAATGATTACAAGACGACAACATCGCATTACTTTGATAACCATCATTATTTATTATCAACAAAAAAGCGACTATTTCAAGTAACAAAAACTCGAAAAATGTCGCTGTCTTTTTTAAAAACAAAAACAGATTACGCATAACTACGAATACGCATTCGGATATTTATCGTAATAAAAACTGGAATTTATCTACATTTTTCAAAGCTATTGCCGTTCCCCTAACTACTGCATGCAACGGATCTTCTGCAACATGGAATTTTATTTGAATCTTATCAGTCAAGCGTTTGGCTAAACCACGCAACAATGCTCCACCTCCTGTCAAATAAACACCCTTTTGCACCAAATCAGCATATAACTCCGGAGGTGTTTGTTCCAAAGCTTGAAGCACAGCATTTTCTATTTTGGAGATAGATTTTTCTAAACAATGAGCTATTTCTTGATACGAAACAGGAACCGACATTGGCAAAGCTGTCATTCTATTTGCACCATGTACAAGAAAATCTTCAGGTGCATCTTCCAAATCAGTCAAAGCAGAGCCTACCATTATTTTTATTTTTTCAGCGGTTGGGATTCCCACTTTCATATTATGCTGACGCCCCATGTGGTCAACTATATCTTCAGTAAAATCATCGCCAGCTATACTTATAGATTTATTAGCGACAATACCCCCTAACGACATAACAGCAATTTCTGTCGTTCCACCACCAATATCAACAATCATTGTACCCTCCGGAGCTTCTACATCAAGACCAATACCAATAGCAGCAGCCATAGGCTCATAAATCATATACACATCTCTTCCTCCAGCATGAGCCGACGAGTCACGCACCGCACGTATTTCTACCTCGGTACTTCCCGATGGAATACAAATTACCATTCTCAACGAAGGTTTAAACAAATAATTTTTTGTTGGAATTTTATCAATCATACCCCTTATCATCATTTCTGCAGCAGCAAAATCCGCGATCACACCATTTCGCAAAGGTCGCATTACACGTATTTTTGCATTTTCTCGGCCTTCCATCTGACGAGCCACATGCCCTACAGCTATCAACTTTTCTGTATACGCATCCATCGCTACATACGAAGGTTCGTCTACAACTATTTTATCGTTGTTTATGATAATAGTATTGGCAGTACCAAGGTCTATAGCCACATCTTGAGTTAAAGAAAAAAATCCCATATTTATTTATTTTTAATTAACGACAAATATTTTTTAAGAGATGCAAAAATAATGAAATAAGTTTGTTTTTACTATCTTTTACCAAAGAGTTTTTTATTTATTTTCACCTCATAAAAACAAGTACACTTCAAAAAAATTATAAATATTTTTCATCTATTCTATTTTTATCCTATCTTTGCACCCGAAAAGAATGAGTGAAGGGGACTTTTAGAGTCCCTTTTGTTTTAGATTTTTATTAGATGATAAGCAAAAAGGATATAGAAAAAATTGTTTGCGAGAAGCTTGCCAACACCTCTTATTTTTTAGTAGATGTAACAGTAAGCAATGACAATAACATTGTTGTAGAAATTGATTCTTTCGAATTTGTTGACATAGATTTCTGCATAGCCCTCAGTCGCGAAATAGAGCAACATTACGACCGTGAAGTTGAGGACTTTGATTTAGAAGTTGGTTCAGCAGGTCTATCGGCTCCTTTTAAAGTGGAACAACAATATCAAAAAAACATTGGCAAAGAAGTTGAAGTTCTAACAAAAAAAGGAGAAAAAATTATTGGGACCTTATTATCTTCTACTTTTGATAGTTTTTGTTTACAATACGAAAAACTAGAAAAACAAGAAGGATGTAAGCGTAAAACAAAAGTTTTACATGAAACCACATTTGAAAAAGAGAACATAAAATATATTAAACATTTAATTAGATTTAAATAACATGGCTAAAAAAGAAATCATAAACATGATTGATACTTTTGCTGAATTTAAAGAGCTTAAAAACATCGATCGCTCTACAATGATCAGCGTTCTAGAAGAATCATTTCGTAATGTTTTGTCAAAAATGTTTGGAACAGATGAAAACTTCAGTGTCATTATCAACCCCGACAAGGGAGATTGTGAAATTTGGCGTACTCGTGAAGTTGTAGAAGACGGCAAAGTTAAAAAACCAAACAAACAAATTAGTTTATCCGACGCAAAAAAAATTGATGAGGACTACGAAGTAGGCGAAGAAGTAGATGACGCTGTAGATTTCTTGTCTTTTGGACGACGTGCTGTTTTAACCTTGCGTCAAACACTAGTATCTAAAATCCTTGACCTTCAAAAAGATTCTCTTTACACACGTTATAGCGAACTTGTAGGACAAATTGTAACTGGAGAAGTTTATCAAGTTTGGAAAAAAGAAATTCTTTTATTAGACGACCAAGGCAACGAAATGCTTTTACCAAAAACGGAACAAATACCTACTGACTTTTTCCGCAAAGGCGAAACAGTTCGTGCTGTTGTTGCAAAAGTTGAAAACAAAAACAATAATCCTAAAATTATACTTTCAAGAATTTCAAATGTATTCCTTGAACGTTTATTAGAGTTAGAAGTACCTGAAATAAACGACGGCTTAATTACAATAAAAAGAATTGCTCGCATCCCTGGCGAACGTGCAAAAGTTGCTGTTGAATCATATGACGACCGCATCGACCCTGTAGGTGCATGTGTAGGTATTAAAGGTTCTCGTATTCACGGGATTGTTCGTGAATTACGCAACGAAAGTATCGACGTAATTCCTTTTACAAACAATATTAGTTTGTTCATTTCAAGAGCTTTAAACCCTGCAAAAATTTCATCTATTCAGCTCGATCACGAAAACAAAAGAGCAAACGTATTTTTACAACCAGATGAAATTGCAAGTGCAATTGGGAAAAATGGGTTAAATATTAAACTTGCAACAAAATTAACAGGTTATACAGTAGACGTATTCCGAGATGGTGTTGGAATTGATGAAGAAGACATTCTTCTAGAAGAATTCGATGACGAAATAGATAATTGGGTTATCGATACTTTAAAATCTATTGGTTGCGATACAGCTAAAAGTGTTCTTGAAATTTCAAGAGAAGACCTTATAGAACGTACCGACTTAGAAGAAGAAACTATTGACCACGTGTTAGAAGTGATTCGTGCTGAATTTGAAGAGTAATATCAAAAAACATTAAAACGTTATGGCAAGATTAGGAAAAGCAATAAGACCACTAAACATTGGACTTTCTACGGCAGTAGAATTTCTACAAAAAAAAGGGTTTTCAATTGAAGCAGACCCAAATTTAAAAATTACAGATGAGCAGGAACAACTTCTTATCAGTGAATTTAATAAAGACCTTAGTTTAAAATTAGAATCCGAACGTCTTAGCCAATTACGTCAAGAGGAGAAAAAAAACGTGTCTGTTTCAATTGAGGATATTGAATCTAAAGAAAAAGATGATGACTTTATCAAAGTTGAAATAGAAGAAAAACCAGCTTTTAAATCTTTAGGAAAGATTGATTTAGAACAACTTGCTCCTAAAAAAAGGAAAAAGCACACTGAACAAATCAAAGAAGAGACAAAAGTTGAAATTGATAATTCAAAAAAAGAAGAAACGCCTGTTTCGGAAGAAGCATCAAAAGAAAATAATATTACTACAAAAATAGAGGACACAACTCTACAAGAATCAACTACAACAAAAGAGGAACGTGTTGTTTCGGAAGTTGAACAAAAAACTACAACCGAAAACGAGGAAACATCTATTACAGAAGATACAACAGAGCCACAATCTAACGAACAAGAAGATGATAAAGAAGAAGTTTTCAGTATTCGAAAACCGACAATAAAACAAAATATCAATGTTGTTGGTAAAATTGACTTATCTTCTATAAATACATCAACACGTCCTCCAAAGAAAACAAAAGAAGAGCGAAAAGCTGAACGTGCAGAAAAAGAAAAACAACGTCAAGAAGAGAAGAAAAATAAACCTACAGCTTCAGTTGCCCAAAACAATGAACAAACTTCAAAAAAAGGGAAACGAGCAAGAATTGAAGGTAAAAAGTACGAGCGTGTAGTGTTTAACAACACACCAACAGAACGCGACAACCGTCCAAAAGGGAACTCCTTCTCAAAAAACAAACATGTTGTAAAACCTGTTATTGATGAAGACGATGTTCAAAGACAAGTAAAAGAAACTCTTGCTCGACTTACTAATAATACAAAAAAAATAAAAGGTGCAGAATATCGTCGTGACAAACGTAAAGCGAATTCATTAAAACAACAAGAACTTGCAGATTTAGAAAAACTTGAAGAAAAAAATCTAAAACTAACAGAATTCGTTACAGCTAACGAATTAGCTACGATGATGGGTATTCCTGTAACACAAATTATCTCAACTTGCATGAGTTTAGGATTGTTTGTGTCTATAAATCAACGACTTGACGCCGAAACAATTAATATCGTTGCTGAAGAATTTGGTTTTAAAACAGAATTTGTTAGTGCTGAAGTTGTCAATGCAATTGAAGAGGAAGTTGATACAGAAGAGGATTTATTACCTCGTCCTCCTATCGTTACTGTGATGGGACACGTTGACCATGGTAAAACTTCTTTGTTAGACTACATTCGTAAAACAAACGTTATTGCCGGGGAAGCAGGAGGTATTACTCAACATATAGGGGCATATAATGTAACCCTTGAAAATGGCAGACAAATTACATTCCTTGACACTCCGGGACACGAAGCCTTTACAGCCATGCGTGCACGTGGTGCAAAAGTAACTGACATAGCTATTATTATTGTAGCTGCCGACGACAATGTTAAACCCCAAACAATAGAAGCTATCAACCATGCCTCTGCAGCAGGCGTTCCTATTGTTTTCGCAATTAACAAAATAGACAAACCAGGTGCTAATCCTGACAAAGTAAAAGAATCACTTGCTGGACTTAATTATCTAGTTGAAGATTGGGGAGGGAAATACCAATCACAAGAAATTTCAGCAAAACAAGGTCTTAACATAAAAGAACTTCTTGAAAAAGTTCTTTTAGAAGCCGATTTATTGGAATTAAAAGCAAACCCAAATCGCAAGGCAGTGGGTTCTATTATAGAATCTTCTCTTGACAAAGGGCGTGGTTATGTAGCAACTGTTCTTGTTGCAAATGGAACATTAAAAATGGGAGACGTTGTTCTTGCAGGAACATCATATGGTCGTATTAAAGCAATGTTCAACGAACGTAACCAACGCATAAAAGAAGCTAAACCATCTGAACCTGCTATTATTTTAGGATTAAACGGAGCACCTCAAGCTGGCGATAACTTTAATGTATTCAAAGATGAACACGAAGCTCGCGACATTGCAAACAAACGCGAACAACTTCAACGTGAACAAAATTTAAGAACATCTACTCATTTGACATTAGAAGAAATTGGTCGACGCAGAGCATTAGGTGACTTCCATGAATTAAATATCATTGTAAAAGGTGACGTTGATGGTTCTATCGAAGCTTTGTCTGATTCATTAATAAAACTTTCAACAGAAGAAATACAAGTAAATGTTATACACAAAGCCGTTGGTCAAATTTCCGAATCCGATGTAATGCTTGCTGCTGCATCTAATGCAATCATTATTGGGTTCCAAGTACGTCCATCTGTTGATGCAAGAAAAGTTGCTGAACGTGAAGAAGTTGACATTCGTCTATATTCTATCATTTACGATGCAATAGAAGAATTGAAAGATGCTATGGAAGGTATGCTTTCTCCTGAAATCAAAGAAGAAATCACCGCAACACTTGAAATTAGAGCTACATTTAAAATTTCAAAAGTCGGTACTATTGCAGGCTGTATCGTGAAAGATGGTAAAGTAAAACGCTCTAATAAAATTCGTCTTATCCGCGATGGTATTGTAATTTATACAGGCGAATTAGCATCACTCAAACGCGAGAAAGATGATGTCAAAGAAGTTTCTTCAGGTTTCGAATGCGGTTTGAACATTGACAAATACAATGACATAAAAGAAGGTGATATCATAGAAGCATTTGAAGAAATTAAAGTTAAAAAAACATTATAAGAAAAGAGAGTTTTACTCTTTTTTCTTTTTTCTACCATTATGAACATACTTGATATTATACTTATAATTCCACTTGCCTTTGGATTTATCCAAGGCTTGCGACACGGTTTTTTTAAAGAAATAGGTTCATTTCTAGCAATCATTATCGGTATCTATTTAGCTAGATTTTGGTCTGAATCTTTATCGGTTATTATCACAGAATGGTTTGATTGTGCCAAAAAAATATCACTAGTAATAGCTTATGCTGTTGCATTTATTATAGGAGCATTAGGAATCCACCTTATAGCCTACTTATTAAGTAAAATTTTCGACCTTATTAAAGCTGGTTGGATTAACAAAATTGTTGGGGCTATATTTGGTACATTTAAGTGGCTTTTAATTTTAAGCCTCATACTAAACTTTTTTAGTATGATTAACAACTTTGCTCCATTGGTTGAAAAAAAAGCTATTAACGAATCTGTTTTATACAAACCTATAGAAAATACAATTGGGAATGTTTTACCATTTCTCGATTTCGATAAATTCAAAGAGTTTACTCGCAATTTATCAAAATAAAAACGAAAAACAATGAACAAAAATTTAGTTATAGTAGAGTCTCCAGCCAAAGCAAAAACTATTGAAAAATTTCTTGGCAAAGATTTTTCGGTAAAGTCAAGTTTTGGACACATACGGGATTTAAAAGAAAAAGACTTCTCTATCAATATCGAGGATAACTATTCGCCTATTTATACTATTTCAAGCGACAAAAAAAAGTTAGTTTCAGAACTAAAAAAATCTGCTAAAGAAGCTTCAATGGTATGGTTAGCATCCGATGAAGACCGCGAAGGAGAAGCTATTGCTTGGCATCTTTCAGAAGTGTTGCAACTACCAAAAGAAAAAACCAAACGTATTGTTTTTCACGAAATCACAAAAGATGCGATTCTAAACGCCATAGAAAATCCTCGTGATATAAATCTACATTTAGTTGATGCACAACAAGCACGTAGGGTACTCGATAGAATTGTGGGGTTCAAAGCATCTCCTATTCTTTGGAAAAAAATTAAACCATCGCTTTCTGCTGGTCGTGTACAATCGGTTGCTGTAAGATTAATTGTAGAGAGAGAAAGAGAAATACAAAATTTTCAATCAGAAACATCGTTCAAAGTTTCTGCAATTTTTGAAAAAACAGAAGGTGGCAATATTAAAGTAAAAGCAGATTTACAAAATAGATTTAAAACTAAAGAAGAAGCTTACGACTTCCTTCAACTTTGTAAAAATGCCGAATTTACTATAGACAATGTAGTAACAAAACCCACAAAAAGATCGCCTGCTCCTCCGTTTACGACTTCTACATTACAACAAGAAGCATCTAGAAAATTAGGTTATTCCGTTTCGCAAACAATGCGTATAGCCCAACAATTGTATGAAGCAGGAAAAATAACCTATATGCGTACAGACTCGGTTAATCTTTCTAATCTTGCATATAATACTGCGAAAAAACAAATTATAGAGAAACTTGGCGAAAATTATTTGCAACTCCGTAAATACAAATCAAAATCGCCAGGAGCACAAGAAGCTCACGAAGCCATTAGACCAACATTTTTAGAAAATTCAACCATAGAAGGTACACCTCAAGAGAAGCGATTATATGAACTTATTTGGAAACGAACCATTGCCTCTCAAATGAGTGATGCCCAATTTGAGAAAACAACAGCAACTATATCGCTATCTAATACAGATAAATATTTTATTGCTACCGGAGAAGTTCTTATTTTTGATGGATTCTTAAATGTTTATATAGAGTCTAACGACGAAGAAAACGACAATAGCGAAACCACAAATCTTCCGCCATTAAAATCTGGCGATAAACTTGTAAGAAAACTTATTACAGCACAAGAGCGTTTTTTACAAAAACCTCCACGATACACAGAGGCTTCTTTGGTTCAAAAAATGGAAGAATTGGGAATAGGACGACCCTCTACATACGCACCAACAATCTCTACAATTCAAAAACGTGATTATGTAGAGAAAAAAGACATCGTCAACGAAGAAAAAAGTTACACATTACTTTCTTTAATAGAAAGCAATATTAGCGATGAAGTAAAAAACACAAAGAATAGTATAGAAAAAAAGAAATTAATTCCTACCGATATTGGTTGCGTAGTAAACGATTTTCTCGTTTTAAATTTCGCAAAAATAATGGACTACAATTTCACAGCTAATGTAGAAAAAGAATTTGACGAAATTGCTGAAGGCAAAATGCTTTGGACAAATTGTATAGATACTTTTTACAAAGATTTTATTGAAGACATAGAAAAAGCTGGACAAAAAAGTGATAAAAAGGTTGGCGAAAGAGAGTTGGGTATAGACCCAAAATCAGGGAAACCTGTTTTTGTAAAAATTGGCAGGTATGGAGCAGTCGCACAAATAGGCGTTGCCTCCGATAGCGAAAAACCAATGTTTGCAGCCTTACAAACTGGTCAAAGTATTGAAAACATTACGCTAGAAGAAGCTCTCGATTTATTTAAATTGCCTATGAACATTGGCACATTAGAAAATGAAATTGTTACAGTTGCCGTAGGTAGATTTGGGCCTTATATCAAACACGGGAATAAATTTGTCTCTATTCCCAAAAGTGAAAATCCTTTAGAAATAACCATTGAACGTGCAACAGAATTAATTTTAGAAAAAAGAGTTGCTGATCAAAACAAAGAAATAAAGACTTTTGAAGAAGAGGGTATTTATATATTAAACGGACGCTACGGACCTTATATTTCTCACAAAAAGAAAAATTTTAAGATACCTAAAAGTGTTGATCCTGCAAGCCTAACACTTGAAATGTGTAAAGAAATTATAGAAAAAGAGGTCGCAAAAAAATCACCCAAGAAAAAATAAATATTGAATTTCATTTTAACAAAATCTCAAATACTTCATCAAAAAGGTATTTGAGATTTTTTCCTACAAACAATAACTTTTTTAATTCAAACGTCTTATTTATCCCTATTTAAACAAGAACTTTATAGTTGAAAAAAACTATATTTGCATATATAAAAAATCTATCTTTTATGAAAATAAACATTATCAATAAATCAAAACATTCGTTGCCCGAATACGCAACTAAATATTCCGCTGGAGTTGACTTAAGAGCTAATATAGAAGAGCCTATTACTTTAAAACCTCTTGAAAGAAAACTTATTCCAACCGGACTATTTATTGAATTGCCAGAAGGATACGAGGCACAAATTCGTCCAAGAAGTGGACTCGCTATCAAAAAAGGAATAACAGTACTCAACTCCCCGGGGACAATAGATGCTGACTATAGAGGCGAAATTCAAGTTATCTTAATCAATCTTTCAAATGAGGATTTTATTATAGAAGACGGAGAACGAATTTGTCAAATGGTAATAGCCAAACACGAACAATCCAAATGGACTATCGTAGAAACACTATCTGCTACAGAACGTGGTGATGGTGGTTTTGGACATACCGGTAAAAAATAAAGTAATAGGTAATTTTTAAAATTACAATGCAAAAAAAGATTTTTGTTATATTGTATTTTTTACTTATAGGAATACCCTTTTCATTCTTTGATAAGGGTATAATCGTCGCACAAAGTTCACAAAAAGATATCACTTATTTGTTTTATGAAATTATCAAACAAAGACACTCGGGCAACTATGCTGAAGCTATAGACCTTTGTAATCATGCACTTTTAGTTGCCCCCGACAATAGTGATATTTTGTTTGAACTTTTTCAAATTCATTCTGAATGTAACAACTTTAACGAAGCTTTTTATTCCCTAAAATCTGCATTTAATAAAAATCCAAATAACAAATACTACAAAGAACTTCTGTCTCTATACTTCGAAGGAACTAATTCCTTTGACGAAGCTATCGTATTATTACTAGAACTAATTGAAAAAGATCCTTACAACGAAGAATATATCCATCGTTTAATGAACCTTTACTACCAAACCAAAAATTATAAAGAAGCATACAAACAATTAGAAAAAATAGAGAAAATAATTGGAAAAGATTCGGATTTAGGATATAAACGAGTACTCTTGCTCTTCGAACTCAATCGCAAAAAAGTAATTCCTGAACTTAAAAAGTTAATTAATAATTATCCCGATGACACGCGTTTTTGGACATTACTAGGAAACGAATACACCTATTATAAAAATTATAAAAAAGCAAATGAAGCTTTGTTATATGCCATTAACAACACACCTAAAAACGAATTTACAGCACACGCAATAAACTTTCTTACCTTAAACTATCATTTACAACAAGACACAAGTAAGATAGACTCATTAGTCTATTCATCGTTAAAAGACAAAGAAATATCAGTCAATCAAAAACTTAACTTATTAGAACTACTTAAATACAACAAAGAATCTAGTTCTAAAAAAATTGATAAAGCCTTTGAAATATTGGTAGAACAGCACAACGAAAATGATAATTTATTAACAACATATGCAGAATACCTTCTGTCTGAAAAGAAAGACACATGCAATGCTATAACACATTTTTACAAATCGCTAGAGACAAATCCACACCAAGCAGAAGTTTGGACACAACTAATATTTCTCAATCCAGAGAATCAAGAAAAAATTCTTTATGAAGCAATAAAGTACAATCCAAAAGAATCTTATTTTCAATACATTAATGCTGTATTGTTAATTGATAAAGGTGAAATAAAAGAAGCATTAAACGCTATTAACATAGCAATAGCTACAAATCATGTAGAATCTGCTTTTTCCACTTATTATGGTATAAAAGGATCGCTACTTCACGAATTGGGTGATGCAGATGCAGCATTTATGGCATTTGAAGAAGCTATTAAAAAGGACCCATCAAACCATTCAGTACTAAATAATTATGCTTATCTTTTATCTTTAGAAGATAAAGATTTACAAAAAGCAGAAGAAATGATTTGCAATGCCATCAAATTAATGCCATCAAATGCGACTTATTTAGACACTTATGCTTGGATTCTCTTTAAAAGAGAGCAATATACGCTAGCTTTATTTTATATAGAAAAAGCTATTTCAAAAGAAGATGGTCAACATAGTGAAATATATGACCACTATGGTGATATTTTGCAAAAAAAAGGTGATACAAAAAAAGCTTTAGAGGCGTGGAAAAAAGCAATAGAATTAGGGGAAAATTCACAAATTATAAAAGACAAAATTTATAAGTATACAAATGAAAACAAAGATTAAAATAATATTTCTTATACTACTAATTGTTTGTTCAGCTTGTAAAACAAAACAAGGTGTTTCAACACAAACATCAGTTTTAAAAGACGCAGAGTTTTTTTGTTCGCAAATTATTGCCAACGAACCCCATTTTTCTACACTAAATATCTCTAAAATGGATATTAACCTATCCTTGCATCAACAATCATGGAATTTATACGGCAGTTTACGAATGTATACAGATAGTGTTATGATTTTTTCACTTCAACCTCTTTTAGGTTTCGAAATATTTAGAATAGAATTATACCCAAACTATCTTCGAGTTTTCGACAAAATAAACAAAAAATATATCGAATCTGGTTACGACTATTTTTCAACATTTACATCTATACCGATATCCTTTTCTATATTACAGAACATCTTCAAACAAAAACTTTTTGTAATCGGTAGAGAAATGAAAGAATACACTTACAATGATTATTTTTTACTAGAAAAAACAAACGAAACATATAATTTAACCTCAACTTCGGGCGACGGAAAAATCTTACACAAAATAGAAGTTGACGCTAACTATAAAATAAGAAACATAGACTTATCAATGTTCCTAGAAGGATCTACTACGCAAATAAGTTACGGTGAATTTGGAGATTTCAAAAAAATAAAATATCCTCAAAATATTGCCTTAACTTTTTCATCAAGAGAGAATAATGCAAAATTAACTTTTGAAATATCAAAAGCCACCTTTGACAAGCCAATAGATTTGACACCTATTAATCCTTCGAGATATAAAAGAGTTACTTTCAAACAACTATTAACAAAATAATATATGTTTAATAAAATATTAACATTACTTTTTATCGCTTATTTTTCGTGTTTCGCTTTACAAGCACAATCTATCAAAGAACTTGAAAAGAAAAGAAAACAAGCACTCAATAAACTAGAAGTAACAAATAAGCTATTGAACGAAACGAGTAAATCTAAACAAAGTAGCATCAATAAATTAAATATTATTAAACAAAACATTCTAGAACGTCAGCAAGTCATCTCTAATATTAATCAGGAATTAAATGCTATCAATCTTACTATTGATACACTACAAAATGAACGCAATAAACTTTACGAAAAATTAGAAAAAATCAAAGTAGAATATGCCACATTAGTACAAAAATCATATTATCGAACAAATACACTCTCTTATGTTTCATTTATACTTTCCGCAGAAAACTTTAATCAAATGTTCCGCAGGATTCGCTATTTGCAACAATTTGCAGAATATAGGAAAAAACAAGCTGAAGAGATTAAGGAAACAACCGCTTTATTAGTAGAAAAAGAAGACATTTTGGCTCAAAACAGAGATAAAAAAAATGAAGTTTTATGTATCAAACAATTTGAAAATCAAAAGTTAGAATCTGACAAACAGAAAGAGAGCAAAATGTTAAACGATCTAAAATCAAAAGAGAAAAAGCTAATTGCTCAACAACAGAAACAGCAAAAAACAGCTGATGAACTTAATAGAAAAATTCAAGCGATAATTGACGCCGAAATAAAAAAAGAAAATAAAAACAAAAATTCAAAATCAAACCAAACAAAAATAGTTTTAACAAAAGAAGAGGCTCTCATTGCAGGTAACTTTGAAAAAAATAAAGGGAAACTTCCTTGGCCCGTAGAAAAAGGATTTGTAAGTGGTAAGTTTGGAATACAAAAACACCCCATACTCGAACACGTTACTACCAACAACAAAGGTATTTATATCCAAACAAATATGGGTGCCGATGCAAGAGCTATTTTTGAAGGTGTTGTAACTCAATGTTTTTCTGTACCAGGAAGCAATAATGCTGTAATTATAAAACATGGAAATTATAGAACCGTCTATACCAACTTAACATCAATTTATGTGAAAGAAGGAGATAAAGTTTCGGCTAAACAAAAAATAGGGAAAATATTTGTAGACGAAGAAAATGACAATAAAACCGAAATGCTATTAATGCTATATTTAAATACGACATTACAAAAC
>JAEIGA010003046.1_pt1 | contig 26406 bp, 41 predicted proteins | sample 9270691 | NCBI WGS metagenome assembly JAEIGA01 (sample SAMN17057246, study PRJNA624740) | gut metagenome | biome: biome; isolation source: fecal sample | host: Bos grunniens | place: China: Xizang | collected 2019 | reverse complement strand
CAGAGCTGATGCAGAACAAAGAGATCTACGGTGAGACTGTGAAACAATGGGAACGGCTGGCGCTTAATAAGAAGACTATAGCCTACTGTGCATCAGTTGAAGCAGCAGAGGAAACAGCAGAACAGTTCCGGCAGGCAGGATATACAGCTGCATCACTCAGCGGCAGCACTCCGAAGGAGCTCAGAGCACAGATCATGCAGGACTTCCGAGACAGTAAGATCATGATTCTCACGAACTGTGAGCTCTTCGGAGAAGGCCTCGACGTTCCCGATTGCGAATGCACTGTACTGCTCAGGCCGACGCAGAGCCTGACGCTATACATACAGCAGAGCATGAGGTCAATGCGATACATGCCAGGAAAGACAGCAATCATAATAGATCACGTCGGCAACTGTTATCTACATGGACTTCCAGACGATGAAAGAGAATGGTCACTTGAATCCAAGAAGAAACAGGAGAACACAGTAAAAATAAGGGAATGCCCGATGTGCTTTGCCGTGTATCCTCCGACAAAACAAAAGTGTCCTTACTGCGGTTATGCTGCCGTCAAAGAGATACAGCGAAAGGATAAGGCGGTCGTGGAGATTGACCTTGTCGAAATGCAGCGACAGGAAGATATCAAAAATACCAAATATTCCGACTTAACAGCAGAATCATGGTCAGATGTCGAACGGATCAGGAAGGCCAGAGGATATAAAATACAGTGGGCTGTACGCTTCGCCGTGTTGCATGATATAGCTGTACCGCACAAATATGACAATATGAGGAGGATTATAGGAGTATGACCGAGCATGATATACAGTCAGCTATCCGTTTAAAGCTGTCGGAGCTTGGATATTACACAGAACGTATCAACGTCGGAGCCGGATACCTGGTGCCGAAGAAGCTCATGGACAAGATGAAACGTGCAGCTCCGTCAGATCTTAGAGCTCAGCTCGATAAGATACCATACTTCACAACAGGAGCAGCCAAAGGCCGCAGCGATCTCTCAGCTATTAAGGACGGACAGATAACATTTATCGAGGTCAAAACAGATATTGGCGTTGCAAGTAATGAGCAGCTTAATTTTATCGAGCAGATGCATAATCGCTACGGATGCAAGGCAGGAATAGCAAGGAGTGTGGAAGATGCAGTCAGAATTGTTACAGAGGATTGAGCGAGCGGCGGCAGCAAACAAGCCTGCTCCGCCTGACCTGCGGCCGCCTGAGGCAATGCTGTATTATATGCTCCTCGGAGTATATGCAGCGTATCAGGCAGGCAAGCTCACGAAAGAGCAGGGACACGACAAGAAGACAGAAGTATATACGGTATACAACAGATTATCGCTTGAATACACACAGTTCACGGAGCTGTGTGCGGAATATCAGAAGCGTATCCGTGACGGATACGCAGTCGGCGGTAAGACTATAATTCCCGGGGAGGATGAAAACAATGGATGATAAACTGAAAGAACTTGCTTATCACTACGGCTTCACTTCACAGGCAGATATGCTTTGTGAGGAAGCTGCGGAGTTTATGGTCGCACTTAACAAGTTCCACAGAGGCAGCTCAGAGGCATATGCTCAGCTGGTCGAAGAACTTGCAGATGTGCTTGTAGTCGCTGAGCAGCTCCGCTACATCTTTGGTGAGGATGCGGTAAACGATATCATGAACAAGAAAATCGAACGTCAGTTAATACGCATGAAGGAGGAGAACGAAAATGACAGTCAAAACACCGGAAAATCTCTGTGTAATTTGTGGAAGCACAATTCCTGAGGGGAAACAGTACTGCCCGATGTGCGGAACATCAGAGGGCGACTGCTTCGAGAAGGCAATGAGCAGACCGGTTCCTGAGGTAGAGTTCAAGGTGAATGATGCAGCGGAGCAGGCATTCAGACAGGGATACACAGCAGGATTCAATGAGGGTATGAAGCATGCATGTGTTATCAAGTCCGACAACGAGCGTCTGAAAAGAGAGAATGCCTTCCTCAGAAGCCAGCTCGAAGCCAGAAGCCGAATTGATGATATGGACGGTGAGTATGAATGAAAATCATTAAGCAAGGCAAATCAAAAGAAGAAATCGAAGCTATTATAAAAAACGAGAAACGATTTCAGTGTGCAACTTGTGATTGTATTTTTTCTGCCAATGATGATGAATATAGATACGACCGGGATTATATTTATACTACCTGTTACTGTAAATGTCCAAATTGTGGGCGAAATGCTTATCAGCTGAGGTGATGCGGAATGACAGAAGAAAACTTTTATCGAGGAAAACATTTACTTGAAGACATCGAGCGTTATGAAAAACGTCTGGAAATAGTTCAGTACGGTGAGATATATGCACGTGATGATGATGGCAATGAAACGCATCTGGAAAATGACATATTCAGAGAACTCATTGAAGCTCAGCTCAAAAAAGATATACAGTGGATGAAAGAGAGGTTTGAAAGTTTATGATAATCAACAACGCAGAATACAGTGAGCCTGAGGTCAAGGCAATGATAAAAGCCTACGTTGAAGAAATCGACAGGCTTAATGCGAAGCTCGACGAGCTCGGTCATGACTTCAACAATATGGTTTCGACCGTCGGCTACATGGAAGAACAGGTCAAGAACTATGAAACACAGTCAACGAGGCTCGACGAGGAGAACCAGAGCCTCAGGATCCTGCTCCGTGAGATACAGCCAATACTGTACATTGCCTTCTTCGCAAACTTCAAAGATACCAACAAGGCGAACGAGCTGTACGACAAGATCACAGAGATCGTCGGAAAGGAGTAAGACGTGTTTATAGTTAAAACTCAAAAAGGAAAACTCCTTAATATGGACCACATTGAAGCAATCTTTATCGTAGGCACTGAGCTGCTTGCTGTTACACCATGCTTCAATGCTAAAGGAAACTATGATCAATATCCTCTGTATGAAGATGATAACAAAGAACATCTTGAAAAAGCATTAGATTGTCTATTTAAGGCTTTAACAGACGAGTACGTCAAAGGTTTTGACTGTTCTGTTACGAACTGGGAGGATGAGAAAAGATGAACAAACAGAAAGCGATTGAAGCAATTCATAACCTCGGTGGCTGCGATGCTGCCGAGGAATGGAGCAAGGGATATGATGCAGGCATCACGGCTGCTCTGGATGCTATCGAAAAAATACCTGATACAGACAATAACACTGACCTGATAAGCAGAAGTGAGTTACTGCAGGAGATCGCTAAAGGTGTGGGAGAATGCAGAATCAGAGCATTCGAGCCGAGCGTTAACTGTATATTGCAGATTATACACAGGATGCCAGCCGCAGACGTACAGCCTGTTGATAAGTGGATAAGCGTTAAGGATAGACTGCCTGATGAAAATGGGTGGTATCTGGTATGCAAGCACAACCGAGTTAGAGCAGCGGAGTGGTGTAAGGATTGTTGGTATAATGAATCTGATTTGCCAATTGATGACTGTGCTATAACTCATTGGCAACCCTTACCAGAACCGCCGAAGGACGGTGATACAAATGGCTGAGTATATATGCAGAGAAGCAATTCTTGATGATCTTGAGAAAGAAATTGAAGCAGGTAATATAGCATTAGACGAAGATGTGTGGATAAATAAAGGACTTAGGATAGCTATTAGAGATATTAAGGATATAAAAACCGCAGACGTTCAGCCTGTGAAGTGGGTGAGTGTCAAAGATAGACTGCCTGAGAATACAAAACCGTGTGCTGTTGTGACAGAGGATAACGGACTTGGTGTATCACGATATATGGGAAGAAACCGCTTTGAGTGGACACTGTTCGGGGAACGTGTTCTGTACTGGATGCCCTTACCAGAAACACCAAAGGACGGTGATGTGGGATGAAAGTCAGAACTGACTGCGTAGCCTGTCGAAAACGCATATACAAGGAAGCCGAGGCAGCATATCTGAAACACGAATACAAATTCTTTAGCGACAATGCTTACAGCTTCGCTGCATTCACTACGACCGTCGCTCTGAGCGTTCTCCATAAGAGAGGACGCTCAAAGAAGTACATCCGGCAATTCTTTGATGATATGTGCTTCATATTTGATCTGCCTGAGGTTATGGGAAAACAAGTGAGAACGTCAGAAATGATGAAGCTCCTGAGCAAGGAATACGACATTGACTTCGGCAAGATAAAATTACATCTGGAAACAGAAGAAGAATTTATTAAGGATATCAGGAGGTGAATATTATGGATTTTGTTTTAGGTGCACTGTTCGGCGGCCTGATCATGGCAGCAGCTGTTGCCGTGTCGATCACTTATGAGCCGTACGGAAAAATCACAGAGTACAGAATTGAACTCGGACTGGAGGATGAAGATGAAGAAACCTGAGAAAAAAATATATAGACCTACGAATCGAGACAAGCTATTACAGACCAGCACATACGACATACTTGTAAACATGGCGAACAATGCAGGCATATGCCCGATTCAGGCAGTCGCAGGTGTTTCAAGAGAGACAAAAATCAGACGCTGCTATACGTATGTTCACGACGGCTGCGAGAAATGCATACAAGAATGGCTCAATGAAGAGTTTTCAACAGACTTTTCACGCTAATGCTATAATTCAACTGTGTGAATTCTGCTATATAGCTAATTGTTATTTTTGGCTATATATAGTATAATTATCTTAGGGAGAAACCCTGAAATGTCTCCTTTCTTTTGTTCTACACATAATAATTTTTCATTAAATACTCCTTTCTGAGGATGGGGAGTAGAGTAGCGTCATACTCCCCACGAATTTATCGCAGATTAGAGAAACGGCATCTCGCAAGGCTCATAACCTTGAGGTAGTGGGTTCGACTCCTGCATCTGCAACCACTCGAAGCGCTGCCGACATTCGTTGCGGCTTATACCATGTCGGCATCGTAGCGCTTCGCCATACACAACACAAGTACAATTTTGCCTCCTTGCAGCATTCCGTCGCAGTTAGCCATATGCGGCGGATTTTGCATATAGAAAGGATGTGAGCTATTGTGACGGAAAAGCAGAAGATATTTGCTGACGAATACCTTATCGACCTTAACGCTACAAGAGCTTACAAGGCTGCTTATCCGAAGGTAAAAAAAGATACAGTTGCATCAGCAAACGGAAGCCGTATGCTTGGAAATGCTAAGGTAAAAGCCTATATAGACGAACAACTCGACAAACTGCATTCCGAGCGTTCTGCAACTGCTAACGAAGTAATTGAATATCTGACATCTGTGCTCCGTGGTGAGAGCACATCAGAAGAGATCCTCACTGTCGGTATCGGTGACGGATGCTCTGAGGCTCAGAACGTTCAGAAACGTCCGTCTGAACGTGAGCGCTTGAAAGCAGCTGAACTTCTCGGCAAGAGATTTGGAATATTCACAGAGAAATCTGATGATAGCAATGTACTTCAGAAACTTGATGATGTCCTGAAGCAGATCGGAGAATGATATGCCGTTCTCTGAAAAGCAGAAAGAGTTCTTCAAGAATGCGAACTGCCGATGGAATATCAAGGAAGGCGCAACTCGAAGCGGTAAAACATACATGGACTTGTATCTGATTCCGAAGCGGATCAGAGCAGTCGCAGGCTTGCCGGGGAGAATATTCATTCTCGGCAACACTAAAGGAACGCTGCAGCGAAATATCATAGAGCCTTTACAGGAAATCTGGGGAGATAAACTTGTATCAAGTATCAACTCCAATAATAAGGCTTATATGTTCGGTGAGGAAGTCTGGTGTCTCGGAGCTTCCAAGATCACCGCAAATGATATCCTTCGAGGTTCAAGTGTAAAATACTGCTACGGCGACGAGGTTGTCACCTGGCATCCAGAAGCATTTATAATGCTTAAGTCCCGACTGGACAGAGGTTACAGCAAATGTGACCTCACTTGCAATCCCGAAGGAAAGCTACACTGGTTCAAGCAGTTCCTGGATTCAGATGCCGATATGTTCCGTCAGAAGTACACGATAGACGATAATCCTTTCAATGATCCTGTGTTCGTTCAGGAGCTGAAGAAGGAATATGCCGGAACCGTTTACTATGACAGATACATCCTCGGCGAATGGGTAAACGCAGAAGGCATCGTTTACTCGATGTTTGACGAAGACAGACACGTCACAACTGAAGAGTTTAACTTCTCTCCTGTATATTACGTCTCATGTGACTACGGTACACAGAACGCAACGGTCTTCTTGCTATGGCACAAGATAGCAGACGGACGCTGGCTCTGTGAACGTGAATATTATTATTCCGGACGTGATTCAATAAGGCAGAAGACGGACGAGCAGTACTGTGACGATCTTATCAAGTTCCTCGACGGCATCCATATCAATGGCATGATTGTAGACCCTTCGGCAGCATCGTTTATAGCAGCTCTTCGCAAGCGTGGTATTGTAGTTCTTAATGCGAACAACGCAGTTCTTGACGGTATCCGCTTCACAGCTACGTTATTAAACAAAGGAATGATACTATTCCGACCATGCTGCAAGAATACGATTCAGGAATTTAACCTTTACAGCTGGAAACCGGATACGGCTGACGATGAGGTTATTAAAGAGAACGATCACGCAATGGATGCTCTCAGATACTTCTGCTATACACATCTTGCAACTTCAAAGGTCGGTACATCGAAACTGAGAGGATGATAAAATGCCATTTTTACTTAAAGATGCATCCGAGGTTACTCCGCAAAAGATATGTGAGTATATCAAGATGCACAGGAATAATCTGAGCGCACGGTATCAGCGCCTTGAAGATTACTATACAGGCAAGCATGATATCCTGCTCCGCAGACCTAAGCGCAGAGATGATCCATGTAATAACGTTGTCTGCAATTATGCTAAGTACATATCAGATATCGGCTCAGGCTTCTTGATCGGCGAACCTGTTTCATATCAGTCAGAGGAAGACCTCACCGACCTGCTCGAATGGTTCAAGTCTGCGGAAGTTGACGTACAAGACAACGACAATGCAGAGGATCAGTCAATCTATGGCGTAGCTTATGAGCTTGTATACATGAGCTCGGACGAATCACCGATACCGAAGACAGCAAGCATTCATCCTTCTCAGGCATTTGTTATATACAACAGCACCGTTGAGCTCCTGCCTGTTGCAGGTGTCTACTATCATGAGACAAGAGATACAGTAACACAGCAGGTCAACGGCTATGATGCAGAGATAAGCACAGATACACAGTATATGCGCTTCCATTTAACTGCGGACTTTGCTATTGACGGCGAAGTTACTGGAGAAGGCAATCCCTTCGGTATGGTAACGCTCATTGAGATTTATAATAACAGATTCTTACAGGGTGACTTCGAGCAGCTCATCAGTCTGATAGACGGATACAATAAGCAACAGTCAAATCGTATTGACGATAAGGAAAACTTCGTTAACTCTCTCATGGTGCTCAAAGGTCAGACGCTCGGATACAACCAGGAAGAAAAGGCTGAGACATATCAAGATATTAAGGACAATGGCGTTATTGAGCTCACAGAAGGCAGTGATCTCTCGTTCCTGACACGTCAGTCTGACTCACAAGGAGACCAGCTCCTGAGTGATTCAATTGCAAAGGATATTCACAAGTTTTCTTATATTCCTGATCTGACCGATGAGCATTTTGCAGCAAACGTTTCAGGAGTGGCAATGCAGTTCAAGCTCTGGGGCCTGCTGCAGCTCATGAAGAAGAAGGAACGCTACATAAAGGAAGGCCTGAGATATCGTATAAAACTGTTCTCAGCTATTCTCGCTATCAAAGGGAAAAAACCTGTTGACGTTGAAAATGTAACAATAACGATTACAAGAAACCTTCCGAAGAACCTTGTCGAGCTTGCACAGGTTATCGGTAATCTGCAAGGAATATGCAGCAATGAGACACTTGTCGCTCAACTCCCCTTCGTCGAGGATCCTGAAAAGGAAGTTGAAAAGGCAGCAGAGGAAAAGCGACAGGCAATGGATGAGCAGTTTGTGATGTCAACGGCTGCTGTAACTCAGAACAATGACACAGAATGAGCAGTACTGGATAGACCGTGCGAACCGTCGCATGGATAACTACACACTCGCTGCCATTGAGCAGGCGAGGATAATTCAACAATCCTATAACGAAATGTTGAATTATGTGCAGTCCGAAATTGCAAAAATACTGCGGCACACAGGCGGTCCCGATACACTGGCATACGAATACCGCATCAAGCGTTTAAACGTGCTGCTGGCGAAGACAGAGGCTAAAATGAAAGAGTTGTACGGAGTGAATCTTATCGGAACAACTTCCTTTCTGAAAAAAATCATTCCGGAAGCGTACTATCATACGATCTTTGATATTGCTCAGGGAGCAGGTGTTCTGCCGACGTTTGCAGCAGTCAACAGCAGATTGATTGATAAAATCATCAATGAGGACTGGAGCGGTATGAACTACAGCAAGCGCATCTGGAACAACACAAACAAGCTCGCTAAGGATCTGCGGCAGACGTTGACAGCGGCAGCAATGACAGGCGAGAGTATACAGAAGACATCTCGAAAGCTGTCGGAGGCATTCGCTACAACGAATTATAATTCTCGTCGCCTGATCAGGACGGAAACAACGTATGCCTGCAATCAAGCCGAACTGATCGCATACGATGAACTTGATATTGAAAGATACGAGTTTGTCGCTACTCTCGATACAAGGACCTCGCCTATTTGTCAGGAGCAGGACGGCAAGATATACGAAGTGAAGGATGCAAAGGCAGGAGTGAACCTGCCTGCAATGCATCCGAACTGTAGATCAACTACAATTCCATACTTTGAGAAAGGCAGGCCGACGGTGCGAGCTGCACGAGACGAGAACGGTAAGCGCATCAAGGTGCCTGCATCGATGAAGTATGACGAGTGGTACAAGAAGTATGCCGAGCCATACGAAAAAGGCAAGAAGCCGAGGACGCTGGCGGCTCCTGCAAAAGGTAAGCCTGTCGAAGTTCCTGCAGCAGCACCGGCAGAGATATCGATGCCACAGGGCGCAGACAGTGGCTATACAGACGTTAAAATTCCGAAAAGAGGTAAATAATTATGGATGAAAAAGCATTACAGCTTGTCAGAGACTATATCAACAAGCATCTTGATATTACAGATTATACAGCAAATGTGAGCTTTGAAGTATACACCGTTTGGAAGTGCAAGGCGTTACAGAACTGGAAGTATCTGCTTTCAAGCACTCTGCCCGACGGTATGTATTATGAACTGACATACAACGGCGACAAGAAGGAATGGTATCTTGATGCTTATAAGAAGTTTGAGAACGTTGTCGTTCCTGAAAGTGTGGTGAAGTAATATGAATTTCGGACAGGCACTCGATGCTATAAAAAGCGGTCATAAAGCAGCTCGTTCAGGCTGGAATGGTAAGAACCAGTATATTGAGCTTGCTTCAAATATCAGCTATATCAACGCTGACGGCTATACCGTGAACGCAGAGCATGAAGCTATCGGCAATAAGGCCATTGCTTTTGTCGGCACTTCAGGCGTTCAGCTTGGCTGGTTAGCTTCTCAGGCTGATATGCTTGCAGATGACTGGATAATTCTGTAACCGACACGAATGTTGGTCGCAAAGTCCCCGACATTCGTGTCGGAAACATAAGGAGTAAAGCATGGCCATGAGAGACGACAAATATCTGCTCACACAGGAGCAGGTTGAACGCATCCGACAGATTCTAGCGAAAGGTGACCGTGTCGAGCTGATACCTGGCAAGGAGAGAATCAAGATTATACAGGAAACCAGAAAAGAACATAAATTTGAATAGAGACGTATCTCTAAGCGTTGAGATATAAGAGCCGAGCGTGGTTAGCAAATCTAACTGCGCTCGGTTTTTTTATATTCTTGCGTAAGGAAGCCGCAAGAGAAATATAGCTGCACAGCTCCCTGAGCGGAGCTGCATGTTCAAAGCGGTGCATGAGCCGTGATGAGCACCAATCAGGCGACGGCCTTTAAACGGAAATGTCCACTCAGACGTTAAACGGAGGTAATAGCATGAAAGATATTTTTAAAATCCCGATGCAGTTTTTCGCTGAGGATCCTGACGGAACAGTTCCAGAAGGGACTGCAGGTGCTCAGGGTGATCCAGCGCCACAGGGAACAGAACCGCAGAAGACAGAACCTGCTTCGGCAGCCGAGAAGACGTTCACTCAGGCAGACCTCGACAAGATCGTCGCTGAGCGCTTGGCAAGGCAGCAGAAGAAGTTTGAAGCCGAAAAAGAAGAAGCTGCAAAGCTTGCAAAGATGAATGCCGACCAGAAGGCAGAATATGCAGCTAAGAAGCGTGAGGAAGAACTTGCAGCTCGTGAGAAGTCAATAGCCGAGAAGGAGCTGAGATATACAGCACTCGGTATTCTCGAAGAGAGCAAACTTCCAGCATCATTAGTTGACTGTCTGAATCTGAGCTCAGCAGACACTTGCAATGCATCAATCGAAGCACTTAAGAAGGCATGGCCTGAGGCTGTAACAGCCGCAGTGGACAACGCACTTCGCAGCAATACACCGCCACCTTACAGCGGCGGCAACAGTAAAAACGATGCTTTCCTTGCCGGATTTATGGAGGGATAAGCAGAAAGTGAGGTAAAATATGCCAACCATCAACTTAACAACTCGATTCAGCGGAAAAGTTGACGAGGTTATAACAAATGGTGCACTTTCAACACCATCAATCAATACAGATTATAGCTTTGTCGGTGCGCAGACAGTAAAAGTATACTCTTTTGATACTGTTGAGATGAATGACTATGTTCGTTCAGGCTCCAACAGATACGGAACACCTGAGGAACTTGGAGACAGCGTGCAGGAAATGACAATGTCTCAGGATAAGGCATTCACATATACAGTTGATAAGGGCAATGCAAGCGATACAGAGCCAGGCGTTCGTGAGGCAGGCAAGCAGCTCCGCAGACAGACAGATCTCCAGATCATCCCTATGCTTGACCAGTACCGCTTTACAAAGATAGCCAAAGGAGCAGCTCACAAGTTTTACGCTACAACGGCACTGACAACAAGCACAGCATACGCTGCATTCCTGTCAGCTAACGAAGCAATCGACGAGGCTGATGTTCCTTCTGCAGGTCGTATCTGCAACGCATCACCTAAGTTCCTTAACCTTATCAAGCAGGACAGCAACTTCATCAAGTCCGGTGACCTTTCGCAGAAAACTCTGTTCAACGGTCAGGTCGGCGAGATCGACGGCGTTGCTATTATCAAGGTACCTTCTAACAGACTTCCTGCAGGTCTTCTCTTTGAGATCACTCATCCTATGGCTTGTACAGCTCCAGTAAAAATCAACGAGTACAAGCTGCACACAGATCCTCCCGGAATCAGCGGTATGCTCGCCGAGGGTCGTGTATATCATGACGCATTCGTGCTCAACAACAAAGCAAGAATGATTTCTGCTTATTATGGTGGTGGCGAGAATTCACTCACTCTGACAGCTGCAGCAGGCTCCAGCGCCACAACATCAAAGGTAACTATCAGCGGTAACACAGCAGGCGGCACACTTGTTTATAAGGGCGATTATGCAAGCGCAGCAACAGCATCTGCAGCAGTTGATATCGGTGACGATGTCAGCAGCTTCACAGCATTTCCTTCAAACGGTGTTGTAACTACTGCTTCCGGTAAGTACATTGCTGTAGCTGTCAAGGACGGCTCAAACAAGTGCGTTGCTTCCGGTGTTGTCGCAGCGGAAGTCGGCTCATGATGATGATCGACAAGCTGTTGGTGCTTCTGGGTAATCCGTGCGAATGCAATGAAGATACTGCCGAGGTGTGTCTGGATATGGCGAAAGATGCTGTGCTCGACTATATCGGCAGAGATACGCTGCCAAAGAGCGCCGAAAGCATTGTCGTGAAGCTGGCAGTGATTTATTACAACAGGCTCGGCAATGAAGGCGAAAGCAGCAGAACCGAGGGCGGTATAAGTCAGAGCTTCGTCACGGATATTCCTGATGACATCAAGAAGCAGCTTCAGAATTATCCTCGAAAGGTAGGTGTAATACACAGTGAGACTGTCGAGGAATAAACAGCGTCCTGTGTTTATCTTCAAAATGGTTGATGCTCCATCCGATTACGTCGGTACGGAGAAGAAGATAGACCTTGTAGGACGCTTCAACTGCATAGTTGAAACAACAAAAAAGTTAAAATCCGACGATACAAAAACGGAATCCGAAGTAATTTGTAAGCTGACAGTTCCGAACGGATATCACTTCAAAGAGGGATTTATGGCTTCCTTAGAGAATCCTGAAAAGCCCGATATGAAGATAACCTCCGTTTCAAAGTACACAGAACACAGTATCTGTGAGTGTGTATCATGCAAATAAGCTTCAGACTTGAAGGCTTGCAAGAGCTTCGGAGGAAACTTGATACAATCAAGAACCTTGAACGAGATCCGAGAGTGAATCGAGAGCTCGGCCGTGGAGCTGCATATATACAAGCACAGGTCAAGCTCCTAACACCTGTTGACACAGGTAATCTCAGAAATAAGATCATATCGCAGCAGGCAAAATTCATGGAGTGGGTTGTTGAAACCAATGTTGAATATGCAATCTTTGTTGAATTTGGCACAGGCAAGCTCGGTGATCCTGCGGTACCGCATACAAGCAAGGACAGTTGGACGTATTATTCCGATGAATTAAAGCGATTCATAACGACTCACGGCCAAGCGCCTGCTGCAATGTTCAGAACGGGCTTTGATGTGGCACACAAGCAGGCGTTCCGCATTATTGAAACAGGAATAAAGGAGATTATCAGTCATGGTTGACGTTGTTCAGAAAATAGCGAATCTCCTAAAGTCATTAGCTCCTGTCGAGCTGGCAGGCAGCGAAAAAGAGCTGACACTACCGTCTATATACATCACACAACTTTCAAATTCTGCTGAGGTATCAATGGATAGCAAGGATTTTTTAACAGCCTTCACTTATCAGATTGATATATACGCAGAGACACCGAAGAAGTGCGCAGAAATGGCACAGGCAGTGGATGATATCTTGCAGCCGGAAGGCTGGAACCGTTCAAACGCTCAGCCATTCGGAAGACAGCGCTATGTGTTAACATATAGAGCATTAGTCAGCGAGAAATATCATACATACAAGGAGTGAGAATATGGGCGAATTTTTAAGCAAGGGCACTAAGCTGAGTGTGGCAGCAATACCACAGTCAGGCGATCCTTCATATAAATCGCTTTACGGTCTTTTCAGTGTTCCCGAGATGGAAGGAACTCCCGATCAGATTGACGTCACAAACCTCGAAGACGGTTCAAGACGTTCAATCAACGGCCTCGGTGCTGCATCTACTCTCGAATTCCAGTTCTATGCAACTGAGGACGAGACAGATACAACATCACAGGTTCGTGATACATGGAATATCCTGAGAGGATATCAGACAGCGGACACTGAGTTGATGTGGAAGCTGGAATACCCTGACGGCGAAGGCTTCACATGGAGAGGAAAGTGCTCGGTTCGCAGACAGGCAGCAGAAGTCAACACAGCTATAAGATTTACTCTTACGGTTGATAAAGCAACACCTTTAACTGACTTATAAAGGAGTGACCGCAGATGAAACCATATGAAGTTTTAACAGTTTGCGGCAGTGAGTATCACTTCAAGCTCACTACCGCAAATGCGGTCAAGCTGGAATCCGAGCTCAATACAGACATTCTGTCAGGCTTGGATAAGCTTGCGGAAATAGGTGTGCTTGCCAAGTATTACTTATATGCTGGCGTTTCAATGAACGACCGCATCAACAAGATAGAGGATGTATATCAGCTCTTTGACGATTATATCACCGAAGGCGGCTCAATTGAGCAGCTTCAGGAGCTCGTCATTGAGATACTGCTTACATCAGGCATCCTGTCCGAAAAGGTATACGATGCAACAAAAAAAGTAAAAGAGGATCAGAAACAAGCGTTACAGAAATTACTGAATTGATGTACGCTAAGGCTCTCGAAGTCGGCATATATCCTTCTGAGTTCTGGGATATGTCACTGAGAGAGGTCAAAGACACGGTAAACTCACGACTCAGACAGAAATATGATGAAATCTATACTCTGTCAGCACTGATCAGAGTTGCCGTGCTTTCTGCTTTCTCGGATAAAGTGCAGTTTCCTGCTCCGCCTGATCAAGGTGAGAAGCAGCAGAACTGGAAGAACTCATACAACTACATGAAAGCACTTCAAGAAGCAGAAGGAGGTGCGAAACGATGACAACTGACGAACTGAGAATTATCCTTAGCGTGAACGGAGCTCAGGGTTACGTTAACGCTATGAATCAAGTCACACGAGCGACAGGCGGATTTGATGCAAGTGCAGGAAAGCTCATGTCAACGCTTGCAAGCCTGGTCTCGGTGGGTGCACTCATCAAATTTAGCAAGCAGTGTGTAACAGCTGCGTCGGATCTGCAAGAGGTTGCAAACGTCATCAATGTGACTTTTGGTGATGGAGCAGAACTTGTTGACAAATGGGCGAAAATGCAAGCTTCGAGTTTTGGACTTTCCGAAACGGCTGCAAAGAGGTACATCGGAACTTATGGCACAATGGCAACACAGTTCGGCTATACCAGGGAGCAGGCTTCAAACATGGGAATCGAGCTGACCAAGCTTACCGGTGACGTGGCATCGTTTTATAACATCGAGGATAAGCTTGCAAGCATAAAGTTAAAGTCTATCTTCACAGGCGAGACCGAGACCTTGAAGGAGCTCGGTGTCGTGATGACCGAAGTGAACCTTAATGCATATGCTACGGAAAAGGGACTTGGCAAAACGCTCAAAGAAATGACCGAGCATGAGAAAGTAGCTCTCAGATACAGCTTTGTTATGGACAAGCTAAGTCATGCTCAGGGAGACTTTGCAAGGACCTCGGACGGCTGGGCGAACTCGGTAAGGCTTCTGAAGCTTAATTTTGAAAACCTTAAAATTGAGATAGGAAACGAACTTCTTCCTGTTGCAGGTCAGGGGCTTGCACTTGTCAATAAGGGCTTACAGGCAATATCTCCGATACTTGTCGGAGTAGCGCAAACAGTGAAGTTATATAGTGAAGCCTGGAAAAATGCATCTGTGCAGACGCAGAAGCTTGTCAAGGCTTCGCTTACGGTATTCGCTGTCGGGGCTGTAGCGCCTCGCATAATCGGCTTGATTAGCGGTGCGGTAAGAATCCTTACGATGGAGATAGCAACGCTCAGCGGTGCACTCAGCGCAATTGCAGGCATAGCAGGTATACTGCTTGCAGCAGCAGCAATGTCACAGTTAAAAAAGCAGGTAGACGAGCTGAGAAAAACATCTATCAGTCCCGAAGTAGCTGATAAGATAGCTGCTCTCGGCAGTAGCGCAGCAGTAAGCACAGATGCTGTCGACGATCTCGCAGAAGCTATGAACGGCCTGGGAGATGCTACCGAAGGGCTTGATACGTTCCTTGCAAGCTTCGACGAAGTAAACAAGGTCGGCGGCAATAACAGTTTGATGTCGAACCTTGTCAATGCGGATGATCTTGCAAATATTCTCGGAATAGCTGACGGCCTCGGTGATATAAACGGCATGCTCGATGATATTAACAGAAGTATCAACAATGTCGATGTGCCTGATATAAGCGCAAATACTTTTCTAGATCCTGCCTGGTGGCAGCGGAAGCTGTCAGCAGTGAAGAAAACTGCAAGCGGATTTTTGAACACATTTTTCACAGGTGAATGGAAAGATAACTGGGAAATTGGAGCAGAAGAGATAGTCACTGTGCTGAAAGAACGCTTCCCGAGAATCACAAAACTTCTTGAAGACATCGGCAGTGCGTCTTATTTCGTTATTCATCCACTTGTTGAAGCTCAACTAGCTATTTTTGATGCAGTAAAAACTGCTATCGATGAAGTAATCACAAAAATACAAGAACTTGCTCACGCATATGAAAATAGTTCGATTTTTAAGTTCTTTGCAGGAGCAGGCTCGAACCTTTACGATCTGCAACACGAAAACGACACTGAAAAGGATGATACATTCACGTATAAGTCGAAAAACGGCATTGAAAGAGAAGCGTTGAAGTATTATCCTGACGGCAGCGAGACGGAGCTGTACAAGAAGTACAAGGCTATGTATAACGAGGACGGCAGCGAGACAGGGCTGTACAAAAGATTGCAGACTCCCGAGCTGCCAAAGGCAAAAACCGACAACTCAGCAGCAGAATTGACGGCATATAGGAGCTACAAGTCAAAGCTTGTCGACGATGCAGAAAGCGATCTAAAAAAGCGCATTCAGAATTACACCATTAATCAGCCGAATATACCAAACATTGCTCAAACGACATATAACTCTTATCAGCAGCCGAGCAGTTCGACTATCATCAACAATAATTATACTGTTGCTCCGCAGGAAAAGCAGGAGAAGGAAACGGTTGTCGAGTTTAGTCCGACAATTCAGCTTGACGGACGTACAATATCGGCAGTCGTAATCAATGATATCAACAAACGTACACGTTCCAGCGGTAAGAGTCCGCTCATCGAGTTAGGAGATTAATATGTTTAAAATAGGTAGCACAGACCTCCCCACTCCGCAGAATGTGGTGTACTCTCATAATAAGCTATGGTCTAAGAACACTGGCAGATTAGACAACGGTTATTTTGTCGGTGATTACATAGGAACCAAGAAAAAATACGAAATCACATTCCCACCGCTCACAACGTCACAGATTGCGACAGTTACAACAGCGGTAACTCCTTCCGACGGATTTGCAACGGTCAAGATCACAAACGCCGAAGGCAGTACAGACGAAGTATCAGCTTATTTCGGCGATTTAACAGTTGAATCTTATTCCTGGCATAACGGCATAAAATATGCAATAAATGCGAAAGTATCAATCATAGAGAGGTGATAGTATGTTACCGGTAACTGAAAATGTTAACGCAATGCCGAGAAAACTCGGATGCAAGCTAATCATAAACAGTAACACTATCACCGACGTAAAACTGTTGACATACAGCTCTGACTGGAGCGGTGATATAACCATCGGTCAGGTCGTTTCGTCATATATCACAGCAACCATTCCGACACCAAACTTTGCTTTGACTGGCGCAAGCGTCTCGCACAGCATGAGCATCGGCTCTCCTGCGGAATGGGTTGACATCGGACAGTATACCGTGGATAAAAACAGCGTTCGTACAAGGCAGGGTTATACGTCTTTTTCTGCTTATGACAAGCTGCATGATACTGTCAGCACATACCATTCATCATTAACTTTCCCGACAACTGCACAGGCTGTATGTAATGAGGTATGCGGCATAATTGGTATAACGTCAACCAGCCTGCCGATAAACTTCACGATTGCAGAAGATATACTCAGCGGCTATACGCTGCGTGATATTCTCGGCTTTATAGCTGCTCTGTGCGGCAAGAATGCATATCTTAATGCAGATAATCAGCTTGAATTGAGATGGTTCACAGCATCAGGATATACAGCAGACGGAACGAGAGCAAACGTGCCCTATATCGGGGAAAACAACTGCACTGTCAACAGACTGATATGTCAGTCTCAGGACGGTACACTTATTTCGGGCAGCGGTGAAGGAATATACTTCACGTGTCCACTTATGACTCAGGATTGGCTTGACTGGATTCAGGGCAATCTTGCAGGTTTTTCTTACAGAAAAGCAGACGTTGATATTCCTTATGGAAATTTCTGCCTGCAATCTGGTGATATTATTACGGTTTCAACAACCGGTTCAGATCTCACTGTGCCTATTATGTCAAACTCATGGACGTATGACGGCGGTTTATCGTCTGCCGTGTCAGCGTATGGCGTGAGCGATTACAGCGGCACAGCAAACAACGCTGAGCGCTCTATCTCGTCTCGGAGAGTTCAGCAGGTAATGGCAGATAAAGAGACGAAAAAACGTGAGCAACAGCAATATACAAGCTTACAGGGCGAGATACAACACGCTTCTGATTTAATTACAGGTGCGACAGGCGGACACATCAGAATCAACTTTGACGGCACAAGCAGCACTCCTGCTGAGATCCTCGTGATGGATACTGACAACATTGCAACAGCTCAAAACGTCTGGGCTTTCAATCAGAATGGTATTGGTCACTTTGCAAATGGCTACGGTGTCGGAACGCTTAACCTTGCGTTAACTATGGACGGTCATATTGTGGCCGAACGTATCGCAGGTTATAAGATATCAGGTGTAAAACTGGAAACGTTTTATAAGGCTTCCAGCGGCTTACAGTCGCATATCATGATCGAAGACGGCACGTACACCGTAAACAAAGCCACAGTTGATAGCAGCGGAGATATAGTTGGAACGCCGACATTTGTCGGTAGAATCGTATTCGAGCCGAGATCAGGGCAGAATGATATTGATACATTCGCAATAAAGATCGCTCAGGGTGGCGCTTTTTCCATTGGAATGCCAAACAACGCCGAGTATATATACTATACCGATTTGTCAACAGCTCCGTCCGGAGCAGCAAAGCATAACTTCTTCGGCGGAGATATGAGTGTGTATGGTGACATCAAGTTTAATTCAGGTGCTACCGACAGCCTGAATGCTCTCAAATCAACTGTTGATAGCTTGGCAGATGCTGTTTCCAATCTTACAAGTGCGATAAATACAATCAACGGTCAGATCGCTGACCTTGACCGCAGAGTAACTGCACTGGAGAATCAATAATATGAATATTTACGTAGGAAAAGACGCTGTATGTGGAATACAGCTTACAATAGACAGAGTGTGGCGATACGCCATGCTTCCGACGGACGTGCTCACCGTGAAGGCTGCCGACGAATACGGAAACGTGATTGCTCAGGAGCTGACATCTGAGGACGTGGACAGCATAGACAAGATGGTAACGGTACGCTTCACAGCGAATCAGACAGCACAGCTCATGCCTGGAAGAGGCAAGCTCATGGCGTATCTTAACGACCTTGTAGTAGTACAGCCACAGAAAATAGTAATAAGGGGGGCTTTATAATGGCAAATGAACAGTATTGCAACTGTTGTCCTCCTCCTGACTGGGAGAAGAACAGATTTCAGCCCGAAAATCGTTTTATAGGTGATATTGAGGACGGTAAAAGATATCCGTTCGGTGTATACACAAAGGAAGAGAGCGACGAACGCTATGCTGTTAAGGCTACCGAGGAGCAGGTTGCAGCTCTTCAGACAACAGTCGCAGGCAAGGCTGACGAACAGGAATGTGTTGATATTCGTGCAAGACTTGATGCACTTGAATACAAGTCGATACAGATCAACAGCTTCTCTGCTGCTCCACCTGTTTCAGAAATGGGAAGCAGCCAGACAATCACGCTTGCATGGACACTCAACAAGCAGGCAACCTCACAGAACATCAACGGTGCTCCAGTTACTGAAAATACAAAACAGTATATCGGCGTAACAAGTAATCAGACCTACACACTGAGCGTAAGCGACGGTCAGACTTCGGCAAGCAAGAGCGTTTCTGTAAGCTTTGAAAACAGAGTATACTACGGTGCAGCTGCTGATCTGACAACAGTCACAGCATTGACTTCGTTACTCAGCAACGAACCTGAGAGAACTATCACAGTTGATGCAGGAGCAGGCGAGTATATCATCTATGCTATTCCTGCAAGGCTCGGAGATGTGACTTTCTTCGTCAGTGGCTTCGAGGGTGGCTTTGAAGATCCTGAGGAGCAGGCACTGACAAATCAGTCAGGCTATCAGGAAACATACAAGGTTTACCGTAGCACACGAGCAAGTCTCGGTGAGACTACTATCGAAATCAAGGAGGTGTAAATCATGCCAGTATATGTAATAGATACCTTAAAACCGAAAAACGGTCTTGATTTTCCTGTTGTAGAAGCCGTTGACGTTGCTGTTGAGGGATATTCCAGCCTTGCGGATGCAGTTACACATTTTGCGACTGATGTAGCGATTGCTGCTTTAACTGATGCACTTGACGGCAAAGCAGATAAAACAACTACTGATAGCTTACAGGCTCAGATAGATCAGATAATTATATCTGCATCAGCTGAAAGTGTTGTTGCTCCTGAAGTTGCTGCTGCGAGAGTTGGAGCTGATGGCACAAGCTATCAGACACTGAAAGCACGACTTGATGCATCGGAAACAAAACAGATTTCAAATGAAACAGATGTTCAGTCAGCATTTGAAAGCGTTTTTGAAATTACACACGGCAAGAATTTCGTTGATGAAAGCACAATTACAACGCTTGATGTTTCTGGAACAGGAACACTTAAAAAAGGATACGATCTTGGAGAGATTGAACAAGGCACCTATGTTGTAAGCTATGAAAGTGCGGTTGGTTCATATTACTTCACAATTATCCAAAACGGCGTATATACGCAGAAAGCACTTGCCAACGGTTCAGTTTTGTCTCTCGACGAAAACGCAACTGTTTATATCCGTTCTGATGATATGACCTTCAACATTGTAAAATTACAATTTGAAAGAGGCTCTGCTCCTACAGCATACGAAAGTTTCAACAAGTATGGCGATTCTTTGAAGCTTGATAGATACGACGAGTTCGGATATGATGTCCAGTCAGCATTTGAGAGTGTTTTGGGAATCACGCACGGCAAGAACTATGTCGATGAAAGTACGCTTATAACACTTGATGTTTCCGGAACAGGAACATTAAAAAAAGGATATGACCTTGGAGAAATCGAAGCCGGAACTTATGTCGTAAGCTATGAATCGGCGATTGGAACTTATTATTTTACAATCATTAAAGACGGAATTTATACACAGAAATTGCTTTCAAATGGTACAACTTTGAACCTTGATGAAAGTGCTGAACTTTATATCCGTTCAAGTGATATGACCTTTAACATTGTAAAATTACAGTTTGAAAAAGGAAATGTGCCAACTGCGTACAAGCCGTATGAAAAATACGGAGATTCTTTACGGCTTGATAGATATGATGATCTGGAAGAAGCAACAGTTAATATCAACAACAGGCTTGGCATTAAAAAGGAAAGCAAAAATCTTGTCGACGAAAGCACACTTACAACACTTGATGTAACAGGAACAGGAACATTAAAAAAAGGATATGACCTTGGAGAAATCGAAGCCGGAACTTATGTCGTAAGTTATGAATCGGCAGTAGGCATATATTATTTTACAATTATCAAGAATAATGTATACACACAAAAATCACTGACTAATGGCAAAACTTTAAGGCTGGATGAAGGTGATATACTTTATATCCGTTCTAATGATATGACCTTTAACATTGTAAAATTACAGTTTGAAAAAGGAAATGTGCCTACACCATATGAACCGTATAACTTGGGTTATGGTGATTCAAGCCGTATCGTAAAGATAGAGAGCCAAATTACAGAAATTGAATCGACATTAAGCGTTCCTCAAAATACATACTATGCAGGTGTAATACCGAGTGACAAATCGCCTTATTTGTACGGAGATATTTTGTTTTGCAATAACACAAAGTATATGTTTGACGGTGCTGACTTTATACCATGCTCCGAAAGCAACGAACCGTATGACAGAGAAGAATACTATGATGTCGTTATCATTGGTGGTGGAACTGGTGGCGTCGCTGCTGCTTATCCTTTTATCGGAACAAACTATCGCGTGGCTATAGTTGAGAAAAACGGAGCACTTGGTGGTGTTGCCTGCCTCGGCTATGTATCGACATGGATTGAAGGATATAATACTCCGATGCTTGAAAATATCTTTACATCTCTTAAAAATGAAGGTAAAGCATTTGGAGATTTTGAAAATTCATGGTTGCCAACGATATTTAGTGTCACTACGGGTAGTTCGTTGAAATTTGAGCCTGATGCAATGTCCGATAAATATGAAAATGATTTAAGCGGAAACAATTTCAACATTTTCTATGATTCGGTATTTGTAAACTATGGTGAAGTTATTGGAAACAGCATTGACTCAGTAGTAGTGCGTTCAGGTGGCAGCACAATAAAGCTCCATGCAAAATTCTTTGTCGATGCTTCTACTGATGCGTCACTTGTAAGAAGCGTTTCGGGCATCAGAAATGACGATTACTATTATGGCAGAGACTATCAGAGCAGATTCAATGAAAGCCTTGCAATTACAAGCGGTGAATTTAGATATCTTAATGAGCCGAGCTATTTCTTTGAAATTGAAGATGCATTTGATGATTCTGCACTTCTCGATAGCATAACAACTGTATACAGGGACGGAGATACAGTAATTGCACCGAGTTACATACGTACTGACGGATATCCTTTCGTTGTAGGAGATAGAACATTCGTAAATACTATGTACGGCACCGGTCAGCAAGGTATGTACAAACTGCTGAACAGCAACAACAATTATATTACTGGCATTACAAAAATGACATTGGAATACTGGAAATATATTAAATTGAATCTTCAAATTGAATATGAGAATGGTGGCTCAACATTCGGAGGCTGGTCGGTTGCATATCGCACTTACGGATTTGTTAAATTTGCGGATACAATCGGAGATCGTGAAACATACAGAATAAACTGTGATGAAATGCTTACGCAGTCGGATTTAGCTACATTAGCAGTTAATGGCAGTGACGTAGTCGCAGTTGGAAGTCACAATATTGATATGCACGTTACGACTGGTTTAAACACTTCAAACATCACATCGTTTAATAATAATGATCTTAAACCTTATGCAATTACGTATGGAATGATAATTCCTAAAAAATTGAACAATACATTTGTTGCAAGCAAGTGCTTTGGTGCTTCACAGATTGCAAATGCATCTGCGAGAATAGCCAAAGTTGTCAATCAGTTAGGATATGTGGCCGGAAATGCTATAAAATATTCACTGAATAACGGAATGAGTGATGTTAGAAATGTTAACATTTCAGAACTTAAAGGCACATATTATACTGACTTTAACAACAGATTCACAACACTTATGTCGTATTATAATGGTGGTGAGCAGCCATGAACAAAATAATTCAGATCATAGCAGCCTCAGCTGCTGCCGTATGCGGTTTTTTATTCGGAGAATTCGATGGATTTATGTATGCACTGATAGCTTTCATGGTATTAGACTACATTTCCGGTGTCCTTGTGGCGATAGCTCAGAAAGAGCTATCGTCTAAGGTCGGATTCAAAGGCATTGCAAAAAAGGTTATAATTTTGGTGCTTGTCGCAGTCGGTCACCTGCTCGATGTTCATGTACTTAATGACGGAGCTGTGTGCCGTATGGCAGTATCAGGATTCTATGCAGCGAACGAGGCTATAAGTATATTGGAAAACGCTTCGGAGCTGGGAATACCGCTGCCAAAGAAACTGGTCGCAGTTCTTAAGCAGATCAAAGAAGATTCTGATAAGGAGGATTGACAATGTACACAAGAAGAGAATTCAATGAGAACGAAGTGGTTCTTAGCAATGCTATCAGGGGAAAGCTGATAGAAGTCGAAGAGCTTCTCAACAAAATCCCGAATTGCAGAGAGAAAAGCATAGCTTTAACTCACATCGAGGACGCAATGTTGCACTCTAACCTTGCAATCACAGAAGGCTGTGTAATGGAGGTGGTATAATGGGAAATCTTTCGCCGCATTTCGACAGCTCAGAGTTCATGTGCTCTTGCTGCGGACAGTCAACAACTATGTCGCAGCTCCTGATTGATAGGCTCGAACAGCTCCACTCGCTTATGGGTGCAAAGGCAGTATACATCAATTCGGGCTATCGCTGCAATAATAATCCGTGGGGATCGCCGACAGACGCACACCGCAAGGGCATGGCTGCGGATATCAGGGTCCAGCGTAAGGATGGCAGCTATTACACAGCGGAGGACATCGCCGAGGCAGCTGAACGTGTAGGCTTCGGCGGTATCGGTATCATGGAGCCTGACAGCTGTCATGTTGATACACGTGATACAGATCCATATGTCAACTCACACTGGTTCGGTAACGAAACCACAGGAGAAGATTACATTCAGACTTTCCAGCGTGGTACAGTCTTCGACGGTGAAAGAACTACTCAGAACCATAGCAAAGAAGAGCTCCTCCAGGAGCTGAAAACACTCTACGAAAAGTACTCATAAAGCACTATGAACAGATTCACCACTATATCTAACTCAGAGCTGGCAGCACTGATCGATGAATGGGTGAAGGGACAGCGTGACAGAGCCATAATGAAAAGAAGGCTGATTGACTGCATACGTCTGGAACCACTCGCCGAGGAATTCGACCTTTCTGTACAGCACGTTGCAACAATAGTTTCAAAAAATATTAAGATTTTAAGTGCAAAAACAAGTAAATAACAATGAAAAAAGCTTAATCCGCTTGATGGTGGATTAGGCTTTTTTGTTTTATACTAAAGATGGTGAATCAATATGTACGAATTTGTAAACATGAATCCATGCAAGCGACGGCTTGGAGACTGCGTTATCCGTGCTTTGTCTCTTGCTCTGAATCAGCAGTGGGAGAGAACATACATAGATCTCTGTATTGAGGGATATATCCAGTGCGATATGCCAAACGCAAATAATGTCTGGGAAGCGTACCTCATATACAAAGGCTTCAAGCGGTATCCTGTGGCGGATGTTATGACCTTCGAGGAGTTCGCCGAAACACATAACGACGGACAGCTCTATGTGGTGGCCACTGGCTCTCATGTGGCCGTGATCAAGAACGAAACGCTTTATGACAACTGGGACAGCAGTGAGGAGATAATCGCTTATTACTTCGTGAAGGAGCAAGACAATGCCGTATAATTCATTTTACTCAACATATAATCCGTATCAGCCTATGCAGCAGTATCAGCAGATGATACAGCCACAGGTTCAGCCGCAAGCTCAGACACAGCAGTCAAGCGGTGGTCTTCTCTGGGTACAGGGGATCGAAGGAGCTAAGAGCCACTTTGTGGAGCCGGGGCGCTCCGTGCTGCTCATGGATTCAGAGAGTAACAGTTTTTTTATAAAGACTGCCGATGCAAGCGGTATGCCTTTACCGCTGAGAATATTTGATTATACTGAAAGAACCGCACAGCAGGCACCACAGCAGCCCACAGCAGCGTCCACAGATACAAGCACATATATTACACGTGAAGAATTTGAACAGCGTATAGCACAGATTACAGCGGTTACAGAAAGGACTGATATCAATGCCGAGTGAGCTTTATAAAACTATAGGTAAGGACAGCAATGTCTCTACCAATCAGGATCCGAGAAGTGCAGCCATGAGCCGAATGAAGGAAATGGGTATAAATGTACCTGAGGGCATGGAAAATAATCCTCAGGCCCTGCTACAGCACGTTATGCAGTCGGGCAAGGTACCTCAGAACAGGCTCGGCATGGCTCAGCAGATCATGCAGCGGTTATTTAGAAGATAACGCAAAAGTGCAATATAAATGCGTATAGAATGCACAATAAACGCTCATAAAACGCAAAAACAATGCTTATTTGCGTTTTGCAAGTTTGTTCCCGACAAAAATGTCGGTAACATAAATTCACCGTTCGCACGATTTAAGGATGCGAACGCTTACCGAGATAGCTTCTCGGAGAAAGGAGGCCTATATGGCACTCACAGAAAATAACAACGGAATGGTTATGCCTGTATCGCCTATGTATGGCGGTGGCTTCGGTGGCGGCATGGGCGGCATCGGTTTCGGCGGTGACTGGGCGTGGATCCTTCTGCTTCTGGTCCTCGGCGGTGGCTGGGGCGGTTTCGGAGGCTTTGGCGGAGCTGGCATGATGGGCGGAGCAATGCTCGGCGCTGATATGGGCGGCTGGGGCTTATATCCTTGGCTCAACAACAGCGAGCACATTTCTGACGGATTCAGAGACCAGCAGCTCAGCAACCAGATTGGCAACATTCAGGGCGCAGTAACAAGCGGCTTTGGTGACGTTCAGAATGCTCTTTGTGCAGGCTTCGGAAACGTACAGAACAGTCTCTGTGGTGGTTTCGCAGGAGTAAACGCATCAATCAATGGTGCTCAGAACGCACTTGCTCAGCAGATGTACACAAATCAGATCTCCGACCTTGAGCGTTCGTTCGCAGCTCAGACAGCTAATACCGCAGCAATCAACGGAGTAAACATGAATTTGCAGAACTGCTGCTGCGAGAACAGAGCAGCTACAGCTGACCTGAAGTACACTGTTGCAACAGAGAATTGCCAGGACCGTTATGAGGCAGCTCAGAACACACAGGGCATTATCTCAGCCATTACAGCAGGCATTCAGTCTATCAAGGATGATCTCTGCGCTGACCGTCTCGAAGCTGAGAGACGTGAAAACGCAAATCTCCGCACACAGCTTTCAATGGCTCAGCTTGCGGCTTCACAGAGCGCACAGACTGCAACAATTCAGGCAGGCCAGAGAGCACTTGCAAACGAAGTGGAGCAGTATGTGGCTCCTAAGGCAATCCCTGCATACGTTGTTCAGAATCCTAACTGCTGCGCACCTACCGGCTGCGGCTGCGGTTCGTTCTGAGTAAGGCGGTGACGATATGGCTGCAGAATATCTTGCTAATGCAGT
>JAEIGA010003045.1_pt1 | contig 26407 bp, 17 predicted proteins | sample 9270691 | NCBI WGS metagenome assembly JAEIGA01 (sample SAMN17057246, study PRJNA624740) | gut metagenome | biome: biome; isolation source: fecal sample | host: Bos grunniens | place: China: Xizang | collected 2019 | reverse complement strand
TCTACCGCAAAAGTCATTCTAGCTTGTTTGGGACGAAAATTCAACAAAAACCAAACAAAGAATAGAATAATGACAGAAAAAAGTACCATCAGCCAATCATTGGTAAACAAAATCAATCAACAAATAGAATTAGGAATCGCACAACCTAGCTGCGTATGGGATACAAAAACCACTGGGTTTGGAATACGCATCGGCAAAGCCAGCGCAACGTTTTTTTATAAATATAGAGACAAATGCGGCAGAAATAAAACACATACAATTGGCAGAACCAAAAATATGTCAGTTAATGAAGCACGCCAACGATTAGACGAATTCAAACCAACAGTAAAATTAGGCAACATTCCTGATTCTAAAAAATATACAAAATTCACGATTAAAGATGTGTGCGACAAATATATCGCTGAACACCAAATGCGCGAAAGTACCAGGCTGTTGGACAAAAGCAGAATCAACCGACACGTTTTACCTATAATTGGGGGGATACGTTTATCTGATTTGACCGCACAAGATATTATGGATTTACAGACAGCCATTGCCACAGGCGACAAAAAAATTGTAATTGCTGGTTACAAGAATCCGTCAAACCCACATTCGTATATCAAAATAACTGGTGGAACAGGATGCGCAAAACGAGTTATGGAAATGCTTAAAACTATACTTAATTTTGCTGAAGACCATGACATGATTGCCGAAAACCCAATGAATACAAGGAAGTTCAAAAAAATCAAGCATATCAAAAAAGAAACTGCCTACCTAGAGCCGGACGGTTATATAAATCTTGGACAGGCACTAAGAATGAAAGAATTAGAACAAAAAGATAGCGATGTGCAGAGTGTAAATGTAATAAAGTTGCTCGCTTTAACTGGTTGCAGAAAAAATGAATTACTAGGGTTGACTTGGGACAGAGTAAATTTTGCACAACAATATTTTTCTTTTGCTCAAACCAAGACAACGGATGGACAGCAAAATCGGATTTTTGGGATTGCGGCGAAACAGTTGTTAGAACAGATGTACGCTAAAAGAACAAGCGACCATTTATTCCCCAGCGAGACCAAAATCGGTACACATCGACAGGATTGTTTAAAAGCGTTAAAAGAGATATGCAAAATGAAAGACAATAACGCAGAAAATACAGCAATGCTCAATCCGTTATTAAATCTGACCCTGCACGGTTTGCGACACTCCTTTGCAACCCGCTGCAACGATTTAGATTTTTCAGATGTACAAATCGAGGGCTTATTGGGACATAAAAAAGGCGATGTTGAGGGGATATCTGCGCATAACCGGTCTGAAAAATTGATTGAAAGAGCGAATGTGGTCTCTAATGAAATACAACTACTACTAAATAAAGGGGCTGAAAAAGCTGAACAAGAATACAAAAACAAGAAAGAGAACCATTTATGAACACCGAAACTAAATGTATTACAGAAAAAGCATTGGTAGACTATTTAAACACAGTATATGGTCTGCCAATGTCCAAAAAACAAATTGAAAAACTGAGAGCGCGCGGTCAAGCACCAATGTTTAGAAAATGGGGGCGTAACACAGTGTATTACCGCGAAGATATTGACAACTGGGTAAGAGAGAAATTGTCAGCATGTTATAAATACACAATGTCTAATTACAGCAAGTAAAAGTATAAAGAAAATGAAAAGTGCTCCAAATTTGCTCCAAAAAGCAAAAAAACAAACAAATAAACACAATAAAACAAAGAGGTAAAAACAAATGTAATACGCAGAAAACAGGGAAAGAATGAATGGTCGGAGTAGTGGGCTACGACCCCACGACCTCTACGTCCCGAACGTAGCGCTCTACCAGGCTGAGCTATACTCCGCAAACAACTGCGTCGCAGATTATGCGACTTATTCGCAAAAAAATCAATCCTTAAATTTCATTTTTTATTTGTAATTCACCATATGTGCATTATATTTATTTCTGCATAACAAAAAAAGGAAAGAAAGATGTTTGCAAAACGATTCTTGAACAAAGATGTATTTGAAAATTATGATGATTATGTTCAAAACGCCAAACCAAACATTCCTGAAAACTTTAACTTTGCATACGATGTTGTTGATGAAATCGCAAACGAAACACCAGACAAAGTTGCAGTTTTGTGGGTAAATGACAACGGCGAGAAAAAAACAATCACTTTTAAAATGTTATCCGAAATGTCTAATCGGGTGGCGAACTTTTTAACTGCACGCGGTCTGAAACGCGGGGATACCGCCCTGCTGTTTATGCGTCGCCGTTGGGAATATTGGATTATCATGATGGCAATGCACAAAATGGGTGCAATTCCAATTCCATCAACAAACCAATTAAAAACCGAAGACATAAAATATCGCCTGGACATGGCAGATTGCCATGCAGTTATCGCATTTGACGACGGTGTAATTATTAACGAAATAAAAAACGCAATTAACGACAACGAAAAAATTCAATTAATTAATTGTTCTGAAATTGCAAACGCATGCGAAACATATCCGGCCACATTTGATCGCGTCCCCAATGAAAACAATGACACAATGGTCGTATATTTCACCAGTGGCACCACCGACATGCCCAAGATGGTTGCGCATAATTTTGCATATCCACTGGGACATATAAACACCGCGGTGTTTTGGCAACAACTGGGTGACGACGACATACACTTTACCCTGTCAGAATCGGGCTGGGCAAAATGTTCATGGGGCAAAATGTATGGTCAATGGTTAGCGGGCGCAACAGTATTCGTATTTGATTTTTCGCGTGTTTTTACTGCACACGACCTGCTAACGGCAATATCCGAAAACAAAATAACATCATTCTGTGCGCCACCAACCGCATACAAAATGATGATTCATGCCAATATGTCGCATTACGACCTGTCATCCCTGCGCAAAGCAGAAATTGCTGGCGAAGCCCTAAACCCCGAAGTTTACGAACGCTTCCTGGATGCCACCAGCATAAAACTGCGCGAAGGATTTGGCCAAACAGAAACATGCGTCTTACTGTTTAATAACCAGTGGATAGAACCCAAACCTGGTTCCATGGGAATGCCAGCGGCGGGTTGGGACATTGTACTGCGCGATGAACGCGGTCGCACAATTACAGACAATGATACCGTTGGTGAAATCTGCATTTCATTAAAAAACGGATGGCCCCTGGGTTTATTCAAAGGATATCACAAAAATGAAAAATTAACTGCCAGTGTATCACGCGACGGCTTCTATCATACCGGCGATATCGCATACCGCGATTCGGATGGATATTATTGGTTCGTTGGTCGTAACGATGATTTAATCAAAACCAGTGGCTATCGCGTCAGCCCGTTTGAGGTTGAAAGCGTCCTGTTGGAACACCCATCTGTCCGTGAAGTTGCAGTTACTGGCGTCCTGGACCCTGCACGTGGCCAGGCGGTCAAGGCAACAATTGTCCTGAACAAATATTTCCAGGCAACAGAAATCCTGATTCGACAATTGCAAAACCATGTTAAATCACGCACAGCGCACTATAAATGCCCACGCGTAATTGAATTTGTAGACAGCCTGCCCATGACAATCAGTGGCAAAATTCGCCGTGCACTTATCAGAACGCTGGACAGCGCCAAAGAATCAATTGTCGACCCTATCAAGGAATCAATTGTTGCCCCAATTAAAGAAACAATTGTCGAACCAATAAAAAACACAATTGGTCTGGGGGAAGATAAAGAAAAAGACAAATAAAAAAAACACCCACCATTTGGTGGGATTTTTTAGAAAACAAAAAATCCGCCATTTGGCGGATTTAATAAATTTAGAAACCGAAAACCATACGTTGTTTTGACTGACGTTTCTTTTCGTTACGAACGGCTTCTTCTTTCAAACGTTTGCGTTTTGTTGTTGGTTTTTCATAACGCTGACGTTCTTTCATTTCGCGATACAGACCTTCTTTCTGTGACTTACGTTTTGCAACGCGCAAAGCCTGTTCTACGTTATTATCACGAACCAGAACCTTAACCATATGTATTCACCCCCTTTAACGCATTCTTTATCTGTTAAACCAAAGAAAGGGACTTTCGTCCCCTTCCCTTTTTGTTTTGGTGGAGCTGATCAGGCTCGAACTGACGACCCCCTGCTTGCAAAGCAGGTGCTCTACCAACTGAGCTACAACCCCAAAACTTTGCACTTTCATCATGAAAGCGAATGCATTTTATACAATATAAAAACAAATGTCAACAAGAAATTAATAGTTCTATTTTTTGTTGACAATACGTATTTTTTGTATAAAATAAATTCAAAAAAGTTATAAACATGCAGACACCACACAAATATACATTTATCCCTGACAACTATTCTGACGTCCTAAAAGAATTAAAGGACCAACATTTTGCATGGGAAATGAAATTTAGTTCGCGAACAGAAAACAAAACCATTGGTCATGTTACACATTATGCCATTGGCGCTACACCTTCGAACAATTGTCTGATATTAATTCCGGGACTGGCATCTAATACGCGCACCGAACCATTAATGAAGGTTATTGAATACTGGGCAATGATGAACAAACATGATATATATTGTCTGGATACCTTTCTGGGTGATTTTTTGCCTGATACATCACAAGAATTGGCGGAAAAACATACATTTAATGAATACATAAACCTAATTGACACAGGTCTGGATGTAATAGAAAAAGACGTAAAACAAAAGAAATATACATATTCATGTCTGATTGGACACAGCGCAGGCGCAACAGGAACCTTTGAGATTTATAACAAACGCATCCGTGAACACAAAAAACTACGTTTCAGTGCATCTGTTATGTTTGCGCCATACCTGGACCACAGCTTCACAACTTATATCCAGGACTTTTACAAAAGATTCATATATAAAAATGAAATTGATGACGAAACATTCAAGAAATCCGTTATCGGAATCAACAGTCCACACGAACCACACCCAAATGGGAAACTTTCAAAGATATCAATTTTGCCAACATTTTATGATGATATAGATTCGGTAAAATTCTGTCCAGAACTGATGAATAAATACAATATTCCTATCACACTGGTTGCTGGCGGTCGCGATAAAAAATCGCCACCAGAAGAACTGCGAAAAAAATTTCTAACACTGCGCAACGGCAATAACGGTCATTTGTGGAAATTTGTTGTTTTCAAGAATTCTCGACACAGTTTTATTGACCAATACAAGGATTGGGGCGCAATTTTACGTTTAATACAATCCCAAAAGCGTTTCGCCTTAATAAACATCAAATAAATTGAACTTTACATACCCCACAACGCGTTCTATAATACAATTGCTATGAAAAAAATATCTAATAAAATAAAGTCCTTTATCAAAGGTGACGAATCAAACGGCCGCATTAAATGGTCATTGTATGGACGTGTATGGCGCGAAGTTGGCGCACCATATTGGAAATGGCTGGCCGCAGGTATAATATTTACTGTCCTGGCTGCCGGGGCCGAGGCTTATACAATCACCCTGGTCCAACAGGTTGTAGACAAAGCATTCATTGAAAAAAGCATGTCTGCCATATATTGGCTGGGAATTCAGGTCATTGTCGCATTTGGCGCCAAGGGAACATTTACCTATGCCAAAGCATTAATCATGTCCAAAGGAGGTTTGTTGGCCAGCGCAAATCTACAAAAAAAGATTTACCACCACATGACCCACATGAACCTGGCACGATTTTATGGCGATGGCATTGGAAAAAATTTAAACTATTTTGGCATCCAGGCAAGCGCAGTACTTAATCTGGTAACAGGAACAGTTATTAAAATTGTACAAAACGTCGCAACGTTAATTATGACATTAGCGTTAATGTTCTATTATGCACATCAGATGTGTATCGTATTAATGTTTCTGGCACCAGCAATTATGATTCCAATGGTTGTCATTATGCGCAAACGTCGCAAACTGTCGCGTCAATCATTCGGTATTGCAAATAATGTTTCACAACAATTAAATCAAACATTACACGGAATTAAGACAATCCAGGCATTTGCCGCCGAAGAACGCGAAGAAAAAAACTTTGCCCGCGTATTAAATTCTTCTGTCATAAATGCATATAAAAGCACCCAGGCCAATGCCCTTCGTTCACCATTAATGGAATTCATGATTTCAATTGGACTGTGTATTGCCATGATTATGGGCGGTCATTTTATTTCCAGCGGCGCAATCACAACTGGTGATTTCACTGCATTCCTGCTGGCATTGACCGCGGCATATAAACCCGCAAAAAGCATTACCGGCACCGGCGATACACTACAACATGGATTGCTTGCAGCTGAAATACTGTTTGGTTTCCTGGACAGCAAACCAGACATCACCGATGCACCCGATGCACGCGATTTGACAGCAAAAAAAATGTCTGTTGGATTCCACGATGTGTCATTTGCATACAATCCAAATGAACCTGTTATCAAAAATCTGAACCTGAATGTACCCGCAGGCAAGGTATGCGCACTGGTCGGACCATCAGGTGGCGGGAAAACAACATTATTTAATTTATTAGAACGTTTTTACGATCCACAAATTGGGAAAATAACAATTAACAAAACAGACATACGCAAATACACGCTTAAATCTCTGCGTCAAAATATAGCCGAGGTTTCACAATCCGTATTCTTATTCAATGGTTCCATCGAAGATAACATTAAATACGGCAACCCGGATGCAACACATGAAATGGTTGTTGCGGCTGCACGCGCTGCAAACGCGGATGGTTTTATTAACGAATTTCCAGAAGGATACAAAACATCTGTGGGCGAAGGTGGCGGTCTGTTATCTGGCGGTCAAAAACAACGTATTGCAATTGCACGCGCGATATTAAAAGACGCACCCATATTGTTATTGGACGAAGCAACATCTGCGCTGGACACAGAAAGCGAAAAATTAATTCAATCTGCCTTGAATGAATTAATGCAGGGCCGTACAACATTCGTTATCGCGCACCGTCTGTCAACAATTCTTGATGCAGACATCATATGCGTAATTAAAAATGGTGAAATTGTTGAAATGGGTACCGATGCAGAACTGTGCAAACTGAATGGCGAATACAAAAAATTACGCGACATTCAATTTAAAACAGACGATAAAAAGAAGAAATAATTAAAATCCAAACAAAAAAAAGGGGGGGGAAAAAGAGAAACAACGCGAACAAAGGGCATATAAAATGACTGCAAAAAAAACATTTGATATGAAATACATTTTGGATAATTTAATGAACGATCCCGCCGTTTCTGCTGCTATAAAAAAATTACAGGAAAATATTGCTGAATTAAGCATTGCTATCACACAGAAAATTACATATGACATAATGCAAAACACAGTAATAACAATTCCTGAAAAAAAAGAACCTGTACAGGAACAAACAAAAACGCATTCACCTCACAAACAAATCACAGATTGGGCAAATGCAACTGATACGCAAGTAAGAACTGCGCGCCTAAACCGTCGGCGCGACGGGTATCCACTTGAACCAGATTTAATTGCGGAACTGCAGAAACGTTTTTCAAACTATGATTCAAAAACAGATAGATTTACGAGCAAAAAATACCACAGAACCAAAGAATATTGGATAAAAAAATCTGATGCCGCATTATACAGTGCACTACGCGAACACAGAACACGTGGACATGACATTGAACCTGAACTGTCTGCCGCACTAACAGAACGTTTTCCTACATTTAATCCGGAAATCAAAAAAATCATACGTCGCAGCACAAAAAATACCGATTGGGCAAACGCAACCGATACACAACTAAGGGCTGCGCGCCAGAACCGTCGTCGCGACGGTCATCCACTTGAACCAGATTTAATTGCGGAACTGCAAAAACGTTTTTCAAACTATGATGCACAAACAGACACATTTTCAACAACAGAAATCGATTGGTCAAAACAATCAAAAAAAAGTTTACAAACCGCTATAAACTATCGCAAAAGAACCGGTCAGCCCATCCCCGCAGAAATGGCGACCGCGCTGGAACAAAAAAGTACCCCAAAGAAGAAAACCACACGCACCAATTGGTCAAATGCATCCAATCAAAATCTGCGTATGGCATACTATTACCGCATTGCACGAAAATTACCAATTGAACCATCACTAAATGATGCATTGGCTGCTGCATTTCCTGGTTATGATGCAACAACACAAGCATTCGTGGGCAAAAATAACACAACACAAAAACAATCTATTTTACAAAACACCACCCCAGAAACACCCGAAAGATTATTTCCGCTGTATTCCATTCCAACCACCAGTGGTAATTACGCACTAAGTTTTAATAACAACAAAACCAACAGTAATTTGTTAATCGGCGCGAAACAACCATATGAAGTATGCCTGATTGATACAAAAACAAAAATGACCGTAATACGCAAGGCCCTAGACGACATAAAGTTTACGTTATACATAATAAACTATGCCACAGGTGAAATAATTTCTGAAACAAAACCAGGCATGGCAATAATTTTATATTCTGCCAAAACGCATGAATTATACGCACAGAAGCATCGCGATAATCTTGTGCCTACTTGGCATATATCCCCAGACAAAAACATTACAAAAATCATAACCACACCAAAAAACATATCCAAGATTCTGGCAGCTCAAATAAAAAAAGAAACTATTCTAATTGAAGAAAACGGCAGAACAAGTACACACCCCCTATTAACATTGGGCAGCCAAGACAAAAACGATGCACAAAACGCAACAATAACCCAAATGCTACACGCGGCCCCAGAACGTATAATAGAAACGGAGACTAAACCAAATTCTCAGCATGCCGCCCTGCCTGTGGTGCAAAACACCCAACAAACGGAAAATTCTACAAACAAATCAGAACGCAAAAAACAAAATTCAGAAATTCCAGTATATATTGAACACGTTAAGTCAAATTTAATGGGTTCATACAACAACGTTTATATAAATGGCAAAAAAGTTTTATCTAATCATTTTGACACAAAAGTAAAATTATTACTGGATGACACCCTATTAGGGATTCACGGTATTGTAACAGACAACAAAGATTTACCCCAGACACCAATCTGGATAATATATGATACAACATTGAAATCACGCATAAATCCACACATGGAAAAATTCAGCGGATATCAAGTACACGCAAAAAAGATACTTGAAACCAGTGATGGTCTGCGCTTGGATTTATCAAATCGATGCATCACATTATTAAAACGTGACAGAATAAAAGCCCAGGCTGACAACAAACGCTTTGTCATTTCAACAGTAAAAACGAAATAAAAATCCCCCAATTGGGGGGATTTTTATTTCTGGATAAAGTGTACACTGTATTGTGGTTTTTTATCTGCCCCCAGTGATGCACGTATAACCTTGTTTGATGCAATTTGAACTGCACGTACAAGATTATTTCTATCCTTGCGTTCTGTTTTTGTCAAACCGTCAATTGCGCGTGTAATCTCTATCTGAATCTGACGTTTCATAAATCCTGTTTCATCTGTTTCAAAGACACCCGCACTGGAAACCTCTGGTGTGCCTTTCAAGAATCCACGCTTATCAACCGGCAGTGTTACAAATACCGCACCATTTGATGCAATTTTCTTGCGGTTTTTATAAACTTGGTCGTTGGCACTGCGTTCTGTTTCGCCTTCCATAACAACATAACTGGTTTCGATTGTTTCGGCAACATATGGTTCTTCGCCATCACGCAGTGCAATCATTTCGCCATTATGCACAACCATCATATGTTTTGCACCGCCACGTTCCATTGCCATTTTACCGTTTAACATTTCGTTGATGTAATCACCGTGCATCGGGACAGAAATCTGCGGATGCACCATATCATAGAAACGTTCTAATTCTGGTCGTCCGGCATGTCCACTGGCGTGCAGATTATCTGTATCAAAGATAGTATGTGTCTTAATACCCATACGCGCCAATTTGTTATAAATATACGATACATCCTGTTCGCGACCTGGAATAATAATAGCACTGAAAACAACCGTATCTGTTGGTTGTAATTTTAATTCTTTTACCTGGCCGTGGCACAGACGGGTCAGCATTGCAAATTTTTCGCCCTGGGACCCCGTCAGGAATATTGCTTGTTTTTCTGCCGGCAGGTCTTTGATTTCGCTGTGCAGATAAACATCATCTTTATCCAGGTATCCAAATTTTATACCCATTTCACGAAATTCTGGCAATCCGACATACGGCACAGGATTTGGATTACTGCGTTCTTTAATTGCAGCAACACGACCTGCGGCGCGTGCAGCCTGGGAAAACATTTTAATACGTGCCAGACTGCGTGAATATCCTGTTACAAAAACGCGCCCTGGTGCATTTTTCATAATTTCGGTCAACGCGTCACGAACCTGAACCTCGGTCACTTGTTTTGTTTGACGTGAAGAATTCGTGGAATCGCACATACATGCCAATAATTTTGGATCCGAACCAATCTCTTGCAGACGAACAAAGTCTGTTGCGGCTTCGACTGGATTATCGTCATTGAATGTCCAGTCACCAGTATGCAGAATTTTTCCTGCACCTGTTTTAATAATTAACATCTGTGCCTCAGGTACACTGTGCGTAACATGAAATGTTTCCACCGCAAATGGCGCAATATCCAGTGTTGCACCATCATGTGCAAATTCAACAATATCTTTGTTTGGGTTAAAATCTAGTTCAATACCCGCAAACGTGCGACGAATAATTTCTGCTGGGAAACGTGTGCAATAAATTGGCTTTCTGAATTTTGGCCAAATATATTTTAATGCACCGATATGATCTTCGTGACCATGTGTGATAATAAATCCCACAACGTCTTTTTTGCGTTTTTCCAACCATGTTGTATCACAGTATTGAACATCACCCGCGCCGATTTCTTCATCCAAGAAACCCATACCGCAATCCACAACCAGATATTTGCCACGGTATTTATAGATATACATATTCTGGCCAATGTGTTCCAGCCCCCCCAACGCCATAAAATAAACTTTGTCATCATTGGCGTCAATTTCATGTTTATTTTCACCACGAATTGCATGTGGTGTTTTTGGTGTGGCACCTTTTTTCTTTTTTGCCGGTGCCTTTGGCGTCTTGTTTTCCGGTTTTTGTGCCGGTTTTTTTTCACGTACTTTTACCATTTATAATCCTTTTTTACGTTTTTATAATTGCATGACCACCAAATTCATTATTAATAAAGCCATTTCTTCTTTATTCACAGTGAATCTGTGGCCATGCGCCATGCCCCATGATATTTTATTATATTTAATAAAGACATCGGGATAAATTCCATCGCGCATACATAATATGCACGCATTCTCTGTTACATACAAATATTAGTGCATATTTCGCTAAAATCAAGTAAATAAGACAAAATAAATCACATAATATTTTTACTTTACAAAAATCCCTAGAACATATAAAATTATACACAGAAACAAGAAAGGAAAGAGAAAAATGTTATCGTACAAATTTAAACACTTTATGTCGCACATTATTGCGTCACTGTCTGCGTTTGGAATTTTTCAAACAACCGCAAAAGGTGCGCCTATCAGCAAAGACGACAGCTTTACATATACATACACAAGTGACACTACACTTACTGCAAACTATGGAACATGCGCAAATGTCAATAATGCAGATGTTACAGCGACCCAAGATGCTAGTGGCAGCACAATATGTGAGATTGCATGCAACGTGTCCCACTACGCAATTTATGACAACGAAACAAGCGAGTATTTGATACATACAATAGATGATAGAATTTTTGGTGGCCTTGTAACTGGACTGAGAACAACAATCTACGCACCAGGCAAATACGAATGTAAAGAGGCACCAAAACCAACATGTAAGGTTGTAGAAGACCCCAGTGCAAATGGTGCAAATACTTACTACGTAGTATCTAACGACAATTATAGTGATTATTATTCTGGATATTATTGTAAATTTGAATGTTTACCTGGATATTCTACACAAGGTGGCACAGACAAGTCAACAACGCTTCCCGCTAACAGGTCAATAGCAACCTCTGTAAACGAGACTATGTCTGGTGTAGCAAGCTGTAAACCAAGAGAATATACATTGACATTTGATTGCGGCGATGGCCACTATATATTAGACGCAACTGGCATTTCCACAAACAATCAAACCAAGTCAATCAAAGTAACGTATGGAAGCACGGTACAACTGTCAGGTCAGTCTTGTTCAACAAGAGCCCTCGAAAACTTCGAAGGATGGGAACTACCACAACAATAAAAAAACCGGGATTATCCCGGTTTTTTTATTCTGTAAACAGCAAAAAAAATCTGATTCCATGACTTTGACTTATTGTCATACAAAGTCCCAATACAAAAACACCCCCACCAACCAGGTTTGGCATTTTCTACAATTACAGCTAGGGCAACACACCATACCAGGGACAGATTAACGCAAATTAATCCCTTCGTCATTTTGTGTTCTTCTGTTGTCATTCCGGTACTTAACACCGGACCCCATCTCATCTTTTTTTGTCATTACCACCCCCCGGGCGGCAATCGAATTATTCTGCTTTTGAACTAAAAAAAAATCCCCTAGACGGGGGATTTTTTTTACAACTGGGCACGAACTTCTTCTACCTCGTAACACTCAACACGATCGCCTTCTTTTAAATCATTATATTTATCAAAAGACATACCGAATTCAACGCCACCAGACACTTCTTTAACTTCGTTCTTTTCACGACGCAGCTGCCCAATCTTGCCATCATAAATAACAACATTATTACGCAGCAAACGAACAAAGGCGTCTTTTTTAATTACACCTTCGCTCATACGGCATCCTGCAACACGAACACCTTTGCCAACGGTAAACAGTGCAATAACATCTGCATATCCGATAAATGTTTCGCGTTTTTCCGGCGCCAATTTACCAGACAATATTTCTTTGATTTCATCTGTAATACGGTAAACAACACTGTGATAACGAATATCAACACCATTGCTGCGGGCCATATCACGAACAACAGAATCAGCACGAACATTAAATGCAATGATAACCGCACCAGATGCTGTCGCCAAACGTATATCACCTTCGGTAATCTGACCCACCCCAGATGACAAGATTTCAACACCAACCTTATCAGTGTTAATATCCTTGACCATATCTGAAATTGCTTCGACCGAACCCTGTACGTCTGCACGCAAAATAATTGGCAACATTAACTTTTTTGTTTCATCACGTTTTGCAAACAATTCTTCTAATGAAGAACGTTTAACCGCATTTGCCTTATCCTTGGTCTTTTGCGCACGATATTCTGCAACTTCGCGTGTTTGCGCTTCGGTTTCCATAACACGTAAATCATCCCCTGCCCCTGGCACAGAATTCAGTCCCAAAACAACCGCTGGCTGTCCTGGACGAACCGATTTAACACGTTCACCAACAGAATTAATCAAACCACGCACGCGTCCAAATGTTTCACCGACAACGAAAACATCGCCAATTTTTAATGTGCCATGGCGCATCAACACAGTTGCAACCGCCCCCAAACCTTTTTCCTGTTTGGCTTCGACCACATATGCGACGGCCGGCATTTCTGCATCAGCCTTTAATTCCATCATTTCTGCCTGCAATAAAATCGCTTCTTCCAATTTATCCAGACCAATTTTCTTGGTTGCAGAAATTTCAACACACTGAACATCACCGCCCATTTCTTCAACCTGAACTTCCTGTTGCAACAGGTCAGTTTTCACGCGCATTGGATTTGCTTCTGGCAAATCGATTTTATTAATTGCAACGATAAACGGAACTTTGGCTGCACGGATATGATTAATCGCTTCGATTGTCTGTGGCATAATCGAATCGTTTGCAGCCACAACCAAAACAACAATATCAGCCATTTGCGCACCACGTGCGCGCATCGCAGTAAATGTTTCGTGTCCCGGCGTATCCAGGAAAGTAATCATCTGCCCAGATTTTGTTTTTACTTCATACGAAGAAACATGCTGGGTAATACCGCCTGCTTCGCCTGCGGCCACATTTGCATTGCGGAACGCATCCAACAACGATGTCTTACCATGATCAACGTGTCCTACGACCGTAACAACCGGGGCACGCGGTGTCATTTTTTCTGGATTTGGTTCACGTTCTAACAAATCAGCATATGGTTTTACATCAACTCGTTTAACTGTTGCGCCAAATTCGCCTGCAATTAATTCCGCAGTATCTGCATCAATTGACTGATTAACAGAAACCATCATTCCCATATCCATCAGTTTTTTGATAACATTACCGACTTTTTCTGCCATTGCTGCCGCCAGGTCTTTAACCGTAATCGTATCCCCCAGACTAACAACACGTTCAATTTTCTGCGGCACAGTAAACACTGCACGGGCCTTTTCGCGGAAACGTTTCAAAGACGCCTCAGACCGACGACGATTTGCACCACGCAAACCTATTTCATCATCATCTTCGCCGTCCCCCATAACAATATCATGCAGATGAATTTTTCCAGACTTTTTAAAATCTTTCTTAAAGTTATTAAACTTACCTGGACGCGAATCTTCATCATCCCCACCACGGTTTTTACCACGATTTGCACCTGCAACCGCATTGTTTGTAAACACTTTTTGTTGTTGTGCCGGTTTCACCTTTGGTGTCACAACTGGTTCTTCTGCGACTTCAGCTTCTTTGGCGACATTTTCACGTGCTGCCAACTGTGATTTCACCTGTTCATATTCGCGGTTTTCGCGTTCAATTTCTGCTGCACGCGCTGCACGTGCGGCTTCTTCTTCGGCCTCACGTTTTTTACGTTCTTCTTCACGTGCCTTGGCGGCCGCTAACACCGCACGCAGTTTTTCATCTGCCGCATTTTTTGGTGCAACTGGTGTTGTTGGTTCGTCACGCAATTCCTTGCTGTTTGGTGCAACAACACGACGACGGCGTTCTACGAACACCGCGTCGCCCTTTTTGCTGCGAACCGCATCAGTTGTTACAGATTTTCCAAGTGTCAATGTTGCCATATTAAACAACTCCGTCTGTTTTATATTTTATTCATTATCTTTGGTTATTCCATACGCCAATTCACGTGCCTTCATAATAACACGACCCGCCAGGCGATTACTCATCGTATCTTCACCCAAGATTTCAACCAATTCGTCTGTTGCCAAATCAGCTAAATCTTCCAGTGATTTAATACCGGCCTGACCCAATTTCATAATTATTGGACGTTTAATAAAGTCAAAGTTTAACAAATCATCCTGCATGCCAATTTTATGACCTGCTTCAATATAATCCTGTTCAACTTTGTCCAAATAATCCTTTGCACGTTTCTGCAATTCCGCTGCCAATTCTGCATTAAACCCTTCGATTTCTTCCAGTTCTGCAATATCAACAAACGCAATTTCTTCGATTGTACGGAAACCTTCGGTAATCAGCAATTGGGCAATCATTTCATCAACGTCCAAGCCACCGATAAACAATTCTGTCTTTTCTTTGAATTCCTTTGCACGACGTTCTTGTTCTTCGGTTTCATTCATAACGTCAATATTCCAACCTGTCAACTGTGACGCCAAACGAACATTCTGACCACGACGACCGATTGCCAAAGACTGCTGATCTTCGTTTACAACAACGGCTGCACTGCGTGTATCTTCATCAACGATAATTTTAGCGACCTTGGCTGGTTGCATTGCGTTAACAATAAACACAGCTGGATCTTCGGAATACAAGATAACGTCGATTTTTTCACCATGACATTCGTTAATAACTGGCTGAATACGCGTCCCCTTAATACCAACAGTCATACCAACAGCATCAATTGATGGGTCTGCTGTTTCAACTGCAATCTTTGCATGCGAGCCTGGTGCACGTGCAACAGATTTAATTTTAATAACACCTTCGTAAATTTCTGGAACTTCCTGAACGAATAATTTTTCCATAAACATTGGATGTGTACGAGTCAAGAAAATCTGTGGTCCCGTATTAGAACGTGTAACATCCATAATCAATGCACGAACACGGTCGCCAACTGTCAAACGTTCACCTGGGATTAATTCTGTACCCTTGATATAGCCTTCTGCTTTACCGTTAATATCAACAAATACATTGCCAAATTCAATACGTTTAACAACACCGTTGACAATATCGCCAATTGTATCTTTGAACTCTTCATACTGGCGACCTTTTTCTGCATCACGAACACGTGTTGTCATAATTTGTTTTGCAGTCTGAAATGCCATACGTCCGAATTCAGGTTCTGGCAAAGCGTCTTCTACAACATCACCAACAACTGGATTTTTTGCATACTTTTTTGCCTGTGCAACTGTCAGCATAGTATTTGGATCATATTCTTCACCTGCCGCTTCTGGTGATTCAATAACATCAAACAAACGCTTTACATGAATTGCACCATTTTTACGGTCAATTTCTGCAGTAATATTAAATTCTTCGCCATATTTATGTTTTGCAATTTTTGCGATTGCTGCTTCTAATGATTCAACAACGATTTCACGATCAATCTGCTTTTCCTGGGCCAACGAATCAATCGCTAGCAACAAATCCTGACGTGGCATAGATACAAAAGACATTTATATACTCCTTCGCGTTTATTGTATGTCTTATTGAAAGAGCGGGGTTTGTTTCCGAACCCCGCTCTTAAAAATTTATTTAAGAACAGACATATTATATATTCCGATTCGCAGGAAATCAAGCAAAATCTGAAATACTATAAAAATGTGGCAAACTATAATTTTTTAACTATAATAAGTCTTGCTATGATAAGAATATTAAGATCTTTGTTCGGTCCGGCGGCAAACAAAACCACAGCCGGCGCATTGGCGGCCAAATTTGGTCTGGAATTACGCGGCGACGCAAACGCACCTGTACGTGGCGTTGCCCCAATCGCAGATGCCCGCGGGGGGCAATTGGCATTTTATTCAACTGAACAGAACAGCAACGCTTTTAAAATATTGCCAATATCTGTGTTGGAAAACACGCGCGCAACGGTTATTTTGGTTCAACCAGAAATGGCCGCGCACGCCCCTGTTGGTGCGACACTGTTAATAACAGACAGTCCACGTGGCAATATTGTAAAAATCCTGGGCGAAATCTATCGTGAAAAGCCCCGATTCGGCATCAGCAAAAACGCTCACATTGATCGCGGTGTATATTTTCGCAAAAAACGCAGTGTCTACGTTGGTCAGTTTGCGACAATTGAACGCGGTGCGACAATTGAACCAGATGTAAAAATTTACCCTGGGGCATTTATTGGTCGTGGCGTAGTTTTGGGTCGTGGCACAGTTGTACACAGTGGCGCACATATTGAAAATGCAACAATTGGCGCAAACAGTGTGATTAATGCAAACGCCGTCATTGGCAAAGACGGATTTGGATACACGCGTCAAAACGGCAAAAACATATTTATCCCACACGTTGGTCGTGTTGTGTTGGGCGAACGTGTATCTGTTGGCGCAAACACATGTATTGACCGCGGCGCAATGACAGACACACGTGTTGGAGATGGAACAAAGATTGATAACCTGTGTCAAATTGCACACGGCGTCGTAATTGGATGCGAATGCTTCTTGGCCAGTGGCGTTGGAATTGCTGGTGGTGTAACTGTTGGTGACCGCGCATTACTGGGCGGGCATGTTGGCGTTGCAAACGGTGTAAAAATTGGCAACGATGTATCTGTTGGCGCAAACAGCGGTGTTTTCCGCAATATTCCAGACGGTGAATCGCACATGGGCTATCCAGCAGGTCCCGGCACAGAATTTATGCGTCATTATGCATGGCTGCGCAGAAATGCAAAAAAATAATTTACAGTTTATAAAATGCAATATCAAAAATATTGGACAGAAAAAGTTTATCCACCAAAGCGCATTCTGCAAAAAATGCAAACTGATAAATTTATAAAACCAAAAACAAAAATTATTATTGAAAATTGGATGCTATCCAAACAGAAATAACCAGGGGAAATACACAATGATTGACGCAACACAAATCGAAAAGATTATACCACATCGTGGCAACATGCGCCTGATTGACGAAGTACGCGAATACAATGACACCAGTGCTGTTGGTGTTAAATATGTACGCGACAACGAATTCTGGTGTGACGGACATTTCCCCGGCAATCCGATTATGCCCGGCGTACTACAGGTCGAAGCATTGGCGCAAACTGCATGTTTTGTTGCTTTTTCACGCATGACAGATGAAGAAAGACAGGACATGTTGGGATACTTTACCACAATGGAAAAGATTAAATTTTCACACATGGTGCGTCCCGGCGACAAATTGGAATTACATGTTGAATTATTATTAACAAAAATGAAGTTATATAAATTCCATGGTATCGCATTTGTTGGTGGCAAGAAAGTAGCCGAAGCCACATTTACCGCCGTCATTCAAAAGGTTGAACAATAAAAAAAGGCATATATTATGGGAATATGGTCTGAACACAAACGCAATAACAATGATGTAAAATACGCAAACATTTTACAGAAATACCTGTTGGAATGTGAAAAAAATGGATTCAGACCAAGTATTCGCAGCGATGCAGCACGCGAATATGCAAAAATCACATGCATAATGCGAATACGAAACACCAAAGGACAACCAACATCACCTGCCCTGTTGGAATTATTGAATAAAATATCACAGATACCAACGTTCCAAAAACAAAAACTAATAAACAAACAACAAACAATTGAAGCAACACAGGCGAACTGGAACAAACAAATCGACCAAACTCAAGAATTTTTCCCAAAGGTTGGATTAATCCATGTTCTTTACGGACCAGAAATGTACAATCATGTAATTAAAGCATTCAAAAACCCAACAAACGCTAAATTTTTATCAGAATATATAGACTTCATCTTATCTCCATTGGACAAACGCACATATGATATTTTAATGATGTTTATCGGATTTTATTCCCCAAACATTCAATCTAAAAAGAAATTTAGTTCAAAGAATACACCATTTCCACCACGCGGAATGCACCCACAAATAATTGCTAATTCATTTGGACTGACCAAAATGCGTATCATACAAATAATAAATAATGCAACACGCACATTACGCGAAAAAATGTCAACAAAAGTAATTGAACATTATATAAATGGTAATTGTGACGCAATGTTGACCGAAATGCCAAAAAACCTGTGCGATGCGTTTAAACTTCAACAAAGAAATAAAATAACAGATATGAAAACACATGATATTAATACTGCGGCCGAATGGATATATGACAACTTTCCATTCAATCGCGAAATTCCAACACCCGACCAGGCCGTCAGCCCCAGATTAAATCCATTAGAACAATATTACCAAAAACATAAATAAAAAAATCCCCAAAACAGGGATTTTTTTTATCACAAAATATGACGTTTGTTATTTACATCTGGTGCAGACACAATACCATCTTGTTCCATACGTTCCATAAAGCCTGCCGCCTTGTTATATCCAATTTGCAGGCGACGCTGAATATATGAAATCGTTGGTTTTTTATCACGAATAACACATTCTTTGGCACGTTCATACAAGTCTGCATCTTTATCCCCACTGCCACCTGCACCTGGGATTGCCCCTGGAATTCCCGACGCATCACCTGCCCCTTCGGCATCTGTAACACCTTCGGCATATTCTGGTTCGCCCTGACTGCGCAAGAAATTACCAATCTGTGTTAATTCTTTATCGTCAATAAACGCACCATGTATACGAACCGGGACACGTCCTGCCTCGCTGAACAACATATCACCCATTGCCAACAACTGTTCTGCCCCACCTTCACCCAGACACGTTACACTGTCGATACGGCTTCGCGCCTGGAAAGAAATACGTGTTGGGAAGTTTGCCTTAATAACGCCTGTAATTGTTGTCGCGTCTGGTCGTTGTGTTGCCATAACCAGATGAATACCTGCCGCACGTGCCTTTTGCGCGATACGCTGAACACAGGCTTCTACATCTTTACGTGCCAAAGACATCAAATCTGCAACCTCGTCAATAATAATGACCATATATGGCATATCAGACAAATCGATTTCCTGGGTTTCGAATAACAATTCACCGGTTTCTGGATCTGTACCAACTGCAACCTGCTTTGTCATTTTTTCGCCGCTGGCACGTTTTTGCGCTGCAATTTCGTTATAGCTTTCAATATTGCGGGCATTCAAGACCTGTAATTGCTTGTATCTTTCTTCCATTTCGCGCACGGCCCATTTCAGTGCATTCACTGCTGGTTCTGGTTCCAACTTTACAATCGGTGTAATCAAATGTGGGATATCGTCCCAGAAACCAAAGTCAACACCCTTTGGGTCAATAATAATTAACTTACACTTATCTGGCGTAAAATGATAAACAATTGACGTGATAATTGATTGAACGAAAACAGATTTACCTGATCCTGTACGTCCTGCGACCAACATGTGCGGCATTTTTGCCAAATCAAAGTACATTGGATTACCACCGATATCGACCCCTAATGCCAATGGAATTTTATATTTAGTATTTACAAACAATTCATCTTCCATCAGACCACGATAACGCACGGTCTGACGTTTTGCATTAACCATTTCCACACCGATTAATTGTGTACGTGGTATATGCGCAATACGGATACTTTCTGTTGCCATCGCACGTGTCATATCGGTCACAGTCTTGCTGACATCTGCCATACGTGTACCATCGTCTGGCATAAATTCATACAGTGTCACAATTGGTCCCGGCTTAATACCGACAACCTTGCCACGCACACCATACTGGGCAAATTTCACCTCCATACTACGTGCATTTTGTTTTAATTCCGGTGTGACGACATATTTACTAAAATTAGAACGTTCCAATAATTTTGTATCTGGCAACTTATACATTGACCCAGCACGTGCTTTTTTGGGCATTGGCACCTCGGCCTTGGCCGCAACAGGCACCGCCGCAGATACCTTGGCCACCTTGCGTCCCAACAATCCACGTCGCGTTTTCTTCTCTGTTTTTTCATCTGATTTTGGCTGTTCTTCGACAGTTGTTTCCACATTATTATCATTGGGAACAGCGCGTGACGACTGAACTAAATGGAACGTTGTACCCAACCAACGCAACCAACGCCATGCAACTTTTACAAATGCCCGCAAATGCATCCATTTAATATGCAATAAAGTTGCCCCCATCCACATAAATGCAACCAAGGCAAAAATACCAGGCAAAACAGAAACAGGTCCCATAATCATGGTTAAATCTGCAGCGGCAATCGCACCCAATATACCACCATACGTAGCATTTGGTGAAATTAATCCAAACCCAATTGCCCCCAAACAAACCGTGATAAACACGCGTAAAAAATTATATTCTGGCGTTTCACTGATTTCCAACCCCGCCAGTTTCACCAATCCCCAACGCGCAAGACACAGCATCAGGAACAACCCCGGAACCACACCCACAGTAAAACGTATACAGCCAACAAAATTACCCATCAGCGATTGATTACCAAATGTACTGGCCACCGCCACACCATCCAAATATGGATTGTACAGCAACAATGCCAACGCCGCCCAAATTCCCAACAAACAAACGACACCACCAAACGTCCGCGCCACCAGGCCCTTTAACGCCCCCGAAACACTGTCGGGCAAAAATTTAGATTTTTTTACCATAGCAAGATTATTCTATCATAAAATTCACAAAAAAACATGTGATAAATTAATAAAAAAAGCGGGGCATCTGCCCCACTTCTTCTACATTGGTATGTCTTCACATTTTTCAACCGGATCGTTCGTCGTACACGAAACATTTCGATTGTTGTGGAACCATGACTTACTGCCTGTCGTCTTACACGACTGTGTAATTGTTGTTGTGCAAACATGACAAATACGTTCTTCTCGATTAAAGACAGCCGTGGTTTCTTTGGTTCCTGCATTCAAATCTGCTGACGATTTGCCCAAATAACCGCCATTTTTAAACGAAACTCCACTCAATTGAGAGACAGCGTGCCCACCTTTTGTTAAATCATCTGCAGTTAATCCTGCACCAACATCATATGAAATCGCGTACGCAGGCATCAAATCTGTTTCAACTGTTGCCAATGTCATTGCACCAGTTTCTGCAATTTTCTGACACATATATTGCGCCAAATCTGCAGATGCGTCTTTCGTCGCCTTGGCAATCTCTTCATTCAGTTTCTTATTATAATTATCTTGGGCCTGGCGCAAGGCAGAAACTGCTATTTGCATCTTTACCTGATTTAACAGATTTGGGAAACGAGCACTGGTCACATCATTCTTCTTGCCTGTAATCTGTTCCAAATTACGTCCACTGACACAGAATTGAATCTTTGGATCCTGTTCAATCATTTCGATTGTACGATTAATAGTTCCTACTATATTGTTCAACTCTTCTTCAATTGTCGAAATAATACCACCTGCATTTTCGACTTCTGCATTTTTTGCACGTATTTTGGATATATATTCTTTTATACCTAATTCACCTGGTTCCAAAATATCAAAATTTTCATCGTCTGAATCACGGGTTTTACCGGATGCATCACCCATTTTTATCGAACCGAATGAAATCATACCCGTCACACGATATGTTGTACCTAATTTCTGTGAACGAATACTGCCAGTCCCCATAGTATTATCAGACGCAAATCGATTACAATCTGTTGTGCTGCCACAAACTTCTTGCATCTTGGCATCTACCAAATTCTGGCACTGTTCCATTGCAGCGTTATCAATGTTAAGATAAAGCCCCATCAGCATAGAATCTAAATCATCCATTGAAAAGCCCGGATTATTTGCCTTGCATACAACCAGACTGTCAATCGGACAAATATCATGGATATAATCATAATCCATACCTATACAGTTTTCAAAATTTTCACCACAACGTGTCTCCGCAGTAAAACAATCTTTAACTTCTTGTGTACACGCATCAACACGCATCGCCGCCAATTTATCTTTCACATATCCCCAAATTAATGGTTCCATACGTTCACACGGGTCAATCTCTACCTTACAGAAACTGCGAACCATATCTGGTCGGGACAAACACGCATCCATCGTATCTTTACCCTTGCCCACAATATCATCCTTACATGCCTTCTGAACACAGGTTGAAATATCTGTCAAACAAGATTGACGGAAATTTGATTCAGCTTGCATTTCTGCCAATTTCAATGTTGGGGCTGCCTCTTTCAAAAAAGCTGGCCAAACCATATCACGAACAGCAACACAATTTGACAATACATTTTCACAAATAATACGTTTGTTGCTTAAAATCTCCATCGTCGATGGCGTAAATTCGTATGTATCGATCGTCACAACCTTGGTGCCAGCAGTACTGTCTGCAACCTCATTCTGCATATTTTCACGTGCGATTGTTGAAACGCAATTTTCCCAATTATCACCACAGGCATCTTCGGTCTGCATACATTTCTTGAACTGAACCATACACTGCCCCAGATCATATTTATTGGCTGCATCAAACGATTCTTTCAACGCCTGGCGAACATCCCCTTCGGCATTAGCAACTGCCAATTCCGCCTCTGCCTTCTTTTGTGCTAAACTATTTTCATATCCCTTGCAATCTGATGTAATTCTGCGGGAATACAAATTTCGAATCAAAGAAATATCCCCTGAACATTCATCCGGAATCTGTTCCAAACATAATTCTTCAGCAGCAGCATACAAATTAGCACCTTTTAACGAAGAAAAATCGACCGCAGATTCAAACACGTCTTCATCATCTTCATCATCATACATATTATCCCACAAAGCCAACATTTCTGCACGACGTTGTTCTCTCTCGGTTCCTTTGCCGATATCTTCGATTTCTTTTAAATTACCGTCTTCATCATATTCACGTGTACCTGTAAAAACAATATCTGCATTGGCGCCCAACTTAACCTTTTCAACTTCTACCGTAGAAATATGTTCAGCCTTGCTCAACAGCTCTTTAATTTCCTCAAATTCCTTATCATATTTGATACTTAAATCACTGCATGCACAACTGCCACCACTTTCATTATCAGTGATACAAAACTGATCCATACAACCATAATAGATATCATAGCACTCCTGGTCATACAAACCTTTTGCCTCGGTCTTGGCACTGACTGTTGTACCCTTTTGAATGGCAGATTGTTTTTTTGCGGTTGTTGTTTTTTTCGTCAACGCAGACACATCCTGTGCAGCAAAAACCGCTAACATACAAAATACAGAACCAAATAATCCAGAACGTTTCATAACTCTCTCCACTCTAAGAATTACATATTAATATCTTCACAAGATTCGATTTCTTGGCAATACTCTTTTTCATCTGCGGCACCCATTCCAACAAATGCACCACCGACTGCGCCAATTACACCACCAATTGCAGTTCCCCACCCCGGGCTGATCATAGTACCAGCAGAAGCCCCTGCCGTTAAACCACCTGCAACACCTTTGGCTGCTGCCGTTCCCTTTGATTCACCACCAGTTTCACAAACCTGTTGCATACGGCAAACATGACAATTTCGTAACGAAGGTTCAAATGACACACTGCGGATATAAGTATAATTAGATTGACCTTTTTTTGGCCCCTCAACCTTATACGTATTCAAACAATTCTTTTTTGCTTCTTCCAGGTCTTGTTCACGGGACAGCTCTGCAATCTTTGCTTCCAATTCACGCATTGCACGATTTTCTGCACCAATTTCTGCAATAATTTTAGCCGTATTAAATACATTACTGCCCAAACTCTTGCGCCCTGCTGGTTTCTTCGCATCCTGACATGCTGCAATCGTCATATCCTGCTCAAACTGCCTAAAGAAATCACTTACTGCTGCCTTGGCATTTTCACGCACCTTAACACGCAGATTTGCCATATCTTGCTCATCGTCAGGGATTTCTGTCAACGCCATAACCGTATCATCTGATGGCAAGCACGCCATATCCGTACCACACGTACGTCCTAGCTGCTCACTAAAGTGATTGATACAACCCTGCATCATTTGATAATCCATCTGCAAAACCGCCGCAGACACAATAATATCATACTGCGCTTCACCCTTGCACGACGGGAACATATCTTGTGGACACATCGCAATAATTTCTGCTGGTTTTTTCCCAACACATTCCGGCGCGGTAAAGTTTTCACCACATTTGTCACGCAAACATGCATCTACATCATTTTGACAAAATTGTGTACGCATATACCCCAACTTGTCATTAACAACATCTTTCAAACCCGGAATCATATCATTACATTCATCTATAATCGGGCAAACACCCGCTGCAACATTAACATCCGTTAAGCATGCAGAATTAGTCGACGTAGAACATCCATCTTCCAAACACATCTGAATTTGCGCCAAACATGTTTGACGACGATATTTATCTGCATATTTTGCAGCATCTAACAAAATCGCCTCAGATTCATCCTTCCAATCCTTTAACACATCTGTTTTTACCGCCATACACTGATCCAAGACATTTTCACAAGCATTCGCACGGCGTCCTAACAAATCTGCATCCAGACAGTTTTCAAAATTCGCGCCACAACCACCCTTGTCTGCAATACAAGAACGATAAGCTAATAAACATTCACCACGATTATATTTATTGGTTGTATCCAGCATTGCCAAACGTGCCTGACGTACTGCTGCCTCGGCTGTACGCTTATTCGCTTCTGCATTCGTCTTTTGATCCGCCAAATACAAATTAAATGATTTACAATCTGCAACAACCTGACGGGTATACAGCAACTCTTCCATCTCCGCTTTGCTACCACATGCTTCTAACTCAGACTCGCAGAACTCGGCCGCCATATAATATAAATCATCACCTATATTCACATCTTCGCCCAACTCTTCGTCATCTTCTTCAGAACCACTCTTTAACCAATCATAAAAACTTACCCCTGATGCACGTGAACTTTTTTTAGCCGCCTCGCTTTCACCAAATACCAAACGCGCCTTTGCCCCCAATTGTTCACGTTCAACCCCTTCGGTATACAACTTATCAGCCTCTGCTTGAATCTTTTGAATTTCTTTAATCAAATCTTTTGATTTATTTATATTAGAGGAACACGCACAACGATAGCCTTCGGATTCATCCAACAAACAAAATTCATCCATACATTCACGATACGCTGCACGACAATCATTACTGCCAGACGGTTTCTGTTCTGGCTTTTCAATCTCCACACCATCAGTTTCAACATCCCCCTCAACCGTATCATCAACAGACTCTTCCTCTGACTCATCTATTGTAATCGACTTATTGGCAGAAACCTTAGTCGCCATTGTCGGCATACGCTTTTCCGCAGAACCCGACGACGTCGTCGACGTCGCAACACGACGTGCACCAACACGCGCACTATCTGCACGTGGCGCAGCATCCACAACCAACGGCATAACAGCCATAAGAATCATCAATAACTTTGTATTCACTTAGACTCCACCCCTTATAATTAAGAATAATTCTATCAAAACTTTCCC
>JAEIGA010003044.1_pt1 | contig 26408 bp, 29 predicted proteins | sample 9270691 | NCBI WGS metagenome assembly JAEIGA01 (sample SAMN17057246, study PRJNA624740) | gut metagenome | biome: biome; isolation source: fecal sample | host: Bos grunniens | place: China: Xizang | collected 2019 | reverse complement strand
TATGTGTTTCGACGACAAGAGCGACAAACGCAAGAATGGGTATGAACGCCAACAATACACCACATATAATTAACATGATTTTTCCGCTCTTGGTGGGTTTGTACTCTTGCGGCAACTCATGTGTTTTGAAGATCATGATTTCACCACCTTTCTACTTTAATTATACCATAATATTCATTGCTTTTCGAGTTGTGCTGGATATTTTGTGCTTACCTGCTTTATCGCAGGTACGCCAAGGGTATCTTTTTTTACAGCCATTTTTTAAGATAAGCCAGGTAATTTTCCCCCGCCACCTTTTCGACAATGCGCTCGGAATAATGCTTTTGCATCATATCTAACAACTGATCGTGTATCGATCCTTCGGTCGTGAGCGGCGCGGGATAGCACTCAATGCCGTCAATGTCAAAGCCAAAACCCACGTTGTCCTCGCCGCCAAGCGACAGACAATGATCGAGATGGGCAAACAACTGCTCCACCGTCTGCTTTGACTCCTCCGCGTGAACAAACTGCACCGCCAAATTAAGGCCGATCATACCGCCGTCCGCGATGATGCGCCCTACCATCTCGTCGGTGAGATTGCGCGAATGTCCGCAGAGCGCACGAAAATTGGAGTGGCTGGCGATCACGGGCTTTGCCGAGAGCTCGCAAAGATCCCAGAAGGTGCGATCCGACGCGTGCGACACGTCCCAGATGATGCCAAGCTCGTTTCCCTTTTTGACAAATTCCCGCCCGACCGCGCTGAGCCCCGTGTCCTCCTCGCCGTCGTCAAGCACGCGATTGCTCTTGGCAAGATCGTTGGAAAGCCAGGTCAGACCCACAACTCTTACACCAACGTTATAAAACCGCTCCAGAAGCGCGGGCGAATTTTTAAGCCCCGTCGCGCTCTCGATGCAGAGCATCGCGCCGTGCTTGCCTGCGGCAAACGCGCGCCCGATGTCGGCATAGCACCTCACGGGGAGCACCTTGTCGCTCTCGCTCGCAAGCGCCGTGCAGTATTGCCCCGTATAGCGGAAGATGCGATGATAGGAATCGTCCCCCTTATCGCCCGGATGCGCCGCCATCATAGCGACAAACTGAAGCTGACAATGCTTTTTGGAAAAATTGTACGGACCTACAAGTCCCCAAAGCCCGGCATCCACCTTCTGAATGCTGTCACAGTGCGAATCGACAAGAAACATAACCGCCCCTCCTGTTTTGTCTCACACTCTCATTATAAGCAATTTTTGTCAATCGGCTCCTCAAAAGAGGCATCTATTGATCGTGAATTTCCATATCGTAGAACTCCTCCGAGCAGCTCAGCATCGTATAGCCGTCTTTTTTCAGTCGCTGCGCAAGCGCTTCATGCTCGTCCCTACTGACAAACCTGAAATACGCATCCTCGTAACCGTTTTGCAGATGCTCCGAATACAGGATCATATATTCCCTTGCCTTGTCATTGATAAGCAAGACGTATTGGTCGCCGTTTTCCTCGGCATACCGACCGATCATGGCATATACGGCCCGCCATTCGTCGCGAGTCTGCCAGATGTGGTCAAAATGCCCGAAGCTCTCAAGCCAATTCTGCATCTCCTGCGGATCCTCATCCTCGGCACTAAAGAAGGAGAGCGCGTCCAGATCCCACGTTATCAGATCCCTGACAAACCGCTCGAAGGCATTCAGATCCTCGGTCACGTTGTCATAATCGCATCCGCCCAAAAGGATCCAGCAGTATCGGCACGCCCAATGTGCGAGCATCCGATCATCCCATTCCCCCGACAGGTACTTCCCGATCGCCCCTCGGATGACGGATATGCTGTAATACCGTTTGAAGGGATGCTCGGCATCGTATTTGACCGCCGATTGGCTCCCGAGCACGTCGTTTTTGGAGCAAGTAAGCTCGCAGATCCTCTGAGTCCATTCCTTATCGTACATAAAAACACCTCCCTTATAGTAACCGTTACTTCCGTTCTGCTTCCGACTCTGCCGCCCCAATGCTGCCGCTCACCCTCTCTCCGATACGGAGGGCTTTATCTTTTCAAGGAATTTAACCAAGATCCGCTTGGATTTGATGAGGTGGTTGGCGCACTCATACAGCCCGGGATGCGGCAAGCCTCATCGTCGCCGGCCTCGGCAATTTCTTCTATAGAACCCATACACTCAGAAAACAAAACGGAGGACCTCTCCACATCTTTTTCCACAAAGCGGCCATGGTAAAAGCAGACGGCTATTCGGTACCGACACTTGGGATCGCCATTCTGACTCCCCTGCTCAAACATCCGGTACGCCTTTTCGTATTCTCCCTTCTCGGTGTAGGCAACGCCCTGTGAATAGTAAGATATACTTTCTCTCCTTTCCCGAATAAAAAGACTCTTCTCATTCGAGAAGAGCCATAACGTCAACCTCCAGAACCCGGGCAACATGGGCAATGTTGGATATGCTGTCAAGTCGTTGGCTCCATCTGCGAACAGTGCGAACGTCGACCGCCGCTGCATAGGCAAACTCTTCCTGTGTGCCGTATTTGGATTCCTTAATGAGACGTTTGAAATTGTCCCCGATTCTCTCGGGCGTTAATTTTGCAAACATAAACGTTCACCCCCTTGACAAATCATGGAAGGCTTCGATCCATGATTGCACCCTTAGTATAGCACACCCATTCCCGAATGTCAAGAAGAGCAAGCGGCTCTTTTCCTTAAACAGGGCGGATCCTGCCCTGTTTCCGATGCGGAAAAGGTGCTATACTGTATGCACAGACAAGCTCGCACGCACCGCTTTTCAATGCAACACAAAAACGTTGCATTCAGCTTCTCTTTAGATAGGGATCCCGTATCCGGTACGTGCCTGACTGTCGTAATGTTATGATTCAACAAGGAGGAAAGCCATTATGAGTTTGGTAGTAGCCGTTAAAAGAAATGGAAAGGTGTATCTGGGAGCCGACACCCAAACCACCAGCGGCGGTGTCCGACAAACCTATCTTGAGGAGGAATGCCGAAAGATAAAGCGGTTTGATAACGGTATTCTTTTGGGAGCGGTCGGCCCCAAAAAGGGCGGCAAGCTGATCTTCTCCTATCCCGAGATCTTCACGCTCCCCGAAAACGGCGAGCTTGATAAGAGGTATGTTGTGGAAAACATCGCCCCCAAGATCAACGAATTACTTGAGGAAAACGATCTGGTCAACATCGAAAAAGACAACCCGCCCGTGTGGAGAAACGCCTTTGTTCTTGCTTACAAGGACAAGCTGTTCTGGCTTTACAAAAGAGGAAGCGTGGCGACGGTAGATCACTTTATAGCGATCGGCTCGGGCGAGTACCCGGCCTACCCCACCCTGGCAAAGCTTGACCGCGAGGAGGTGTGCGAGGACGAAAAGGTAAACGAGGCGCTGATCAAGGCACTTCAAGTCGCCTCTACCCGAAAAACCGCAGTCAGCGCACCCTTTTTCCTGATCAACACAGAAACACAGGAATTTACGATTGTAAAATAAGGAGGAACATATGGTTATCGTATTGAAGGACAAGGACTCCGTATGGATGGGAGCCAGCATCGAGGGTACCTTTACCGCTATGCACAACGATGATATCATAAGCGAGGATAATTTGAAGATGTGGAATCCCGCAGGCAGAAAAAACTGCCTTTTTGCAACAACAACATCCTCCATGCCACTCATAGACGATCTGCGATATACGGATTTCGAAGCGCTGGATCTTCCGCCTCGAAGCGACGTAGTGATCCGAAATCTTGCCCCCGCCATCAAGGACTTTTACGCAGAGCGCCGAATGCTCGATAACGGAGCACTGTGGGCACCTCTTGCCGTGGCAAAAGAGGATCGGGCATTTATCATCGATGAGGATCTGACCGTCATCGAGGTCGAAGAGTTTGACACCTTGGAATACGGCCTCAGCGGGGATATCACGCACGGCGTGCTGGAGACAAACCGTGACCTTCCTCCCGCGGAACGAATTGCGGAGGCATTTCGCGCCATTGAGGCAGGCAGCCACCGCAAGCATTTTCCCATCGTCATTATGAACACCAAAACCGAAGGCCAAACCGTCATCGAAAAATAAGGAGAAGCTCCGTAAGGGTATCGTGCCTCCTTGTGGTATCGTGTTGTACTACAAGAATTATAACAATTGCGAAGCAAAAAGCCGGCAGAGGAATTCTACCACCTTGATACCAAATATGAATTCTAAAAAACGATCCCCGGTCAGCCCGGTGCGTTACAAAAAACGGAAAAAGCATTATTGTAAAATCAAACCGATGCCACGCCGATGCTTTTCGTGCACGCAAAGAAGCATTGGTGGAACGCCAGCAATCCCCGCCTCACCGTCATAAACGCAGAGGAGAACGCACAGGCGAGAAGACAGAGAGATCTATAAACCAAAACAAAACGGCTACCCGGCGATAACTCCCCGAGTAGCCATTTTTTGTTTTGGAAAATCACTCATAAAACCCATCTTCATTGGCTTTGCCAAAGCAACTATAGCACTCGTACGATTCTTCGTTTTGTGCTATGTAGCCGTTCTTCAATGTGATCAACCTTGTTATTGCAGGGAAAATTCTACAATGCGTAACCATCAGAATCGCCGCATTAGGATTTTCCTTATGTATTCTGGTGATGAGGTTGCTTATTTTTCTCGCGTTTTTGAAATCTAAATTGTTGAGAGGCTCATCAATGATGAAAAGCTTTGCATCTTCTCTAACAGCCACGGAAGATATGATGGAGAGCATACGTTGCTGACCTCCGCTTAATTTTGCGGGGCGAGATTTCTCATAAAACAGAGGTTTTCCGGTATTCTCATCATAAATTCTCAGTTGATATCTATCAAATAATGCCGATATATCTTCTTTGGTAAATTGTCTTTCGGAATATAAATCCGCGCTATCCATCAAAACATCAAAAACGGTGATTCTTTTTCCAATATCGCTGTATTCGTCCCTTTGCGATACATATGATACTTGCGCACGAAACGCTTGCAGGTCGGCGTCTTTCATTTCTAAAATATTTGCGCCTCCGCGATATGAGACAAAACCAGAGATGGTCTTGTGCGATTCGTCCTCACGCATAATAGCCTTTAATATTGAGGATTTGCCCGATCCGTTTTCGCCTACAAGTGCAACTACTTCGCCGCTCTTGATATCAAAGGAAACATTTTTTACAATATTCGTTCCATTAGGGAGTGTTATATTCAAATTAGATGCGCTTAAAATAGTTTCCATTATATTTTCCTCCCTTTACACGATATGATAATAGATGCAGTAAACAAGATTGTAAATCCAAAAGTGATAGATACCAGTGCGGTTGTATATGATAAGTACATATTGCGAACGCTGCACAATACAACGCTCAACACAAAAGATAGGATCAAGCCGATTGCTCCGGGCGATATCATATCAAGAAAAATTTGTCTTTTGATTGATTTTGCTTGGCAACCAAACAGCGACAACCGTGAATAATATCCTTTTTGATACGTCCAATGGACGACCGCAAACAAAACTGTAAACGTAGCCACTCCCAAAAGAATAATACACTGCCAAATCATCAACCGCTGAAGCAATGAATTTTCAAAAGTTTCCTTGGCTTTGATATCAATTAATCCTGGATTGGTAAGTTGGAGCGATTCGTACGGATTGTCGTTAAAAAAAGCAACGTATGAGTAGTCGGTGTTTTTATGATAATCTTCATCATATCCCATTACGATAACACCGTAGTTCATATCAAAATCCACTCGCAGAATGCCATAGCACACAGGCAGAATCTCTGCAACCGTGTATGCTTCGGTTTTGTTTTTGATATTGTGATTGGAATAGATAACAGATCCAACAGTTAAACCGTGCTTCTGAGCTGAATTATAGGATATTGCAACTTCTCTGTTTCCAAGAGGAACGGAGGTTAAAATAGGTGAATTTTGATTGTAATCACTATCTTTAAGTTGCATCATACAATCACCGTGAATTGTCTTATTCGAAGAATAAAAGAAAACGGACGAACATCTCAAATAATCGTTTTGCTTGACAACTTTGGCAAACTCATACGTGTACCGATACGTATTTTCATTGTAAAATTCAAGTTGTTTATATATTTGGTCAGATTGCGTGAAGATACACCCTATTGCCAAAGTCAGCAATAGGGTATAAATCACAACTATAACAAAATAATATTTATAGTCTAATCTTTTCCAAAACATTTTTATTTTTTTGCTTTCTTAGCCAACAGCATATTTTCAACCAGAACAAGAATTGAAATAATTGCGTTAGCTATAATAAATACAATAGATTTTGTTGTTACAACTTCTGTGGGAAGATAGAATTCCGACATGGTCGGGATAAGCATAATTGCCGCCGTTATTCCACCGATAAGAATTGCTGCTTGGAAAATGGTAGAGAACAGATAATATACAACCATGTTTTCTGCACCACGAACCTTGCGGCTTGCAAAATATATTCTCTCCGAATTTCTCACCCACATCAAAAGATTGAATATAAGCATTGCCGCCAAAGCAACTCCGCAGGCAATTAAAACGTTCTGATTTGCTGCGTTCATTTTATCCTCTGATTTGAGTTTTGCATCCTTAGCTTGAACCGAAAAATCGGTTATTTCATTAGCATACGATGCGGACATAAATGCATCGTAATGGATATCATAGGACTCTTGGGTAGCAAATTCACTTCTGTCTCTCAGTCTGCCATAAGGCTTATATTGTGTTTCAAAGTAATGTTTGCACTGAGACTGTTGAGACGCACAAACATATGCTCCGGAATACGTCAAGTTGGGAGAGAGTGCCATAATGGCTTCTTTTTGAGAGCCTCCCCAATATGCCATTACTGCACCACCGTCATAATAGGTGTTGGTTTCGTAAATGGCGGCAATTTGGAAATCAATTTCAGTTGTTCCGAGTGTAAGCGACACAGTGTCTCCAAGCAAGGCACCGGTATCCTTAACAAACTGATAGTCAACCAAAATGGGGTTTTCAAAATCCGTGTTTGATTTTTCAATCAGTCGGGAATCGCAGTACATAGTTTGATCCAACTTATCCATCGCATCAGAAAAGAACAGATTGGTTTCTCTCGTCTTCCCATTTACAGACAAGTCTATTTCCGTGTAATAATACGGAAATACGCTTTCGATAAAACTTTCATTTTCTAATTGCTCGATTTGTTCGAACGAGGGGCTTGGGATATCAAAATCCAGCTTTTCGTTCTTATAGATGCTTTGCATAAGCGTTGCCTCACCAATGCCGTCAAACATAGGAGCTATAAAGGCAAACACAACGAGCAAAACAAGAACACACGGAACAATCAGATCAAGCAGAAATCTGTTTTTGATCCAATATTTAAACATAATTATTCTCCGTCAACTGTTGCTTCAGGGGCAACAAACAAAACTGTGTTTATCTTGTCATACATGGGTTCAACTTTATCGTCAAATTCAAGCGTCAGAGTTACACGAGCCTCGGAATTGGGAACAAACTGGAACACAAATTCTCCTGCTTTAGAGTCTGCAGGCAGATTGGTGGGAACCGTAAATTCATATATCGTAACATTCTTTACAACATCAATGGTGGGAGTAATCGGCTGACCATCAAAGTATGTAGCGCTTACCGCAGTAATATTGGGAATTGTCAGCGTCAACTTGATCGGCTCGGGGACTTCCTGGGTTGAATTAACTCTGGCAATCACTTTCATATAAACCGCTTCACCAACGTTATACTCCTTTGTGCCATTTCCATAACTGTGACCCAAGTCATCACTGTAGAAGAAGTCAGCATTAGCTACATAATAAGTTTCGATTTCTTCCTCGCCACAGCTTACCAAAGCAAGACAAGCAGAGAGCATCATTACAGCTACCATAACAAGTGATACAATTTTTTTCATTTTTCTTTTCTCCTTAAATTAATTTTGTTGTTTTATTGAAAATAATTTTTCCAACGACTACTGGGGATTTTGATTTCCCGTTAATATCATAACATGCTGACAGCTTATCGATACAGTCATATATCAATTCGTTAATGTCTTTCCATTGGCTAACAATTTTTCCATTCGCATCAAGCAAACAATAACACTGATTAGCGGTATCATTTATGATTTTGCGTTCACAAAACGATCCAACAATATAGCTTTCTTTTTTATCTTTGTTATAATCTCCAAGATGGAAAGGAAGAACAATATCCGAATCTCTCGAAACAATATATTTCCCATTCGATAAAACTCTCCCAAATCCGTATAAGCAAAACGAGTCTGAAAACACATTAAGTCCATTGCTCTTTTTTAAAAAGTTCAAGTAATTTTGTGACAGAAACGGAACCTCTAATTTGAGTTGAGAAATCTCATCACTATTTTTCAACGGTTCATAAATGGCGTGAACATACGAGCCTACCACGGTGTATTTGGATGATTCTTCCGAATATAGAGCTCGAATATCACCACAAAGTACAGTTCCATTTTTAGAACGTTTTTGAGGTTTTAATTGCGTTATCCTTTTCATGTTTTTACCTCCTTTCATATACTTTAATTATGCTAATTTCTATATATTAGTTCTCCAAACGTAGCATTCTGATAATTTCCGCCATGTCCAATCTGTAAATGCTCAGATTTACTATAAAAAATAATGTTATTCGGATTATCTGCTAATTCGGGGTTGAATAGTGCGCTATTTATATGATGACCTTCATATCCCTTTACCTTTCCGGTAGTGAGCAATTCTTCTATTTCAGCTACCGTCCAGTCACGAGTTCCTCGACCAGTTCTTTCAACCAATGCTTTTTCTTGTTCCCACGCCAATCGTACACCTCGATTACGCGCCGCTTCGAAATCCTTCAGCCAATTTGAATTTACATTTCCATCTTTGTCAAGTTGCCCATATACACTATTTTTATTTAATTTGGACAATCTCGCCGGCGGAGCATCACCGACAATCTTAACGCTTTTAGAATCCACATATTCTTTTACATAAAAAATAGGATTACCATCAGCATCTTGCGACCTAACCACTGTACCTATTGCACGTCCGGTTTTGGCATCAACAAACTCATTGAGCTCATTTATTGTACCAATTTTTTTAGTACCACTGTATACCGAGGTTGGCATTTTATAATCAAGATAACCATAAACGCCTCCGGTTATTGCGCCAACAATTGCACCCGCCACAAGTCCACCAGAGGCACCGTTAACAGCTTGTTCGGCGGCAGAAACCCCGACATCTTTCCAGTTTATATTTTCCCAATTTATATCTGTGGCATCGGTGGCCTTAAAAGTTTTAACACAATCAACTGCACTAATCGTAGTATCTGCCAATGATCCTATCAAACCAAGACCAGCAAAAACGAGTTTTGCCCCTTCCATTGCTCCAATCCCAGAAAGTCCTCCAGAAGGAATAGCTGCCACCAAACTTACAGCTGTAATTACCAATCCAACAATTGCCACCGCAAGCCCCCATGCAGCCGCATTTCGTCCGGTTTGATCGACCTCATTTAATGCACCTGATACTCCACCAACCGCCCCTCCGACAGCCGCTCCTATTCCTGCCCCAATTGCACTACCTTTAGCCGCAGCTGTTACCGTAACGGTCGCCACTGGTTTTGCAAATCCAACAACACTACATACGGTTAAACCGATAATTACGCCAGCGCCAATTGCAACTTTGGTAAGTACGGCGCCAACATCAATATCGTCTCCAAATAATTGCGTCGTTTGGCTATTATTCGCAAAATCCTGCAAATGTTCTTGAGGCACATAGAGTACTTGCTGATGAAGAACCTCATCAATTGTACTTTCTGCAAGCAACAATTCGGTGATACTTTTTTCTACATCATATAGTTCCTCAATATAGGTTTCATATGATATGCTCTCTGCTAAAATATCTTCATAGTAAAAATCTTCGTAATAATAGTCCTCATAAATAATTTCTTCATTCGGATCCGGCATAACAATATTATCCCACCCAGGAGGAAAGGTATCTGTCGGTTCTCCACTACACGCCACGACAGATAGCAACATGGCGAACGCTAATAGCAACGCTGTAAATTTCATAAACAGTTTCATTTGTTTATTCGTCTCCTTCCTTATTAACTATTCAGTGCTGAGTATGTCGCAGAAAAGGAAATTTCTATGTTTTGCTTTCCGGCCTTTGCCTTAAAATCTCCCTCAACTGTGCTTAAAATATTATTTTTAACGGTTGCCGTAAAAGTTGCCGACGTAACGGTGAGTTCGCTAAGATCCAGGTCGAATTCACTCGCAAACTCTATCAAAAAGTTTAATATGTCACCATATGCCATCCAAACTTCGCTATCCGTAAGAGAAACACGGATGCTATCACGAGCAGAATTTGCAAATTGCATCTTTGGGAAAACAGAGGACGAAAAAGCCGGAGCCAATCCTTCCTTTGTACTAGCCAAATCAAACGGAAGCTTCCATCCCTCCGAATTATTTTTTGTCTTTACCAAAGCGGTATACTTTTGACCCGATGAATCATCCGGAAGAATATACGGATAAAGGTAACGGCAATCATGTGAGGCTGTTGGGAATTTTAGTGTCGCATTTCCCATGGTTATTTCTTGTGAGGTTTCTGTATTTCCTCTCATCTCCATTCCCGAACTACCAATCAGAAGCTTCTTTTTAACAGAAAGCTCAAAGGAAAAACCGTGAGCACTAAGTTGATTGGTATTGTAATACGCATTCTGGTACACCTCGCCTGCCGTCAGGTTAGCTCCTGTCGTCGGCTTTATGCCCTGCTCCAGCACCTTTCCGCATACAGTGCAGACGGTGTCCTTGCCGGCAACCTTTGCGGACGGCGTGTGCTCCGCAAGGGGCAGTGTCTTCGTGCTCGTCACATCACCGCACGCGCAAACCTCCTCCGTTTTTCCTTGCTTTACGCAGGTAGACGGCGTTGTTTTGGTCTTGTATGTATGAACGTGCGCTTCCAAAACCTTGCCGCACACGGTGCAGACGGTGTCCTTGCCGGCAACTGTCGCCGAAGGCTTGTGATCGGCCAAAGGAAGCTTGGTCGTTTTCGTGTCACCGCATGCGCACTTTTCTACTTCCTCGCCCTCCTTGGTGCAAGTTGACGCGGTCGTGGTCTTCGTGTACTGATGCGTGTGCTTTTCCAACACCTTGCCGCATACGGTGCAGACAGTATCCTTCGCGGGATCCTTGGCCGAGGGCTTGTGATCGGCCAAAGGAAGCATCGTCTTGCTCTTTACGTCACCGCACTCGCACTTCTCCACCTTCTCGCCCTGCTTGGTACAGGTGGAATCAGTTACCGTCTCAATGTATTTGTGAACGTGGTCCGCTTTTGCAAGCACCTTGCCGCAAACGGTACATACCGCGTCCTTGCCCTCTACCTTTTCCGAAGGCTTATGTTCGGCAAGCGGAAGCTTGGTTGTTTTTGTATCCCCGCACTCGCACTTTTCCACCTTTTCGCCCGGCCTCGTGCAGGTGGAATCGGTTACCGTCTCGACATATTTGTGTACGTGACCGGCCTCCTCAAGCACCTTGCCGCAAACGGTACATACCGCGTCCTTACCCTCTACCTTTTCCGAAGGCTTATGTTCGGCAAGAGGAAGCTCCTCCTCTATGCAATCACCACAATTTATGCAGGTCCGCACACATAGACCGGTTTCCGTACAAGTTGACGGAACCATTCTTACTGTGTATCCGTGAACCTTACAGATCGGTCGCGTCTCCTCCGGCGATATGGTCCCAATTGGTAGGTTATCACGGCCGACATCCGAGGGATACGAGCAACCCGCAAACGCAATACATACAACAAAAAAACAAAGAAAAAGACTATATCTGAAAAGTCTCATATGGAGCCTTCCTTTTCGAATGATTTTCATCGCAAAGTCTAAGGGAATAGCAAGCACATCGTGCTGTGGCAAACCCGAAATTCGCCTTCTTACAACCGATCGTTATTTTTTTATGATTTCACCGGAGATCACTTCAAACTCAAAGGCCTCGTCGTGAATGGCATGTATGGGTTTCTTTCCATATTTATCTTGACCCAGCCAATCTGTTCCGGTCACCTCCGTGAACTCCACGACGAACTCATATTCTTCCTCTCCCGAAAAAGGAAGGTAGATGTTGTACTCCCTTTCCACGAGCTCCTCAGTCATATTCTCGAAAATTACAGTGGCTCGATAACAAACACGAATCGCGCAATCAAAATAGTCTACACCGTCGAATCCCTTTGTAGCCACATTCAAGTGGATTGTGTTTTTCTTGAATGAGCTGCTCCAATCAAGGTCTCTAAGCATCTCTACTGCAAACGGAATTCGCTCTCCCGATTGCAACGCCTCCAGTGCCTGCGGCTGCGTATCGGAAGGATAGGAGTTACATCCTGTGGCACCTAACATAAAAACAATGACCAATAAAAGAATAACCGTTCTTTTCATAATAAAAATAAAATTCCTTTCTTTATACCGTGCTGTTATATATTTCTAAAATTGTATTTATTTTTTCCAACACCGCATGCTTAAGCCACTGTGGCTCCAGCACCTCGCACTGATCGCGGAAGCCGAGGACGAAGGAAACGATATCGTCCTTGTTCTGCATTTCGACCGAGAGAATGGTGGTGTTCTTATCCACCGTCTCCACCGTCTGATTCTTGCCGTAGATGCGCTCCTTGGCGAGAAGCGCGTAATTGCCGGTCAGCTTGAGCTTGATGGGGTACCACTCGCCGTTTTGCTTCATGCCGTACTCATCCAGATAATCGTGCTCGTTATAGGTGATCGGCACGCGGAAGCGCTCGCTTGTCTCAACCAGGCTCTTGATGCGGTTGAGCTTGAAATATCTGACCTCTCCGCTTTTGCCGTCTTGTCCCAGCACGAACCACGCATTATTATACATATAGAGCTTATAGGGGCTCAATTTTCGCTTGGTGGTATTGTTGTCAAGCGAGGTATATTCCATTTCGATCACGCGCTTATTGGCAATACTTGCCGAAATCACGCCGTAGCGGCGTTCGATCTCCTCCTGCGGCATAGCCAGCGGAAATCGGTTGGCAACCAGGGTGTTTGGCGGCGAATCGGGGGGCGGGATCGAGGCAATGATCTTTCCCATCGTCTTTGAAAGCTCCTTCTTCGCCATAAAGTCGTTTCTTGACAAGAGGTAATCGTAGCTCTCAAGCAGGGCGTTTTTTTCACTGTCCTCCAGCTTCACCGAGGGGAAAAGATGCCGCTTGTCCAGCCGATAGCCACCATAGCGACCGGGAATCGTTTCGATATAATAGCCCGCCCGCTCCAATTCCTTCTTATATTCGGGAATGTTTCTTGGATTGGTGTCCAAAAGCTCCGCCAGCTCCGAAATGCTGACACGGCTTCGGCTGTATAAAATTTGAAGCATCAGTATAGAAAGTGAAGTTTTACTCATCGGCCACCTCGCACATTTTTTCTCATTCTCATTGTAACTCAAAATCGCACATTATTTGTGTTGGAATTAAATTTCTTTTTGAAACACGAATAATGTGGCGTTTTGTTTTATAATGGGATGGGAATATACAAAAACTGCGCCCCCAAGGGAGCGCAGAAAAAGTGCGTTCCTTCTTTTGCGCTTTCGCGCGTTACTGCTACATAATCTTTTCCCACAGGGTACAAGAAAAAGAGGACACACCTTTTTCAAAGTTTTATCCCGTGGGGAAAAGGTTATGCAGATCATGTAGCTATTTTACTACATATTTATAAAAAAGTCAATAGGTTACAACAAAGTTAAGAGCTTTGACTTCAACGATGACATTGTTTCAACCGCCACTTCTCCAACTCCAAGGAACATCCTCCGAGGAGTTGTTTTTTTACGCGTTTTATTTCTACGCCCAGGTTTGCCCAACCCCTTGCATTCCAATGTGTAAAAAATTTCAAAAATTAAAAAGTGTTTTTGCAAAAATGCGCGTATCTTATCCTTCGCCGCTTTTTCCCAAAAAACGGACTGACGTCAAATTTTGGAGAAAAACGGCAAAATTTTTCAAAAACACAACATAAATAATGTTGCTTTTCTGTGTATCTTATCCTATGCCGGGCGATTGTGAGAGGAGGATACCAAATACGCCTTAACTGACCGCGAAGTCGGGGAGCGGACATCAAAAGCCACCGTCCCCAAGCCTTAATAACGAAAAATTACGAAAAGAAAAAGGAGTATTGCTTATGAACTTTACGAACATTGCCGGATATTCAAGTGAAAAGAAGAACCTTCAGGAGATCTGTCATCTGATCAAGAACTACGACGAGATCACGCGTCTTGGGCTTCATTTGCCCACGGGCATTTTGCTGATCGGCGAGCCGGGCGTGGGCAAGACGGTTCTTGCCGAGGCGTTGATTGAGGAATCGGGCGTGCCTTGTGTTCGCGTCAACCACAGCGAGGTCAGCTCCCAAAAGACCCTCTCCGAGCTGCTTCGCGCCTGCTTTGAGGAGGCCGCGCGCGTACAGCCCTCGATCGTTTTTCTGGACGAGATCGAAAAGCTGCTCGGCAACTCGCGCGTCGACAACACGCCCGAGAACAGCATTCTGCTGAATGCCATCCAATGCTATCACCGACCGGGTGTCCTTCTGTTGGCCACCGCGAACGATCCGCGCTACGTTCCCGATTCGCTTCGCCGCAGCGGTCGCTTTGACCGTGTATTTCGCCTCCCGCTCCCCTCGTTTGCCGACCGAAGCGAGATCATTTTACATTATCTGAACCGCCAAACGATGGACGATGGCTTCAGCGTGGACGAATTTGCCCGATTGACCGAGGGCTGTTCGGGGGCTGACATTGAGTGTCTGATCAACGAGATCGGCATTCGAAACGTGCTGGACGGCCAAGCGTCGATTCGTAGACAAGACGCGATCCTTGCCATAGCGGAAAAGGCGATGGATGGGGTCTGCCGCCCCGCCGAGCAGACCGAGCGTCTGGAGACCACTGCCTATCACGAGGCAGGGCATCTTACCATGGCTCTTCTGTCGATCCCCGACGTTGTGGAGGGCGCGAGCATCCGCGCGCAAGGCGACACCGCGGGATATTCCTTCATATCGCTTCCCATTCACTCCCAAAACGCCGCGCTTTCCAAGATCAAGACGCTGGTTGCAGGCCGTTGTGCCGAGCGATTGTTCTTCACGGACGACGTCTCTTTCGGTGCTGCGAGGGACTACGACGAGGCTGTTTCTGTCGGAGTTCGGCTTGTGATGAAGGAGTCATGCTACGGAGTAGAGTATCTTAGAATCTTCCCCGTAAAGTCTTCCGACGAAAAGACCCGCCTTTGCGAGCGAAAGATCGAGGAAATCCTTCGCAGCTGCGAGGACGAGACCATGGAGCTTCTCAGCAAGCACAGGCTGCTCGTTGAGCGGCTGGCAAAGCTGTTGCTTGAGAAATACACCCTTCAGAAGGACGAGATCCTTGAGGTATACCGTGAGTATACCGAGTCCCTTGCCGACAATCACTAAAAATTTTCGAAATAAAAAAGTGTTTTGTCGACGTTTCCCGTATATTGTCCTCTGCCGCTTTTCCCCTCTGAAAAAGGAGGGGGAAGAACGTCGGCGACAACTTCTCAAACGCGACACAAATAATGTCGCATTTATGCGTATCTTATTTATACGAGCGCAAACGGGAGGAGGGTAACAAGGGCACTCGTTTCTATCACAATCGAAAGGAGAGATGCTATGAAATCACTCACGGAAGCCAACGTTTTATTCTTAACAGGCAAGCACAAGGAGGCGCTCGACGCCTACCTATGTCTTGCCCGAGACGAGCACGACGAAACCGCCGCGATGAACGCAGGTTACATGTTCCACCGCGGCATCGGCGCTATGCGCGATTACCACAAGGCGATGGAGTGCTACGTGGCCGCGTCCATGGCCGAGGGCGGCGCGGCTTGCTACAACATGGCGATCCTGTATTTGCGCGGCCAGGGCGTGCCGGTCGATTTTGCCAAAGCCATTGAACTGATGCAGCGTGCGGCACAGCTTGGGTCGAACGACGCCAAGCTCTATCTCGGTATGGCGTATATTCTCGGCTGCGCCTATGACCCCGTAGAGATCGAATGTCTCTCACTGATTCCCTTTTGCCGCGTGATCTACAGGGACGTAAGCGTCCCGCTCCTTGCGGGCGAGGGCTTTGATCCCGATCTTGAGGACAAGCGTTATGAGGTGATCGAGGCCGACGGAGAGGAAGCGGTGGCCGCATACGAAAGCATTCGGCCTTCCGACGATTCCCCCCGTGCGGCGGGGATTCGCCTTCTGATGCTCGGCAAGGCCGCCATTGAAGGCCTTGGCGGAGAGTTTAATCCTGCAGACGGCTATAGGAAGCTCTACTCCGCCGCTGTGAATTACCAATCCGCGGAAGCGGCACAGTATTTGCTTGCCAACGCCGATATCGCGAAGACCTACCGAATCGACCTTGGCCGACTCGAGCTGCTGTCATCTCACGGCTATTTCCGTCCCATTACGGGCAACCTTGGTACCCCGAGGAGCCACAGAGTCCCTTTGCTGATCCCGGACGAATCGAACCCGATATCGATATAAATATACTTTAAGGAGAAAGCATATGAGCAACAGAAACAATCAGATCGTAGAAACCCTTCTTTCGGTTCTTTCCAAGGAGCTTGACCTCAGCATGGACGAGCTTCGCTCGCGTTGCGACGTGGACGAGGTTGCCCTTGAGGTAGATCAGTACATAGCCGAGCACCCCGAAGAGTTTGGCGCGGCAACGAAGTCTAACGAGGAGATCGACCCGGATTCCTTTGCCGACTCGGTGAGCAGGTTCGGCGACGCACCGCCTGCATCCCCTCTCGACCCCCTTCTTGTCCCCGAACCCGAAGAACTGAGCTTTCTGATCGATCTTGATGCGATCTTTCCGTTCAGCGACGATGAGATCTCGCTTTCTTTCGATGAGTACGACGGCCAGCTGTCCATTTCCACCGTCATTTTGGCCAAGGACGAGCAGTACGAAGCGCGCGCAGACGCCGTCGAGAGATTTTTGAACCAAAGCCCACTTTCCAAGATCGTGTTTCTTGATGACGGAGGCGGGCACTTATACCTCTCCAACAGCTGTAACTGTGATATAAATGATCTTGATGAGATCAAAGAGATCTTTACCTGCTGGCTGGACATCCTTCGCAACGACCAAAGCTTTACCGAAACCATAAACGATCTGCTGAATATGTAAGGAGGAGCATCTATGGATCTTAATGCAATGAAAGCCAAGTACGAGCGGCAGTATCTCAACGGCCTTATGTATATGGTCAAGGGCGACTATGCCCTTGCCTCCAACTACCTTCGCATCGCGATGAAGAGTATGCAGGAGTGTCTGCCGTGGGTGGCAGACGACGAGGAAAGCGAGCTGAAGGAGATGATCCTTGAGCTAGCGGGACACTTAAAGGATCTGAACCGAATGCACAAGGACAAGTCGCGCCGCTCTTCGGCGGCGAGCGAGGCGGTCTCCGCTCCCACCGCCAAGGACGAAGAGACGGCGAGCGACTTTGCCTTTAGGAAGGAAGATATCCCCGACGTTTCCTTTGCCGACGTCATCGGTCTTGAGACCGTCAAGCAACAGATCCGCGACATGGTCATCAACCCCAAGAAGCACGCAGAGCTGTACGAACGTTTCCACAAGAAGCCGGGCGGCGGCTTCATTATGTACGGCCCTCCCGGCAACGGAAAGACCATGATCGCCAAGGCCATCGCGCACGAGACGGGCGCCACCTTCTTCCCCATCAAGTTCTCCGACCTTGGAAGCAAGTGGTTTGGCGAGACCGAGGGCAACATCCGCGCCCTGTTTGAGCAGGCGCGTGCCGAGAAGAGCGCGGTCATCTTCTTTGATGAGATCGACGCCATTGCCCCGAAGCGCGGCGATAACGGAAACGTCGCCAACAACCGCGTGGTGGCCGAGCTTCTGACCCAGATGGACGGCATCTCAAAGGCGGGCGGCAATCTGACCATCCTCGCCGCCACCAACCGCCTGCAGGATCTTGACCCCGCCATTCTCCGTCCGGGGCGCTTTGACGAGAAGATCTACATCCCCCTGCCCAACGAGAAGGATCGCGCGGCCATGTTTAAGATGCGCATGAAGGGCGTGCCCTGCGAGTCTATGCGAATGACGGAGCTTGCCAAGGCGTGCGAGGGTTTCTCGGGCGCCGACATCGAGCTTGTGTGCGAGAAGGCCAAGCTGGCGGCCATTCGAAGCATCATCGGCGGTGCGCCCGAGGACACCGTGATCACCAAACAAGAGCTCTTGGAGGCCATCGCCTCGATTTCCGAGAGCAAGAACGCCATTATGTTAAGGAGGAAAGTTATATGAGCGTAGTAGTAGCAATTAAGAAGAACGACCGAATTTACATGGGTGCCGACACGCAGACCTCGACAGGCGACCGCCAAAGGAATTATCTCGGCGAAGGAAACCGAAAGATCCACCTTTTGGACAACGGTATTCTTTTGGGGTCGGTTGGCTCGAAACGGGGCGGTGAGCTGCTTGCCGCCGACCTGAATATCTTTTGCTTGCCGTTAAGCGGCGATTTCGACAAGAAGCACATCGTGGAGAACATCGTCCCCAAGATACATCGGTGCTTTGAGGAGAACGATCTTTTGGAAAACGAGGAGAACGAGCTGCCGCGCTGGGCGTGCTCGCTTATCCTTGCCTACCGGGACAAGCTCTTTTGGATCCCGTCCACGGGCGTGGTTGTAAGGATCGAGCATTTTATCTCGATCGGCTCAGGCGACGATCTGGTCTATGCGGGGCTTGAAGCTTTAGATCAGGAGGAGATCACGGACCGGGAGGAGATCCACAGTCGACTTACGGAATGTCTCCGCACCGCCGCAGAATACCGTTGCTCGGTAAGCGCGCCCTTTTATCTGATCGACAGTGAACACAAAGAATATAAGCTTGTAAAATAAGGAGGAGAACCATATGATTTTGATACTGAAGGATAAGGATTCGATTTGGATGGCATCCAGTATAGAAAATACGTTTGGTGGTGTGAATACAAAGGACATCCTTCTTCAAGACAACCTGAAGATGTGGCGTCCGCTCGGCAAGGCGGGTGCGATCATGGCAACCACCGGTGTCGCACAGGCGGATGCCCTGCGGTATACCGATTTTATGGCACTTAACGCCCCACTCACGCAAACGTCCATGATCCGAAACATCCTCCCCACAGCCAAAGCACTCTTAAAGGATCAAGGGAGGCTGAACGGCAGTCGTCTGTGTCAGGAGATCGCCGTTGCCAAGGATGACAAGGCGTTTGTTGCAACCACCGCCTGCACGGTTCTTGAGGTGGAAGACTTTGCCGCAATTGGATATCCCCAAAGCGAGGAGGTCGCCCTCGGTGCGGCACGCCTCTACCGCGATCTTCCGCCCATCGATCGCATCACCGAGATCTTCCACACCATCGAGCGCGCAGATAAGTCTGTGCACTTTCCCGTTGTCATCATGAACACGAGGAGTGACGAGCGCATCGTTATATATGAATAAGGAGAAATCTTATGTGTAGCAAGAAAAGGAACGAAAAGTTTGATCCGAGAGAGGACGTTACAAAGCAAGAGTTCAACATCGTCTTCGTCATCGATAACTCAAACGGCATGCATGGCGAGAAAATCGATGCTGTAAACAACGCTATCCGAGATGTCATAGGTGCTATAATTGAGGAACAAAAGTGTATCGACAACGTGACGATCAAGTTCTCTGCCATGACCTTCGGCAATGACGCTAAGTGGTTATACACCGAGCCAAAAACAGCCGCGAACTTCAAATGGAAGAATATCGCCGTCGAGGGAGACGCCAACCTGTCCGCCGCCTTCGACGAACTGGCTCGCTATCTGTGCAAGAAGGAAAACGGCGGTCAAATGCCCGATTTTGGCAATATCGCTTCCTTCATCTTTCTCATAACCGATGCCATGCCTACAAGTCCCGACTGGGAGTCCCACCTCATCTCCTTGTGGCAAAATGACCGATTCCATGCAGCAATCAAGTTCGCTTTCACCTTCAACGAGAAGGACGACGATATGAGGGACATGCTTGCCAAGTTCACGGGAAATTCTTCCTGGGCGGAGTCCGCTTTCCCCACCGAGGCATTTCGCTGGAAGATCAAACAGCTCACAATTGATGCCGCCAATGTCGTATCGGCGGTGGCATCGACGGCAACCATCAAATCGCCCGAAAACAGAGATTGCCCTTGCCAAGGGCGATAAGGACTTCGTTGTGAAATTGACCGGTACGGTTCTCAACGTAGATACCTTTGATGTCCTCGGACATAGCTCAAGTGCGGAAATTATCTTCGGTGCCGCGCATCTTTATCGGGATCGTCCTCCCGTCGAACGCATCGCCGAGATCTTCCGAGCCGTCGAACGCACAAGCCGGGCGGGACATTTTCCCATCGTTATTATGAACACAAAAAATAAGGATCGCATCGTGATCGAGCAGTAAAGGTGGAAACGCTATGAATTTTCGAACCGTATTATTTGAATTACTTACCGCAAGACCGGACCTCCGAGAGGATCCCTTCCTCTTGTACGACACGGTCTGCACCCGTCTTGGGGACGATCCCGACGGCAGACGTGCGGCCAAGAACTTTTACGAAGTCGACCGAAGAACGTCGATTTCTTCGTTTCTAAGCGAAAACACGTCACAAGCGGAGCTGGAAGACTTTTGCAGAGAGAACGGCGTAGGCGAAAACAAGACGTGGGGCTTGCTCGAGGCTTTATTTGGCGTCAAGAAGCCCCCAAAGCCCACGCTTTCCGAGCTTGATGACAACGTCCTGCTCTTTTTCTCGACAACCGATCCCCTTGGTGCCAATCCCTACGAAAACCATTTGCATATCGACTTCGATTGCAAACACCTTGCCGGCGTATGGGGGACTTGGAGCCAGCCGTGGGGTGAAATCAAACAAAACCCCACCCGCCCGTGGAAGCTTTGCCCCCTCTGCGCCAATGCCACACAACTGTTCTTCCAGCCCCCAAGGAAACGCTGGTGGGAATGGGGCGACAGCGTACATTTGAACCTTTTGAACGAGCAAAACAAAAAAGCGTTAAGAAAAGCACGGGGCGACGAATAAAGTCGCCCCGACGAAAACAAGGAGGTAAATAAAATGGCAAAAATTGACTGCTGGGGCAAGGCGGAAGCTCACCTTGCCGAATTGTACGGAGACAACAGCCGCATTGCAGCGCGGTTTTTGACCGAAAAGAGATGGCTTGAGAAGTTCGGGGCCGCGGAATATCGCCATTTAGGCGCACTCGCAACGCTCCCTCTCTTGCCGGTTCCCGGTGCTCGCGTTCAAATCCTTCGACATCAAAAAAACAAGGCAACCCGATTGGGTTGCCTTGTTTTTTGGCGGAGAAGGAGAGATTTGAACTCTCGCGCCGGTTAATCCCGACCTACACCCTTAGCAGGGGCGCCTCTTCGGCCTCTTGAGTACTTCTCCATACTCTGCGAGCGGCCTTTGCAGAACTCGCAGAGATTATTATACCGAATGTTTGGGCGTTTGTCAAGAGTTTTTTGCAAATGTTAAAAACTTTTTTGCCGCAAATTCGCCAAAATCGGCGTTCTTCCTATATATATGTTTCTTATTCGACCTCGATGGCAAAGCAATCGGCAATGTCGCCGGGTGCCCCTACCCTCTCGGCGTCACTCTGCACCGTAAGCGTATTTCCGCTCTGCACAAAGGCAAGCTCGCCTCCCGTGCGCATATCGGTCACGCGGCGTGCCCTGCCCTCAAAGGGCACGGCGTATTCGCTTGCCACACGTTCGCCGTCGTCATACAGATAAAACGCATGGACTCTTCTGCCATCCTTGGTCCTCGTGTAGGCAAATTTTCCGGTGCGATACGGCGCGGCGGCACGCGTTCCGTGGATCGCAGGCGCAAACACCTTCATCCACTCCGAAAGCACCGCAAGCTCACGAAGGGCGCGTCCCGGCAAACGTCCGTCGGGCTGAGGCGCGATGTTCAGCGCCAGATTTCCGCCCTTCGACACCACGTCAAGCAACATATGCGCCACCTCCTTCGCGGTCATATAGTCCACGTCGTAGGTGTATCCAAACGAGGTATAGCGCGACTCGCCATACTCCTCCAGCGGCTTTGCCATCACGGTGCAGACCTCCCACGGCACGTTCACGTAGCCGTCGGGGAAAACAAGCTCGGGCGTGATCACGTCCTCGCACACGCCGTGCCCGCCACGCATGATCCCCAGCATATGCGGCTGGATCTCGCGAAGCTTCTCAGTCATTTCGGGAACGCCCAGCTTGACGCCGTCACAGCCGCCGTCGTACCACAGCGCGTCGATACGACCGTAGTCCGAGACCAGCTCCTTCAGCTGCGCGTAAGTATATTCCTGAAATTTCTTCCACTTCTCGGGCTTTTGGTCGGGATCGTAGGACGGCACGCGCTCGGTTCCGTCCCGCATCGCGTAGCCCTCCTCCCAGTAATACGGGCAGGAGAAGTCGCCGCGGCTGTAATACAACGAAATGCCCATGCCGCGCCCGCGGAAGGCGTTGAACAACGCGCGCGTGATGTCAGCGTTTTTATTATTCCGATACGGCACCTCGCTACCCGTGACCTTGTAATCGGTGGTTTTGGTATCCCACATACAAAAGCCGTCGTGGTGCTTGGTGGTAAAGCAAAGATAGCGGAAGCCGGCGGCGTACGCCGCGTCCGCCCACTCGTCGGGATCAAAGCGGAGCGGCAAAAAGCCCCGATGCAGCTGAGCATACATCTCCTTCACCTCGCGGTTGGTCGTGCCGGGCTTGAACTGCCATTTCGTCCACGCCTTGTCCACCAACGGCCAGGACTCCTTCATGCCCATCTGATTATATAATCCCCAATGCACCATCAGACCGAATTTCTGATCCATAAACCACTCCAGCGTCTCGCGCTGAAGCGGCGTGGCAGGGTAGGTGTAGCCCTCGGCCTGCTTGCGAATGGCCTCCTGACGCTTAGCCGCGGCGATCTCCTGCGCGTCCAGCCCCTTTTCGTTTATAATATCTTTTGCGCTCATTTTCTTCTCCTTCTTGACATTCTTGGGAAAGTCGGATATAATAATATGTGTTTTTCATTTTCATTATACTACGAAAACAAGTCTTTTAAAATGTATTTTCTATCACAAAACATGGAGATTTTGTTATGAACGAAAGCTTGCTTCTGGATGCCCTTAAGGAAACCGATCTTTGTGTCTCTCGCGCCATGCTCGTTACGCTGGACAGCCGCTGGAACTTTACCACCGCGGGCTCGTCCTTCTCGCGGCTATACTTCGTCACAAAGGGCGGCGGCTTTTTGAAGACCGCCGATCAGACCGTGGAGGTGACCGCGGGAAACGTCTACTTCATCCCCGCAGGCTGTGCCTTTTCCTGCGGATGCGAGTATATGGAAAAAATCTTCTTCCACGTCACCGTATCCACCCCCGAAAAATACGGACTTTGCTTCTCCCCGTGTCGGATCTGCTCGCTCCCCTGCTCCGCGGAAAGATTGGAAACGCTAAGGACACTGCTGAACACGCACGAGCACCTCGGCATCCTTCGCCTGCGGCTTTTGCTTCTGGAAACGCTGACCGAGATCCTGGACCGCTTCCCGTTTGAACGCACGGAATTTAAAAACGCCTCGCCGTTGGTGCGAAGCCTGATCGGTTACATCGAGGAAAACCTTTCCATCCGCCTCACCGTTGCGGAGATCGCCGGCGCCTTTTACCTCTCCGAGAGTAAGATCCGCACCGTCTTCCGTCGGGAGCTGGGCATTCCCATAGGCAGGTACATCGACGATATGGTCTTTCTCAGAGCCGAGCAGATGCTTTCCGACCCGCAGACCGGCATCGGCCAGGTCAGCACCGCACTCGGCTTCTGCGATCAGTTTTACTTTTCCCGCCGCTTCAAGGAAAAATTCTCAGTCACGCCGAGCAAATTCAAGCAAGGAAACACCGCCTACGGACCGACTCCAAAAAAATTACAAAAACCTCTTGACATATTCTCTCAAAAGTGATATAATGGCTCTACCTCTGTTATGCAGGTCTTTTTTGTTATGCCCGTAAAACGCGCCAACGTGGGCATAATGCCGCTGGCGGAGGGAGGTACACGGGTTTCGTTCGAAACCAAATAAAAATTAATGGGAGGTGCCGAAAAAGATGGCTAATGAAGCAAGAGTCAAGATCACTCTGGTTTGCAGCGAGTGCAAGCAGAGAAACTATGACACAAAGAAAAACAAGAAGAATGACCCTGACAGACTTGAGATGAACAAGTTCTGCAAGTTCTGCCGCAAGCACACTCTTCACAAAGAATCCAAGTAAAGCGGAGGAGAAAAGAATGTTGAATGCAAAGCTGAAAAGAACCTCGATCGCCCTTATTCTGGCTGTCGTTCTGATGCTTTCTCTTTTCCCTGTTGCCGCATACGCCTTGGAGGACGCAGGCAGCGCTGCCGAGGATGAGCCGGGCATTGTTCTGGATGCTGCTCAGACCCCCGACGCGACCGAGTCTACGCCCGCGGAGACCGACGCCGAGACCGAAGCAGAGACCTCTGCCGAGACAAGCGCGGAAACCGCAGCCGATGACCATGACCACGACCACGATCACGACGATGAGACCGCCGAGGAAAAGAAGGGTCTTACCACCGGCGACATCATCTCGCTCGCCGTTCTCGGTGTGGTTATTATCCTGGTCGTTATCTACTGCTTGACCCACAAGGAAAAGGTAGCAAAGCTGTGGAGAGGCCTCAAGAGTGAGCTCAAGAAGATCGTTTGGACTCCTTGGAACCAGGTTCGCAAGAACACCATTGTGGTGCTGGTGATCATCATCGCCGCCGCCATCGTGATTGGTGTGATCGACTTCCTGTTCTCCAAAGGCATCCTTACACTTGGTAACATTTTTTGAGGATAACAGAGCATGAGTGATATCAATGAAATGAACGTTGGCCCCAGATGGTATGTGGCGCACACCTACTCGGGTTACGAAAACAAAGTAAAAGCAAGTCTCGAAAAAATCGTTGAAAACAGAGGACTCCAGCATCTGATTTATGATATCCGAGTCCCCGTCGAGATCGTCATCGAAAAGAAGGGTGACAAGGAGATCGAGGTAGAAAACAAGATCTTCCCCGGATACGTGCTTGTCAAGATGAGCATGAACGAGGAAAGCTGGCACGCCGTGCGAAACATCACAGGCGTTACGGGCTTTGTCGGCCCCGGTTCCCGTCCCACTCCGCTTACGGAGGAAGAGGTTGAGGCGCTTAACATTGAGGAAAAGCGCGTAAAGCTGTCCTTCTCTGTCGGCGACAGCGTGGTGATCTATTCCGGACTTTTCGAAGGCTACACCGGCGTTGTTCAATCGATATCGGAAGATTCCAAAAAGGTCACGGTTCTGGTCAAGAAGGGCCGCCGCGACATGCCTGTTGAGCTTGATGCAGGAGCAATCAAGCCCGAGCAGTAAGTTTTTTCTGGCGGAGGATCCGCCGCACAAAAGTGGGAGGGAGAAAAATTCATTACCATTCTCCCGCATCATCACCACATATGGAGGTATAATTTATCATGGCAAAGAAAATTATGGGTTATATCAAATTGCAGCTCCCCGCGGGCAAGGCTACGCCTCAGCCCCCTGTAGGTCCCGCACTCGGTGCCTACGGTGTTGCAATCCCTGTATTCACCAAGGAATTCAATGAGAGAACCAAGAATGACATCGGTCTGATCATCCCCGTTGTCATCACCGTTTACGCTGACCGTTCCTTCACGTTCATCACCAAGACTCCTCCCGCAGCCGTTCTGATCAAGAAGGCTTGCGGTATCGAGACCGCATCGGCCGTTCCCAACAAGACCAAGGTAGCAAAGCTTACCAAGGATCAGGTGAGAAAGATTGCCGAGACAAAGATGCCCGACCTTAACGCCGCAACCATCGAGACCGCTATGAGCATGGTCGCAGGTACCGCGCGCAGCATGGGTATCACGGTAGAGGACTAAAGGAGGAGAAGAACCATGGGAAAGAAATATACCGACAGCGTAAAGCTGCTTGAAAAGAACAAAGCATACGATCCCCAGGAGGCTCTTGCACTGGTTTGCCAGACCTCTAAGGCAAAGTTTGATGAGACCATCGAGATCCACATCCGTCTTGGCGTTGACTCCCGTCACGCTGACCAGCAGGTCCGTGGCGCCGTTGTCCTCCCCAACGGTACCGGTAAGACCGCTCGCGTTCTGGTGTTCGCTAAGGGCGACAACATCGAGAAGGCTAAGGCTGAGGGCGCCGACTACGTCGGTGGCGTTGAGCTGGCCGAGAAGATCCAGAAGGAAAACTGGTTCGACTTCGACGTGGTTATCGCTTCCCCCGACATGATGGGTACCATCGGTCGTCTGGGTAAGGTTCTGGGTCCCAAGGGTCTGATGCCCTCTCCCAAGGCCGGCACCGTCACCATGGACGTGACCAAGGCCGTCAACGAGATCAAGGCCGGTAAGGTGGAGTATCGTCTGGACAAGACCAACATCATCCACTGCCCCATTGGCAAGGTTTCCTTCGGCGCTGAGAAG
>JAEIGA010003043.1_pt1 | contig 26408 bp, 23 predicted proteins | sample 9270691 | NCBI WGS metagenome assembly JAEIGA01 (sample SAMN17057246, study PRJNA624740) | gut metagenome | biome: biome; isolation source: fecal sample | host: Bos grunniens | place: China: Xizang | collected 2019 | reverse complement strand
TGCTCGGTAAGGTGAGCGATACGGTAGGAGAATAATGCCACCTGGCTCTCTGGAGAACCTGTGTCAGTATTGGACTTTCCGTACTTCTCGAAAAGCTCCTGTTTTTTCTCTGGTGCTAAATATTCAGCCATTTTTAGAAAAAATTAGAGGTTGTTAATTAATGTTTTCGTGCTTGTTCCCGACTCGGGGCTAAAGCGGGCGCAAAGATACGCATAAATTCCGATAAAACAATTCGATGCGTTAAATTTTTCCGTATAATTTGTATCTTCGCTTCCGATATGGCAAAGACATCGGAAAAAATAATCAATGATCCTCAGATCGGCCCCGTGACGTTTCGCAAAAGTGTGCGGAGCCGGGGCATCAGCATACGTGTTCATCCCATCAAGGGAGTTAGCGTGACACTGCCATATATAATGCCGTATGCTGCGGCTCAGGCCTTCTTCCTGCTGAAGCGGGAGTGGATTCTTGCGACAATGGCACGGCAGAAGGAAAAAGCCCGCAATACAGTCGTTCCTTCCGCTGCCGAAATCGAGTCATTGCGCCGTCAGGCCAAGGCCGAACTTCCTCCGCGTCTTTCGGCCCTCGCGGCCCGATATGGATTTACATACAACAGAGTGACAATCAAGCACAATGCTACCAACTGGGGAAGCTGCTCATCCAAAGGCAATATAAATCTCAATCTCAATATAGTCCGTCTTCCGCGTATCCTTCAGGATTATGTCCTTCTGCACGAACTATGTCATCTTCGTCATCAGGACCACGGCCACGGCTTTCATCTCCTTCTTGAGCACGTACTGACGGATCATCTGATGAGGCTTATCGATGATGTTGGACTTTCCGAGGCTGATAGAGCCGTCGTGATGGATGTGGCGCGGAAATCCGCTGTTTCGAAGGCACGTTATCCGTTGGATCATACCATTACGCGTTTTGTGAAAAAGTATTCCCTAGTATAAGTGGCGCCTGATCGATTGGTGTGCTTCTTTATATATTGCGGTTCTTCCATCTGCCGCTGCGCAGATACCACCAGCTGCAGATCAGGAGCATTCCTGAATAGATGTGCTCGGCCGTCCAGCATACGGCTACGTCAAGTTTGAGCCATCCTATGATCACGGAGCAGTATATCATATAGACTGTCAGGGCTATAAGCTCCAGTCGGAAAGCTGTCTTGGTGCTGCCTGTGCCGGATACGGCAAGGAAGAATACCTGTCCTCCGACTGCAAGGAAATATGAAGAACACATCACAATCAATGAAGGCACGGATGCGTAGATAAGGTCCGGTATGTCGGTGTAGATGCGTGCGATGGTTTCCGGGAAAATACAGAACAATATGATCATCACGGAAATGATTCCGTATGACAGTTTCATTATGCGTTTTACCAGTGACATCACCTTCTCCTGGTGTCCTTCACCTATGATGTTGCTGACGAGGGTACTGCAGGTCGAAGAAAATGCCTGAAGCACGACCCATAGAAGTCCGGATACGCTTCTTGTGATGTTTGAGATGGCGAGCGCCCTTTCTCCCAAGTGCTCGATATAGAGAAAGAATATGAACCAGGTGGAAATGGATATCGTATGCTGGATCATTGTCCACGTACAGACCGGCATCATTCCATTGAGCTCTTCCTTTTCGAATCGTGCAGCCTTGTCCAGTCCGTATTTCTTCCTGTCACATCTGAGATAAGTATAGATTATGAAGAATATCAATGAGACCAGTTCTGCGAGGCTTGAGCCGATGGCAGCTCCTGTAATGCCCAGGGCCGGACATCCGAATTTTCCGAAAATAAGGATCCAGTTGAACAGGACGTTTGAAGCGACCATCACTATTGAGTTTAGTGTCAGTGTCTTGGTCTGTGTCGTGCCTACATAGAATGCTCGGAACATAGCTGTAATGAAGGCGAACACCATACCCGGCAGCCTCCACCGGACATAGCTTAATGCTGCGTCGTAAATGGCTGCGGATGAGACTATAGATTTCATCATCCGGGGAGAGAAGATCTCCGACAGCAGGATGATTGCTCCCGAAAGTCCGAGCACGAAGTACAATCCTGTCCAGAATACTTTTCCTGTGTCCTTGAAACGACCTTCTCCGTTTCTTCTGCCGATGATGATCTGTGCTCCGATGCTGAATCCGAAGCCGATCATAAACAGGACCATATAATATATGATGGCAATGGCAGATGCTCCCAGCTCCACTTCTCCGACTCGTCCTAAGAATGCAGTGTCGGTAAGTCCGATCATCTGCTCCATCACGAGGCTGATCAGGATAGGGTAGGCTACCTTCCAGATATTGCGGTATGAATATGTTCCTGCGGTGGTCACTATTATTTCTGTAATACGTCGATGGCCTGTTCTACTGTCAGCGCATTCTCTACGCGGAAGATTCCGCTGCCGCTGCGTTGGAGACTGTCCAGATGGGCTCCGCTGCCAAGTGCTTCACCTAAGTCTCTGGCAAATGCTCTGACATAGGTTCCTTTGCTGCAAGCCATTCTTACCACAGCACGAGGAAGTCCCAGAGCGGAATTGTCAGTTACATTGATCCTGCTCGATGCTGATGGAGTTTTCACGTCGCTTTCTGATAATGCAGGTTTTGAAAACAACCCCTCCCACTCCTTCGTCGTGGGCCCCTCCCCCTGCGGCCAGGGGGGTAGCACGGTTTTCAAAACCGCATTGCCAGACGCTTTGTGATACTCCATCAGCTCCAGTTCCGTAATATTGATTCTGGACACTCTGATCAATTCCTCAGCTGCTTTATCTATTTCACTGGCATTTGGAACTGTTGCTGTAGGTGACGTGCCACCCCCGGCTAGGGGGTGCCTGTCGATAGACAGGCGGGGGTCACCGGAAGCAACAGTTCCAAATGCAGCACCCTCCTTATGAAGCTTTCTGGCAAGTTCATAGGCGCGTACACCGTCCACGGACTTTGCCGAGAACAATGGAGCGATCTGATCCTGCTCTCCGATGAATGCGGGAAGTGCTTCAGCCACAGATGCTTCCGTGATATGCTCGTAAGGGAAGAATCTGTCGATCTCCTTCTCCAGGTCGTATGACGGGGTAGTGGCACCGAAAGTTATCCCGGCAATATATTCCTTGTGATGGGACTGGAGCCATTCGGCCAGCTTGGTGGCTTTGCCGATGCAGACCAGAAGAACTCCTGTGGCCAGAGGGTCGAGGGTGCCGGCGTGGCCGACTTTCAGGTTCTTCTTGCCGAAATGACGGATAGCGGCGAACTTGATCTTTCTGATCACGTCCGCCGATGTCCATCTGTATGGTTTGTCTATCGGGATTATTATCCCTTCCGGATAGTCGTCTATATTCCTTGAAAGGAAGACATCTTCCGGAGTCAGTATTTTCGCATTAATCTCCATTTATCTGCAAGGTATCTTGTCAATGCGGGTCTGGTGACGACCACCCTCGAATGTTTCTTCGAGCCAGGCATCAGTGATTTCCAATACAGTTTCGAAAGGAATGAATCTTGCCGGCATTACCAGAACATTGGCATTGTTGTGCTGCTTGATGAGCTTGCCGATCTCCGGACCCCAGCAGAGGCCTGCGCGGATTCCCTGATGTTTGTTCAGGGCCATTGCCATACCGTTTCCTGTGCCGCAGAAAGCTATTCCAAGTTCCACTTCGTTGTTCTCCACAGCCGAAGCAAGAGGATGTGCTACATCCGGATAGTCCATACTGTCGGTGGTGTCTGTGCCGAAATTCACTATTTCGTGACCTTTTGTCTCAAGGTACTCAGCCAGTCGGAACTTATAGTCCACACCTGCGTGGTCATTGCATATACCTATTTTCATAATGTTATAATGTTGCCTTGATAAATTCGATTCTCTTTGCAAACTCATCTTTTCCGATGAGAGTTACGATATCGGCGATTCCGAGTCCGCTTGATGCTCCCACGAGAGCGAGGCGGAGGCAGTTCATCACCTTACCCATAGGCCATTCATTGCCACGGATATATTCCTCGAGCGGTCCTTCAAGTGACTCCTTGGTGAACTCGCCGTCAAAGCCGAGGATGAAGTCTGCAACCTGAAGTGCGAGAGTGTAGTTCTCTTCCTTCCAGAATTTTGCCGCATCCTTTTCTACGAATGATGTCGGTGCGATGAAAAGATATGATGCAATGTCCCAGAAGTCAGCCACGAACGTAGCTCTTTCCTGGATAAGGGCCACGATTCTTTCGACATATTGACGTGAGAATATCTTGTTTTCGAAATCAGCACCTGTAACTGTCATTGCAGAACCTGCTGTAATGGCACAGGCAGGGCAATCCACTATCTGGAGTCCCTTCTCTTCAAGAACAGGGATGTACAGTGAGGCAAGTTCTTCTACGCTCTTGGTACGGAGGTATTCCTTATTGTACCATTTAGCCTTGTCTGCATTGAATCGTGCTCCTGACTTGACGACTCTTTCGAGGGAGAATGCCGCTACGAGTTCTTCAAGAGAGAAGATTTCCTGGTCGTTGCCAGGATTCCATCCGAGCATCGCGAGAAGATTCACGAATGCTTCAGGGAAATATCCGTCTTCACGATATCCACGTGAAACTTCACCTTCAGCATTAACCCATTTGAGCGGGAATACAGGGAAGCCGAGACGGTCACCGTCGCGCTTGCTGAGCTTGCCCTTTCCGTCAGGCTTCAGCAGAAGTGAGAGATGGGCGAAGCGAGGCTGAGTCTCTGTCCAGCCGAAAGCCTCATAAAGGAGGTAATGGAGCGGGAGTGACGGAAGCCATTCCTCACCGCGGATAACCTCTGTGATCTCCATCAGGTGGTCGTCCACGATGTTGGCCAGATGGTAGGTAGGGAGTTCGTCAGCTCTCTTCCAGAGTACTTTGTCGTCAAGAGTGTCGGTGTTGACTTCCACGTGACCACGGATGAGGTCATCCATCTTCACTATCCTGTTTTCTGGCATCTTGAAGCGGATGGTCCAGTCTGTGCGTGTCTCGAGAAGTTCCTTCCACTCAGCTTCAGGCATTGAGAGCGAATTGCGTAGTCCCAGACGTGTAGTCTGATTATAGATGAATGTCTGTCCTGCAGCCTCCATTTCGGCGCGCTTTGCACCGAGTTCTTCAGCTGTGTCGAATGCATAGTATGCAAAGCCGTTTGCTACGAGTTCCTCTGCATACTTGCGGTAGATAGGCTTTCTCTGGCTCTGTCTGTACGGAGCGTGCGGATGGCGCTCTGAAGCGGTCTCCACTACATTTCCTGTGGCGTCCACTCCTTCGTCCGGTACAATACCGCACCAGTTCAAAGCTTCGATTATATATTTCTCTGCTCCAGGGACAAATCTCTGAGAGTCAGTGTCTTCAATCCTTATGATGAAGTCTCCTCCGCGCTGTTTTGCGAAGAGATAATTGTAAAGTGCAGTCCTTACTCCACCCATATGGAGAGGTCCTGTCGGAGAGGGGGCGAATCTAACCCTTGTCTTGCGTTCCATATCCTTTAATTTTAATCGGTCGCAAAAATAATAAAAATTTCCTATTCCTTGCTTCTTCCGGCAACTCTCTTGATGGCCGGAATGTTCTCAAGCTCACTCTTGTCGTCACCTTCATTTATAAGCAATGCCGGTTTTCTGCCATCTTCGAATGAGATACGTTTTCTGACGGCTGTATTATTATAGCCTATCTTCTGACTGCGCACCTCCGGAAGTTCGATCTCCTCTTCCGATGATTGCTCGTGTTTCTTATAGACGAAATTGCTGTCAACGTGAATCAGGTTGCCGATCTCGATCTGTGGCTGTATGATTGGCATCTTGATGCCGGTGACGATGACTGTGATATTCACCTTGTCTCCGAATTCGGGATCATCGTCGAAAACAAGTCCGGTCTTGAAATTGTTAGCCTTGCCTGTGTATGCCTTGATCATTTCTGTCACCTTGGAATATTGGGTGGCAGTCAGACCCTGGTCGTTGTTTCCCACAGTGATGTTGATTATGAAATTCTGGGCTGTTGTTAGATCGTAGTCGTTGAGCAGAGGTGACTCCAGAGCATTCTTTACGGCATTCTCGATACGATGTTCGCCTGTTCCGCTTCCGCATCCCATAAGGGCGTAGCCGCTGTTCTGCATCATTGTGCGTACATCCTTGAAGTCGACATTCATATATCCTCTCTTCTTGATGATCTCTGTAATGCCTCTGACGGCTGTAGCCAGGACCTCATCAGCCTTAGGGAACATCTTCTGAAGAAGGAGTTCACCGTAAACGTCGAGAAGTTTTTCGTTGTTGATGATCAGAAGGCTGTCGACGTTCTTTTCCAGTTCGCTGATTCCGTCGATGGCCTTTGTCATTGTTTCCGGTCCCTGACTTTTGAAAGGAATCGTCACGACTCCCACTGTCAGGATGCCTTTCTTCTTGGCCATTGAAGCAATGACCGGAGCGGCACCGGTTCCTGTTCCACCGCCCATACCTGCAGTGATGAAAAGCATTTCCGTATTGCCGCTCAGAACCTTCTCTTCGATTATATCCTGTGAGTTAAGAGCTGCGTTACGTCCTTCTACAGGATTTGTTCCTGCACCCAGACCGTCTTCTCCGAGCTGGATCTTGATAGGAACATCGCATTGTTCGAGGACTTGTGCGTCAGTGTTGCAGACGATGAAGGTACATCCTTCGATCTGCTGGTTGTACATATAATTGACTGCGTTGCAGCCACCTCCACCTACTCCGAGAACCTTGATGATCGAGTTTGCAGGCTTCCAGGTGTTAGGCATTATATCGTTTGCTGTGTTGAAATTGTCCATATCCATATCGGGATTTTATGTTTCAGACTTGTTCATTACGGATTGTATCCAGTTTTTCTCCCACTCCTCTCCAGAATATCTTGATTCCTTCCATCCAGGATTTTTTCGGTTCCTCCTTGACTACAGGCTGTTCATTTTCATTCTTCTCATCTTCCTTTCCCTCTTCCTCATTCGGAATCACATATTCATTGACAGGGAAGTCCGTATTCAGATATGTATCTTCTTCAGTCTCAATTGTTACGCTGGTTCCCGAAGTTCTGCATACCTGGGCGCAATTGATGCCAAGCTCATCTTTGGCCGCCAGTATCAGGCCGACTGATGTCGCGGCAGACGGATCCTTGATGCCATTGCATCCGGAAGTGGAGAAATGTCCTTTCGGATAGCCTGTCCTGACTCTGTAGCCGGAAAGTTCATATATGAAATTGCTTAGGTTGGCTGTCTCAGCCACACCTCCTGTTATGACAAGTCCGCTCTTGAGCATATCACCGAAGCCGCTTTCTTCTATTTCATAGAGGATAGCCATAATGATTTCCTCGATCCTGGCAGTGATGATCTCCGAAAGATATTTCACTGTGATCTGCTTGCTAGGCTCATTGTTGCTGCTCATTATCTGCAATACCTTTTCGCTGAGACTCTGAAGTTTTTCAGGCATACAAGCTCCGTAGGCGAGCTTGATGTTTTCGGCCAGTCTCTCCGAAATCTGGCATTCGCTCTTGATGTCATCCGTTATGTTCTTGCCTCCGAACGGAATCGAAGCGTAATGGCGCATTACCTTGCCGTGGTAGATGGTCACTGATGTGCTTCCGCCTCCGAAGTCGATCAGAGCTACTCCGTTTTCCATCTCAGCGTCTGTAAGGACGGCTTTTGCAGTGGTTTCAGCCGTGAAATATTTCTTTCTTGCCGAAATGCCGGTCTTGGTCATCACGGTATCCACCTTCTTCAGATTGCTCTTCTTGCCGATGAATATCTTGAAATGGCCTTCCAGCACATCGCTGACCATTCCTATGATGTCATCCTCGATGATCTGGAAATTCTCGCTGTCCGAGAAGGACTGTGCCACCACACCGTAGATCGCTTCCTTAGAAGGATCCTCGAGCGGATAGGAGTCCTCTGCATAGCTTTTGAGTTCAGATATGTCATCAGCTGTGATGTCGGCATCTTCTCCTCTGTCATTCACCACAACGCTGTTGGTTTCCTGTCTTACCGGATATTTCGGCATACCTACGACCACCTGACTTATCTTTATGTCAAGTGCTTCTTCCGCTTCGCTGATGATTCGTGCAAGCGGTTCTGTCGCGTGCATTATATTGTATACGCTGCTGTACCTTATTCCGGCCGAAGGTCTCTCCTTGTAATATGTCACCTGGACATCATTGCCGTTGACATTCGCTACCGTCAAGGCAATCTTCGATGATCCAAGGTCAATCGCAACAATGTTCTTCTCTTCCATATATATTGTTTTTTTTATTTACACACAATCTGTCCGTCGTATTCTACACTTACCGAAGTATAAGTGGCCTGACCCTTTGCAGGGATGATATTGCTGTAATACATTTCCATCCTGCGGAACTTGTCCTCGATATTCACCGGCTGCCCGAACAGGAACACTTCCTGCCCTCTTCTTGGCACCATCTTCAATTCGCCTCCGTCGCACACTGTTATCTGGACAATCTTATCCTTCCATACCTTGCTGTTTTCCATATAGTTCACGACTGCCAGCACTTTGTCCAGCCATTCCTGTTCCTTCGGATCGGTCACCGCTCCCTTGTAGCCGCTGTTGGCTTTCAATGGAATCTCACCGTCGATAATCTGTACTCTTGATGCGTAACTGCTCTGCAACGGGAACAGATAGCCTTCAGCATCTGCATAAAATCCACCGTCACTTTTCTGGAATCTTACCGCAGGAGTCCTCTGGGTTACGGTTACATTGAGTTTACCGTCTCTGGTAGTGAAGGCCTCGCTCTTGTATACTGCGCTTCTGGAGTCTATTATCTTCTCTACCCTGCAAAGGTCGATGCTGTCGATATGTTGTCCTATATAATCTCCGTATTCCTTCTTCAGGAATTTCTCCACATCTGCTCTGGTCACAAACCTGTTGACCGCACTGTCTGCGATAGTGACGGACAATCCGGTGCACTTGAGAGGCTCCCTGTATGCCTTTCCGCAAAGGAATGACGCAACAAGCCCTCCTGCAAGCAGGATCCCGCAGATGGAAACGATTATATATCTTACAATCTTTGACATAGCATATCTGTTATAGGCTTTATGTATCTGTCAATATTTCCTGCTCCGAATGTGATCAGTGTATCTACCGGCTCATTCTGCAGGTAATCCATCAGTTCTTCCTTCTTCATAATCACCTTCTCAGGCGCTGTCACATTTTCGAAAATGATTTCCGATGTGACTCCCGGTATAGGCTCTTCCCTGGCCGGATAAATATCCAGAAGGATAAGTTTGTCCACCTGGCTGAGTGCCTGTGCAAATTCATCTGCAAAATCTCTTGTCCTTGTATAGAGATGAGGCTGGAAAATAGCTGTGAGCTTTCTGCCCGGAAACATTTCCCGCATTGAACTTACTGCAGCGGCGATTTCCTTAGGGTGGTGCGCGTAATCGTCAATGTATGAGCATCCCGGAGTGTTGAGGTGAATGTCAAATCTTCTCTTGACGCCCTGGAATGAAGCCAGAGCGGCCTTTACCTTTTCCGGTTCCAGACCGTATGTGAGGGCGATGGCAGATGCTGCCACAGCATTCTCTACATTGATCCAGCCGGGGATTCCCACCTTGCACTCCTGGATAACTCCTCCCGGCCAATGAAGGTCGAAAGTGAAATATCCGCACTCATCCACTTTGATGGAGGCAGCATAGAAATCAGCTTCTGCGCTGTCATATGAATATCTGAGTATATCCGCCTTGGTGTCTTCCTTGGTTATAGGAAGTCCGAGTTTTGTTATTACCGTTCCGCTGACCTGTGCTGCAAATGCTTTGAAAGCCTCGTGCATATTGCTGATGTCCGAATAAATGTCCAGATGGTCGGCATCCATAGATGTGATTACTGCAGTTTCCGGGAAAAGCTGGAGGAACGAACGGTCGAATTCATCAGCTTCGGCCACTATAGTGTTGTTTTCACTGACAAGAAGGTTCGTGTTATGGTTCTTCGATATTCCTCCAAGGAATGCAGAGCATCCTTCACCGCTGTCCTGGAAAATGTGGGCCAGAAGCGTACTGGTGGTCGTCTTCCCGTGTGTTCCGGCCACGGCCAGACATCGCTGACCTTGAGCTATCTCTCCCAGAGTACGTGAACGCTTGATCACTCTGTATCCCTTTTCCTGTACATACACAAGCTCTCCCATATCCTTAGGAATGGCAGGAGTATATACTACCAATGTCTTTTCCACATCCTTCGGGATATAGTCTGTATTGTCTTCATAATGTACCTCTATACCCTCGTTTTCAAGTGCAAGGGTGAGCTCTGAAGGTGTCTTGTCATATCCTGTCACCTTCAGTCCCTTCTGATGATAATATCGGGCAATGGCACTCATTCCGATGCCTCCGATTCCTATGAAATATATATTGCTGTACATTATCCTATTATCTTATAAGCTTCATCTACGATCTCACGGGCAGCCTCGGTCTTGGCCAATGCCGCTATATTTCTTTCCATAAGAGCGATCTTTTCCGGGTTTTCTATCAATGCGCAGGCAGTCTGCATCAGTTTTGCGTCGGCTTCGCTGTCCTTTACGATCATTCCTGCATCCTTTCTCACCAATGCCATCGCGTTATGTGTCTGATGATCTTCCGTCACATTCGGAGACGGGACGAAAATTGATGCCTTATGCGCTGCGCAAAGCTCTGAAATCGAGCTTGCTCCTGACCTTGAAATGACAATGTCGGCTGCTGCGTAAGCCAGGTCCATCCTCTTTATGAAGTCTGAATGATGGATGTATTTCAGGCAGTCTCCTCCAAGTCCTTTCTCCAGAGCTTCATTCATAAAGGCATCTACAGATGGCTTGTAGTATTTTCCGCACTGCCATATTATTTCCAATCCTTCTCCTCCGGGGCATCCCTCGTTTATCCATTTCTTCATCGCATTGTTCAGTGTCCCGCTACCGAGACTTCCACCCACGATGAATATATGTTTTCTTGCAGGGTCGAGATTGTAGAAACCCATAGCCTCCTGCTTCATCTGTTCAGTAGCAGGAACAATCTCCTTCCTGATAGGATTTCCCGTAAGTATGATCCTGTCGGCAGGGAAGAATCTTTCCATTCCCTCGTATGCCACGCATATGGCTTTTGCCTTCTTTCCTAGAATCTTGTTGGTAAGTCCGGCGAATCCGTTCTGTTCCTGGATGAGGGTCGGTATGCCCAGACGTGACGCTGCCCAGAGCAGGGGAGCGCTGGCATATCCTCCGACTCCTATGGCAATGTCAGGACGGAATTCTCTGATCAGCTTCTTTGCCATTCTTACGCTTTTGATCACCTTGAACGGCAGGGCGAGATTTGACAATGTCAGGCTTCTCTTGAGTCCTGCTACAGGCAGTCCTACGATTTCATATCCTGCTGCCGGTACACGCTCCATTTCCATCCTTCCTTCTGCTCCGACAAAAAGGATTTCGGTCTCAGGATTCATCTCCTTGAGCTTGTTCGCTATGGAAAGGGCCGGGAAGATATGACCTCCTGTGCCGCCTCCGCTGATTATTGCCTTTATCTTTCTGTAATTTCCCATTTCTCTATAGATGTGTTTCGTCTTCGATCTGTTCCAGCTGGTTGATTCTTTCCCGGATCTCGTCTGTGCTGCTGAGCTGTGCTTCTTCCATCTGCTTCATCTTCGTGTTGACCATCTTGCTGATGGACAGTATTATTCCGAAGGCCATACAGAAGACGAGGAAGGCAGTCGCTCCGTCGCTCAGCAATGGCAATGTCTGTCCTGTCAAAGGTATGATTCCGGCATTTACAGCTATGTGGAGGAATGCCTGTCCGGTTATGAGGAATGCCAGTCCGCCTATAGCCACCTTCGCAAATTCGTTACGGCACAGGCTTGTGATGGTCGAGCATCTGGCTATCAGGCTAAGGTACAGCAGTATTATGAAGATACCTCCTATAAGTCCGGATTCTTCGATGATGAAGCTGAACATATAATCGGAATATATGTGTGTAACATAATATTTCTGTGTCCTGTTACCGATTCTTTTACCCAGAAAACCACCTTCGTGTATGGCTACCTTGGCGCCATATGGCTGTCTGAGTGAATCCAGAGCGTGGTAAAATTCCGTCGTTCCTTTCTCGTATCTTTCAAGTCTTTCAGTGGTGATCTTGTTACCTATACGACCTTCCAGTGTTCCCATTCGCTTCATCATCTGCCCATCCGAAGCCTTGTATATACCGAAACAGACACCGATAAGGATCAGCAGGGCAGTTCCGGCTGCAAGGATTTCTTTGACAGGGATTCCACCGATGAGCATAGTGCCCAGGAGAATGGCTCCGATAAAGATACCGCTGGAATTACTTCCAACCAGTACCATACCGCTTATCAGCAGTGCCGGTATATATATGTAGAACAGGCGTTTGGCCAGAGGTTTTTTCATAAATTCAAGATTCCTGACCTTTGACAGCCTGTTTGCCAGACGGAATGTCGGGCTTTCCGTTCCTTTTTCCATTGCCTCATTATCCTCCTTCATTCCGTGCAGAGCCCAAGCAAGGTACATCACCATCGCCACTTTGACCACTTCGAAAACGTGAAGCTGCAGACCGAATACATTCAGAGTTCTCCAGGCTTTGTTGATTTCTTCTGCACGTATGGGGCCGATATCAAGCTTACCGTGTGCATCAAGGATAGCCAGCAATATGAATGATATTATGAAGCCAAGCTGCGAAAAGAATCGGTATATGCCGATTCTCGTTATGAACTTGTACAAAAAGAATATCAGGCACAGACCTCCAAGGGCCAGGACTCCCTGGTCCTTCATAATGTCGATGCGGCTCTTCTCGGAGAGCATCGGTGTAGAAGAGAATATTACCAATACGGATATGACGATGAGAAGGAGAGCAACGATCCAGATGACCTTGTCTCCTTCAATACTGTCTATGATGTTCCCGAGGCCCCATTTGCCGGCCTCCTTCTTTTTGCTTTCTTCCATATGTTGTTACACCTCCCGGTCTAAAGATTCCTTACAGCTTCCTTGAACTGTCTTCCTCTGTCTTCGTAATTCTTGAAGAGGTCGAAGCTTGCGCAGCAAGGTGAAAGCAGTACGACGTCTCCTGACTGAGCCAGTTCGCTGGCAAGCTGAACGGCGTCCTTTGCAGATGTCACGTCGTGAATTTCCGGAACGATTCCCTCGAATGACTCGTGGAATTTTGCATTGTCCAGTCCCATACAGATCATTGCCCTGCATTTCTCCTGAGCAAGAGGTATAAGGCTGGTGTAATCGTTGCCCTTGTCAGTGCCTCCGACAATCCATACTACAGGACGTGTCTGGCACTCGAGTGCATACCAGGCTGCGTCCACGTTTGTTGCCTTGGAGTCATTTATATAAAGTACATCCTTGATGCTCAGGACTTTCTCCAATCTATGCTCGACAGACTGGAATGTCGCAAGACCATTGCGTATGACTTCATTGTCAATGTCCATAGCCTTTGCGGCAATAGCGGCTGCCATTGAGTTATATACATTGTGTTTACCGCCGAGCGCCAGCTCCTGGAGGTACATATCGCATTCTTCCTCCTTGTAGCGGACAATCATCCTGTCCTCCTTGACGAATGCTCCCTGTGCCACCTCCTCTTTCTGAGAGAATGGAAGCTTCTGGGCCTTCATCACTATCTGGTCCAGATGCCTGATGGTGATGTCGTCGTCAGAGCAGAAAATGAAACAGTCGTCACTGGACATATTGCGTGTGATGCGGAATTTTGACTTTACATAGTTCTCCATCTTGTAGTCATATCTGTCCAGATGATCAGGTGTGATATTGGTGATGATGGCGATGTCAGCCTTGAAGTCGTATACGTTGTCCAGCTGGAAGCTGCTGAGTTCCAGGACATAGATATCGTGTTTTTCTGTCGCCACCTGATATGCGTAGCTTTTTCCGATATTGCCTCCAAGTCCTACATTCAGTCCAGCCTGCTGGAGCAGATGGTATATCAGGGAGGTAGTGGTGGTCTTGCCGTTGCTTCCGGTGATGCAGACCTTCTTCGCAGTGTCATAGCGACCTGCAAATTCAATTTCAGAGATGATTCCGATGCCGTTTTCCACGATTTTCTGCACCATCGGAGCCTTAGGCGGAATGCCCGGACTCTTGACTACTTCATCAGCATTGAGGATGAGCTCCTCTGAATGCCTGCCCTGCTCATATGGGATTTCCCACTCGTCGAGTACGGCGGTGTATTTCTGTGGTATCTGACCCATATCAGAGAGGAAAACATCATAACCTTTAACTTTTGCGAGGACAGCAGAACCTACTCCGCTTTCTCCTCCACCAAGAACCACTAATCTTGACATATATATTATATATAAAGTACTTTATCTGATCTTCAATAATGCTATTGTAATTACGGCGAGGATCATTCCTACGATCCAGAATCTTGTGACGATCTTCGCCTCCGGAAGAGCTTTCTTCGGCCACTGGATAAGGGCTGGTACTCCTTCTTTCTGGTAGTGATGATGAAGAGGTGCCATCCTGAATATTCTTCGGCCTTCACCGTATTTCTTCTTTGTGTATTTGAAATAGAATCTCTGCATCAGAACCGAGAGGCTTTCCACGAAGAAGATTCCGCAGAGGATCGGGAGCAGAAGTTCCTTTCTGATCAATACCGCACAGACTCCGATGATTCCTCCCAGCATAAGGCTTCCGGTGTCACCCATAAATACCTGTGCAGGGAATGAATTGTACCACAGGAATCCGATGAGCGCTCCCACGAATGCTGACATAAACACCGCGATTTCACCGCTTCCCGGGATATACATAATGTTGAGGTATTCCGCGTTGACTATATTGCCTGAGAGCCAGGCAAATATGCCCAATACTACTCCTACGATGGCAGATGAGCCTGTAGCCAGGCCGTCCATTCCGTCTGTGAGATTCACTCCGTTGGAGCAGGCGGTGATTACTATGATGATCATCAGCATATATATCGCCCATTTGCAATACCAGCCGAACCTTCCTTTGAAAGGGGAGAGCCACTTATAGTCGAACTCGTGATCCTTTATAAAAGGAATCGTGGTCTTTGTGCTCTTTATCACGTCGTGGTTTTCCACTACTCTGATTGTTCCTTCGTCACCGGAAACTTCTTCCACGGCTTCGGTAGCAATGCTTTCCTGCACATTTACTTTCTCTCTGACTACAATGTCGTCACTGAAACATACTGCAAGCGCTATTGCAAGTCCGAGCAGGCCTTGGGCAATCAGTTTGCCCTTCTCGCTCATACCTTCCTTGTTCTTCCGGAATACCTTGATATAGTCATCTGCAAATCCGATAAGGAAGAACCATACAGTGCTGACAATCAGTAGTATATTGTAGATGTTAGTCAGGTCTGCGAACAATAGTACAGGAATGATGATGGAAAGGAATATGATGATTCCTCCCATTGTCGGAGTACCCTTCTTCTGCATCTGGCCTTCCAGTCCGAGATCTCTGATCTCTTCTCCGATCTGTTTCTTCTGAATCCATCTGATTATGTTCTTGCCTGCAAATATCGATATGAGCAGGGCCAATGTGAATGATGTAATAGCCCTGAAGGACAGATAGCTGAAAAGGCCCTGTCCCGGAATGTCGATTCCGATCTCCTTCAGGTATTCTATCAAGTGGTATATCATTGTTTATATTGCTTCAAAAATTTCTGTTACTATCTCTCTTTCGTCGAAATGCTTCTTCTCTGTTCCGATGATCTGGTATGTTTCGTGTCCTTTGCCGGCAAGAAGGATCGTAGCTCCCTGTCCCGCTATCATTATTGCCGTACGTATGGCTTCTTCGCGGTCCTCGATGAACAGTGATCTCGCTCTTCCGCTTATATCCAGACCTTCCTTTATGTCTGCCATTATGTCAGCGGTTTTTTCTGTGCGGCTGTTATCAGATGTCACGATGATCCTGTCAGCGAATTTCTGTGCGATTGCCGCCATTTCCGGTCTCTTGGTCCTGTCCCTGTCTCCTCCGCATCCGAAAAGGCATATCAGTTCGTGATCCGGGGCAATTTCTCTTAGGGTTTTCAATACGTTCTCAAGTGCATCAGGTGTGTGAGCGTAATCTATGATGACCGAAATGTCCTTCGGGCCTCTGATATTTTCCAATCTTCCGGGTGCAGGTCTCAAACTGCTCAGTGCTACCAATGCTTCCTGAGGGTCGGCTCCCAATGTTATTGCGGTAGTGTAGATGGCCAGCAGGTTGTAGGCGTTATGGATGCCGATGAGGCAGCTCCAGCTGTCGCGGTCATCGATCCTCAATAGCATTCCTTCGAAACTCTGTTCAATGATTCTGCAGGTATGGTCTGCTATCTTCCTGCACGAATATGTCACTATCTTTGCCTTGGTGTTCTGCATCATCACCATTCCGTTGCGGTCGTCTATGTTAGTGATGGCATAGGCCTCGGGACTGAGATTGTCAAAGAAAAGCTTCTTGCATCTGAGATACTCAGCGAATGTCTTATGATAGTCCAGGTGGTCGTGAGTAAGATTCGAGAAGATTCCTACCTTGAATTCCAGCCCTGCAATTCTTTCCTGCTCCACTCCGATAGAGCTCACTTCCATAAAGCAATATGCACATCCTGCATCGACCATTTCACTCAACAGTGAGTTGATGGTGAGTGGGTCAGATGTGGTGTTGACAGCTTCTGTTCCCTTTGACCCCACATAGTTCGCAATGGTGGAAAGCAGTCCGCAGCTGTATCCCATAGCTGTGAACATCCTGTAAAGGAGTGTCACGGTAGTGGTCTTTCCGTTTGTTCCGGTAATTCCTACGAGGGTAAGCTTGCGTGAAGGATTGTCGTAAAAATTGGCCGCAATGATGGCCAGCGCATATCTTGCGGACTCGGCTTTTATCAGTACGATGTTTTTGTTGCCTGATTCATTGACTTGATTATCAGTGATTTCCGAGTCTTCGTATACTATGGCGGCAGCTCCTTTGCTGATGGCTGAAGCTATATATCTATGACCGTCGCTTGCAAATCCCTTTACAGCCACGAAAAGCGATCCGGGAGTTACCTTCCTCGAATCGCAGCATATGGCGCTTATCTCGGTCTTTCCATCTCCGGAAATCAGAACGCAGCCGCTGTTCTTTATTATGGTGTCAAGTCTCATTGCAATGTTATGGTAATGGTTTCTCCTTTTTTCAGTTTTTCTCCTGCAGCAGGCGTCTGGGATCTTACGTGTCCGGTGCCTGTGTGTCTGCATCTGTAACCGTTGTTCTCGATGGCGAATATCGCATCCCTAAGCCCCAGCCCTGTCAGATCCGGAATCGGTGTGTCAGATGAATTGCCTGTAGTGATATGGTCAGCAAGCATCTGCGGTACCTCTCCTCTTGATTTCAGCCTGTCTCCCCATTCAGGGCTGTATGCCCATAGCTCGTCAGCTATATCCTTGAATGTAAGTGCCGGAATGCTTCCTCCGTAGACATTGTGACTTATCAGCCTGGTATAGACTACTACTATTGCTGTGTATTGCGGTTCATCTGCAGGGAAGAATCCTACGAATGTGGCCTGATGCTTCTTTCTGCCTTCTATGTCTTCATAAGGATCCCTGCTCCCCGGCCTTTCTTCCGGAAGAAGGTGCATTCTTGATGTGCCGGTCTTTCCCGCTACGATGCACTTGGTGTTTTTCAGCTGTTTTGCTGTACCTTCCAATGTTACCATCTTCAAGGCTCGTGTAAGAGTGTCAGCAGTCGCTTTAGAACAGATCGCTCCGTTGAGTATCACCGGTTCGAATTTCTGCAGCACTTTTCCATTGTCTTCTATGCTTTCCACGACATATGGCTTCATCATCTTGCCGTCATTTGCAATTGCATTGTAGAAGGTGGCTACCTGAAGAGGAGTGACACTGACCGAATATCCGATCGAAACATTTGCCAGGTCATAAATTGTCCATCTTGGGTTCGACGGGTCCGGAACCATCGGGCTGGCAAAGCCGTATTCCTTCAGGTCGAATTCGTACGCATCACCGAAATTGTATGCGTGCAGCCTGTCGATGAACCTTTCCGGATGCTCCCCGTAATTATCCTTCACAAGCCTGCGGAACACATAGTTCGATGAAATCTTGAATCCGTCGATGACCGATATTTTATCAGTATGGTTCCTCTGCTCGTACGTGGTTATATAATTGTCCGGTTTGAATTTCGGCATATCGCTCATAATGCCGTGGTTGGTCGGCATCTTGTCTTCCAGCTTCACCTTTCCGTCTTCCAGAAGAGTAGTAAGGGTGACTGCCTTGAATACGGAACCAGGTTCTGCCGGTCTTCCTGCAGCGAGATTGAATATTTCCTTGAATTCTCCCTGTTTGTTCTTCTGGAGATTCACCATTGCCCTGACGGCTCCTGTCTCCACCTCGAGAATCACCACGCAGCCTCCTACGATGTCTTCTTCGACGGCAATGTTCTTTCTGAGTGCTCTGTCAGCGATGTCCTGAATGTCAATGTCCAGAGTGCTTCTGATGTCGAATCCGTGCTCGACAGCGACGATATTGCTGTCTACATCCTTGATCATTGCCCTCTTATCGGTGACCTTCTTCCATTCTGCACCTTTCTTTCCGTGCAGGATGTAGTCATATTTGCCTTCTATGCCTATATGTTTGCTGTTAGTGTCGCTGTTGTGCTTTACGTATCCTATGACTCTACCTGCCAGATCTCCGTATGGATATTGTCTGGTCTCTCTTTTTTCTACAATAAGGCCTCCCTTGGTCTGCTTCTCATTGAAAAGCGGGAGCTCCTTGAGCTGAAGCAGTACGCCGTGGTCGATATTCTTGACAATGGAAACGTACTTGCGCTTCTTGTTTCTTCCGTCAATGATGAGATTCCTGTAGTATTCCTCATTCTTACCTTCTTCCTTCAGCACCTGAGGCAGTCTTGCCGCCAGCTCATATGCTTTCGCGATCCATTTATCTTCGTTCTCCTTACCCTTCTTGGAATCCTTGTCGTGGGCTTCTTTCATAACATAGCAGTCCATATAGATGTCGTACATAGGTGTAGACATCGCGAGCAGCTTGCCGTTATGGTCGATGATCGCACCTCTGTCCGGATTTATGTCCTGCTTCTTTCTTGATGGCTGGAAATAGGTGATATATTTGGGATCCGGTTCCCAGAAGTACTGAGTGATGAATATGCTTATTACGGATGCAATGGCCAGACCGATGAATACGACGTGGAATAAGGTCAGCACGTCGCTGGCCCTTTGATTCTGCCTGTCTGTCGTTTTTTTAATCATCTGTCCCTTATTTTATGATGCCGGCCGGTTTTTCCGGTGCCTTTACTTCCGAGTTGTTTTCAATGAGCAGCTGCTCTATCGTGCTTATCCTGTCCAAGCCTACAAATTCGCAGGTCTTCTGGGCGTGATATATTTTCAATGACTCAAGTTCAAGCTTGTTCTTCTCTACTATGGTCATAGTCTGCTCTGATTTGTAGCTTATCCAGATGCTGATCCATCCAAGTATGAAGAAATAGAGAATGTATGGTAAAAGCCTGTCGGCCCTCAGCAGGAGAAGGATGTCTCCGTTGATGATGGCTTTCAATAATCTGAACCTTGGCTTTTTCTCTGACATTTTCCTATTCCTTTTCTGCTATTCTCAGTTTTGCGCTTCGTGCTCTTGTGTTGGCTGCAATTTCGCTTTCCTGCGGCAAGATCGGTTTCTTGTTCACGGCCTTGAGCGGTGTCTTGGCATTGCCATAAAAGTCTTTTTCTATTTTTCCTTCGATGTTGCCGGCCTTGATGAAGTTCTTGACCATCCTGTCTTCGAGGGAGTGGTAGGTGATGATCACCATCCTTCCGCCTGGTTTCAATGCCTTGGCCGCCCCGCTGAGGAATTTTTCCAATGACTTCATTTCCTGATTCACCTCGATTCTCAGCGCCTGATAGACCTTGGCGAGGAACTTATGCTCTGCGAATTTCGGAAGGGCGCTTTCGATGGCCTTGCCCAGATCGGAGGTAGTCTGTATTGCTGATGTTTCGCGAGCCTTGCATATCAGCTGGGCGATTCTGCGGCTGTTGTCCACTTCACCGTAAAGCCTCAAAATCTTCTCCAGATCTTCCTGCTCGTATGTGTTGACGATATCTGCGGCATTCAGAGTGGCCTCCTGGTTCATCCTCATATCCAGAGGTGCATCATATCTGAAGGAAAATCCTCTTTCCGCTGTGTCAAACTGGTGTGATGATACTCCCAGATCGGCTAGGACTCCGTCGATTCCCTCTTTGTAACCTTGGTGCAGGATGTGGTTGTGAATCCATCGGAAATCGCTTCTTATCAAAGTCAATCTGCTGTCATCCGGTTTGTTGGCGATCGCATCGCTGTCTCTGTCGAATGCAATGACACGACCCTCGGGAGAAAGTCTCCTGAGAATTTCGGATGTGTGTCCTCCGCCACCGAATGTGGCGTCTGCGTAAATTCCTGATGCTGAACTGATCAAAGCAGAAACGCTTTCATCAAGCAATACTGAAGTGTGATATTCTGACATCTTTTCGGCCCTCCTTCCAATTAAAGATCAGAAAGCATATTGGCGATAGATGTGAACTCTTCGTTAGAAATGATTCCGGACTCAAAGTTCTCTTTGGCCCAGATTTCTATCTTATGGTCGTTGCCCGAGAAGGTTACCTCCTTGGTCACACCGATCAGTTCCAAGAGTTTCTTTGGTATGGAGATACGTCCAAGTTTTGCATCCGGCTCCACTATAGCGCTGTTGTGCATATATGCTCTCCAGAATCTTGCGTGCTTTTCGTTGAATGTGATATTGAGCTTCGATCTGACAAGTTCGGACTGACGTTCCCATTCCTCGAATGTGTACATCTCGAGACATTTCTCGAAGACATCCTTGCGTACCACGAATCTCATATCTCCATCGGCAGGCATAATGCTCTTGAAGGCGGCAGGGAAAATCACTCTTCCCTTGTCGTCTACCTTGACATTGTATTCGCCGATGAATTTAACCATAGTATTGCACACGCTAATTGATGCAAAAGTAAGAATAATTTTCCACTTTCTTACACTTTCTTCCAAAATTTTCCACAAAAAGTTTTATTTTTGCAACCGTTCAATAAATCAGCAGATTATGACAATTTCAAATATGTGGCGTACGGCGCTTTCTGCAGCCGTTTTTACTGTTCTGGCTGTCTCTTGCGCGAGTAAAGGGGAGCCAGTGGAAGATGGGCTGCAGACCGTTGGTGTGTGTGAGGTGGAAAACCCTTTGGGCTTTTGCCCGGATTCATTGGAAATGGTGGAAGGAAAGGTGAAAAACGGACAGTTCTTTTCTACACTTCTTCACAGTCTGGGAATGAGTCAGCAGGAGGCATACAATCTCACCGAGGCTTGTGATTCGGTCTTCGATGTCAGGAGCCTCAGGATAGGTAATTCCTATCAGGCTTATTATGATTCTTCTGTTCTGGAATATCTTGTATATGAAAGAGATAGGGCCAGCAATATTGTTTTTGACTGCCGCCCTCCCTATGCGGCTTGGGTGTATGAAAAGCCGGTGACAGTGGAGAGCAGATATGCTGACGTGACTATCAATACGTCGTTGTGGAATGATATGCTCGCGGCAGACGTATCTCCACTGCTGATCGTCAGCCTTTCAGATATATATGCCTGGACAATTGACTTTTTTGCTCTCCAGAAAGGAGACCGTTTCAGGGTTCTTTATGATGAGCGTGTATGTGACGGGGAAGTGATAGCAGTAGATACTGTACGATATGCAGTGTTTTCTCACGGCGGTCAGGAACTGCCTATGATTATGTTCGATCAGAAAGATGGAGGTAACATCTGGTGGAATGAGAAAGGAGAGAGTATGAGAAAGGCCTTCCTGAAGGCTCCGCTTCAGTATTCTCGAATAAGTTCGGGATTTTCGTATGCCAGAAAGCATCCTGTGACCCGTAAGGTACAGCCTCATACCGGTGTGGACTATGCTGCTCCTAAGGGGACCCCGGTAATGACTATCGGAGATGGAGTCGTCACCAGTGTGAAATATGAAGGAGCGGGTGGCAATACAGTGAGAATCAGACATAATTCAGTATATTCTACAGCCTATCTGCATCTCTCCAAATATGCAAAGGGACTGAAGGCCGGCCAGAGGGTGCGCCAGGGTGAGGTAATCGGTTACGTGGGTTCTACCGGTCGTTCGACAGGACCGCATCTGGATTTCCGTGTATGGAAGAACGGTACTCCTATAAATCCTCTCAAGATGGATTCTCCTCCTGCCGAGCCGATCAAGGACTCCAATCGTCCGGCATTCGAAGCGGCCTCTTTGCGCTGCCGTGTCCAGGTCGATACAATTCAGGGACATAAACTGATGATAGAATTGATGGAAGTTCTATAATCTCTTGAAAGTCAATATGATAAACGAAATCACCTGCAGCCAGGGCTGCAGGTGATTTCGTTTGAATTGTTCAGTATCAGTGATTTTAGTATCTGTTGAGTGGCATTCCGTTGGTCTTCATACGGACCTGCTTTCTGACGTTGGCAAGTACCTCTTCGTATGCCTGACGACCTTCCTCGGTCTTGCCTGCAATCAGATCAAGATTTGCAGCTGCATTTGTAAGTACCTGATCGATGAGGTTTACGATGAACTCCATATCCTTCTCCACGAAACCGCGTGAAGTGATTGCCGGTGTTCCTACGCGTATACCTGAAGTCTGGAATGGGGTGCGTGAGTCGAAAGGAACCATATTCTTGTTCACTGTGATGTCAGCCTTTCCGAGTTCCTTCTCTGCTACCTTACCTGTGAGTTCTGGGAATTTGGTGCGGAGATCGATGAGCATCAGGTGGTTGTCAGTACCGCCGGATACGATCTTGTAACCTCTTGAAACAAAAGCTTCTGCCATAGCCTGTGCATTAGAGCATACCTGCTTCTGGTACTCCTTGAATTCCGGCTGGAGAGCTTCGTAGAATGAAACAGCCTTCGCTGCTATGCAGTGTTCGAGCGGTCCGCCCTGTACTCCAGGGAATACGCTTGAATTCAGGATCTGTGACATCTTCTTTACTACACCCTTTGGAGTGGTAAGTCCCCAAGGATTGTCAAAATCCTTACCAAGAAGAATGATACCTCCGCGTGGTCCTCTAAGGGTCTTGTGTGTAGTGGATGTAACTATATGTGCATATTTGACAGGGTTGCTGAGAAGACCTGCGGCGATGAGACCGGCTGTATGTGCCATATCTATCCAGAGGATTGCTCCTACCTTATCTGCAATCTCGCGCATACGGGCATAATCCCACTCTCTTGAATATGCTGATGCACCACCGATGATGAGCTTCGGTTTGAACTCGAGTGCTCTCTGCTCCATCTGCTCATAATCGATCATACCTGTTGTCTCGCTGAGTCCGTATGCCACAGCATTGTATAGGATACCTGACATATTGACTGGAGAGCCGTGGGTGAGATGTCCGCCGTGTGCGAGATCAAGACCCATAAAAGTCTCGCCGGGCTTGAGGCAGGCCATCATTACAGCCATATTGGCCTGAGCACCGGAATGGGGCTGTACATTTGCGTACTCAGCTTCGTAAAGCTCGCAGAGACGGTCGATCGCAAGCTGTTCAATCTGGTCAACCACTTCACATCCTCCGTAGTATCTTGCTCCCGGATAACCCTCTGCATATTTGTTTGTACAAATCGATCCGAGGGCCTCAAGCACCTGCTGGCTTACGTAGTTTTCAGATGCGATGAGCTCAATTCCTGAGGTCTGTCTGTCCTCTTCCTTCTTGATAAGATTGAAAATCTGAAGATCCTGTTTCATAAATTGTCGTTTAAAGCAACTGCAAAAATACTCATTTTTTTATTTTTTGTATCTTTGTGTTGATAACTTTTTATGTTTATATGTCTAATCGCAAGCTTTTGAATATCGAGCTCGGCAGAATCTCGCCCGAGGAATATAAGGAACTGCCTGAAACAGGAATAGTTGTGGTGCTTGACAATATTAGGAGTGCGCATAATGTGGGCTCCGCCTTTCGAACATCCGATTCTTTCAAGATTGACAAGGTATGGCTGTGCGGAATATGTGCGGTCCCACCATCTGCAGAAATACATAAGTCCGCCCTCGGTGCGGAAGACAGTGTCGCCTGGGAACATACTGCGGATACGATGGATGCCGTCAGCCGTCTTAAGGAAGAAGGATATACGATAGTTTGTGCCGAGCAGACAGTCGGATCTGTGATGCTGGACAATTTCAGACCGGAACCAGACAGGAAATATGCCGTAGTCTTCGGCAATGAAGTCTCCGGCGTGCGGCAGGATGTAGTAGATGCTGCCGATATGTGCCTGGAGATCCCGCAGTTCGGTACCAAGCACTCATTGAATGTGTCTGTCAGTGTCGGAGTCATCCTCTGGCATTTCAGACTTTTTCTTTAAAATGACAAAATGTCAGTCAGGGATCAATGGCATTTCTTTTGCCCATATCCCGCCTGCAGTCTTCTGTCACCCTTCGGTAACAAGGACCGCCGGATCTAACAGGATTAATTAAATGATAAAATACAATAACTATGATCAGACCATTAGCAGACAGAGTTGTGATCGAGCCTAAAGCGGCCGAGACACAGACAGCATCAGGACTCTTTATTCCTGATACAGCAAAGGAAAAACCGCAGCAGGGAACAGTAGTTGCTGCCGGTCCCGGTAAAAAGGACGAACCGATGGAAGTCAAGGTAGGTGATGTTGTCATCTACGGAAAATATGCTGGCACAGAGGTGTCGGTGGAGGGAAAGGACTACCTCATTATGAAACAGTCTGACATATTGGCAATACTTTAAGAATTATGGCAAAGGATATAAAATTCAATATAGACGCTCGCGCCAAGATGAAGGAAGGCGCTGATGCATTGGCTGATGCAGTAAAGGTGACCCTCGGACCTAAGGGCCGTAATGTGGTGATCGCCAAGAAGTTCGGTGCACCTCAGGTTACAAAGGACGGTGTGACCGTCGCTAAGGAGATTTCTCTGGAGGACCAGTTCGCGGATATGGGAGCCCAGATGGTAAAGGAGGTCGCTTCGAAGACCAACGAACAGGCAGGTGACGGTACTACCACAGCTACAGTCCTCGCTCAGGCCATCATCAATGTAGGACTCAAGAATGTTACAGCCGGAGCAAATCCGATGGACCTCAAGAGGGGTATCGACAAGGCTGTCGCTGCTGTCGTGGAAAGTCTCCGCGAACAGAGCCAGGAAGTGGGAGAGGATTATGCGAAGATCGAGCAGGTCGGAACAATCTCTGCCAATAACGACAATTACATCGGAAAACTCATTGCTGATGCAATGTCAAAGGTGAAGAAAGATGGCGTGATCACAGTGGAGGAGGCAAAGGGTACTGAGACAGAGGTGAAGGTCGTGGAAGGAATGCAGTTTGACAGAGGTTACATTTCACCATATTTTATGACAAACGGTGACAAGATGGAGGCTGTCCTTGATGCTCCGTATATCCTCGTTACTGACAAGAAGATTTCCACAATGAAGGATCTTCTTCCTGTTCTCGAACCGATCGCACGTGAGGGTAAAGCCCTTCTTATCGTGGCTGAAGATGTTGATGGAGAGGCACTCACTACTCTTGTTGTGAACAAGCTTCGCGGTACTCTCAAGATTGCTGCAGTCAAGGCTCCGGGCTTTGGTGACCGTCGTAAGGAGATGCTTCAGGATATCGCGGTTCTGACAGGAGGTATGGTTATCTCCGAGGAAAGAGGATTCAGTCTTGAGAATACTACCCCTGATATGCTTGGAAAGGCTGAGAAGGTCGTGGTGACAAAGGACAATACTACCGTGGTTAACGGTGCCGGTGCAGCTGATGCTATCCAGGAGCGTGCAGACCTTATCCGCAAGCAGATCGAGACCACCACTTCGGATTATGACCGTGAGAAGCTTCAGGAACGCCTTGGCAAGCTCGCAGGTGGAGTGGCTGTACTTTATGTAGGTGCTGCTACTGAAGTGGAAATGAAAGAGAAGAAGGATCGTGTGGAGGATGCACTCAGTGCTACCCGTGCAGCTGTCGAGGAAGGAATCGTTCCGGGTGGTGGAGTCGCTTATATCCGTGCATCGGAGGCTATCAGGAATCTCAAGGGAGCCAACGAGGATGAGACTACAGGTATTCACATCGTTGCTCGCGCAATCGAGGAACCTCTCCGTCAGATCGCTGCCAATGCAGGTGTAGAAGGCAGTGTGATCATCAACAAGATCCGTGAAGGTAAGGGTGATTTCGGATACAATGCCCGTACAGACGAGTATGTGAATATGTTCGAGGCCGGCGTGATCGATCCTACAAAGGTGTCGCGTGTAGCACTTGAGAACGCCGCATCTGTGGCAGGTATGTTCCTAACTACCGAGTGTGCTATCGCTGATATTCCGGAACCGGTAGCAGCTGCTCCAATGCCTGCAGGCGGTATGGGCGGAATGATGTAATCATTTTCGCCAATGCCACTTAAAGAGTGGGCGGAATGATGTAGTGTAGTTGTCATATAGATTTTTCGGTACAGGGCTGTCCACGAGGGCAGCCCTTGCTGTTTTTTTTGCTCTGTAGGCGATTTCGTGCTA